>JAAUXV010056262.1_pt1 | contig 16307 bp, 22 predicted proteins | sample 7278181 | NCBI WGS metagenome assembly JAAUXV01 (sample SAMN14350114, study PRJNA611818) | marine sediment metagenome | isolation source: surface marine sediment (2.1m) | place: French Polynesia: Moorea | collected 2018-08
GAAGAGAAGAAGGCGGGTGACAGCAGGAGAGGAGAAAAGGAAATTATCGTCGTCTCCCCGTCCCTCCCGCCCACGTGCCCCATCAGACAGACAAGACAGTCTCCGCCACCCGACCTCTGACCAAACCAACTGGCCAAGCCCCCCCAAAAAGAACCATCCATCAACAACCAGGGCGGCCCCAAAAACCCAGGGCTGCTCTCTTCCAATACATCCTCCTTTCTGCCCCTTTTTTGTCTTCTCTCTCCTTGCCCTCGCTTTTTCTCGGCCGAAATATCATTTTTCTCGTTTGCACAAAACGACTCTTCTTTTTTTTTTTTTGAAGTTTTCTCTCCCCTTCTCCCTGTTATTGGCGGTGGCGGGGAAGGATGCTTGTGAGGGGAAGAAGGGGAGAGAGAATGACAGAGAAGGGCCTACGTGGGAGAGGAAAAGAGAAAAGGATGGAGGGCGGGGAAAAAAAGTTTGACTCGAGGAAGAGGGAGAAAAAGTGGGCGACTGAAGGAGGGGAAGAAGGAGAAAAAGTCCGTAAGTAAATTTCCCCCCCTTTCGTCCCCCTCTCCTCCTACATCGCCGCCACTGCTTCCGAGCAGTTCGTTTCTTGTTAGATGCCTAGCTGGGATAGGCAGGGGGGCACAAAGGAAGAAAACAACTTGTTTCCCTCGCTCCAACCAATAGGTGAAGATTCTTCTAAGAAAAAAGACGATGTCTTTTTCACGCAAGAACTAAGTATCGTCATTAAATATTATTGAACGAGTGGAGCAATCCGTCCAAAGAAGTGTCGATTTATCCATTCATGGAAACACCAAATTCGAGGAGAGAATGCTTCTTCTTTCCGTCAGTCTTTAAGGGAAAGGAGAGGGAGGGGGGGGAGAACAATCTCCCTTAGTCACGAAGGAGAAAAATCGCCTTCTCGTCTCCGCCTCCCTCCCTCCTCGATCCTCTTTCTACATCCGAAATTCGATCCGAGTTCTGCAGCGGCGCAGTCAGATCGATGCAAGCTCCTCGTCCTCCTCCTCCGTTCCCTCCAGCCTATTCCATCTTCTGCCGCCCGCTACTACTAAAGCGATCTCCGCCTTCCCTCCTCCCTCCCTTGGGGCCTCAAAAAGTTATTTCCTCTCGATCCCCATTTCTCCCTAGCTGCTACGTATGCCTCTCCTCTCATGCGAAAAGAAGTCCGAGGAAAAGAAACGGCGCGGGGGGGGACTTCTTCATCTTCTGCCAATATTAAAGGCGAAGATCGCTCCTCTTCCCGTTTTCGCCGTGGCAAGAAGTCGATTCGAGGCGGAGGAGAAGGGGAGGGGGAGAGGAGGCCTATAAATGGAAAAGGGAGAGAGGGGAGGACGCTTGTTTGTTCTGAAGGGAGTCCCTCCCTTCTTTTCTATCTCCGCTTCCACGCACGTTAAGAAAAGGGGGAAGTTGTCCCAAAGCAAAGTCTCCTCCTCCTCTCCCGCTCCACCTTCGTTAATGGAATTTTTGAGACGCGCTGGAGGGAGGGAGGGAGGCGAAAGGACAAACATGTCAAATCCTCCCCGCCGCTGGTGCCCCCGCCTCCGCCTTCGCCTCCACCTCACTCTCGAACTCTTTAAGCACCCTTCCTTCTTTCCTTTCTTTCTTTCTAGTCCCGGTCTCAAAAAGCTCCTCCGATGCCACGACGACCCTCCAGAAGAGGATCGCGCCCATCGTCATGCTGAGCGGGATGGACTTCTCAACGCTGTGCCTGCTGCTGTCGCTGCTGTCTTCGCTGGTGGCGCTGCTGTGCGTCGGACTGTGGGTGGTCTCGCACCGGTGGGGGTGGCGGCCGCCATGCGGGGACGGAGCGGGCGGAGGAGGACCAGGAGGTGAACGGATACTAAGGGCGCTTTTAATAATAATTCAAAGTGTTAAAACACTTTTCTTATATTCCAGATTATCACACGGTTTGCCTGGACGACGAAGATCTGGAGGACTTTCTTGACCGGCCATACGGATGAGCCTTCGCAACCACCGCATACCTTCTTTGTACCACCATCTACCACATACATATCAGTCGCAGAAGTTTTTGTGCACACTGTGAATCCGATGCTTTGCGCCTCCGCCTCCGCCGCAATACATGCATACTCTCTGTACGTACCTCATTCAACCTGCTGCATTTTCATCCTCCGTCCTCGGCCTTTTGTTGGGGAACTCGCTACTGTACAGTATGCAAATGTAAGGACGGAAAGAAGGGGACAATAAACACTGGAGGAGGAAGAAGAAGAGAGCACTTGGGGGAGAACTAAGAACGTAGAAGGAGGAAAGGTGGAATAAAAGACCCTCCAGCGACTATTTTCTTTTACCGCACAATTTGCTTGGCCGCCCCAAGTCCTGCCTCGACGACGGCGTCGCGGGCGGCGGGTCCCCGGGGAAAGTGGAGAAAAGAGCTCAGGGCGAAAATGTACGGTAGGAGAGCTTGGAGAGAATGAGGGGGGCAATGGAAAATTCGAGTGTGTCCGTCCGCCCCTCCAACTCCTCTCGGAAGCACGAAAAGCATTTTCCCCGCACGGACGCACTCTCCACCCTACTTTTCCTCTCCCCCCTCGCTTTCCCTTGAGTCCACAAGGGAGTACGGAATTTCTTCTTCCAAGAAAGGTGCGTCGGTTGGCGGATGGCGACTCGAGACGCGGAGGGAATCCCGAATTTCATTCAACGTTGCTCTCCATACTCCACACATAAGAGGAAACTGGGCTAGAAAGCACTCTACTATGTACAGCACTGTTGAAAAAAAGCTTGGGCAAACAAGCGGATCGAGAGATCAAGCATGGAAAATCCTTCATGTGCACCTCCCGCAGGTCCGTGCGCAGTTGATGGCCATGAAGTAGACGGGGTCGTCGGTGATATCCCCTCCGCTAGGCTCTTGAGGAGAGCAGTAGCCCAGCTCGAGGTAGACAGAGCAAGTATCCGGAGATATTTGGTCCTCGCACTCTAAACGTCGAGGAATTATATATTATTCATTTTTAATGGTATATATCCGTCTATTCTCTACCCGCTTCGCATTCCCCGCAGAACCTCCTGCACAGATAGACAAAGTCGCCATCGCCGCAGTTGTGGTGCCCGTAGAATCTGCAGTCGGCCTCGCTCAGGAAGTCGTCGCACACGTTCTCGTCGCCGTCGATGCAGTGTCCGCACGATAGCGGGCACTCATGGGCGAACTGCGCGGCGTAGTCCGGGTTGGTGCAATGCCCGGCGGCGGAGTGCACGGGGCACGAGGAAGGAGGACCGCTCAGGCCGCCGGTGTCGAAGCAGGAGGAGGGGGACAGGCACGAGGAGCACCTCTTTCTGAATTTATGATGAGTGTTTATACTACTTCTACATATTTTTCCTGTTCACCTGCACACCGCCCTGGAGTAATGGCTGACCTCGCAGTCCTCCTCGCTCATGGCGGAGCAGAATTCATCCCCAGAGAGGTTCTCGCATTCGCACGGCTTCTCTTGCTCCTGCTCCTGCTCGTGCTCCCCGCCCTCCGCCTGGCAGGCGAGCCCCCCTCCGATGGGACGAGGACAATCGCAGGCTCTCCTCCTCCTCCTCACCCCACCACTAAATTTGCAGTGGCTCCAACCGGACCAATTGCTCCATTCCCCGTCCACAACCTCGGGTTCTTCAAACTAACCCACTGTAATATATATTAGGGGAAAGGCAAAGCTTCAATTACCGTAGTTTGGCGAGCACTCTTTGTCCTCGTCCCCGATGGCCGCGAATAGGAACCTCCTCTCGTTGAGCAGCCTGGCGACGTCGCTGCTGCCGTCGCCGGTGCTGTCATAGTCGCCGTCCAGCACGGAGGAGGAGGAAAAGTAGTTGATCTGGACGGGGTGGCTGCCGGGGTCGTAGCTGAAAACAAAATTATTTTCATTGCAAAATAATTTCGTACTGACTCTCAATTCTTGTATTGCCATGGAATCTACGCGCTAGTACGTCAACACAGGGTCAGCAACAAGAAAAGAATTTGTTCGCACGAAACACGATAAAAGAAACTCTCTGAAGGCTGAAACTACAGGCAGACCTCCCTTTAGATCTTTCGTGTGGAGGCCTTATCATTTGGGGATGGATGCACTTAGAGTGCACTTCGATCAGAGTTGCTGCTTTCCAACCAATCACGGAGGAGCGGTATCGCGTGCATTGTTCTCCACCTTTTTGTTACGGGCTTTGGAGAAAGCTGCTACAGTACAGCTACGCTGAAGAACTATAGGTTAGCTTATACCTTGCGTTCTTGAGTTTAGATGTTAAGTGATGTTTTTTAATCAATGTTTCCCAACACAGCATTTGTTCATCTAATACTCTTATTTCCGTGAAAGTCAATTTTTCCAGAGACAAAGCTCGAGGAACACAATAATTGCTGTGGCAACTTACGCCATAATAGTCCTTTTGCCTGTCCCTGGCAAGAGGAATCCTGTGCCGTACGGGTAGAGCGGCGCAGACACCCCGGAGCTCGAAAGTTGGCCACGGTCGTGCTCGGCACCCATAATGTGGCCGATCTTGCAGATAGAAAAATATAAGTGTTGATTGTCATTCTTAAAGTTGGCATATCACCTCGTGTCCTAGCGCAAGAGATCGCTCTACGGGGTCCTTGGCCAAAACGGCTACGGGGTGGCGGGGGTCGTCAAGCCAAGCGATTCCGCCTGAAGACGGAAGGAAATGGAAGGGAAAGCCCGCATGTGTGGGAAGGAACAAAAATCACGTACCCACGTCTTGGAAGTGGTCCACGAGTAGCACCGCGATGTCAGCCCCTCCCAGCAGCCTCTGCACGGATCCCTTGTACCTTGTGAAGGCGTTCAGCACCTCGGATCCCCTCCGATCGTAGGAGGAGTGCGATCCCTCCCCCGCGTACCGCTCCAGGCAGTGAGGGTACAGGGAGATGAGGACGCCGCTGTTGGAGTATCCATGGTTGGCCACGGACAGGAAATCCTGCACCTACCGTATGCACATGCGTACAATTATATGTATACCAGTGCATAGCAGCAATGTTGGTAGCAACTTTAAAGTTGTTTCGTTACCTTTCTCTGCACGTCCCCGCCCGACTCCCTCTCGTACCCCTCTGTGAAGTACACCTTGACCGAGACGAAGGCGGCCACCTGTTGGTACTCCGGTCTCCGCGCCAGCGCCAGGGCAGCAGCCTCCTCCTCCTCGCTCAAGAGAACCTCTCCATCTTCGCTTCTATCTAAATGGGTGGAAGACTTTGACTTGGGTCCGAAGGGAGGAAGGTGGAAATCCGGGCTCCACAAGGCGTCGTCTTCAACTGTAGTTGATGCCTGGCCGTCATCTCTCTGTTGCGAGGGGACAATCGAAGCCGAAACGGAAGCGAAGCAGCTAAGAAGAAATGAGGTAGAGCTACAGTACAGACGAATGGAAAAAATGCAAGATTAAAAAATGTGGTACTGTACGGTATACTTTACATTGCCAACAAAATTTTCCATAGCGAATTATTCTCTTCAATCATTTTTGCTTCACAGAGAGATCAACAACTGGAGCCATTTCACAAGTTTTCGGTGTGTTTGCCAATGCATATTTGCGAACTTTCCCGCCCTGATCGAAATGATCCCATTAATGTGTTTGTCTTGTGAAAAGCTTTTGGCGCGCGCATAACGTATTTTCCCGCGGCAATCAAGGGCTTTTGACTCTCGAATAAAGGATGAGAGGAGGAAATAAAATTATCTGGAATCATTCAGCAACGCGATATAGCTTCTTGTATAACACGAATTACACACTACAATTACTCGATTTTCCGCTATAAATTTTAAATTTTCTCTACGAAACGTAACTCTCGTAGTGGACTCATACAACAAAAAGCTTTGTTCGATCCCAAGACTACTCAACAAGATCCCTCGATCCCTGAAAAAGAATATGCTACAAAATTTAATTTGTTCAAGATATGCATTTTGGAGTTTAATGGGAAACTGAAGTTTCGTGCCTGAATTTGCAATCTCTTGCCAATCAAAAAGTTTTAAGCCCCATCCTCGTAGATTGAGCACAGTAAATCCGGCTATGATGATATTCCGCCACCGCCTTTGCCCTTATCTCCCGTGACGTCACATCGGGATGGTGATTCAGCTCTGAGTGAGAGACGGAGAAAACCCAGCTGACTTCAAACAAAGATCGTTGGCTGTTGTTACACCTCCTGGTCGGCGGAGGTGCTCAAGCACCCGTCGGCCGTCGCTCTCGTGACTCATCGACATCATCTTCAACGTAACAAGCACAAGCTTCGCCTGCTGCTAGGACGGCAATCTTTAGTCATTCAGTCACATCACCGCCTTCAAGGGTAAACCGTCCAAGACCAGCTCCAACGACTGCTGCTACGATGGACAACCTCTTCGGCAAGAAGCTCACCCCGAAAGGTAAGCGTTGAAAATAGAGCTGTTGGGGCATTACCACCAGGTCCCTGCATCGATTCTCCTTCTTCTTCTTGTAGAGCAATCCCGCCAGGCCGACCGTCAGCTCCGCAAGGTTGGCCGTGAAGTGGATCGCGACCGCGCCGGGCTGGAGCGGGAGGAGAAGAAGCTGGAGATGGAGATCAAGAAGGCTGCCAAGACGGGAAACAAGGAGGCGTGCACGGTGCTGGCCAAGCAGCTGGTGCAGCTCAGGAAGCAGAAGCAGCGTACCTACGTGGCCTCAAGCCAGATCAAGGGGGCGGGATACCAGGCCAAGGCCATGGGCGCCAACGTCAAGATTGCCCAGGCCATGGGGGAGACATCAAAGACCATGGCCAAGATGAACAAGGTCATGGACCCGCACAAGGTGGCGGGGACCATGAAGGAGTTCGAGATGGCAAACGCAAAGATGGAGATGTCGGAGGAAGTCAGTAAGTACCAGCAGTTTTTCCCTTTCTGTAGCTAAGCTGCATCAACATTTCCCCCTTTCTTCAATAGTGAACGACGCCCTGGACGACATCCTGGCGGACTCCGACGACGAGACGGAGCAGGACGCAATCGTGACGCAGGTGCTGGACGAGATCGGAATCGAGATCTCTGGCAAGATGAGCAACGCGCCCTCCGCGCACACCGGCAAGCTGGGCGAGGGCACCAAGACAGCGGCTAAGGCAAAGTCGGAGGAGGACAAGGAGATAGAGGCGATGCTGGCGCAACTCAAGGCCTGATCCTGCAAGACCTGTTACCTTATTGCCGCCGTCCCTACTAAACTGCTGTGGTATTCACTCAGAAAAATTGCTTCGTGTATATTTTATTTTTCCGCCAGCAATTTTGACGCATAACCTGATTTATTTGGACGAACATGATTATATCTTCAAGATGACGAGTCGAATAAACTTGAATGAAATGCAGTATTTTCACCATACTCTAGTATTAATACGCTCGCTAGCTAATCGCGGTATTTGGCTACTTTGAAACTGTTACATATCTGATGATGGCAGTTTGGATTCACTTGGCGTTGAAGTTTCTCTTTAGCCACCTGGAAAAAAAGAAGACGTGAAGAAGGCCATATGTTGTAGCGAAATATACCTTGTACGTACCTGGCCTGACGTCCCCTTCTGGAGGCTCGTATCCCGCCCTGGCGCACGAGGCGCAACAGAGCCTAGAGTAGTAGACGTTGCCGCAGTATCCCTGCACCACCACCCTGGCGCAGTCCAGGCCGATCAGGATCTCCGGGCCCCTGTCCTCGCACCTCACACCTGCTCCTCCCCCTCCTCCCCTCCTTCTCGACCCCCTTCCCCCTCCTCCCCCGTAGCTCACCCGCAGCAAGATTGAGGCTGAGACGGTCGGGCGGGACAGGGAAGAGCACGTGTACCTATCAGGAATGGCCCCCTTTGCCCAAATGAATAAAGCAAAGCAAATTATTTTCCGTTCACCTTGCCACGTCCGCCGCTGTGACGTTCCTTGCCCTGAGCACGGATGCCACCGTGGTCCTGGACCGGTACTCTGTCGACACCCAGAACCTGTCCTCTGGCACCTCCTCCTCTACCTCCTGCCGGTTCCTCCCTCGGCGGCCACCGCGGAGCTTAATGCGCCTCTTCCAACCGATGTCGTCAAGGGGAGGATAAGCTCGTATTCTACAGAGATTGAGATTTTTTAAATAAAAACAAAGGTTAACAATTTTTTGCGTGGTATTTAAAAAATGCCCACCTGCATTCTACGGTGAGGTCGTCCCCCGCGTCCACAGCCGTCACCGCCGCCGTTCCCCCCCGATCCTCCTCCCCCGGAACGAATATGGCGGCTGTTGCCGTGAATGGGTGCACCACCACGTCCACCTCCCTCCTCTCCCCCTTGCCCACTCCGTTGTCCGCCCACACCGCGTAGGAGCCAGACTCTGAGTACCCGAGCGGGCTGGGCAGGCGCAGGGAGCCGTCCTCCAGAACGCGGAAGGAGCGGCGTCGCTCATAGGAACCGTCGTCCCAGTCAATCTCCAGTCCTTTCGACGGATCTAATTGCGCTACCTCCTCCTCTACTGCGCCAATCAGCCTTATTTTTTTTAAAAAAAGTTCATCTGACGTGTGCTCGCCATCAATACATTCTTTTAGAATAGCATCACCTCGTCCACCTGATCCTTGCCGGCGGGCTTGCCCTGACCTCCGCCCTGATGATCACCCCCCTGTCTCCCGCCTCCGCCACCAGCTCCCCTCCGTCACCGTCCGCCAGAGATATCTCAGGAGGGAAAGAGGCCGGGCAGGTCGACTCGCAATCCTCCACTGAAGAGAAGCTGTTCTCGTTGGGCTCCTCTCCGCCCGAGCAGGAGGGGAAGAAGTAGAAGGGCACGCAGCGGTGGAGGAAAGGGTCGTGGCCCCACCTGAATGGTGTAGCACAGAATGGTGGCACGGCTTTTTTCCCCTTTTTACCTGGCAACGACCGAGGATGTCTCGTTCTCCCCAGGACACTCCTCCGTGGCCCCGTCGACGATGGGTAGGCCGCAGACGACGTCGGTCCTCCTCCTCCTGGCCTCGTGGGCGCACGCGTTGGAGCAGTCCGCCTGGCGCAGGAAGCGGTTGGCGTTGCCGCGGCACCCGGAGAAGGAGAAGGGCTCGCACAGGCCGGACGATTCGTTGTAGAACCATCTAAATGAATTGTGGGGGAAACACAATTAGTGAGAGAATAGCAACAGCAGCAACAACAGCAACATCGGCACCAAATTCAGCAGCAAAGCAATAGAGAGCCATGTAATAGCAGCAAATAACACCAGCAAGCAACAACAACTGCGAGCTACAACAAGAGCAACAACAGCAACAAAAACAACAATGCATATTCCAGGAGCATAAAAAAATCCACCTCGGAAAGTCTCCCAAGCAAGCTCCTTCCGCCGGCTGAAGCTTGCAGAGCGAGGACGCCTTGCTGTCGTCGGTTTGGACCGGGTCGGGAATTTTGCAGGTCTCTTCGCACTCAGGCTTCGTCGGAAACCTGTTGGAATTTCCCAGACAGCCGCTGTACAGGAAGGGCCGGCACTCGTTGAGGGAAGACTCGTAGTACCACTCCTCGTAGCTAATTGAACAAAAGAGTGGACCATTCAAAGCAAAAATACGCGTAATAGTTATTTTCAGAGGACATAATTAAAAGCAGGAAAAAAAATCATCGAATTTCTTTTCTTTCTCCAACCTCCCGTCGCACGGCCCCGGGACCTTCTTTAGGTAGCAAGCCGCCGCCCCCCTTGGCTCCACGCACTCCCCCTTGCATTCCGCCTCCGTCTCGAAGTTGTTCCTCCCTGCGTCGCAGCCGCCGAACCAGAAGCGGCTGCACCCGCCGTACTCCCCGTCGTAGAACCAGCGCTCCGTGTAGTTGTCGCACGGACCCGCCTCGATCGGGTCAAGGCACCCGGCGCCAGGAAGCTCCTCGTCGCAACCTGGGAAATTGTTTTTGTAACTCTCCATTTTTGAGGATATTAAGCTTCTTGCTTACCTACCCTGAAAGTCAGGTCCCTTTGCGAAGGCGAGCCCGTCCCTGCAGCAACCGTGCTCAGACGCCTCGCAGCCGCACCCTTCTCCGTCCTCCGGCGCCGGCGTGACCCCATCCGGGCAGCACCCTCCGGGACTGTCCTGGCATTCCGTCGGGCAGCCCTCCAGGGTGGGTCCTTGCGCCGAGGTAGAGCCGTCAGGACAGCAGCCGTGGGCGCTGGCAATGCAGGGGCATCCTGAGGTAGAATCTCCTTCTTCGCCCGGTGGAGGGGCAGGGGTTCTTAAAAAGAACAGGAGATAAAATTTCCTCAGTAGCTCTATCAGCAGCACACCAAACAATTTAAGCAGCAGCAACCATGAATGCAAGAACAAAGAGACAAACATTTATATGTTTTAATGGCAACAGCAGCAACAACAGAAGCATTAAGAGCTACGACAGAAGTAGAAGCAAAAACAGCAATGGCGACAACAACAGCAAAAGCAGCAACAACAGTTACAGAATTAGTAGCAGCAACAGCAACAGCAACAACAGAAGCAACAGTAGCAACAAAAGTACGGTTGGCAGGTGCAACAACAGTGTCAGCGGCAGCAAGAGCAACAGAAATAGCAGCTACTACAACAACAGCAGCAACAAAAACAACTGCAGCAACAAAAGCAACAGCAGCGACAGCAACAACAGAAGCAGAAGCAGCAACAACAGCAGCAGCAGCAGCAGCAACAGAAGTAGCAGCTTCATCAACAGTAGGAGCAACAAAAGTAGTAGCAGCAGAAGCAATAACAGAAGCAGCAACAGAAGCAGCAACAGCAGCAACAGAAGAAAAATCGAAAGGATCAGACCGATAGAAAAATAAGTACAATAAAGTGGGGAATTTAGTTACCTGAAATCGGGGCAACAACCAAACTCTGACTGAAAACAGCCGCATCCTTCTCCGTTGTTTCCCTGGGATACGTAAAGTGGTATAAAATTAAAGATATTTTTTTCTTTCCTGTTCCTCTTCCAATAAGATTGCATTGCATACCCTAGTCGGTGTTCTCCTGTCCTCACAGCAGCCGAACTCTGTCAAAGAGCAGTTCCCGCACCCCTCCCCGAACGGGCCCGGGGAAGCGGAGACCCCGTCCGGGCAGCAGCCGTACTTTGACGCCAGGCAGCAGCCGACACCGCCACTGCCGTGGGAGGGGAGGGTCTCAGCGCCGAAAGAGTCCCACCAGGGATTTTCCATGACCACGGAGGATGTGTCGTTGGAGGAGGAGGGCGGCTGCTCGACTTCGGTGCAGCATCCGAATTGGGTGTCCTCGCAGGACAATGGCTCGAAAGACACTTCTATTTCTTCTTCCTCCACCACTTCTTCGCCGTCGTCAATTTCCTCGAGAGTTACTTTTACCTCCACCGATACTTCTTCCTCTTCCTCTTCAACAGTTTCCCCTTCTTTGTCCTCCCCTTCCTCATCGTCAACCACAGCAACTACAACTTCATCTTCTTCTACCTCCGACGATTCTTCTTCATCCTCCTCGCCATCGTCACTTTCTTTAGACTCCGAAGACTCCTCTTCCTCCAGCTCGTCCGATTCGTTGTCATCTTCTTCACTCTCTGCAGATTCCATCTCATCCGGGTAGTCTGTTTCTACCACTATTACCTCTTCTTCTTCTTCTTCGCCCTCGTCGTATTCTTCTTCTACCACGACGACCTCCACCTCCTCGATGTCGCCTTCCTCCTCTCCTTCGTCACCCGACTCCTCGACTTTGACTTCGACTTCGACATCTATATCGACTTCTTCGGCTTCACCTTCATCTTGGGGCTCTGCCTCAGCATCAGTATCTACGACGACTTCAGCATCATCTTCAGCCTTACCTTCCCCTTCCTCCGCTCCTGTCAGATCACCGGTCCCTTCGGAGTCCTCAGATTCTCCGTATTCTCCGTAGCTATAAAATCCTTCTTCTTCGGCCTCTCCCTCTCCTTCGCTCTCGGCCTCACCATAGCTGTAAAATCCGTCTTCCCCTTCTCCGACCTCTGATTCGCCGTAGCTGTAGTCGATTTCGTACTCCTGAGCGGATGCGATCCAGGGCCCGAACAAAGCCAGAGCCAGCAGTGCCAAATACGCCTGTGTCCGGATCCTTGGCACCATCGTGACGTCCTCCCAGCAGAAGTTCTCCCGGACTGGATGTCTCCAGACCTTAGACAGACCCCGCCCCCTCGCCCCTCACTCCTCCCCACCCGACCAACAAAACTTAGCCGCCTCCTTCCCACCCAAGTGCAGTCTATACATTTCCCCCTCCCCCTCGTGCAAAACGTCCCATCCCAGCTCCTCCTCCTCTCGCATCTCTCCCGTTTCAATTAAGGCCAATATACTAGAGCGAGCAACAACATTTCTGTCGACGCCTCCGTTGCTGGGAGGGGCAGTGCTGCCTAGAAAGGGCGTAAGTGCCTCCTGCATCATGACAATGTAGGTTAAGAGGTCGGCATAGCAAAACGCCTTTTTTAAAAGTAATTCAGAATTTCGCACAATTTTTTTCTGTTCGTTTCAAGCTCAGTCCTTTTAATTTCATAGAGGGAATGTTTCCCCGTTTTCCTTTAGGCAAAACCGCACGAGGGAAGAGTGTAGGGTGTTCGTTGTTGCAGCAATTCCTGCTGCGCTTGCAACAAATGAACGAGCACTCTCTCTGCTTATTCTGCAAAAATACGGCATACCGCTATATCGACAACCTTTTTTTTTGCAAACTTATGCACTTCCTGTGGTCCATGAGGTTTAGAGACTGTGTGCATCCCCCACCATATCCCCCCTTTCTTTTTCGTCCCCCTTTCTCCGCCCGGATGGAGCCGGCACCTTTCTACTCCCCCAAGGCGGAAAGAGGCGTACTTCGAAAGAACGGAGGCGCCGGCGGTGGGGAGAGGGAGAGAGCGACACTGCCAAGGAAGGCGGATAGTCATCATTGTTAGCGCAGGCGAGGGAAGGAAGGAAGAAGAGGAAAGAAGCCAGAACCGAGGAGGAGAGCTGTGCCTCCGCGTTCTCTGCGTCGTTGTCGTATACCTTCTCTTTTCCTTCTTCTTCCACCACCGCCGCCTCTTCCAAAAGTGCCGCAGCTGGAGGAGGGGCAATAGAAGGGAGAAACTGGAATAACCAAGACATAAGGCAGTGGTGAGCTGTTGGATTCCCGTTCCATTTCGGTGGATATCGTATAGTGCTAAAGGAGTAAAAGGGGTCGACTTTTTACAGCCCACCGGTGTCCCATAAGGAAGAGGGGAAATGTGCAAAAATATTGAAAGGGGAGGCCGGCAGTAAGAAGATATCCTGTGTTGTTTCATGGGCCGCCCCCTTGAATAAACTGTGAACGAACACCACAGAATGCATACGTACAAGCAGCCGTTGTGAACACTGTCCTAAAAGCAGCTCGCTGTGTGAATGACGCGTCGGAGTATACCGTAGTTCAAAGCAATCCTTCTATTCGCATCCTTTTCTACTTTACCGGTATAAGTGGACATTTGAGGTATGCAAAAAAAGTTTTCCCAGAGCAGAGATCGAGTTGAAGTAACCTCTTAAAAGCAATGGGCTACAAAAGGGCCAGGAGAAAATAGTCTTGAGCACTCTTAACCGGGGAAGAAAAAAAAACAGCATCTGTAGCTCAAACGCCATCATGATCCGCACGGTGCCGAAGAAGACGATGCTGGTGGCGGTGGCGCTGACGGCGCTGCTGATAGTCATCTACTACTCGCGGGGGAGGGACCCTTCCTCCCCCTCCCACGCTGCGGCGGATAGGAACCGACTAGCGTCGCGGGGGGAGATGCGGAGGGGGCCGATGCCCGTTTCGGAGGAGGACGAGGACGACGACGATGAGTATGATTACGAACGGTCTTCCACGTCCGCCGCCGCCGCCGCCCCGGTCGTCGTCCCCCCTCACCAGTCGACCAAGACAAAGAAGCGGACGAAAGCCTCCTCCAAGACCAAGGCGGAAATGTGTCAGGCAAAAGTGCCGCTGAGGGCCGCTGCGGACATGGAGACAGTCGACATCTACCCGACCCTCAATTTCAACGTGCGTACTCTAGATTGAACGTATTCTAGTTTTGTGTATGTGTCATAACACTCTCCCCAAATCATTTTTCAGGCCGATTGGATAGAAATGCGGGAGTACTGGAACGACAAGATGCAGAGGAGGTGTGATCAAAAGTTTTTCTCTCCTTCTGCTTGTTATTGACGGCATTTTCGTCTTTAAGGTACGAGAGGCGTCGGAAGGAGATGTGGTCCAAGGTTCCCCTCCGTGTGTTCGTGATGCCGCACTCGCACAACGACCCAGGCTGGCTTAAGACCTTCGAGGCATACTTCCACTCGGCAACCAAGCACATCTTGGACAACATCGTGGACAAGCTGACCAAGTACAAGGACATGACCTTCATCTGGACGGAGATATCCTTCCTGTCCATGTGGTACGAAACCGCTCACGACGCAAGGAAGGCAAATCTACAGGTACTACTGATACAGCGACAATATATCTTTTGAAACAATGACCAAGTTTTTAAATCTGCCTAATCAGCACTTGATAGAGGAGGGCCGCTTCGAGATCCTGACTGGCGGCTGGGTGATGACGGACGAGGCCAGCGTGGATACCTTTGGGATGGTGGACCAGCTGGTGGAGGGACACCAGTGGCTCAGGGATCACCTCAACGTCACGGCAAAGTCTTCCTGGTCCGTGGATCCCTTCGGGCACGGCGGTACCTTCCCATACATTTTGAAGGTAGCCGACAAAAAACATTTCCTTTGTTCTACACTACATATTTTGTTTGTGGAATTAAAAACCCGCCCCTTTATTCCAGTCTTCCGGCGTTGACGGCATGGTGATCATGCGCATCCACTACGCTTGGAAGGAGTGGTTCGCCCGCGAGCAGCAGGGCGACTTCCTGTGGCACCAGCAGTGGGACCGCGAGGGCAAGCACTCCATCCTGTGCCACAACTTCCCCTACGACATCTACTCCATCAAGGGCTCCTGCGGCCCGCACGCGCAGACATGTCTGGAGTTCAACTTCAAGCGGGTGCAGGGAGACTACAGCGAGTACACCGCCAGGTACACACCCATCCACGCTGGAAACGTCAAGGAGAGGGCAGAGCTGCTGCTAGAACAGTACGGAAAGGTACGAACCCGACTAATTTTATTAGCAAAAGTCTCTGGACTCCCAGCCTCGTTCACAAAACAGTTCATTCTTGCGTAATTTTCAGACTGGTTCTCTTGTTCCGCACAACGTTGTTCTGGTCCCCCTGGGCGACGACTTCACGTACAACAACGAGGTCGAGTTTGACCAGCAGTACTCCAACTACAAGATGCTGATGGACTTCATCAACCAGTCGGACGAGTACGACGGCGCACAGGTCTCCTTCGGCACGCTCACAGACTACTTCGAGGAGGTGCGGCGGAGGACCTCCTCCTTCGGCACCCTCAACGGGGACTTCTTCGTCTACAGCGACATTTTCAGCGAGGGCAGGCCGGCGTACTGGAGCGGGTAAGAAAGAATTACGTTCATTGTCAATCGAAAGGAAAGGAGATCATATCGTATGCGTATCATTTTGCAGCTATTACACCACCCGCCCGTTCATGAAGAAGATGGTGCGGGAGGTGTCCGCTCACCTCCGCTCGGCCGAGATCCTGTTCACCTGGTGTTACCAATGGTCTCGCCAAAAAGGAGACCAGCAGGTGTCCTCTGCCCTCCGCTCCCTCTACCCAGCGCTAGTGCGCGCGCGCCGCCACCTGGCCCTCTTCCAGCACCACGACGCCATCACTGGCACCTCCAAGCAGGCCGTCATGCACGACTACGCCCTCAAGCTGTGGGAGGCGACGGGGACGGCCAGGAAGGTGCAGCGGACCGCCATACAGCACCTCATGCAGCAGCAGCAGAAGGCCGCCAACTCCAAAGCCACCGTCTTCAACGATTTCGACAGGGCGGCGTACCAGGTGCCCCCTTCGCCGCTCCCGCTCCGCCTCCCGCCCAACTCCCCCTCCTCCACCGCCGTCGACGGCTCGGCCGTCCTCGTGTTCAACCCTCTTGCCGAACCCGCCCGAGAGGTCATATCCGTCTTTGTGGAGGCCGGCTCGGGCGGGCTGGGGGACATCTGCGCAAGGGACGCGGAGGGAAACGAGATGGAGGTGCAGGTCAATCCAACCTGGAACACTGCCGCACACGGAGTGGGCCAAGGCGGGGGATCGTACCGCCTGGACGTGTCCTTCCTGGAGGTCTCCTTCGTGGCCGAGCTGCCCCCGCTCTCCATCAATCGCATCGTGGTGTCCCGGTGCGAGAAGCGCGAGGCGGAGAGGAGCGAGCGCACCAAGGTGTACTGCCTCGGCTGCCCGGAGAACCCCAACCCGCGCGGCCTCTTCTCCCTTTCGCGCAAGCCGGAGGGCGCCGCGCAGCTGGAGAACGCAGAGCTGGTGCTGCTCTTCGACGAGGCCACCCACCTCCTCCCGCTCCTCTTGTGGGTGACAGAGCGGA
>JAAUXV010002145.1_pt1 | contig 16298 bp, 11 predicted proteins | sample 7278181 | NCBI WGS metagenome assembly JAAUXV01 (sample SAMN14350114, study PRJNA611818) | marine sediment metagenome | isolation source: surface marine sediment (2.1m) | place: French Polynesia: Moorea | collected 2018-08
AAATACAATATATATTTTTAAAAAAAATGTTTTCTTATCCTTGCTAACTAGCAAAATTGAGGTTTTGTAGCACTAAGCCCTCCCTAAATGTATTTTCTGGTTACGCCCCTGTGCAAGGTTTTTTTTTCTAAGGCAGTTTTATGAACAATACTTTAGGAATTGCACTATACTGCCTTTTTCATCGAATCGATCTTCCTTCACCTGCTCCCTCTCCCCCGGCAGCCACCTCCTGAAGAAGTCTGCCATCCCCGCGTAGAGCCAGGACGGGCTGTACTTCCCCTCCTCCCCCTCCCCCGGGAACATGTTGACGGGGAAGGACTCGTGGTTGCCGACGTTGACGTACACGGGCAGGTCGCCAAAGTGCTTGGCCATCACGTCGGCGACCACTTTGGAGCTCTCCTGGAGGGCGAGGGGAACGGATATTTTACGGTAAAAATTGAACACGGTCAGGGGAAAAGATCTTGGGCTAAAACACCCACCCACAAATTGCATTTGCAACACTGTTTCAAGTTTAAATTTAGTTTATTCTACCAAATTGCCAATTTCCTCCAAGAATCCGTCTCACCAGGTTCTTGTCCCTGCTCTGTTCCCAGATGTCGTGCGGCGGGAAGTCCCCCGTGAGCAGGACGAAGTCCACGTCTGGATGACGCCTGCGAATGTCCCTGGCGATGGCGTCAAAGGACCAGGGGGGGATGTCGCAGTTGTAGTCGCCGAAGAAGGAGGCAGAGCGGAACGCGTGGCCCGTGGCAGACTTCCACTCCTCGCCAAGGCAGCAAACGGGCTCGTGGCAGATGGCGTTGGAACCGATCTAAGGAGATATCATCGCACTGCACACGGTTTCCCATGCAATAAATGCATGCTTCAAATTAAGATTAAAAAAATACTCTATCCATTTTTCTTTAAAATGCAAAGTTTAATTCTTAATTTTAAAAAAACCTTTTTCTCATAAAAATAGTTTTTTCTCATTTAATAAAAATCTTCATCACCTTGTAGTCCCTCTGCAGGTGAACGTCGGATATCTGCAGCACCTTCTGCTTCTTCCTGGGCTCGACCGTCGGTGCCAGCACTGTCGGCTTGACATCGGGCCTGTCCAGATCTGGGATCTCCAGTCGCCAGTCGGACATGCGCCTGCTCATCTTGGCGCACTCGCCCTCCAACACCTTGGATTTAATTCAATTCATTTCAAATTCAAAAATAACCAATGCATTTGTTTTCCCGGATATAATTTCATTGATTTTTTTTAAAAAAAAATAATTAATTCATTTTCCCTTATACTTACCATCCCGCAAATGTCGTGCGAGGTCGCGGCGCCCTTACTCTCCCGAATTATGTGGAAGAGCTCCTTGCCGATCGAGCCAACAACGCCTCGACAAACAACCTGTGAATAAAAAAACAATTTTTGAAAAGTATTGCTCATTGCCCTCGCCGGCCGCCGTCTCATTTCTCGAAATGCCGTCGATTTTTTTGCCCTCTTCCACTACAATAACCGGTTCCGATTTACGTAAAACTATTTAGCACACACAAGCCTCCGCCGGCGCCGTCTCCTAGCTTTGAAACAGCGTACGTCCTTGGAGTGGCGTGATGACGATGACGAAAATTGTCGAATATTTTTATATGGGGATTGGGGAATCACTCGCCTTGTCCTCAATTTTGAGCCAGTGGCACAGCGTGGTGGCCACGGAGAGGAAGTCCGTCGGGTCCCACCCCTTGTGCGCGTAGGACACGAGGGCGTCGGCGCCCCAGTGGCAAACGAGGCACTTGAGCTCGGAGTCAGAAAGAAACAAGCTCTCTCCCAGAAGGTCCTGGAATAAGTTTTGAAATACCCCCACCGTTTTCCACTATATTTAAAAATAATAATATTCCTCACAATCAAGTCCCGCTTCCTCCTGCTCCTGCCGTCTGAGGTGGGGGCCGTCGTTAGGAGGAGGAGTATCGCCGACAGAAACGATGCTTTCCACTTCATATTCGATTGTGTAGGGAAAAAGCGAATGTCTTAACACTTTGCCGCTGTCTGGCAGAGGCCTTTTTCCGCTCCTCCAAGCAGCCTTTTTTTTCTCTCTGACCTTCCGTCACAGGTGCTACCATGCACTTAACGTGCTTTTCCCGTTTATTCGGCTTTCCGTCGAAATTGTTGTTCCAGGTGTCGTGCGCTCTAGCTTTTTTTTCGTCGCGAGAGAGACCCCTGACTTTCTGTCAACGAACGGACCAACAGTCTCTCGTCCCACAGATTTCCGCCGACTGATATGACGAGAACAGGAGCTACTGTTCTTCTCCCTCCCCCTCTTTAAACGAGGATTCTTCCCGGCTGGAGTGTAGTATAGAGTACGACGCTGGAACAAAACGGATGTTAAAAATTGTTTTGTCAGACAGACGCCCCCGCAAGTGCCCCGTTAAATGATTGGAAGCTATTGCAAAACAAGGAATTCGCGAAGGATCCGTCAATTCGAATAAGTTAGCCCAATCCGCCACCCAGTAGGAGTCGGACGATTCTTTTTGCGTAACTGGAAGTTGTATTACGCATTTGCATCTCCCAGATTCCCACAAAACTTTTTTTTTGTCGGAGGACACCACCACGCGAGTCGCGACCCCCCCACGCCCCTTCTCATCTTAGAAATGTCACAAGTTCGCAAACCTCAAAAACCGGTCTGGGAATACGACGTGTGTCGCCATCTCCCTCAGAAGAACCTGCTAAAAAGGGGGGCACGGCCGGCCAGAGAAATTTCCCGAAACATTATGATATTTTTCCTTAACAGCAACAACGGTATCGATTTTATTTCTTTTTTTCTTAATCCTTGCTTTGTTTCTTGCCGCTGCCATCATTCCAAAAGACTACGAGAGGGAGTAAGAAATTCTTTTCATTTTTCAGGACGGCGCATTGGGAGCTGGAGAAACAAAAGTCCCTTGACCCGACTCCTCCCGTTTTCCCGATTTTTTTCTCGAATCTGATTGCACCGATTTTTTTTAAAAAAGGGGCGAATAAACACATGGATAGAAAAAAGTGCAAACTGGTCTCTTCGTCTCTTTTTTTTCTTCACCTCGGATATATATAAATCGACATGAATGTCCAACATACGAAGTCGTTTCTTCAATTTCTACCAAAAAAGGGAGGGGAAAGCAAGGGTTTTGTTGACTGAGGAAACTGTAAAAAAGGGCGTCTAGAAAAAAAAGCATTGTGGGATATTTGTTTGTGGGAGAGAGAGAGAAAGAGAGGTGCACTGTGTGTGTGTGTGGTCGTTGTTTTTGCTTTCTAAACCGGAGGGGGAAAATCACATTCGGCGAGGGGCACAAGAGTCTCTTTTCTCGTCGTACTAGTAGAAGTAGTTGTAGTAGTGATCTTGCTTCTCTCTTTCACATCATCTGCATTCCCGCACTTTTTTTGCAACTAAGTTTCATCTTCTGGCTTTGCTTTTTATCACTTTGGCGGCTGCGGCGGCGCTCCGGGCCCGCCCGGCGGGTCTTCTTTGCTCTGGAACTTTGGCTTGCCCCAGGTGAACGGGATGTAGCGGTACCGGATCATGTGCTGCGAAGGAAGAATTGAAATAAAGAAAATTGAATGACAAAACCATTGGCTTGACGTAAAAAACCTTTAAAAATGCCACTTGAATTTGAATTCAAAATTAAGTACGACGGGTGAACTCGCAGTTTGACACACGCACACAATCACAATGAGTAAATTCGAAATTCAAATTTCGAATCGCCGCCCACCTTGATCTGCCTCTTCATGGTGATGCAGAAGAGCGTGATGAAGTACATGACGAGTATGGGCCAGAAGACGGGGATGTTGAAAAACTCGAAGAAGGTGCAGGCGAAGGCGATGAGCGTGGCCTTGGTGGCCGAGTACCAAAACTTGAACTCTGGCAGCCTTCGGATGAAGGGCCTGAACTCGTCCGACTGCCGCGTGGGGAGGGCCATGCAGTCGTCGCCGTCGTCCGCCTCTAGCTCGGCCAGCGCGGGGTCGATCTTAGGGGTCAGGAACGCCAGAAGGAGGTTCAGGTGGTAAATGGCCAGGGCGTACGTCACGATGTACCAGCCCTGAAAAAGACGAAAGATAACTACTATTACCCACAAAATTGTACAAAAACGAATTGGAAAATTTAAATTTTAATGTTTTGTTCGTCTCTAGGATCCCTATGAGACGCCGCCCAACCTGGACGATCAGTATCCTGGTGAAGAAGGCGGCCACGGTGAAGAGGCAGAGCGCCCAGCGGGCCTTGACGTAGGGCGTGGAGTCGTCCAGCAGCTTCTGGTAGGCCTGCGGGCAATTTGACAAAGATGCTGGGTTATTCTCACCTGCTTGAGGACGATTCTCAGCATGAACGCGGCGATCAGGACGGCGGTGAAAACCCATCTGGAGGCCGTGTGCGGCGTCCAGCGGTCAAGCCAGATCTGGTACGTCTGGAAGACAGGGAGAGAAAAAGAAAGTGAGACAAGTTTGAATTTTAGTTTGTGGAGGTCGAGGAAACACATGGTTGATGGAAGGCTCGAAAAACATGCACATGTGGTTCTATTTGCTTTCGGGGCCCCGCTACAGCTACTTTAAGTTTTAAGCCCCGCCGCCGGTCCTGACGCAGGTTCATGCATTGAGTTACACATAGAACTGTCCCATTGAAAGCCAACCCAACGCTGGCATATTGCGGCACTCCAGTTATACCCCAGCCATGAATAAATGATTTCGGCACAGTCACTGCGCCTAACACGTCACTCCCAGAGCGGGCCAGCGGTTTCGTCATCTTCGCCAGATAAGTCTCCTCACCTGTCCAAGCCTCTTGAAGAATGTGGTGACCACGCTCGGCTTCGCCCTGAGGACGTCCTCTCCCGCGTCCTCCATCATCTTGGCTCGGCTGATCGTCCTCTTCTTATCCTCCAAGACCAAGGCGCACGCCACGGGGGCCTCTTCTTCCGGGTTCTCTCCTCCGTCCGGGGCGTCGCCGGGCCGGGGGATTCGCAGTCAATTTGTCTGGGCCTCAATCCGGGAGTCCGGGCGGGGCGGGGGCGATCGAAATCTTGGCCTTTTTAACGGAGAAATCCACTGGTCTTTTTCGCCTTCTCCTCTTCTTTTTCGACCTCGATTTTTCGCTTTTCGCTTTTCTAGGCAGCGTCGACGGCGGCGACGGGAGACAGCTTTCACCAAATTTATCGCAACAGAATTGCCAGATTGACGAAAAAATCGTGGTATTTCGGGAAAGTCGTTCTTGTTTAGAAAAACGCGACGCAAATTTGCTTTTTTAAAAGTTCTTTTTTAAATATGGTTCAACAGTAGGGAAAAATATATCACAGAAATTAATCGTATAAAGACTTAAAAAGTTCGTCCAGTGTGTATCTCCGTCCACCTGGTGTCCCTACCTTGTGTCAGCCGCGTCAGCATTTGCTGCCCTTCTCTCCTCTCCTCGCTCTGCTCAGGCACGAGACCAAGGTGAAAGGCCGAAAAATTTGAGATAAAAAGCTGTAACATTCACGAAATGATTTTAACGAATTGACGAAATTATATTTAGAGGAATAATGATTAATGAAATAAATTTGTATTAAGGCCTCCTCAGCACTATTTTAGGCAAAAATGAGGCTTCCCTCTCATCAGCGCAAAAAGGGCTTTTCTCTCTCAACCTCGTATTAGCTGCCGCAGCTGTCAAACAAAAAGGCCAAAGGGACAAAAGCAGCTCCAAAGTCCAAAAGTCAAAAGGCAAAACCCAAGAGGTGAAGTGTCCCAACGCAAATTGGACTTGATCTTGTCAATTGCAATTGTGTTTTGTGTTTGTGTTTGTCTGGGTCTTCATCTTAGGGCTAAGCTGACTTGTGTTGCGCGGCCTCAGCCTGGGGATATCGACCAGAGCGTATCGACCTAGAGATCCGGCTTTAAATTCCCCTCGACATTGAGGGGCGTCTCCTTGATCCTCCTCCTCCCTCATGTCCTCGTCGCCGTCCTCGCCTGGGGGCCCGACCCCGTTGTCCCCCTCCCCGTGCGGTCACCCCCGACTGCTCAGGTTCATGCTGTACAACTCCTCCTTCGGCCCCAGGGAGGGCGAGGAGCACAAGAAGATCGTCTTCTACCACCCCGCGGAGCATTCGGAGCAGGAGCAGGCCACCAACGTGGGATTCGCCGAGGCGTGCCACAACTTCTGCTCGGTGTTCTCAAGGCCAAATGAAGGAGAAGATGACGCTTCCCCCGCCTTGGACGGCCGCGTTCGAGTGGTGCGCACCCGCCAGACCAAGACGGCCTTCCTCAAGGCCGAGGGGGAGTTCGTGCTGACCTTGACCGTGTCCCTCCCGTGCGCACCAGCCAGGAAGAAGTCTTCCTCCTCTTCCAGAGCCACTTCGCCGGGGGCTGAAGGCGCCAGCACCCCTCCCTCCCTGGTGGACTACTTCCCGGAGGACGTTCCCGACCGCGTCCTCACCTCCTGCCTGGAGCACGCCAACGACGCCTTCAGGTTCTTCGGCCCCGCCGCATCCTTCGCAGAATGCTTGGAGCTCTACTGCGGCGGCGAGGAACCCGACAGCAGAGAGGCCCTTCGGGACGTGGTCTCCCCGTTCTTCTCCCGCTTCGTGCCCACCATAAGGCGGTGCGTGGAGCGTCGGCCGCACGGGCCGGGGCTGACCGACCTGTACAGACCCGTGCAGTTCCTCACGCTGGAGGCGGCAGACTTCCTCAGGGCTCGGTGCTTCTGCTCGCAAGTGCAGGACGAGTTTCCTCGCGCAGCCGCCAGGGTCGTCCTATTCCAGCAGGCGAATGTGGTGTGGACGGACATGCAGCAGGGAGACACCAGGTTCAAGATTTTACCATTTTGTATTTGTGTTATGATTAGTGTAGTGCAGTCAGAAAATACGTAATTGTCGAATTTGTTTCCCTTTCTCCAGGCTGCTCTACCTGTACATCACCCAGACGCTCCTCCCCGCGGCCCTTTCCTCCTCCTCCTCCAGCAATCTCCTCCTGTCCCCCTCCTCGGCCGGCGGGCCCTTCTCCGGCCACCAGGGCCGATTTCTGGCGGGCGGGCCACTTTCCACCAGAGGGGACATCAGCGCCATGGAGTGGAGGACGCCCACAGTCAGGCTGCTGCACGAGGCCACGGCCGAGGACGGAGACCAACAGTCGTCCATGGGCGTGGAGCACCAGCTGATCGTGTACCACGCGGTGGCCGCCACCCTCTGCCTGCTGGTCCCAGCAGTGCACGGGGAGCTCCCGGACGAGTTCTTCCGACAGTTCGACGCCGCCGTCGGGCCCAGGCTCACAAACCTGTCCGCCGACTTGTTGGACGTCTTCGGCACTTCCTCCTCCTCCTCTGGCGCCAACAACAGCAGCATCGGAGGGACGGGAGGGGGTTTCATAAAGACGTCCCCCTCCACTTCCTCCCTGTCATCGCACGCTTCCAACCTGGCCTCTTCCGGCGGAATGACGGCCTCGGCCTCTGCCTCCGTTCTCTGCAGCCCTATCGGCGGCGGCGGAGCTCCTGAGAGGGGAGCGGCAGCCGCAACAGCAGGCGGAGGAGGAGGTTGGCAGGACCTGCTATCCCCGAGCGGACCCGGCGCAAGGTACTTCTACTTCAACCGGGCCAACTTGGCCATGAAGAGCACTTTGGGCTCAGGAGGGGAAGGAGGAGGAGGAGGATCTTTAGATTCCGCCTCTGTATCGGCGGCGGCCCCAGAGCCCCCCTTCCTCCCCGCCGTGTCGGCGGAAACCTCCCGGGTGCTGATGGACATGGCGGAGGCCTTCGAGGAGCGGGACGAGGCCGACTCCCCGCTGGAGTGCTGCTGCAAGACTTACTCTGACCAGTGGGCGGCGGGCAAGCGCGGCGGCGGCGGGCGGACGCTGCTGGCGGCGGTGGCGGCCAAGTGCTCCACCCTCATGGACGCCTCGGAGGAGGTGGACAGGCTGCTGCAGCAGGACTTTAGGAACGTCTTCATGATGAACAACTAATTTAATAATCTGGCAACAACAACTCAACTTACTGTGATGTCTAACATGGTTTTTTTAAAAATGAAATGAATTTGTTGTGAATTTTTAAGGCGCAAGTGATACATAATAAAATTTCTTCCTCATCCTATCTATCTGATTAAAGCGTTACAGTTTTCGCAATTGGAAAAAATATCGGTGCAGTATCGCAGGGATACAAAGCAATGAAGTCCGGTATACCTGTACGCCAATGATTTGTATATTTAACAGTGGTACAATTATTTATGCGGTTTCATCTGTAGAAATAAGCAGGGTAAATAGCATGCAACTCGCAGTTCACAGGCACCGAACATTTTCAACACAACTAGCCCCACTACCGACAAGCGGGGGATTTCTCGCTCTCGCAGTTTGCAAATTTAAATCATAAGTCAAAGAGCTCTTGTGCCTGATTGAGATGCTAAAAAATACTGAGTCGGGGTAACAATTTATATCCTTGGCGAATGTGCGTAAAGAGGAAATTTCGCTCCTCTTTAAAAAAGTGGGTGAAAAAACTAAAACCTGTTCTGCTGGAAATTCATTTGACCTTGCTGATTCATCGACCCGCCCTGTTGTTGCTGCTGCTGGCCCCTCTGGAGCTGTGCCATAAGCTGCGGGTTCTGCTGCTGTGTGACCGACGAGGAGGCGGAGGTGGGCATCCTCATCTGCGGACCCTGCCTGAAGCCGCCCCCGCCGGCGCCGAAGTTCTGCTGCTGCTGCTGGACGTAGTTTTGCTGCATGCGCATCATCTGGTTTGGCATCATACCCTGTTGTTGTTGCTGCTGCTGCTGCTGGCTGCCGAACCCCCCTCCAGAGTTCTGTCTTTGGATCTGGCCCTGTTGCATGAACTGGCCCTGCTGGTTCCTCATCTGTCCGCCGCCGCCTCCCATCTGGTTGGGGAAGTTGCCTCCTCCCCCGTACTGAGAGCCCATGTACTGCTGCTGCTGTCCCTGCTGCTGCATCTGCTGCTGCTGCATGCCCTGCTGATTCCCGTACATGTTCGCCTGTGGCATCCTCATGCTGGGCCTCATCGGGTAGCTCTGGCGAGGGGGCATGAAGTTGCCCGAGGGACCGGCGCTGTTTCCCGAAGGAGCCTGGCCTGCATTTCCTCCTCCACCACCTTGGTTGAAGAACTGACTGGGACCAGAGGACGGCGCGGTTTGTCTCGCCCTCAGCATGTTCTGGAGCGCCTGCTTGGAATTCTGGCCCGCGGGGTTGCCCCCACTCGCTCCACAGGTCATTGCTGCGTTGGCCGAGCCGCCGCCACTGGGTCCGGTGAAGCGGTGGCCGCCGCCGGAGGGAGCAGACATTTGCTGCTGTTGCTGTTGCTGCATCCCGGCACCTCCTGAGAATCCTTGTTGTTGCTGTTGTTGTTGCTGCTGCTGTTGCTGCTGCTGCTGCTGTTGCCTCATATAGTTCATGGGCATGGGCTGTTGCTGCGGAGGCATGTTCCCTCCTCCATATCCCCAGTTCTGATTGGGCATCCCACCTCCTCCTCCCTGGCCTCCTGCGCCGTACATACGCTGTCCTCCTCCCATGATTTGGGAAGCCATAGGCCCTGCCATCATCCTCGGGGTGCCCCGTCCAGCCCCCATCATCCCCATCCCTCCTCTCATAATGGGCATCATGCCCCCGACGCCGCGGCCGCCTCGCATCATGGGCCCCATCCCGGCGGGCCCCTCCACTCCTCCCACCATCTGCTGCATCATGCCCGTCGGCCCTCCTCCCATGCCCATGCCCCCGTGGCCCATCGCGCCGGCCACCCCTGCCGGCCCGCCCTGCCCGATGGCGCCCGCTCCCGCCGCACCTCCCATCATCATACCGGCGGGACCCATCGGGCGGCCCATCTGACCCATCATCTGCATCGGGTGCTGACCTCCTGGTACGGGCCCTCCGCCGCCCATGCCCCCAACCGCGCCCATGCCTCCAACTTGGGCCCCTTGTATCATCCCAAGGGAGGTTCCCGTCTGCTGAGGATTGTTCTGGTGCATCATCATCTGCTGGTTCGGGTGCATCTGCTGCATCATCAGGCCGCCGCTCTTCTCGCCGTCGCCCTCCTTGCTTGCCTTACTTTGGGGCTCTAGGTCCTCTGCTGGCAACGGCGGCGCCTCCAGGTAGTAAGACTGGCTCTTCTCCAGAGTGTCCGAGGTGAACTTGAGCTCGTGGAAGCTTTCTTCATACTTTGGCGGGCGCCGCTCCCACTTGACTGCCCCGAACCAGGTCCACGAGAGGGGCGCTGCGCTGCGGTGGCCCTCCAGAATGTCCCAGGGGTTGATTCGCTGCTTGTCCGACATCTGGAGGCCCTGCTTCTTGTCCACGTTGAAGCCCTTGACTTTGACGCCCTTGGCGTCGGTGACCGTGCCGAAGGGCTCGCAGACGATCGCCTCCTCCATGACTTTGGGAAACGGCAGCAGTTGCCGCACGTACTTGAGGCTGGGCGAGTGGCTCTCCCCGATCTCCTTCTTGAGCTTCTTGGCCAGGGTGATATAGGCGTGGTGCTTCCTGTTTTCCTCTCCCCTGTCCGACTGGCTGGAGTCCCTGTCCGACACCAGGATCGAGTGGATCAGGATCGTCAGCATGTCGAGCACGGTGAGGAAAAGGTCCGAATTTTTGGTGAGGTCCACGACACCGCGCGAGATGAGCTGTACGAGAAGGGTGCTCCAAACGGTGACCGATACGTTGTCCTTGCAGATGGTCTCGAAGAGTCCGCCGACCAGGCTGAACCTCAAGCGCAGCGAGTCCTGCATCAATTTCCTGGAGAGACTGTCTTCGTAGTTGTAGATCTTCTCGTCCTTGGTGAAGCACAGGAAGATCGACAGCTGGGTGTTTAGAGACTGGAGCATGTTCTCCTTCTGCTCCTCTTTGTATTCCTTCTCTTTCTTGTCCTTGCAGTCCGCGTCCAGCTCCCTCACGCAGGTTAGGATAGTCTGGAGGAAGGACTGGTGGGAGAAGGTGTTCTCTTTCCCGGGCACGACTGAGGACTTGGCCGAGCGCGACCAGTTCCCTACGTCGACGTTGGCGCTCATCTTGAGGATCCTCCCCTGGAGGAACTTGAGGTGGCGCACCATGTAAGGGATCATGAGCGTAGGCTGGTACCGCCGCTGCTGGCGGCTGTTGGAGCGAGTGTTCTTCTGCCGCTCGTCCGGCTCCTCCTTCGGGAACCGCTCCTGCCGCTCGTCTCCCTCGACGGCGAACATCTCCACGATGGCGCTGGCGGCCATGTCGAGGAAGTTCTGCACGCCGCTGGAGGAGGCGAGCTGGTTGTTGATGAGGCGGATCTCGACGGCGGAGATGCGCAGGTTCCACTCGTCCAGTCGCCCAAGGATGCGCGTTATGACCTCCTTGTAGTGCTCGGAAGGATCCGAAGAGGGGTCGTCGTCAGAAGAGTCTTCGTCGTCTCGGCTGCCACCGCCGCTGCTGTATGCGGGAAGCGAGGCCGACGGGAGGCTGGAGTTGGGGTAACAGATGAAGCGGAGGAGCTTCTGGGCCTGCTTAGTGCTCAGCATGGAGTCCAGGAGAGTCCCGTTCTTCAGCAGGTCGTCCGGAATCTGGAGGCAACGATCGTGCACCCATTCCTGGAAAAGAAGGAAGAAAAAAGTGTGTTAAACTCACTTTTGGCTTTCTTCATCGAACAATTTCGGCTCATGCTGCAAATGCATATGAGCTCCCTACTTACTTGGCAACAAATCTGCTTCAGCGTGTGTTTGGCGAATTCCGAGAGAGATGAGTTATCCATCCTGCCCCCTCCGATATTGAGCCCTAGCCCAAAATCCTCGTCGTCAGCCCCTCCGAGCAACTTGTTGATGTCCCTCCCCGACTTCGAGTCTCCCCCTCCGTCCTCTCCCTTTCCGCCGCCGCCGCTCCCTCCTCCCCCCTCGGCGTCTCCCAAGACCAGAATCGCCTTGAGCACGGCGATGACCGCCCCCACCGGGATGGTCCGGTGCGCGGAGGACAGGAGGTGCCTGTCGCAGCTGTGCCTGATTCCCGAGGGGTGGTTGGTGGCCGAGGTGGCGGCTGCGGCCTTGGGAGACGTCCCCGAGGAGGAGGAAGAGGAGGACGGGTAGAACGCCGGGACGAAGGCGTCCACCGTCTGGAAGAGCTTGAGCAGGAGGTGGCAGCTGAGCCTGGCGCCCACCTCGGTCTCGCGGACGGGCTGCCCGTCCTTGGCCTTCTCCCAGGCCTGAAGGAGGGACGGGATGGCCACGCTGATGACGAAAGCCTGCAGGCTGAAGCAGTTGCGGGCGATGAGGATGGCGGCGAAAGTGCCCAATCGGCTGTAAATGGACTGGTCGGCCACGGAGACCTTAAAGGAAAGCAAAAAATGTCTCAAACGTGTTTTGAGAGAATTAAAAGTTATGCACAATATTTGCCTGGGATAGCAGGTCAGGGTATCCGTTTGCGCCACCGGCATTGGAGAGCGCCACAAACGCTCCGAGCCACTCGGTCGACAGGCTGTTGCACTGGGCGGTGAACTCGCAGCAGAGGATGGCGATGTCGTTCAGCTTCTCCATGTCGTTGCACTCCGACACTTCCATCAGGACGTTGCAGACGAGGTTGTACTGGTTCTGGGGATTCTCGATTAGGAGCTTGATGGTGAGGGGATCGATGGACTTCTTTGGATTGACGATGTAGTCGATGCCGAACTTCCGATCCGTCAGCGTCAGATTCGACAAGGATGGTACGACCTAGTTGGAAGAGGTTCGATCGTACACACATCGAATTATTGACAACACTGTAAAGATCTCTACCTGAGGACTGAAAAGTCTCTTGAGTTCCTGAAACTTGTCCCTCGACTTCAGAGAGCTGCAGTTGCAAGACAGGTCGTAGAGGTACGCGAAAATGCACCACTCGGCCGAGTTGCAATCCAACATCCCTGGACTTTTCTTTTCGGAGCCACTGGAGCCGCTCCCAGGCGTTGAGCTGCCCGGAGTCGAACCGCTCCCCTCGCTGGGTAACTTTGGCTTATAAGCAACCTGAATGAGGGAAATGCTACGTTTCAATTTAATATTTGAAATTTTATGTTTTTTATTTGTAAAGGAATGTGGGGAAAGCCGTCAAAAAAGTCAAAATTCGTAAGTGTCAACAAGTAATCGTGATCATCCTCAACAAATATGGCTCCAATACGACTGCGGGGTAAGACACATATGAAAGGCCCAAAGGGCGGGAAGATCGGGAAGCAAAGGGGACACAGGAAGAACAGAAACTACAGTCATGCAAGAAGACCGAAGAGGGTCAACGCGGACAACGATCGCGGACGCGCGGGAGTGCACGGCAGGGGGAACAACTTGGCAAAACGCTGAATGATCGTATTCGTGAATCGTAAATAACTGTGAATCTGATTGACGGCCACTTTTCTTTTGGTAAAAAATATACTCTCGAGTTCTCTATCTCACCTTTGATAGCTGGTCGAAAATTAGCGTGACGTCGGCAGAGTTGAGAATGACGATGGAATGGAATTTGCGGAGAACGCCCACTATGTACAGAGCCAAGGTGGTCGTGTAGTTTCTCGTTAGACAGGAACCTCTCTCTTGCAGTTGGCTCTCGACGCCAGGCAGCTCTTTGAGGATTTGCAGGCTCCAGTCGATCGTTTCCTTCGGGGAAATAACTGTAGCGACACTAAGAGTAAGGCTTTCAAAATTCGTCTTACCTGGATGTTGAGAGCGAGTCCTGCAAGGTCAAGCAGGAAGGAAACGTGCTCGGCGACCGGGAGATACTTGTCAGTCCCTGCGGCAAAGGCTGTCAGCATTTCGACCACAGCCTGGCCGCACTGATGCGTCACCGTGTGCTGATCGAAGTAAGACATCCTTTGGAAGCGCTGGACTACCCCGTCAAAGAGACTGTCGTGACGTGAGGAAGCACGCCGGTTCACCTGAAAAGAAAACATTAAAAACGGAACATTGGCATATTCTAAGCATGAAACGTACCTTGCCACCGTCCGAGACGTCTATGCTCATTTTCTTGCCGAACAGCTTCATGATGTCCTTGCAAAGTCTCTTTACTCCCCTGCCATCGACCGTAGATCCACCTCCGACTCCGCTTACTGTACCGTACAATAACACATGACGTTGGTTGACTTCGTGGGTGTAGAATTCGTCTGCAGGCAACGGGAAGTGGTAGCAGTACTGGACATGCCGGGACAGCTTGGCAAGGTCCGGCATGGACTTCTCGTCTGATTTCGTTCCTCCCGGGGTTGGAGGGGAGAAGGGACCTGGGTGATCCCCGAGCTGGTTCCCCTCCTTGATCTGGCTCAATAGGTTCGCCAGGTCGTCGTTGATTTTGCTGTCCTCAAAGCTCCCGTCCGCATCGGTGTCCCCCCGTTCGTCGTCCTTGTGGCCCTTGGCGCCCGCGTTGCCCGCCGCGGCGAGGACGCCCCCTCCTCCGCCGACGGGGGAAACGTCCCCGCGCGCTATCAGCTGGCTGAGGTAGCTGTCGTGCGAGAAGACATCGTGGCAGATGAGCTCGTAGAAGAGCAGCACCAGGTTGGAGAACTCTCGGCGGCTGTCTAAGGTAGGCGCGTCCAGGTCCAAGTACCGAAACAGGTGCTGCTGGAAGTACGGGGGGTTGACGGATGTGACCACCTCCTCCCCGTCGTCGTCCACGGCCATGCTCTCTGGTCCCGGAGGGGCCATCTCAGCCTGCCGGCGCTCCAGCAGCTTGGCCACCACGAAGGCACGGTGCTCGCCGGAGCGCTTGGATGTGGTAGCCCACTCGCAGAGGGTGCTGACCACGGTGGCCTCCAGGGTGTCTGGCGAGACGGCGGAGGCAGGAGGATGGTGGCCGCCGAACAGCTTGGAGTAAAGAGAGTCCAACGAGTTCGATGAGGAATCAATCTTTTCGAACACGTAGCTGTCCAGATCTTCCAATATAGAGAGAATAAGATTGACCCTCTTGTCACTTGACGGTAGATGATCGCCAGACCACTTCCCTAAAAAATATCAAAACATTTCAGTAGATACGTATACCTACTTGCAACAAAACTATTAATTTACCTTCAGTTGCCATGGACCTTTCCTTGATGATGACCTCCACTTCCTTGATTTTGTGACGCAGATCTTGGTTGTTCTGCCTGGGCGGCATGGGAAGGCCGGACGGCGAGCAGTTGGGTAGCATGTCCAGGGGGGACCCGTTCAGGGCAGACGGCGTCTTGTTCTCTCCGAAGCTGTACCACACCAGAGCCGATGGACACTCGAGCGCGATCATCTGGACCACGGAAGAGAGGCCCAGAATGACGAACCTGGCGCCGGAATCCTCCATCAGTTCCAGGAAGGCCGACATCACCGGGTGCTGGTGCGCCGGAGGAGGGGGCGCGGAGCCGTCGCCGACCGCGCCTCCTCCCCCGCCTCCCCCTGAGGTGGTCCCGTTGATGGCATCGGTCTCGTTCACCAGGGCGGTGATCTTCTTGGCGCAGGCGAAGGCAAGCTTCCGGGAGAGGACCTCCGACTTGACGAATTCGTTGATGTACTGCAGGGCCAGCGGGAGGACCAGCTTCATGATTGGCTCGTCCGGGTGGCGGCAGGTCTTTTCCATGGCGTCCACCACCCACTGGAGGAAGTCCTGGCGGTCGAGCAGGCCCTGGTGGTACATCAGCTCGCACAGGGAAGTGGTGTAGGTCCAGTACTTGAAGTGGCTGCTGTTCTCCGGCTTATTCTCGTCAGGAAGGCCTTGTACGATGCCAGGCAGCGAAGAAGAAGAAGGTGCATTAGCCAGATTGTTGAGCTCTACCAGCTGGTCCTTGAGGAACCTGACCAGCGCGGTTGTCCAGTCCTGGCTGGGATCCGGCGCCAGCCTACCCTTCTTCTTGTTCGTCTCCTGCATGGCCATGCCGTAAGCCGCCGTCATCTTGATGAGCCACACGGCCCGCGTCAGGGGCACCTCATGCTCACACAGGCTGGTCAGCAGCTCCTCACGCTTGTTGAATACCGGCACCCTCTTGGCCAGCCATGACAGCGGCCTGGGCCCGGCCAGGTCCTTGAGCCAGGCGTCCACGGCCTGCTTGTTGCGCCCGGTCACCAGCCAAAAGTGGTCCTTGGTGTTGAGGCTCTGTCTTCGCCGCCCGGCGTCGGGGAGCGTGTTGGCGTCCTCCTTCTTGCCCTGCACCGCCCTCAGTTCGGCCAAGACCTTGCCCAGGGTGAGGGAGGCGGAGCGGGAGGCGGCAGAGGCGTACTCGTCGCTCACGTGCGCAGAGTAGCTCTGAGTGAATCCGTGCTTGACGTGCACCGCCGTCAGCTCGTCCTCCTTCTGCTCCTTCTCCTGGGGGTACATGTCCGGGGGGCCCAGGCCGCGGTTGAAGTTGTGGTGGTGCCCGCCGTGGTGGCCATGGTGCCCGTGGCCGCCGCCGTGGTGCCCGCCCGGACCGGAGAGGGAGCCACCGGGCGGGGGC
>JAAUXV010129034.1_pt1 | contig 16273 bp, 14 predicted proteins | sample 7278181 | NCBI WGS metagenome assembly JAAUXV01 (sample SAMN14350114, study PRJNA611818) | marine sediment metagenome | isolation source: surface marine sediment (2.1m) | place: French Polynesia: Moorea | collected 2018-08
GTGAAGAGCTGTATACGTAGTACAACGCAGAAGAATTGGAAGGAAGGAGGTGAAGGAGACTCTGCCCTGCTACACGCTGAACAAGATGGAGAGGGGCAAGAACCGACGCCGGCGCCGGCGCTCCCCGATAGATTTTTTTTGCCCCCCTTCCCCTTTCGTCCTCTCTTCTTTCTTTTTTGCGAGATCGCCGTTTCCTTTTTCTTCGTTCCTCCTCCTCTCTTCGCTTCGCTCGGCTTCTGCTTTCTTTCGGCACCCCTTGAAATTGGCAGACCGCGGAGGAAGAGGGGAGGAGGGGGAGGAGGAGGAGAATCGGGGGGAGGGGGGAGGGACAAAGGTGGCCGAGCGAGCGAGAACACGAGGGAGAAGGGAGGGCCGGGATTTGCCAAAATGTACCGCAACGGCAAGACCAATGTGCAGAGGTTTGTTTGCCAGGCCGGTTGGGACCTAGTTTAATGTTGCTGATCGGTAAATGCGTGACCTTCTCCTCTTTTGCGCCCGCCCGAGAGATAGCACTATATATACACACAGGACATCCTGAAACTGAAGCAGCAACTCTTTATCCTCCTCCCCTGCCCCCCTTCTACCCTCCTACGCTGTATGTATGTGGCATGACTTTGCCAGGGCGTTCCACCCAGCTGGGCCCCCTCGACGACCTCCGGAAACTGAAGAAGGAAACTGCAGACACTGGAGATAAGGGTCGTATATGTACATACTTACGCAGTTATAGAAGCATACAGTACACAAGAAGGTAGTCGTAGTCGCCTCCGCAGACTAAAGAGGAGGCGGAGACTACAAAAAAGAAGCAAAAAGTGAGGTGGAAAATTTGCCAGAAATGGGAGCTCCTTGTATCCCATTCCCCCTCCTTTCCCTTCGCTGAGAACATATTTCATGCCCTATTTTTTGCCCCAGGTAGGGGTCGCGCGGCGAAATCAATACTGATGAGGGGGTCACGGATGAGGAACCTTTTGCTCACACGCAGGCAGGAAAATGTGTAAGCGACTGTAGTGCAACTGGAGGCAGTACATGGTATAGGAGGAGTACTCTTCTTTTCCGTCACGCATGATTTAAGCGAAAAATGAGGCCCTAAATTAAAAAGCCGCGATGGAAGAGAGAGAGAAAGAATCCTACTCTCTCACGCAGGCTAGCACACTTTTTGAGGAAGGCTAATTCGAAGAAAAAGAGTGGGAAAGAGAAAGGAGAGTGGAAAAAAGGCGGCGGCCGCTGCGTGAGTGGGGCCAGAGGAGGAGGATGGGGACAGCGACCGATAATCAGCGCGGACAATCTCTCCCTTCCCCCATATTTTGTTGCCACCGAAAGGAAGTCGAACTTGGGTTTCCAGAATGTGCCTTTGGATGCGGGGAAGCAAAAGGAGGAGGAGGGGAAGCAGGGGAAAGAGGCTGATCGCTAGCTAGTGGGAGACTAAAAACATCCGTTGCTGCAAGTCCACAAATAGAGCAAAAAAGAAATTGAAAAGTTATTTTGTACAATAGGTCTAATCGAATAGCAATACAAAGTTCCCCAAAACAATTTCTCGTATTCGAAGTTGCACGTACAGGCACAATCGCAAATATTGTTTTCTGTGACAGGAGTGGAGGACTGACCTCCCCATGTTGTTCCGCCTCGGCTGCCCCAGATTAATGGGCGACGGAACGGGCGGAGGGAAGAGGGAGGAGGGGGCGGAGATCGGGGGAGGGGGGAGCAACAGCCGAAAGTGGGGCTGCGGCATCGATGCAGGCGGCACAAAGTAAGGAGAGACCGACCCTCCACTTCCTTCCTTCGACCTTCTTCGTTCGCTGCAAATTTGCCCCCCTCGCTTCACTCCTCCCTTGGGACATCTGAAACAGAAGAACTTCTCCTATTCTCATCGCCATTCTTCTCTTGACGCGACGGACGGAGCTTGAAAACAGATAGCACGAATTGTTTTAGTAGCGTAGTCAGCACAGCGAAAAGGGCAAAATTAACGTCCTCGTACCGTATCATTGGAATGAAAAAGCAAAGAGGCTGCCGCTTGGGAGAGTTCGATGGCAATGCGATACATCATAATCAGGTCGCGTCGCTTCCTCCTCTTCTCTTTTCTCCGTCCACCCAACCCTATCGCCCTTCCTCTCTCCCTCCTCCTGTGCCCAAAAAGCACTTATGGGCCACCCACAGAGTGGCCGAGCGGGCGAATGGGCGGGCGGCGAACCTATTCAGAAAGAAGGGGGATTTCGCCAACAACAACTCCTCCGGTCTCATTCATGAGACCGGGTATCGCTTTTCTTACAAGGATGGGTGAATGTCATGCCAGGACTCTAGTGAGAGGAGAAGAGGGGACATGCCTACCCTCCTTTCAAGCGAGAGATGAAGTGTTGCCGTGCGGCGGCGGCGGCGGCGGCGGCGGCTCGGAGGGGGAAGGAACAGAAGTGGCCCACGAAAGTCTCATGTGGGCTACGTGTCGTACTCGTACGTGCATTGAAATTCAACAAACCGGCTTCGTCTTTTCAGCTCGCTATCCTTTTTACTTACCTTTACAATATTTCTTCCCGTATTCCATTGCTTTATCATTTCTTTCTTTTTGCCGAAAATGAAGGGAAGGAGGAAGGAGAATAATGCAGGGAGAGAAACAAGCTTCCTTCACCCAGTTCTCCTTTATCTGTTGCGCCTTCCTTCGTTGTGGCTTTTCTTTCGATATCCTCCGCTTTTCAGCAGTTTTGTTTGGGAGACTATTCACCGGAACTAAAGCTACGTGTTCAGACAGTACAAGGGGCGAATGCTATGGCAAGCAAAGGAAAAACTTATTTTTTACTCCAAAGCGTTTTATGGCCCCCTTGCGAAAACTTCCGAGAGCCAAAAGGAAAACGTTTCTCATTCTTTTGCCCATTCTCCGACGAGGAGGGAGGGGAGAGAGGTAGGGAGCCGAATTTCCCCCTCCCCCCGCAATCCTTCTCTGCTTTTCCCTTAGGCCGACACTCCACCGCCGCCCCTACGATGGAGAGGAGAAGAAACTCGTCTGCAGAAACAATTGTCCTGCGTCGGTCGTCCGCCCATCCGTTTGTCCCCCCGCCGAAAAGCATCCCTCCCGGGTCCGACCTTTTTCTGTGCCCGAAAGTCCAACACTGTTCCGTCGCTGGAAAACGGGGAGGGGCACTTTGACTGCAGTTGTAACACATTGGCTTGAACGATAATCCCAAAAGGAAAAAGTATCCTTTCTTACACATTTGGTGAATGATACCCCAAGCGTGGGAGGAGGCGTGAGAGAGCGGTACTTTAAAAGTGTGCCTACCCAGGCAGCAGGAGCAAGGGACAGAGCTTTCCCTCCCCCCTCCCTTTCCTCCCCCCCTTTTGCTTCCCTGTCCCTCCTCCTCCTCCTTTGCCCATAGTTCCTCCTCCCCTCACTCGTCCGTCCGTCCGTCCGTCCGTCCCAGGACATCGTAGTCGTATCTCTTCCACTACTTGGTCTTCGTCGGCGTTTGGCCGCCGCCGCCGCCGCCGCGCGCGCGGATTCCAGAAGTATTCGGGCGGACGAAGGGGAGCGGGGGAGGGAGGCCAGCTGGATGGGTGCATGGGTGGGCACACATACGTACGACGTGTAGTACTACACTGCATGGGCAAGGTGGAAAAAGAGGAGGAGGAGTCCTCGTATTTTTCCCAGGCCGCCGCCGCCCGTCGATCAGAGCGAGCAAGGGGGAGCAAAGGACAGTGGATGTCGACTCTCCCTCCCTCCGTCGGACCTAAGCGCCAGCGGGCGGGCGGGCGCCCATCGAGCCTTCTTCTTCTTCTCGGGCTCTGGGTTCTTCTCATGGGCAAAGCGGCCTAGCCCCTAACTTTCACCTGTGCACCAGTGCTTTGATCTGGCAATGAGAAGAGGAGCAAGGGAAAAGGAGTGCCGCCGCGAAGGAGGAGGAGGGGGAAGAGGGCCCCACGGATCGAGAAAAAAGACTGATGGCTGGATAACGAGGCTCGATCGAAGCAAGGCTCTCTTCCTCCGCCAGGTTTTCGTTCCTCGCCGCTGCTGTGATACAAAACACTTTTTTACCGCACATTTTTGTATGGAAGACAGCAGGAGCTCGATCGGGATCGAGTCTGTGTTTGTAGCTGCAGACATGCGCAAGGTGACGAATATCTGGTAAGCAAAGAGGTGAGAGAAAGGCACGAATAACAAAGTGATATAAGGCCTTTCACCCGCCTCTGTTGCACGTATAGGAAAAGCGGCCATAAATGTGATTATCGAACTGGAGATGGCTAAGGCTCAGCTCTTGAGGGTGAAGTCTCCTCCGGTTCTAAGGAAGGGGACTTTCCAGTGAAGTGAACTCGTAGCAAAACAGAAGAGAGACACTGCATACATTCAGAATTGGAGGAAGACTCGCTTTTCTTCTCACGTCTCCTCCGCTCAGACATCTTTGAAAGGCTGCGAAGGAGAAGGAGGCCGAGGAGAGAGAAGAAGATAAATAGTGGTGCTGCAAGGCGCAAAGGGGGGGAGGAAAGAGAGGAGGAGGAGGAGGAGGAATTCCCCCACTACTACGTCTTCCTGCGTGGCTTACCGACCGTAGTAGCTATGCCCCCTCTTCCCTGCAAGTAGGTATGTGCATACGTCCTCCCTCCCTCCCTCCCACGGCCAAGCAAGTGACCATTCCTCCTCCTCGTACGTACGGCCGTCGCCCAAGTCTGAAGACGCTAAGGACAATTGCGCTAGGGAAGGGAGAGGACGAGGAATTGCAGGCCCATAGCAGAAAAGAAAGAAAGTTTGAAAGCTGGGCTGATCTGAGCTGAACTTCTCCTTCTCCACCTCTGTGGTTCTGCACACACGAACAGGCGCCTCCCCTCCTACCTTCCCATTTCCCCCCACCCTTCCTTCTGGGCCGTCACAGCCCTTGACCACCTCGTTCTTTTGGGCGCTGCTGCAAGTAGAAGGAGGAGGAGGGGAAGTGTCAACCGCACCGAACGAACCAGCCTCGGGCGCAGAGGGACGAAGAAAAAGAAGAACTGCTCATTTCAAGGGAGGGGAAAAGAGCTACTCCTCCTACTTTCCGGAGGGGGAAAGCAGTTCGGTGGGTCTGTCGGGCGGCCCAAAAGGACGGACGTTGAGTGCAAAGGAAGACTGCGGTGTGAGCACACATAGGTGGAAGGAGAGGAAGGCGGAGAAAGAGAACGGACGAACGGACAGAAGCGTGGGCGGAGAAAGGGAAAAAAAGTTCTTTCTCTTTCCCCCCTCCCCCTCTTCGCCTTTTGGCGGACTATAGCGATCAAGATTCCAAAATAAACAGACCGGCCTCCGTCCGTCGCCGTTGCCGTCGCCGCTGGGCCTACTTCTACTGACTGCTTTTGCAGCAAGTAGTGTGAACTGTGAAGCTTTTTTCTTCCCTCCCTCTTTCTCCTCCTCCTTCAAACATGGCAGCGTCTGCCCTCCTCCTCGACGAGGGGAGACAGCCGCCGTGGTCACGATGGAGGAGGGAGGGACGGCGGGGGCGGCCGCGGGGGTGAACATGTGTTTGAAGAAGTCGAGACAAACAGAGTGCTGAGTGCTAGATGCACGTACAATGTTAGTGCCGCGATCTAGTGACAGCAACAGCATACAAAGAGCAAACGCCAGTTCAATTATAGTGACTCAATCACCACTTCAGTGATCAATTACCTGGACTGTCTGTCTGTCTGCCAAGATCGCGAAAAGGAAAGAGAAAGTGAAAGGCAGAAAAAAGGGTTGATAGTGAGTCTGCAAGTCTCCCCGCACCTGTGTACGTACTGCAGGCGCGGGCGTAAGCCCACACGCACGCAGGGGTCTGTTTTCTCGGTTTATTGGCTCAGGAAGAGGCGGAGGCAGGGAGAGGGCGAGCGAATGGAAGGGTTAAATAAGGCAAAATCGCATAGGACCACAGTTCGACGCAAAGCTTTTTTCTAGATATTCCGTAGAGCACATAAATATTCAAAAATTCAAAATCTAAAGACTATTCCCCCTTCTCCAATCAGTGGTTTCCTGCTATCGTCAAGAAGCCGCTCATCAAATTGAAAACCTATCCCACCTGTTGACATTGACCATCATCGCTTAGAACCAGGATAATCTTTTCTTTTACTTTTGACGACCTTCCTATACAATCAATCTGTGCCGATCGAAGTATTGCACCGACAGATTAAGAGACTTGCACTGAAATCCCCCCTTGTCCTTCAGGCCTTTTCATAATTGGTAGGCATAACAAAGCCGCAGGAGTATCGGTAACACTCTCTCGACAAAAACAAAGCATACTGACGTCTCAGCCCTTTTCTAAACTTCACACGTCTGTACTGTCTTTGCTATAATGGCATAAAATAGCAGTAACCATGTCTCGAAGTCTATGAAATCTGTTCTTCAATAGCAGTCCGTCCCGTCCTGTTGCACTGCTGTCCTTGGTTCAGTTTCTAGCTGGCATTAAATATCGAAGTAACTTCCTCAAGACTACCCAATTAAATTTCCTAATCTTACTTTCCAACTCTTGTCAGACTCATTGCTAGCGACGAACTTTTTTCCCTTCCTCCACCTCCTATTCATTTAAACTTTTCTTGCACTGTGCAACGTCTTCTGATCTTTTACCGACTCACCATCAACCTCGTCGCAGCATTTCCCTGGTGATCGCGCAATGTCCAAGGAAGCGAGCTTGGGCTCCGCCGCTGAACTGACGGCAACTACGGGAAACAGGAGTAGGAATTGGAGGGGCTTGGTACGAAGAGGCTTCCAGTGTAGGCGACTCCAAGAGCCATGACTGCGTCTGAAACAAGGACAGGAAAGAAGTGATTGCAAACCAAGCACCCTGCTTCCTGGATCTCCCTAAATTCCACCACCTTTTGAACCATGACCATCTCCTACCAGCGCGATGTCGCCAGCTCAACTGCTGGCGGCTTCACCCGTCTGCTCTTCAAGTGGAAGGGCTCACTGTACAAGCTCATCTACCGTGAGCTTGCCCTCTTCATCTCGGCGTACATCATCCTATCGCTGGTCTACAGGGAGCTCCTCACCGAGTACCAAAAGACGTAAGAACTGAGCAGCTCTCTTTTGCCAACAAAACGCATTAAAACATTTATGTCCATCTTTAAACGTTCTTTTCCCCTCCTCGTATGTGTACGACGGCTTTCTGCAAACTCGAGACGTTGCTTGAAGCCAGCTTTTTTCCTGTGTAGGATAACTAGGATTCCGTCCGGATCCAAAGATTGTAGCCCCCTTTTTTCTTACCGCAGCCTACAATGTGTTCTTGTAGTTGCTGTGCTTATGTAGGAGGGAACTTTCTCACACCCATCTCCTACCCGCCGCCTAATAACATATATGAACTCGCTTTTTTATACGATGTCTCCCACCCCCACAAAAAGACCAACTGAAAACAGTATTCCTCCAAAAAAACGAGGAATTTTTCTGTGTCACCGTACATTAATTCACTTGCCCAACTCTATCCCATTTGATCACTATCAACCCCCTCATATCTGTTGTCATTAGGTTGTGTGCAGTGAGAGAAGCCGCCTGAACTCTAGCAGCGGTATACGGTGCGGCAAAGGCATCGCAAGAAAGACTTGAAAGAAGGATTCGGTGCCTCATACACGTACTAGCACACAGACAAATCAAGTGTCGGGGGACAATTTTTCCTCCTGGCAAAAACCAACACACCTTGCGAATGAACACACATATTGAAAAGTAACGCTATCTGGAGTGAATGGCGAGGTGATTTTTCATGCCGACCCCGTTCCTCCGATACAACGAAGAAAGATAGCCTGTTCATCTCACCCATGAGATCAAGAAAGACGGCTGGAGGACCCACTAACAGGCCAGGAGAGTCTACCATTGGTCCGTTGACCATGAGCCTCCGTCCGAGCGGAGCCGCTCCCTCCACTTCGCAGCTATGACCATCTCCTACCAGCGCGATGTCGCCAGCTCCACCGCCGGCGGCTTCACTCGCATCCTCTTCAAGTGGAAGGGCTCACTGTACAAGCTCATATACCGGGAGCTCATCCTGTTCCTTTCTGCCTATGTCCTGCTTTCACTCATATACAGGGAGATTCTTACCGCATATCAAAGGAGGTGAGTGAGGTAGAGCAAATTACATTGATACCAGCAAGAAATGAGAAAGTGTCAGGTACCGTAAAAATAAGTCGTAGATATTAAACAGAGTTTTGAAATTTATGCTTCAAAAAGACTTTTTATTACTTTGCTGCTGGCTGACCCTCTGTATACATTTCATGTATGAGCGAGCTTTTGAGTGTTTTTCCTAACCTCCCGTTTACAGCACAGGATATAATTTAAATTTTCTCCGCAAAGTAAGCCCCTTTCTTTCCAGGGCTGTATCTGTCAAGGGCACGCCCGCTCTCGGCAGCCACCGTACCGACGCTGTTAGATCGTCTTCTTTCCCCGCATCCTATTCCCTGTAAATATCAGTGATGCCCACACCTTGGTAAGGCCCTGCTACGCAGATAAGGGGGGATCAGGGAACGGGGCAAGAAAAGAGAGCAGAAGGAGGAAGGAAAAAGGAGACTCTTTTTTTTCTCGCGCACAAGTCGAGGTGCAAAGAGGAGGGGGTGGGAGAAACAGATCTTCTTGAGTTGAGGGCGGCGGCGGGGGAAGGAGGACTAGGAGGGAGGCTAGCTGAGCCGAGGAGGAGTGAAAGTCTTTTTTGCCAGCATTTTTCTAGGGAATGCCTTTGACCTTCTTGGCTAGCATTTTTGAGGGGAAGGAGAGAGAGGGGGCGACGGCGATGCCCAGGGAGGAGAAAAGAACCGAACAGCGGCAATGCACACACATTCGTACGTGTACACACTGTTCACTGTGTGAACTGAGGTTGTGTACTAGTGCACTCTAAACTGCGGGAGAGAAAAAAAGGAGGGGAAAAAGAGGGTTGTAGGGGGAAATAGCGGCGATGATGTCAGTTTGACAGGTATACAGCTTAGAAGCCCCCCCCCCCCCGCTGTTGGGAAGCAGGGGAGCGAGAGGAGGGGAAATAACAATAATCATGATGGGTAGGTAGAGTAGTGGCCGCCGCCGCTCCGCCGATTCGCCATAGGTGGATCTTTCTAGAGGGAGGGAGAGACGAAACCGGCGGCAGCGTAGCCGTAAATCGAAGAGGGAGGAGGAAACAGAAGTGGAAAGCAGGGGAAGAAGGAGAAAAAACTGCCCCGTGAAAAGGACAGAATGGGAGGAGGATGCCTCCTCCTCGTCCCCCTTCGTTCGCCAGCTGGGATTGCTAGCTAGCCTTCGAGGAGGAGGAGGAGGAGGAAACTCGACAACTTTAGGTCAACTTGGGCCGGGCCGCCGCCTCCGTCGGCCGTCCGCCTTAGGGAAAGAAAAGAGGGGGAAGGGGAGAATGCGACGGAAAGCAACAATATTGAGGGGGAGAATTCTCCTCGGAGGAGGAGTCGGCTTTGACTGTACTTAGACAGAGGAGAGGGGAAGGGAGCAGGGGGAGACAGCGGGAGAGAAAGGACAAAAACGAAAAGAAGGAAAAGAGGAGATAATGAGCAGAGCATTAATTAGTCTCCCCCCCTCAACAAGCGCGCTTTTCTATCCGGCGCTTTGATGCAGGGGAAAACGCAGATCGAGTCGGCAGCCCAGTGCAAATAAGCATGATGCGTAAATATTCTCCTACCTAAATATGTACTTAAATTGTAAAAAAAACAATCATCAAACAGATCAACAGCCTTGGCCTTGCTAATAGTTTCTTGTTTCCCTCTCCCCCACCCTCCTACAGGCTCTTCGAGAAGGTGGTGGCCTACTTCGACGCCTTCCTGAACCTGATCCCGCTGTCGTTCGTGCTGGGCTTCTACGTGTCCTACGTGGCCACTCGCTGGTGGCAGCAGTTCCTGGCCATCCCCTGGCCGGACAAGATGTTCCACTCCATCGCTTGCTTCGTGGACGGCTTCGACGAGGAGTCGAGGATGTTGCGGAGGTCGCTCATCAGATACATGAACCTCGCGCTCATACTCGTGCTGAGGTGAGCAGATTTACTTCTGTCAATCTATTCTTTCGTATGACCACTTTGACTTCATCTGAACTTTTTTGTACTGTGTCAGGTCGATATCTTCCGCCGTCAAACAGCGCTTTCCAACACTGGAGCACGTAGTAGAGGCGGGTGAGTAAAACGATCGATCGCGATCTTCGGCATGTATCGGGGGTCAAGGGCAAAGAAGAAGCGTCAGAGCTGTGGAGCTCGCACCTGTGCCTTGCAATATCAGTATTTGCCTTGGGAGATGAGGCTATGCGAGGCAAAAAGTGATTCCCGTACACAGCCCTTTCTATATCACTGCCTCGACTATTACCGTATACCAATCACAATTGGGAGGACAAGCTACGGGAAACAGCCCCGAACAATTGTGCACCTGACATACATCGACAATGAAGGAATTGTTGCTGCTGCATGCTTGCCAAGATGAATCATCCGAGGCTATTTTTTGCACACGTTGATTCTTCGATGATCACCTTTACGCGTTCATCATCGAAGGCCTCCCGATAAGTCTTACGCATTCTCGGCGTCATTACTGTACGAACGTACGAAGTGGGCCCTAATCTTAATAGTGCCGGAGACGAAGGTGGTGATGATGACGATGATGATGGCGACGGGATACTCCTACATTCAGCTACAAGCTGCTCTGAGCCCGAGTGTTGATTTTGCCTTCTCCCTAGCTCCGCAAGCCCGCACCTTGCCGCGTGAGACGTAATTTATTTCCGAAAACTCCGTCGGCGCGATAGGGGGCGTAAAGATTTCAGCTTGGAGGAGAGAAAGATGAGGAGAAAAAGGAGGGTCCCGATGAGGAATAAGAGGAGGACGGGAGATTTATTGCTTGTTGCTGCGAAAGATGGAAAGCCCCTCCACAGAGAAAGTTGTTTTGCTTGCGGCAAATTCCCCAGGATTTACGCACGTGCAAAAAAAGAGGACGAAAAACTATCCTCAGTTTTTTCTCACTATTTCTTCCTCCTTTCACCCAGGCTTCATGACGAACCAGGAAAAGGAGCTTTTCCAGGCCGTCCCCTCCAACGAGTTCAACACGTACTGGATCCCCTGCACTTGGTTCGTCTACCGGCTGCAAGAGGCCGCGAAGAAGGGAAAGCTCATCAACGAGTACGCCATAGAGACAATAATGAGGGTGAGTAATAACTGATATTGGCCCTACAACTCTTATTCTCTTTCAATAATTTCGGTTTTTTTTATTTTCGCAGGAATTCTGCGAATTCCGCGCCAAGTGCGGCCTTTTGTGGTGCTACGACTGGGTGTCTATCCCGATGGTGTACACTCAGGTGGTGACGCTGGCCACCTACCTCTTCTTTGTGTTCACCGTGATCGGTCGGCAGAAGGTGTACAACGAGCAAGCCTCAAAGAACGGATACATGCGCAGCGGCAGGATGCCCATGGACATCGACCTATACATTCCCATCTTCACCGTCCTGCAGTTCTTCTTCTACATGGGCCTTCTAAAGGTATAATAGGGAGAAAGCAAAACTATACAGGAAATCGTAGCGCATTTGCCGACATCTTCTTGCCGATCCCAGGTCGCCGAGCAGCTCATCAACCCTTTCGGCGACGACGACGAGGACTTCGAGCTCAACTGGCTGGTCGACAGACACATGAAGGTTCGTAGTGGACAAAGAGGGAGACGAATGTGCAACAACTCCCTATCTCAATCCCCTTGTGCCATTCCAGGCCTCATTCCTTGGCTGTGATATCCTGATGGACCCCGACCGCATCCCCCCCATGGTGAAGGACTACTACTGGGACAAGCAGAACTGCCCCATCCCCTACACAGAGGCATCAATGCACTTCAAGAGGAAGACATACAAGGGGTCGGCAGACGACATGATGTAATTAAACAACACCAAGCAGCAACACCAACCATCAACTCCGCTCCCGCCGTTCGAGACGAGGCGAAAACCTTCCCTATCCCTCATCCCTTGCCCATCCCTCCCAAATTCCTTCTCATCCTCTTCCAAGATCGAGAGAGGGAGAACGGGCGCGACTCGATCGAGATCGTCTTCGTTTGCTTTGTGTAATTAACACGCTTCATGAACTCTTTGCTCTTTCTCTATTTCATTTTTGTTTTATCCATTGATCATTGTCCACCCGCGCTTTACTGGTGGGACAGCATCCTAATTCACGCCGCTTCTACATAAGCAGAGGACTGTGGACATGATCATTAGCAGAAAAAAGATTGATTTTCATTGCAGTAAAGCATATTTTCTGAAAGTAATGGTACTTCGCTGTGGCATAATGAAATGGAATGTTAATTGAATCACACGAACTAATCTCTTTAATGCTCTTGAAACACAGCTTGCTTTTTCGCACACAATCATTGTTTTGGTAGTGCAGGTTCACCATTTTAATTGAAGGCTAAGATGAATTTATCCTCTTCCCCCAGAATCCCTGAGAGTAAGATGCACATGGTGCTGCCCGAGATCGAGGAGGAAGAGGAGGACGACGACGCCAAGCGACAGTCCAGGCTCTCGCTCACAAGTCTTCTCCTGGGTGAGTGATTTATTCGATGCACCTTAAAAGAAGATCGACCTTATGCCGCCTGTGTACATACGAGAAAGCAGAGATGTATGTATGGTATCCTTTTACTGCAAGCAACACGACCCCCATGCAGAATCAAATTGAGTAGAAGAATGTGTACGCCTCTGTGGGCTCGGGTTTTTTTTTCAGTAGAGGGATCACTGTCGCTCGCAAAACGTAGGCTAAAACGACTAACTTGAGCACACCTCTTTGTTCAAAATACGCCACTAACATTTCTTCTTCTCTAGTTCTTTCACCGTCATACCTCCAAAAGGGATGTTCAAAACGCCGCAAACGCGTCCCCCTCTTCCATAGGTATACGTTCAAACAATTTCCCTCCCAAGAAGATTTGTAGCGATATAGATCCCAGGGTAAAAAAACGAACACAAAAGAAATGTCGTAGTTATCAGTTAAATTCCAATTAAACTCACACACATAAAATCTGCTACACTAACAAAGCTACTAACCTCTGCGCCAACGGCCAAGATTTGATTTGGTGGGCAAGAAACGGGGAAATTGGGGTAGGTGCAGGGGCCGGAAAAGGCCGGGGTCGGGTCGGTCGGTCATACTTGATCCTGGCATTGTTTTTTCTTCTTCCTTGGTTGTTTTCAGACTCCACCCACCTGGTCACAGGGATAGGTCTGGAGCAGCAGAATCAGACCCAAGGAAGTGAGTAAAAACCAGTAGAGTTTGGTTGGTGACTTGAACGAAAGGGGCCCTTAAAGACAGGGGCCGGAACCAATGGTTGTTTTATGACAGCGCAGTTCACACGGTTTTAACTGAACAAGATGACTGGTAATGCGACCACAAGTGTCGCTTTGGTTGGGAGCACCTGCGTAAAGGGAAATAAGACCTGGCAAATTTCCTTCTGGATCGCCTTTCCAACCATGCAACGAAACCCTTCCTTCCTCTCCACTTAAATCGACGTTTCTAAAATTAGTGCACTACAACTAAGGTTGCCTGAACTGTGGGTGATGTGCATTTTTCATCAGTGTATTTTTGCCACACACGCCTCGCACACTGCACCACATGCAGGGGAGAGTGCCCCCATTAGACAAGCAATCACCACAAACTTGTGAATTTATCTTAGTATCATTTGCTCATAGGTTAGTGTCTTTTTGCGTAGTTCAATTATTAACCCAGCAGCAGTATTTCGGCTTATGTCCCTGCAACAAGAGAGCGAGGGAAGCGCCTTTGTTTTGAACGTATACCTCTTCTACCTCATTTCGATGCCCGGCACAAAAGTCGGGCACGGAAAATGCACTGTATGATACAGTCTGCCTCTTTCTTTCGATCCTTCTTCCTTCTTGGCTTTCCTATCTCTTTCGCGCACGACAAAATCGTACTTCAAACTTCATCCACAAAGCAATAAAGTGCTAGTGGGAAATGAAAGAATTACCTCCATAGTTTGGAACTAGCCCTCTCTTCCCTTTCACTGTACACTTCTCCTCCTCCTGAACACCGGAAGGACCTTTCCTGATTTCGCTGCAGAGTCCTCGGCCCTAGTTACTAACATCGGCCTTGGAGGAAGGGGGGCGGGAGGCAGAAAGAGGTCAAATCGGCCCCGCCATGGCCAAGCCGCTTCCTCCTCCTCCCTAGACTCGGAGGAAGGGGAGGAGGAGGAGGACGATAGCTCCGACGTTGAGTCCAGTAAGTAGAATTGGCAACTCCGCCATCGAACAGTGCATGAAGCACTGAGATCGCCACGCTCCACGCACCTTAATCGATATATTTTTGAGGGACCGACCTGCTTTTTCCATTTTTGCTTATTTCGTGATTACCCCCTCAGCCCCCTTTCCTCGTTCTTCTCCACCAAAGCGCTTGTGAAGCTTTTTTTACAATAGCATCAGTTGCATACCTGCTTGCCCTTCCTCACCCGTGAACCCCTATGACGCTTCCCTTGCCTAATCTGTATAAATGGGCAGCAATGCCCGCCAACTTAAAAGAACGATAAACCCACCCAAAAGTTTGACCGGGAACAAAGTGGAGAGGGGAAAAAGTTTCAGCTACACACAAGAATGCGAAGAGAAAAAGTTTTCAATTGACTGGATCCCCCCCTCCAAAATTTTATATGTCAACCAAACTGCCATCACACAGCTATATATCTGAGGGTCCAGAGGAATTTTTTTTTTGCCAATTTTGTGCAGTTCAGCCTAACAACAGGACGCCTAACATAATCAGTCCCCCCTTCCTCAGTTCCGCCCAATCCGCCGTCTATGTGATAGTCTCCGTCAGTCGTCGCCTCCCACTTTGTTGTCTCCGTCTCTCCCTCTGATATGACATATTTCTTTTTTACGCACCAGCATGCAATGAAGCCCACTTGAGGTTGAACAATGAAGGAAACAAAGCTAGTCAGAGACCTGAAATGTTAACGTGTTTCTCCCCCCTGTCCTGTCCCCCCACGCAGGGCGCTCCCTCCCCGACGGCGGATTCCCCCTGAGCGCGGACGAGGCGGAGCGGTCGGCGGTCCGGTTCACGCCGGGGTCGTGGAGGAACGGTCCAGGAGGAGGAGGAGGGGCAGGGAGGAGGTGAGGGAAAGGAACTCATTCGTTGAAGTCAGTCAGAAGTAGGAATGCATGCTGGGAAACCTTAAAATGCAAAGAGCTTAAAACTAGTAGTTTGATAGTTGCCTTAAACTGGCCGCTATATAAACCATGCCGCTGCCCTCCGCCCATTCTGCATGCTGTTTTTGGCTGTACCGTGGCGTACCCCCGTACCGTGCCAGGTGAAGAAATCTCCCTCGTCCCTCCCCGTCCTAGCAGAGCCGGCGGCGACGGCGGCGACGGAGGAGGAGACCCCGGGGGCGGAGGGGGCGGAGGGGGCGGAGGGCCCTCCTCGCTCAACACCCCGCTGGCCATGCTCAGAAATATATCGGACACCAACCTGAGGGGGTCTGGGTCGTGGGGGGCGTCGGTGGAGAGCATCACAGACGAGGACGGAAACAGCAGCGACCGGAGGTAACAACAAAGAGCGAAAATTATGGACGATTCTTCTACTGCAAAAACCAGCGGCAGCAGCAATAGTGGGAGGAACAACAACAACAGTAGCAGCAGCAATAATGGTTGCATAAGCAGCAACACCAGCAACAGTAATATTAATGGTTGCAGCAACAGCAGTAAACAAAAAAGAGACTGCACTTTCGATATGTCCTAATTTACATCATAAATCTCCAACTGGTGGGCAAACTAAACAAAGGTGTAAACAGCAGCAGTTCAATTTCTGTACCTTGTGTTTGTCGTTACCTTATTCTCGCAGAGGAAGCGCGAGTTTAAGCAATGGCAATCGTAGGGGCTCCAAACTGGCGGACCTGCTCAAGAAGAAGGGAGGGGGAGGAGGAGGAGAAAGGAAGAGGAAAAAGGACAAGCAAGGTAGGACAGTTTTATTTTAAGGGGCCAATTTCACTTGGGTTTAAAATATCCCGCAGGCTTTATCTGGCGCCGTATGATCCACGACGTTGAGGAGCTTCCCAAGTCTCGCACCCCTCAGCTGGCCCACCTCACGGACTACAGGACTGCCTCCTCTGGCGCGGACGGCGGCAGCGTGGGGAACCCCTCCTCCTCCTCCGTGGGCGGTTGGCAGATGGGCGCGGCCTCCCTCGGGGGCATCCACGACGAGGACGAGGACGAGGAGAACGGCAACGGGGACTTCTACCCGGCGTCCGCCACCATCTCCTCCTCCGTCTCCTCCCCTCCCCCCTCCTCCTCGGGGAACCCCTCTCGCACGCGACTGGGAGAGACCCGCGGCGGAACGGGCGCCTCCTCCACCACCAACACCACAGGAGGCGGGCACAGCCAGGACGACGACAC
>JAAUXV010160630.1_pt1 | contig 16244 bp, 22 predicted proteins | sample 7278181 | NCBI WGS metagenome assembly JAAUXV01 (sample SAMN14350114, study PRJNA611818) | marine sediment metagenome | isolation source: surface marine sediment (2.1m) | place: French Polynesia: Moorea | collected 2018-08
ATATGTCCGATACTTGTCTTCAGAGGGTTTATAATCGCTACGTCTAAATAGGTTTTTAATTATTATTAAGATTATGTGTGATACGACTATAGATTGAGTGATTAAACACTCCGGCGACAGAGGTTTTCTATACTTATTAATTAGAAGAGGGGGAAATCTCTCTCGCGAGAGTGTTTAAACACCCCGGCGAGTGAGGTTTTATTTTCTTTGAAGAAGTGGAGGGAAATCTCTCTCGCGAGAGTGTTTAAGCACTCCGGCGAGAGAGGTTTTCTATACTTTTTAGAAGAGGGGGGAAATCTCTCTCGCGAGAGTGTTTAAACACCCTCGCGAGTCCGTGTTGTATCTGACTGTATCTGCGTATCTGACTGTATCTGGCTTTTCCGTACACCCAGAAAATATTGCCCTTTGAGGATTTACGGCCAATTGACCTTATGCTCCGAACGGAAAAGCTGTTGAGGCTGGCAATGTTGCCTGAAATATTAATTCCATGTATTTTGTCTCAATGATGTGTTGTACCTTCAAATTACCTGGCCCGAAAAAAGACACGACCGTGTAGAAAGAGCAGACGAGGGCGCGGTTTATGTGGACCCAGGAGCCTTTTTGGGTTGCTTCTCTTTCTCCAGAAGACTTTTCGCAGGTCCAACTAAATATGCTTTAAAATGCTTGTGTATCTTTCCAAAGTTTGAAAAACTCACGTACCCCTTTTCCATGCCCAACCAGGAGGCCATGGAACAGGTGAGGCAGAGTAGGAAGATGGGTTCGTAGCTGAGGCTGAGGAGGACATATGAGCAGTGCAGGGCGAGGAGGAGGTGGAGGAGTCGGGCGGGGGATCGAGGGCGGGTGAGTAGGGCCAAGAGGGGGCCGCAGGTGAAGACCAGCCAGGAGATTGGTCTGACGTCGCGGTAGGCTGACAGAGGGCGGTCGACCTTTGGGGAGCGGACCCAACGAAGCAGGGTGTACGGCTAGAATTAAACTAGGTAGAACGTAAAAAGTAATATGTATTTTTGTAGAATTCCTTGCCTGGTGTACGCACAGGACGCTGCACGGCAGGAAGACAAAGAGTAGGATGTGCGTGGAGGGCCAGTGAACAATGTTCTCTTCTCCTCTGCCAATGAATACTGCTGGTTTCAGCATCAGTACAAAGGCAAAGGTGGAGAACGCGGAGGCGAAGACCACCTCGGCAGAGACGCCAACCAAGAGACTGTTCTCGGGAAACTTTGTGATGTTGGGCTGAAACAAAGGCGATGAAAAGGAAGGAAACAAAAAAACTATCGACTGGTTCATGGTACCAATATATTTAGGAGTACTATTCCGACGTTGAACGCTCCGTACGCCTTTAGAAGGCCCCCTGAGCAGCCGTTTCTTGTGTGCTTGGAAATCTCCGTTGCTGTGACGAAGGCCACGAGGGGCAGTAGGGGGGCTCTCTCCAGGAAGAAACAGAGGAGCATCAGCTCAGAGGCGGCTAGTAGTTTGACGGCGGCCGCAAAGGAGGCGGAAATATTCTACAAAGATATAAAGATAACATTTTTGTCTGCGGCGAAGCCCAAACCATGGAACGGTCAACGTTGTTGTTGTTGTTGTTGGACTACTTTCACTTTCATTTTTTTTCGAGATTGAGAAATCTTTATAAAAACATTTTTATTAGCGTGTCGTTGCTGCTGGTGTGTCTGATTCTGCTGTTGCTGCTGCTTCTGCAGCTGTAATTACTGTAGCTGTTTTTGAAACTGTTTATTGCTATTGTTGCTGCTGCTGTTGTTATTGTTGTTGCAACTGCTTCTGCCATTGTTGTTGCTAATGCTGACACTACTACAGTCGCTGCTGGTGCTGTTGTTTTTTCTTGCTACTGTTAATAATTTGCTGTTGCTACTGTTAATTCTCCTGCTGTTGGTTTCTAATCCTTTCTTCCCGCCCACCTTTGCCTCTTTCCTCCAAGCCCCCCTCGTCCACTCCCTCGCCGCGATGGCCCATGCCACCCAGGGGAGGGCCAAGTAGAGGGAGAACCTGGTCGGAGCCGCTTGCAAACGGACGACGGCCAGGGAGAAAGAGGCGGAGGAGATCAAAGCCGGGAAGGAGATGCAGACACCAATTTCGCCTGTTCTCAATTAAATCTGAAGTACAGTTCCTTCCCCACATTTTCTGGTGTGTTTTTGGCGTACCCCCAAAGAGTTTAAAACCTAGCCAAAGCTGCACCCCTGCGTAGGCGAGGAGGACGGACCAGAATATCTGCCGCTTGAAGTACTTCCGGTAATGGTGGAGGATCCCTCTTCTTGCTTCTCTATTTGAGTTGGAAAGCATCTATACGGTTGGGGGGACAAAGGGATAAGTATTTCAAAGGAAAAAGCAAATATGCCAGGGGGACTCAGCCCTTTTTTCCGGAAATGGAATTCCGTGTCTTTCTAATGGCGTACCTACCTTGAAAGCAGCTGTCTCCTTTCCTTTGTGGAAGAGCTCTTTAGCGTTCTGTAGGAATAATAATACGGGGAAATAGATGTCTGAATCAAGCAATGGTTTGAAATCCAGACTTTAATTTGCCGTTGAAAGTATTCGATCGATTTGGGGAAAGGCGTGTGCATTTTTGCCGACTCGAACGCCCTCCTGTGTGCCTTCAGCAGCTCGGCCGTCTCCGCAGCCACCGCCGACGCAGCCTCGAACTTGAGTTTGGACGACATTGACAGGACTTCAAAGGGGACGTCGCCCATGGACTTTTGGGGAATGCAGGAACCTGGAATATCTCATCAACTTTAATTAACAAACTTGAAAAGTTCAATATCCTTCACCCAGGAGCGCAGACAAGAGAGGAGCCACGTCGACTTGCTTCAAGTTGATCAATTTGATGCCGGCCAATGGATCCGAAGGTGATAGGCCAGCCTCTGTCTCCTTCCAGGCAAGGTGGGAAGACAAACTATTTTCATGGATAGGACCACGAATTCCTAAATATTTTTAGTAAAAATGAAAACTGAGAAAATTAGCTTAAAAGTTATCTGAGCACCCGCCCCCCATGCAACGAAGGGCACCCTGGTCTCCTGTTTCGACCCCGCCCCGTGCGACCCCCAGTCGGTGCTGCCGTGGTCGGCGGTGGCGACGAAGGCCGTCCCGCCCTCCTTCCCCCACCGCTCCTCGGCCAGGGCCCAAACATGACGGATAAGAAAGTCGGTGTCCTCCAGGACGGAGAGGGACTCGTTGGATCTCGGGCCCCTCGAGCGCCAGTGGGAGGAGTAGTCCAGCGAAGCAAGGTCGAGGAAAAGCAAAGAGCCCTTTTCAGAGGAGGAAGTGTTGCCCTCGTCAAGGGAGGAAGAGGGTGACAACATCCAGTGTTCGAATCTGGTACGTACGAATTCATCACTCATTACGAGTAATTTAAAAGGTCAATTTGCTTACTTCTCCACCACCCATTCGTTCAGCAGGCTGAGCTTTTTAAAAAACCATTTTGACATTTCGAACGGTAGAAGGTAACCAAGTACCAAGCATGCTTACATGGCGTTATTCCTGGCCTTGGCCCTCTCTTGGTGTGGCTCCAGCATGGTGAGGCCGTGCATGGCCTCCTTTTCATCTCTCCAGCCGCTTTGGAACATCCCTACCGTGCTTCTCATCCCCCAGATGTGGGAGAAGCCCGATTGGTTGAAGACGGTGTCGAAGTCAACCGCGTTCTCGCTCCAGCCCCTTTGGGAAATAATTTATCGAACAGGTATATTTGCATTTCTTAATGTGCTGTTTAACTTCGTGATTTTCGAAGGATCCTCGTAAAAACCAGCAGTGAGAGCCACCATCCCAGGTCTGTAGGTGTTGTTTAGTTTAAAAAACCTACTTTAAGAATTACGGTACAAACCTGCTTTCAGTTGGCACCCCAGCGTGAGCCACTCCAGCCACTCCCTTCTTGGTCATAATCTCATGGAGAAACCTAGTTTTCTTCCTGGCCTGCTGAAAGAAGAGGTCTGCCCTGAGGCCGTCTACCATGAAGAAGATGACACGCTTGGCTGCTGCTTCACCCCTGTGGCCGTAGGAGGGGCAGTGGCTGGTGTCAACGTCGGAGGAGACGTGGGGGCGGAAGTGTATGTCTAGGACGGAGGAGAGGAAGAGGAGGCGGAGGGAGAGGGAGGCCAGGAGGAGGGGGACGCGGACATCGAAAGAGAACAAGAGGAAGAGGGCTGCACGAGAGCGGCTGAGAAGGCGCATCATGCTCTATTTCAACAACAATGAACAAAGTACGGTATTCTATATTGTTATTGTTCCACATTTCAAAGGGCGGGTGGAAAACGAATAAAACTTTAGATCAAATAACAACCACACTCTGCAGTGAATACATCAACATTTTCCCTTGATTTTCCCGACTCTTTTAATAAGACACAAACTTTAAGAAACCGCCTATTCTCATAGCCGCCGCCGCCAGCGCCGCCAATAGCGCCAGTGCTAGGCTGAGCATCTCGGCGATCACGAAGCGAGAGAGGGAGTTCCCCATGTCCTGCCAGGTCCCCTCGCCCGTCACAAGGAAGAAGAGCTGGAAGCCCATGAGGCCGGAGAGGAGGACAGTGTTGAGGTAGAAGGAGCGCTTGCTTGGAAGAGACCTGCTGTGCACAATTCAACAATTAGCAAGGGGAAGCTTTCTTCTGGTATAAGTATCGAGCAGCATAACTGATACCATCTTATTGCTTCGTAGAATACCATCGCCACGGCCAGGAGAGGGATGAGGACCTGTGTTGGAGCATGTTTGCCTACTGTCCATATGTTGTTCTGCTGCAGCAACAGCAAAGCAACAATTCACCTTCGCAAGCAGGAGCGGCGCCCACGTCATCTCCTCTTCAGCAACACCAACCAGGCAGCGGATGCTCCGGACTCTGAAGCTGGTCAGGATTGCCACGTTGCCTAATACGACCATTTCAAGAAAAAAAGAATTGAGAAACGTTCGGTGCTGTAGGGCAATGGAACAATGCCTGGTCCGAAGTAAGAGACTAGCGAGTAGAAGATCCACTGCAATGCAAGTCTGGATTCCCTTGAAGCATCTGCGGCTGTCCCAGTCCCTGCTTCGGCAACGGCTGCATCCCTCTCCAGCGCCAGCCATGTCAGCATTGCCCCCGCTAGGCACAGGAAGAATAGCGACTCGTGACTTAGGCCAAGAAGGATGTAGCAGCAGTGGAGAGACAGCAGCAGGTTAAAGAGGCGGCTCAGGCTCATAGGCCTGAAATAAAGAATATAATTGTTAAATTTTAGAAAGACTACATTGTCCGGAAAAAACCTTTATATTATTTACCTGGTGAGCAGAGCCAGAACGGGACCTGAAGCAAAAATCAGCCAAGAAAGTCGCCTTTCTTTGAGCAAGGTAGCCTACGTATAGTTTTTTAATAAAGAAAACAAAGAACAAACTTTGTTCAATGACTTGCGACACGGTCTTGTAAAGGGAGCAAGTAAATATTGAAAAAAATATTTAAAAACCTTTGCAAAAGAAAAGGTGAACTAGAAACTGTTGAGTTTTCCCACCACACTAAGTATAATTTCCAAAAAAACACCCAGATTTTTCTCCTTTTTGTGCATAAAGTTCTTCTGTCATTCTGAAGTCAAAGTGTGAAATAACGTGCTCGAAACCATATGATGGGAAAAGGAGGTTGGTACAAAGGTATGTTGATACTATGTAAATCATTTTGCACTAAGATTTCAAAATGAATAGGGGGACCCCTCCCCCTATAAAAGAGAGCCTTCGTACAAAAGGAGGTTAGTACCAATGTATGTGCGTAGTTAGCACCAACCACTTTTTGGCACTATGATTTCAGAATGAAGAGGGATCCCCACTCTTTCTGTTCAATGAAGAGACCATGCAGGGGCATAAAAATCATACATGGACTTTTGAAAATGAAATGAAAACTTAGGGGTTATACAGTACTTTTGAAATGTATCAGACCATACATGGGCTCTGTGTGGGTGACCCACATATAAAAGTTTTTCCCCACCCGCATCACCACCCACCACCACCAAGTCAAGCAGGTGGTTGACCTCCCACTGTTTTTCAGAATGAAGAAGGACCTCCACCCATTCGAAAGTTCTTCCCCAACAACCGGGGTCTCCAGTAGACCTGCTGGCCTATACGGTCGCAGGTAAACACACTATCCATCCTTTGAAAAGGGAAATAAGTTAACGTCATAGGTATATATAGGTGTGCGTGAGCGGGGGTGGGGGTGGGCAAGGGGGGACTCCCCGCTTGAGGTCCATTCCTTTTATACTAACGTACAAACTTTTTTGGATGCCTATGTACAGTATGAACTGTACTCCCCCTGAAGGCCGAAATTCGACTTTTTCTCGCCCACCTATGGTGAACGTACTTTGTTGTTTGGCCCAGACGCCAAGTATACGCATAGCGCGCTCCCCGGCAGATGAAATAGCAGGAGGATGTGGCTGATGGGGAATCGGAGGACGGATCCCAAGAGACCCTTGCTCTCCGTCGACGTCCGTTTCCTCCTCTCCAGAATGGTTAGAAGAGCTATTCCCGCTAGGGGCAGGGCGGCGGAGGCGGCAGCGGCGGACGGCATCTCGGTCTGATCTACGCTTGTCACCGTAGGCTGGAAAGAAAAGCATCTTGCATGCACATCTCCGTGCGAAAAAAACCAGCACATCTTGCATGGATCCTTACCAATGCCATAAACCCAGTTAGAGCCACACCCATCATCGAGTACAAAAGGATGACCAAGCGTCGACTTGGTGTTTTGTCTTGGCCAGTTTTTCTCCATTGGTAGGTGGCCTCCTCGCCGAAGACAGCAATTATCGCCGGGATGATGGCTGGCCGCCAGACGAAAGAGGCAGTCAGCAGCTCGGCGGAGGCGAAGAACAACATCTGATTAAGATCTAAGGAGAAGAAGAGGCGGCAGGAGGAGGAGGGTCTCGAATCCGCCACCTCCGCCCCCACCCAGGTCCACACCGTTGCGGGAACAAACCAATAAAGGGCGAATCTGAGGGTGAGGGTGCCTCCCTCCCACGGGCGGACGAGGTGAGACAAGATGGCGCAGATGGAGACCAGGAGGAGAGCGAGGTTCCACGGGACGTTGTTGTTGAAAAACTTCCTGCTGTGGCTGCTGTAGCGGTGGTTGCCGCTGTTTGTACAGTCCTCTGCAAATAGATAAATCATTTTTTAAAATGTTTTAACCAATTTTCATGTTTTTCAAAACCAATTACCCAACCTGATTTCGCCATGATCAAGACGATGAGGACGAGGTAGCCGATATAGGTCGCCGTCACCAGCAGGTAGAGCCTCAGGTGGTGGTAAGTCTGGTAGTACCTGACGCCCTCCAAATATTCCTCCGTTATCCGAGGAATTCTCTACAAGGTATTCAAACACAAGAAAGAACATAACTAAATACAGTATGGGAAAACCTTCATTACACTAGCATTGTTCAGAAATGTCTCCTCCGAAGATTCTTCTTCCTCTTCTCTCCTGAGTCTCCTCCTCCTCCTCTGGTGCGGGGCGAACCTCTTCTCCACCGCTTCGAACATCTCCTTAGCCTGCCTCATGACCGCCAAGGAGGCCTCAACTTTGAGCGGGGACGGAAGAGAGAGGAGGTCCAGCGGGAGGCGCCCAACAGAATTGGAAGGGATGCAAGAGCCTGTGTTATATTTCCCTCTTTTTCAGGTTTTGGTTCGGATTTTGCGGAAGCGAAAAACAACTACTGTATACCGCACCCAAAAGTGCCGCCATGAAGGGAACAACGTCGGCCTGGTCCAGACAAATCCATCGCTGCACCGTAGGAAGGGTTGAACATTTTTTTTTACTTTCCTTCTCGCCGCCAAACCGTTTCTTTTATCTCTGGCGAAAATGCGTCGTCCACCACGCTCTTTCGCCCGGAGCAGGAGGCTTCGTCCTTGCTCCCGCCCCTCGCCCTCCTGATCCCAGGGCCCCAGGCTATGAACGGAACCTGGGTCTCCTCGGGAGATCCTGCGTACAAAAGTCGCTCCAAAAGGAAAGAGGAAATGTATTGTTCCGTCGATCGTCACCTCCCCCGTGCGTCCCCCAGTCGGTGTTTCCGTGGTCGGCGGTGAGGATGTAGACCGTCTTTCCGTCGCCGCCGAAGAATTCCTCCGTCCTCCTCACCGTCTCCTCCAGTCGCCTGTCCACTGCTGAGAGGAGATCCAGCACTTGGTTGGAGAGTCCCTTGGCCTGAAGAAAAAGCGGAGAAAGAAGAGAACATATTCTTGCTCGGATGTCGATCCAGGCGTTATTAAATCTCGTTCCTGACTGTAGTCTTGGTCTTGGTCCCCGACAGAGACCCGTACCCAGTGAGCCACCTCGTCGATCCCTCCCAAGCAGAGGAAGAAGATGAAGCCGCGGTCATTCCTCAGGTCGAATCGGTCACCTTTACTCGCAGGTTGGCCATCCAAGATTCGGTCGAATCTTAAGGGGGATTTTTTTCCCGAGATATTAAGGAATGGAGAGAGAAAATAAGCAAGAGGTCCGTAATTGCCTTTCAAAGGTCCAGTTGTTCAGTGCCTCGAAATCCCTTCCGATTTGTCCCTTGCCTGTAGCTATGGTAAGGAGTAAAAAAATAAATGTAAGTGTTCCAGAGCAAGAAAAACAATACGTGAAGCCACTGTGACGTTGATCTTTCCTCCGGCAGAGGCTGTGGTCTGCACTTGAGAAAGAACACTCTTTTTGGACACGCGAAATTCGCTCTTCGGCTGGAAGACCTTCTTGAACGTGTTTCTAGTGATGGAAGAGGTGGACCACATCCAGGTCTTGTTGACGTGCTGAAAGATGGTGTCGGCTTCGACCGGGTTTTCACTCCAGCCCCTATTTTTTAAAAAAATAGTTGACAAACTAGTAGCACACATACCGTACAAAAACTGCATGATAAACATTTACGTCATGACAGCCGATGGATCCTCATATATCCCGGCGGTCAGTGCCAGCATCCCTGGCCTGCTCTCCGTGGGGACCCTGGCGTGAAGCACCCCAAACGCCCCTTTTCCAGTCATGACCCCATGGAGAAACTTGAGTCTGGTCTGCGAGATCCTGAAGAAGGCGTCCGCCCTGAGGCCGTCCGCCATGAAGAAGACGATCCTCCTGGCCGGGGCAGTGCCCCGCGGGCCGTAGGCGGGGGCGTGGCAGCTTGGGATGTCCCTCACCAGCGGCGAGCGGAAGTGGATGTCGAAGACTGACACCTGAGTTGACATGGTATGACAAAGAGCATGGAACAACATTGTTTGTCGAGTATATACCAAGAAGAACACGTGTAGAGGAATGGACGCCGCCAGGAGCCATTGTGAAGATGACCAGTCGAACAAAAACATTTTAGCAACTATCAAACCTTCTTTTGCCATCGGTTTTTAATTTCTTTCTTTCCTGTTCGCCGATCGCTTTGATCCACAACAGAAGTTTCAGATCAAAGGAAATGAAACATGACACACCTTACGCAATAGTACAGTTACAGAGCTGGCCACTTAAATATGCACATCAGAGAAGAGGTTGAAATCACGCCAATTCCGCGCATTTTCCACAATTTACAAAAATAATAATACACTTCAAGGTCTTCCTCACCAGCATGACAAATTGCAAACCTGTGCGCCATTTATGCTCTTTTTTGTGCAAATAGAAAAGGAGGCACTCAGAGACTATTCACGCGTTTATGTACTTGGTCAAGTCAGTGCCCATAATAGGGGAAAATGAAGAAAAAACTTTAAAAAAATCAAAACCACTACAAAAAGTGCGATTTTTGCTCAAAATGGCTCGCGAATTGTTTTCTGAACTCTCCCCCAACTATCCCTACTCAAAGTGAGCCTTTGGGGCATTTTTTGCTGGCGCAGTTGGCGCAAAACAGATGTATCCAAGGCCCCCTTTTAGCAGCATTTTTTTGAAGTCTAGGAGGGTCGTAGAAGGGTATACAATAAAATAGACAACGGGCGGAAAGAGATAACGCAAATTTTGTTTTTTATGCGCCATCCAAAAATATTGTCCCGTTTTGGCGCAATTTTCGAATTTTCTCAATGTGCATATTTAAATGGCCAGGACTGTACATGGTAAACAGTACAATGCATGTATGCACTAAGTCTAGCATTTTTTTAGATGTAGTTGGAGAGCGATCAAAGTATGTACATATTCAAAGGCCCTTCTGTTGAACAATTCCAATGGCACTGCCAAGAACTGCTCAGGCGAAAATGCAATTTATTGAGCTCTGCCTCTTTCACACACGTTCCCTAAGATTTTAACTCCAGCATGATTGTCTCTTTTCTCTTGTGCTGTAAATGCTCTTTATCCTCAATCCGTCACTCCTCCTCTGGCGCAGTTACACTCCTGAAACACATAAGTTTCGAGCTATTGACAATCGATCCAGAGCCTTTTGTGCCCATTTGCAGGTACCTCGACCTGAACCTCTCCTTCCTGTGGTGCTGTCCCCTGGTTGTGAGCCCCTCTATCCGCAGCTGCTCCACAGCCTTCACCCGCAAGTAGCTCAGCACGATCGCCTCAAGGTAGTCCTGCTTCAGCTTCCTTCAAACGAAAGGAAATAGATTGCCGTCATTGCACGCGTGGAGAAGAAGGTGCGTTTAGGTGAAGGAACGCTGCTGCCTCGACTGATGCCCTTTTTGTAGTTGTAGCTACAGCTGCTGTTGTCTCCGTTGTTATCACACATGGGCGAGCAACGGTCATTTTCAAACCCTGATGGTGGATGGTAAAGCTCAAAAAAGCGTACGTTACTACATAAGGATGAGCCTTATGCATGGGGGTATCCCCCCCCCATCCCCCCCCTTGCCCATGTGTGGGTAAAAACCTTCCTCCTCCTAAAAGAGGAGTGGGAGCGTGGGTGCAATAATAATACTACGTAATGCGATCGAGAACGTCCCCCATCTTTGTCACTTTTTCTTGTAGATCGCTAGATTAAATATTTGCTTCCATCGAGAGCCAGGCGATAAAAAAATAAGAGGGAGAATAGAAAGTAAGTGGGTGGGTTTCCTTGTCTAAAAATACGACATTTACGTACGTGGGGGCATGCAGGTGGCTTGCCGCTGTTGTTTCCCTACGACATTTGTGCGTCGCCGTTTCTGTAGCAAACTTTATGTATCCAGAGGGGCAAGGGAGGAGGAATATTTATTATACAACATTACAAAAACGGGGGAGAAGGGAGGGGAGTGTAAACAGCAATCGCTCATGCCATAAAAATCGCCGTCCTCCCAAAGCAACACGCCAACGCGGCGTCGCTATTTTTGCTCCGTTTTCCTCGCTCAACGAATATTTCGACTTTTTCTTTCCCCTCTACGTACAGCCCTGATGCACGCCACCATCTTTGGGAACGTGACCGCCCTGGTCCAGCGCATGTACGGCGCCCGCAAGTCCGTCTACCAGACCAAGTGGAGGGATCTCAAAGACTTCACCATCCTGCACTCGGTGCCAAAGCACCTCAAGCAGAGAATGCAGGACTACTTCCAGACAATGTAAGCAATAATATAATTTCTCATTGTCTTAATTTAGATCAAAAGTTTATTTAAGAAAGCCATCATATATCATTGAATTTCCAAGTACTCCCAATGAATGAAATTGTACGTATCATCCTCTCTTGACAAAGCTTGTGCCTACATATTGCATAAATCTGCTTTCCCTGCACAGGTGGTCCCTTAACCACGGCATCGACCCTCCCGAGATCCTTGCGGACTACCCCGAGGAGCTCCGCGGCGACGTCTCCCTCCACCTCCACCGCGAGATCCTCTCCCTGCCCATCTTCGAGACGGCCTCCGAGGGGTGCAGGAAGCTCCTCTCGCTCCGGATCAAGACAAACTTTTGCGCGCCGGACGAGTTCCTAATCCACCGCGGAGACGCTCTGCAGAACATCTACTACCTGTACAACGGGTCCATGGAGGTGCTGCAGGATGGGATGGTAGTCGCTATACTCGGGAAGGGGGACCTGGTCGGGTGCGACATATCGAAGCACCTGGTGAGTGGAATAGTGGAACCACATAAAGAGCGCAACAAAATTCGATAAACCTCTCAATGTAGTACTATGATGCGAACATGTTTACTTGGTATTTTCTTCAAGGCCGCGGCCAAGGTTGACCAGGACGGCCGCGCCCGCGTGGCCGGTCTTACTGGCGTGCCCGCCGGGATGGCCTCGGCCGCCGCCGCAGAGTGCGTCCTTGTCAAGTCGAGCTGCGACGTGCGCGCCCTCACCTACTGCGACCTCAAGTGCCTCCACATCCCCGGCCTCGTAGAGGTCGTCAGGCTGTACCCGGAGTTCCAGGAGCAGTTCGCGGAGGACATCCTGCACGACCTCACATTCAACCTCAGGGAAGGGTGGGAGGCAGACGTGAGTAACATACAAGAGTGTGCCCCCAGCTTTTATAAACGAAAGTGTGTGTCGGTGTGAATTCTACATAAATGTTGTGAGAGAAATACCTCCCAACTCCCAAGGGGACGGCGGATATATTGATCGGTGTCTAAATACCCCTCCCCCCTCAAAAAAATTTTTCCCCCGCATATCGCTGTCGTTTCGCGTACATATGTTGCGTGTCTTACACAAATGTGGGATTCATCCCCCAGTTTTCCCAACCCTAGATACTCCTAAAAGATCACATCCTCCCATTACCCAAACCCTCAATAAAAAAATTATCGCCACCGAATCAATTTATAGGACCTTGCAGGTGCACAATAGAACAAACTGCATCCCCTCTAGTACTACGGTACAGTAAGAAATTAAATATAACAGCTATCGCTAGTGTGTGCTTCTTAAAAGAAAAGGAAATTACCTCCGCTTGAGAATGAGCATTTTTGGCCTCTTCTTCCCTTGGATCGATCGCTTAATAGGCACAAACATTAGGCAGGCAGCACGAGCACCATGGAGAAATTAAAGACCCTCTTTTCAGTCTGACCTGATAGAACTTAGAAACGACTACTAAGACCACGGTCCACGACCATTCATTGCCCCAACTGTGACAAAAAGTCTTTCCGCTTTCCGTCCACTTCCACTACCAGTTTAGCTGAAGATCCCTTCACCTGTCCTCTCGGAGTTTAGGCAGAAACCCTGATTGAAATAATACCTACAACCGCAACCTTGGGCACTCTCCGCTCACTGCTGCTTTGCCATACAGACCAAGTTTTTAATCCCGTCAATGCGCGACCCCACATCCCACCACCGTCCTTTTGAGCACTTCCTTTAACCCGAACAACCCACCCCAGTGCGAGAGAAGTTGCATATAGCGCTATGAATGATATGAAGAAGTACATTTTCCCAATCCCACCTCACCAACTACCCCTTTTTCTCCCCCTTCCCCTCTTTCTCTTTCAAAACCCTTGCTATTTCCACCCCTGAAAAAAATATCCCCGCTTTGAACCCCAGTATAACTTTGACGACGACGAGTTCGCTGTGGAGAAGGAGGACGTCAACAGCAAGAAGAAGACTGACAAGGGGTCGACGGCGGCCACCGCCTCCGCCGCCACCAACTCGACCACCACCCGCTCCTCCTCCTCCTCTTCCTCCTCACCCACGTCGCCCGGCGGCGAGAAGACGCCCAAGAGACAGGTAGTAGGATGACGCCCGTGTGAACGTGTACACTCACATCCCCCATCTCCCCACTACACACACGCACAGTTTGCCAAGTTTGAAAAGTTTTATTAGCTTCATGAATTTGCATGCATCCTTCCTTTCCCTTTCCTTCTCCACGAAAGTTCCTTTCTTTCTTCGGGTGATACTTTTGTCACATCATTGTCCAGTGAAGGCAGCGGAAGGAGTAACTCTTCCTGTTCTCCTCTGTTTGCCTTATGCGTGTGTGTGCTCACATTACTGCACAAATTTGGGGGAAAGAGGGATATGTACGAGAGACGGGATCCTTAGCCTCTGTCAGACCCGACATTCGTGCCCTAGATTGAGTGCGTTTCAATTTGCCGTTCTATTTTCATGCGTCCTACTTGATCGAAATGCTTGCATTTCCAATTTCCAGTCACTCTTCTCAGCTGAAGGGAAACCACTACAATATGCATGTAGAGCAAGAACTAATGCCCCTAATTGGAAACAGGAATCCGAGGAGAACGGCTCTGGGAAGGGCGAGGGAGGTCGCGGAGGCGGCGGTTCCTCCATGCACTCCAGCGTGGGCGACGAGGACAACGAGACGGTGGCGGCCGGCGGCGGAAACAACAACCGGGCCTCCTCTCCTCCGTCCGCCGCCACAGCAGAGGAGATAGCAAATCTGTCGGCTGAGGTGAGAGTGGAAGGTTGTAGCGCATTTTGGCGCATCGGTAAATTTCGAAACAATTTCCCATGAGGATCGGCAGTGGTTCGGGGGAGCCGCGGCAATTTTCTCTGCGTTCGCCCGAGAATTGCACCCATCCCCTATCTCTCCAAACCGTACTTTCGGGAGCATTTTTCCTCCCCCCCCCCGTCCACTTTTCCATCTCCCTCTCCCTTGGCCCGGCTCTGCTCGTTGGCCTCTTGAATAATTGATGGAGATTCACCTGCCTCCTCCTCCTCTTCCCCCCTATCCGTATCTCTCAATTGCCTTACCTTTTCTCCTTCTCCCCCAATCCCTTCAGTATCCCCTTGCATGCATGAGGGTTCAACACTTTGCTTTCGCGAACGAACGGAAGAAAAGTGGCGGAGGGAGATCCCCTTCGGAAGTGGACGCGTGTACTCCCCCTCCCTTCCCCCCCCCTCCCCTTCTTGGGCCGTGCAAACCACATCTCCGTTTCATCTTTTCCTCCTGCGTACATCCTTCCTTTGGGTGAGGGGGGGGGGACTCCCGAGGGACACCGGAGACGGTGGCGGCAAACACGGCGGGGCAGGACAGATACACTCTCACAGAGTGGGCAACACGAGATTTTCAAAGCACAAAGGGCCCCTTTGTGTGCGGGGGAATCCGCTTTCCTTATGTCAACTCGAGTGTCCCTCGGCCTCTTCCGTCTGTGGCACAGTGGCCCACTGGCCAAGACTGCTCTTCTTCCGCCGCAAATGAGAAGAAAAGGCGCCCCATGCAAAAGTTACAACCAATATCGGCTCGAAAAATAGAAGACGACCGGCTCTATGTTTGTCCAGGATATGTGGGGATGATATATTTAAATTTATCCCAAAAGACGAGAACGGGAAAGCTTTGTTTGTATTGACATTTTTCATAAAAAGTTTTGAAGATAACCAAACACATCAATGGTCGCTTGGCAGGATACCTCCTCCTCTTCCCTCCCTTTCGCCTTTTGGACAAGGGCCAGAAACAATGGAGGGCGAGGGCAAGAAGGGCCCTCCGAAATTCTCCGTACTCTTCTCAAAGTTCGGCGGTGGGGCCTTGTTTTTCTTACCCCATAGGAAGTTTCCCCCCCTCCCCCTGTGCAAGAAGAAGCCGCCTACCACCATGGCTTGAGCGAAGGAGAATGAGGGTGGGTCAATGAATTAATGATAGAAAGCGAGACGGCGGCATAAAGGAAAAGGAGGAGATGTTCGCACGTCCGCTTTCGAAGCCCGAGGGCGATTCGGCGATGTGGTGGCGAAAGAGAAGCCGGGAGAGAGCGACTGGAGGGAGGAGCCCAGGCCCCGCTTTCCCCTTTCCCCCCCAAGCCATATCCCTCCCCACCGGACGCCGGGTGCTATCGCTATTCAGCGATACCTTCACCTCGTGAAAGGAGAGACGAGTTAGGGCAAAAAGTCTTTTTCGCGTCGGTTTTCTGAAAAGGGAGTTTTCCCCCAACCAGTTACGTCCTTCCTTCCTTTTCCCCCAACCATCCTCCTCAAGCGTCAGCTCAATCCCTTCCCTTCAGATCATGATGAATCGCCTCTGGAGCTCCGAGAGGAACGAGGTGAAAAAAATAGTGGAAAGGTCGAGGGAAGAGAGCGAAATGAGAGTAAAAAAGCCCTCCGCCCATCCATCCAGAGAGAAAGAGAAAGGCCTCGCCCGCCCGCCCAGAGGAGCATTAAATCAAAAAGGTCTACGGTACCAATACCCGAGGGGGGTTCATTTCTACTTACAATGGGCGGGAAGAGGAACGTACGTATTTCCAAACTTGGGAGACACTTGGGAACATGGAAAATATTCAGATTTTATATAAGGGTGGAGAATCCCTTCGAAGAGAAGGGGGGAGGGAAATGAATCTTGACTGTTTGCAAAGCCCGGCTCATTTTTCAAAGGCCGCCCAGCCTCGACTCCGTAGGAGGAGGAGGGGAAGAAGGGATTGGGAGGAGAAAGGAAAGAGAGGAAGAAGAAGGTTGGAAGAAAATGAGACGGCAAGAAAAAAGAAGGAGGAAGGCAGAAGGGGATGAAGGAACACGAACGTAAAAAGAACGACATGAATTGCGGGAAAAACCGAG
>JAAUXV010020966.1_pt1 | contig 16202 bp, 14 predicted proteins | sample 7278181 | NCBI WGS metagenome assembly JAAUXV01 (sample SAMN14350114, study PRJNA611818) | marine sediment metagenome | isolation source: surface marine sediment (2.1m) | place: French Polynesia: Moorea | collected 2018-08
CTCGAGTTTTTCGCGCAACTCCGACCGCAATCCCTCAAGACAACCATAATCCATCTGCTCCGGAAGCCGCTTGCCTCCAGCCGCCTTGAGACGCGCCAAGTCGTCCTTTTGACCCTGAATATATGAGTCGTACTTCGCAACCGCAAACAAACGCGTAAGATCCGAACGCCCCAGTGCCTCCAACTCGGGACAACGTGCGCGCGCCACTTCCCATGCCGCCGGATCATCGGTACCAAGAAAGGCAAAAAGTGACCGTCGTCGGCCATCCAGGTTCGCACGAAGACCAAGCGCTTTGGCTTCGTTCGGCGTTAAGACGACCTCCCGAAGCGCCGCCTCGAGCCGCTGATCGCACGAACGTCGGGCCTGTGCCGCCGCCGCTCGCTCCGCGCCAACGCAACCGAGCGAAACGCCCCGCGACGTCAGACGCTCTTCCGCGTTGTCCGCGCGCAACGATAAGCGAAATTCAGCACGCGACGTGAACATGCGGTAAGGCTCGCTAACCCCCCTAGTCACAAGATCGTCGATCATCACGCCGATATAGCTTTCGTAGCGATGAAAGGTCGCCTGTGGTCGCTTTTGCGCAGCCTTCGCCGCATTAAGACCCGCGACAAGACCCTGCGCCGCCGCTTCTTCGTAACCGGTCGTCCCGTTGATCTGACCGGCAAGGAAGATCTGCTCTGCACCCTTGAGCTCAAGCGTAGCCTTGAGCTGTCGCGGGTCCACGAAATCGTACTCAACCGCATAGCCCGCCTGAGCGACTTCAACCGCTTCCAAACCCTTGATGGTGCGCAAAAAAGCGATCTGAATCTCGAGGGGCAAGGAGGTCGAAAGCCCGTTTGGATAGACGAGTTTGCGCGCACGTTCTTCTGGTTCGAGGAAGATCTGGTGCCGATCACGATCAGGAAAGCGAACGATCTTATCTTCAATCGACGGACAATAGCGCGGCCCCACAGACCTAATCGCCCCACTATAGATGGCCGACTGATTGAGGTGTTTTCGGATGATGCGGTGGGTATCAGGAGTGGTGAAGGTGATGCCGCAATGAATTTGTTTTGCTGGCGCCTCGGTCGTCATGGACGAAAATTGATGCGGATAGCGATCACCCGGTTGCGGGGTAACCTGGCTCCAGTCGATGGAGCGGTGAAGGAGCCGGGGCGGCGTACCGGTTTTCAGCCGCCCCGTTTTGAGATCGAGCCGCTTCAGACAGCGCGCCAGTTCGGTTACCGCCGGCTCTTTGTGCCGCCCCCCCGCCGTACGCTCCGTACCGCAGTGCATCAGACCGTTGAGAAAGGTGCCGGTCGTGATCACAACCGACTTCGCGCGGAGCGGCGCTTTTCCCGCAAGGTCCAGGCGATAGTCTCCGCCCGGCAAGCGCCCCCAACCGAGGACTTCACCCTCAAGAAGATGAAGCGACGGAACCTCCGCCAGAGCCTTTCTCATGCAGACCTTGTAAAGCGACCGATCCATTTGCGCCCGCCGCCCATGAACCGCAGGGCCTTTCTTCCGGTTGAGCAACCGGAATTGAATGCCAGCCTGATCGGCCACACGCCCCATGAGACCGTCGAGCGCATCCACTTCACAGACCAGAGTGCCCTTACCGATGCCGCCAATCGCCGGGTTGCACGAAAGCTGACCAATCGCGTCCAGATCAAGTGTCACGAGCGCCGTGGACGCGCCAAGGCGCGCAGCGCAGGCAGCGGCTTCACACCCGGCATGCCCACCGCCAATGACGATCACATCGAAGTTCGAGTCTTCCATCCCCCGACTTTAGACCAAGCGAGCGTTTTGCAAAAGAGCCCGCATCCCCAAAAGGCTACCGCGCAAGATCGTCCTGCATAAAGCGAACCGGCCCCGACGGCACGCCCCAGACTTTCCCTGAGCGCCCCGCGCCGCGATCTATGCCAAAGAGTCGGCTGCGTTGACCCTCAGGCGCTGCGGTAGAGCTTGGTCATCGAAAACTCCTGGTGACCCAGCGCCTCCGCAGCCGTAAACCGACCGCTTGCCGTTCTGCCAATCATCTCGATCAAGGCGTCGCCGGCTTCGTCGATCGTCATGCTCCGACGCAAGACGCCCGACACATCGACGTCGATATGCTCGCCCATTGTGCGAACGGTACGCGGATTCGCCGTAATTTTGACCACCGGAACAATCGGGTTGCCAACAACATTGCCCTGCCCTGTCGGGAAGGTATGCACGACATAACCACCCGCGGCCATGAGCGTAACACATTCAGCCGCAGCCGAAGAGGTATCCATGAAATAGAGCCCCTTGCCCGACTTTGGGGTTGCGGCCGGCTCAAGAATATCAACGTAACGCGACGTGCGACCGATTTTTTCCAAATTGCCGAGCGCCTTTTCCTCGATGGTCGTCAGCCCCCCAAGGATGTTGCCCTTCGTCGGCTGGCTGTCCGAAAGATCATCGGTCTGGTGCGCGAAGATCACGTCGTCCTGATAGGCTTTCCACATCTGATACCAACGCTCGCCAACCTCTTCGCTGATCGCCCGACGCCTGCAAATATGCTCCGCGCCCGTGATCTCGGAGGTTTCGCCGAAACAGCCGTAAATGCCCTCGGGCAACAACTTGTCGTACATGTTGCCGACCGTTGGACACGAACCCAAGCCCGTCGTGGTATCGCTTTCACCGCATTTGGTCGAAACCCATAGTTCCGACAACGGACAGCTCTCACGCTGCAACTCCGAGGCATAGTGGACGAATTCCTTTGCCTTCCAGCCGGCCTTGCGGACGGTTTCGAAGTCGCCGTTCTGCTCGATCGAGAAGCCCGCGACAGGCTTACCGGTTTTCGCAATTCCATCGACGATGACTTGCGTCCACTCGGGCTCGATCCCGATCACGACGACCGCCGCAACATTGGGATTGGAACCGGTACCGATCATCGTGCGAAAGTGCAGATTCAGGTCTTCGCCAAATTGCAGGCGTCCGTAAGCATGGGGTATCGCCAGCGTGCCTTTCACATTATGCGCGACCGACTCGACGGCGGCATTGGAGATGTCGTCCACCGGCAGGATCACCACATGGTTGCGAACCCCGACGCGACCGTTATCGCGGCGATATCCCTGAAACGTCATTGAACCAAAACGAGATGACATAAGACCCTCCCTACCAGCGCTTCGTTTTGCAGTTGTGCGTGTGAAGGTGATCGCCCTTCCTGACCGGCTTCACGATTTTGCCGATATCTTCGCCGTATTTGATCGCCGTATCGCCCTCGCTAAGGTCGGTGAGCGCGACCTTGTGACCAATTGGCACGTTGGCGTTGACGGTCATGGTAAAGGTCGAATTGTCGTGTGTCACGCAACAGAACATCGCCTCGCCTGCCTTAAGCTCTTCGACAACGACGACTCCGACATTGTCTTTGTGATCGTGCACCAGAAGGTGCGGAATCTGGCTCATTTTCATCTCCCTAGTCAGGTATAAGTAGTATTTTCGGACGGCTCGACCGCCCTGCATCCAAGTCAAGGAACGCCTGTTGTCCCTCTGAAAGGGCGCGCGTTTCCACCCAGTCCAAAGCCCCCAAGCGACCTGCAAAAATCGCCTTTGCCGTCTGGGCGAAATCGCTCACCGTATAGGTATAGGTACCGATAAAAGTAACCTCCTGCAAGGTCATGCGGCGCAGGTCGAGTCCGCTGGCGGCAGAGCCAAGACCGATATTCAGGATCACCCCACCGGGCTTAACGCGCGAAGAAGCGAGCGCCCGACTGTCCTCAATACCGACCGCATCGACAATCAGGTCGAAAAGCTCGCTTGCAAGTTCCTTCGCAACAAGAGCGCGCTGCCCACATTTATCCACAAGGAATGATCGGCGAAGCCGATTTGTCTCGACGAGTGTAACCGCCTCAATACCGACCGCCTGCGCGCTCAGGGCGACGCCAAGACCGATTGTACCGCCCCCGATCACGAGCAGACGAGCGCCGGTGCTATCGCCCAGCGCCTCAAGGCCGAGCCGGATTGCATGCCAGCCGCAAGCCATCGGCTCGGTCAAAGCCGCCGAACGAAGCGAAACCGATTCGGGAACCGAAATCAGATTGCTTTGCGGAATCGCAACCCATTGCGCGAAAGCCCCCTCTCGTGGAGGCATCGAAATGATCTCGCGCCGCGAACAGAGGTTTTCCCGCCCCCGCGCACAGGCCGGACACGAACCGCAACTGACAAGCGGATTGATCACAACACGCTCGCCATCCCGATCGCCACCGCTGATGACACCCGACGCCTCATGGCCCAGAATCAACGGCGCAGGACGACGCTCATCGTGACCTTTGAAAGCGTGAAGGTCCGAGCCGCATATGCCCGCGAAGGCGACGCGTACGTTCTGCTCGCCAGGCGCTGAGACCTCGGGATCGGGAACGTCCTTATAGACGAGACGCTCTCGCCCCGTGTAAACAAGCGCCTTCATCCCGACTTACCCACCTACATCCAGCGCCCCTATGCCTCCGCCTTGAGGTCGAAGTCCGCGTCGGGAAAGTACTTGGCAAGGCGAACATCCGCCGCCCGCGCATGGCCTTCCATGCCTTCGAGACGTGAAATGCGCGCGGTCGCGAGCGCCACCGCCTTCGAGCCTTCGCGCGTCGAGCGCTGCCAGGTGACGATCTTCATATACTTGTGTACCGAAAGCCCGCCCGTATAAGAAGCCGCGCCCGACGTCGGCAACACATGGTTCGGACCCGAAGCCTTGTCGCCGTAAGCGACCGTCGTTTCTTCGCCCAAAAAGAGCGAGCCGTAACAGGACAAACGCCCCAGCCACCAGTCGAGGTCTTCGGCCTGAACCGTCAGATGCTCTGGCGCATAGGCATCGGCGGTTTCTGCCATTTCGTCACGATCATCGCAAACGATGACCTCGGCATAGTCGCGCCACGCCGCCGTCGCATTCTCGCGGTTCAGATCCGGAAGGTCCGCGATCAGGTGTGGAACCGTTTCCATCACCGCCCGCGCCAAAGGTTCCTGGTCGGTAACCAGCCAAACCGGCGAGTTGTAGCCATGCTCGGCCTGGGATACCAGATCGGTCGCCACGATCTGCGCATCCGCCGTCGCATCGGCGATCACGAGACTATCGGTCGGGCCTGCGATCATATCAATCCCGACCTGACCAAAAAGGATACGCTTGGCCTCCGCAACAAACTGGTTGCCCGGGCCTACGAGAATGTTCGCCTTCGGCAAACCAAACAAACCATAGGTCATCGCCGCGACCCCCTGAACGCCGCCGAGCGCCAGAATCGTGTCCGCGCCACAAACCTTGGCCGCATAGACAATCGCAGGCATGACGCCCACGTCGGGACGCGGGGGCGAACAAGCCACAATATGTTGACAGCCCGCGACCTTCGCCGTCGTAACCGTCATGATCGCGCTCGCAACGTGGCTGTAACGGCCGCCGGGGATGTAACAGCCTGCGCCCGCCACAGGAATCGCCTTCTGGCCCGCGATCAGACCCGGAAGAATCTCGCACTCGATATCCGCGACCGTCGCCTTTTGCGCCTCCGCGAAACGCCGAACATTCTCGTGGCTAAATTCAATGTCGCGCTTCAGCTTGTCCGGAACCTGCGCGCAAGCCTTCGCGATCTCCTCCTCATCGAGGATGATCTTGCCGTCGTAGCGGTCGAACTTCGCCGCATAGGCACGCGCAGCGTCGTCGCCACCCGCCTTGATCTCGTCCAAGATCCCTTGAACGATCTCATGCACATTTGATGCGTCGGAACTCGACGTGAGGGTTGCTTTTTTCAAGTAACGTCGGGGCATCGTGAAACTCCTGTGAAAGACCAACTGCGGGCCGATTGACACTTACTTATAGGTATTCAGCAGACAACTGGCAAGATCGCAGGCGTACGGGCGTGGGTAACCCGATTCAACAAGACGATCAATCGTCATAAGGAGCGGGATCGCCGTTAGCGCAAAGCATCTTTTCCCTGAAAGAGACTCTTGCCGACCAAGGACAAAGGTAAGGCGCCCGACAGGCAGAGCATCGCGATGGCCGCAACACCAATTGATGCCCTTTCGAGACTCATACCCAGCGCCGGCAAGAGATTTATATCAAAAAATCTGTGGTCGCCAATTCGGTCAACACCATCGTGCGCGTGGACATTTTTGCGCTGAGGGTGTTGGCGCCGCGCGGCATACGAGCCTCTTGCACTTTCCACTCAGGTTTGCCAAATAGAGAGGATGGCAGGCGCAGACCCATTATTTTCAGGCGGAGAGGCGATTGAAGTCGCGGTCATTGGCGACCGATTTATGACCTGCCCGATCTTTGTCGAGGCGCTCCGGTCCGTTGGGCAAAGGCGTTTCACCTTTCGCACGCTCGAACTGGCCTGGCCTGACGAAGCCATGGAGCATGGCTATGTTGAGGCGGGTGCCGAAGGTCTGCGCGAGTATTTCGGGCACAGCGATCAGGTGATCGCGATTGTTCAGTCGGCACCGATTCTCATCACGCACCTAGCACCGATCACGGCGCGTGTTTTCGATTCGCTTCCGGACCTGAAGCTGATTGCGGTATCGCGTGGCGGGCCGGTCAACATTGACATGGAAGCGGCGCGTGCGCATGGGGTTTCGGTTGTGAACACGCCCGGACGCAATGCTTCGGCGGTGGCGGAATTTACGATTGGCGCGATTCTCGCGCAGACACATAACATTACCCGCGGGCACGATGCCTTGCGCGGCGGCGACTATCGGGGTGATCTCTACCGCCACGATGTCGTGGGCGAGGAGTTAAGCGCCTTGACGGTTGGCGTCATTGGTTACGGCCACGTTGGTCGTCTTGTTGTGACTCTTTTGCGTGCTTTTGGCTGCCCGGTTCTGATTTGCGACCCTTACGTTCAGATCACGCCGCAAGTGCGTGACGATCCCCGGATTGAAGCCGTCGACCTCGACGATCTTCTTCACCGATCGGATGTCATCACGCTACACCAGCGCGTCACGCCGGAGACGACGCATATGATTGACGCTGAGGCCTTCGCCAAAATGACGCGCAAGCCGACCTTGATCAACACGGCGCGTGGACCGCTCGTTGACTATGCCGCGCTCTACCAAGCCTTGACCTCTGGGCAGTTGCGCGGCGCGATGCTTGATACTTTTGCCCGGGAGCCACCGCTCGTTGACGATCCGCTTCTCAAGTTACCCAACGTGACGCTCACGCCTCATATCGCCGGCGCCTCCAGGAAGACCGTTCGCGAGGCCGCCCGGAAAATTGCCGATGATGTTCACCGCTGGCTCGATGGCAAGACGCCGCTTCATCTTTTTCGCGCGTAAACGAGAACAAAGGGGGTCTTTGTGCCGTCGCGACGCTGCACTGCTTCTTGTCTAAGGGTGGGGTTCCGTGCGAAGCCTGTGTGACCCGATCATCGGGCTGGCTCTTGAGGAAGACCTTGGCCCCAACGGCGATTTGACGGGCAATGCGATCTTTTCTGCTGACGACTTCGGTTCTGCCCATCTTGTAGCGCGTGAGGCTGGCACGTTTTCGGGCAGCTCGCTTGTCGGAGCTCTGCCCAGGGTCTTTGGAACCGGGATTGAAGCGGAGGCGAAGGTTTCGGACGGTTCGGTTTTTGGTTCCGGCACGCACCTTCTCACCTTGCGCGGTCGGGTACGTGAGATTTTGATCGTTGAGCGGACCCTCATAAATTTCCTTGGCCACCTGTGCGCGGTCGCGGATCGCACCCGCCATTACGCCGAAGCGATTGAGGGCACGGGAGCCCGACTGCTTTGTACACGCAAAACGCTACCGGGTCTGCGCAGATTACAGCGACAAGCGGTACGGGACGGAGGCGGTCATTGTCATCGCTTTGGCCTTTCAGACGGCTACCTGGTCAAGGACAACCATATAGCGGCGGCAGGCTCGCTAGAGAGCGCGATAGAGCGCATTCGTGCCGTGCGCTCGCCTTTGTCGCGCATTGAAGTGGAGGTCGACACCTTCGCGCAACTCGATACCGCGCTTGCCGCTGGCGTCGACATGATTTTGCTGGATAACTTCACAGCGCAAGCCTGCCACGAAGCGGTGGCGCGCGTCGCGGGGCGCGCGCTTTTGGAGGCCTCCGGCGCGATCACGCTCGATACCATAAGGCCCATCGCGCAAAGCGGCGTCGATTATGTTTCCGTTGGCGCCTTGACCAAGAGCGCCGGCGCGATTGATATGAGTCTCGACTGGGACGCCTGATACCTGTACCGTGGTGAACCTGATGCCCGATCCGATAAACCCATGATCCGACCCGTCACCCGTCTTGACCTTGCCGGTGCCCGCCTCCTCGTTCGCGCCGACCTCAATGTGCCGATGCGCGACGGCACGCCATCTGACACCACGCGCATCAAACGCTTTGCGGCGGGCTTGCGCCCCTTGCTCAATGCCGGTGCGTGCGCCGTCGTTCTTAGCCACCTGGGTCGCCCCAAGGGAAAACCCGATGCGGCAACCTCGTTGCGCGCCATTGCGCCTCTTCTTGAAGACGCACTCGGGTGTTCCGTCGTCTTTTGCCCCGAACCGCAGGGCGCAAAGGCCGAAGCCATGGCCCGCGCCCTCGCAGAAGGCGAGGTGCTGCTTTGTGAAAACGTCCGGTTTTTGCCCGGAGAAGTAAGCAACGATCCCAAAACCGCCGCAGGCTTCGCGCGACTGGGAGAGATCTACGTCAACGATGCCTTTTCCGCCTCGCACCGCGCTCACGCCTCGACCGAGGCCGTCGCCGCCTTGCTGCCCGCTTTCGCAGGCCCCCAACTCATGGAAGAAATTCACGCGCTGCAAAGCGCGCTCGAAGCGCCCGAGCGTCCGGCAGTTGGCATCATCGGTGGGGCAAAAGTTTCGACCAAAATCGCGGTCTTGCGCAACCTCCTTACGAAGCTCGATAGCCTCATCATTGGCGGCGCCATGGCGAACACGTTCTTGCTCGCCCAAGGCCATTCGGTCGGTCGTTCTCTTGTTGAACCCGACTTCGTGCCGACTGCCGTAGCTATTCTCGCGCAAGCCCAAAGTTGCGGATGTGACATCGAGCTGCCTGTCGATTTCGCCTGCGCGCCGGGCCCGGATGCGCCAGATGCCTGCATTGTGAGCAACACCTGCCCCGACGATGCGATGATCCTCGATGTGGGACCCCGGACCGTCGCCCGCTTTGGCGAACGGACCGCACGCGCGCGAACCCTTATTTGGAACGGACCGCTAGGGCTGTTTGAAGTCCCGCCTTTCAACGCTGGCACGAACGGACTGGCCGAACAGATCGTCAGGCGACTTGGTGAGCCAGGCGTGACCGCCGTTGCTGGCGGCGGCGATACGCTCGCGGCCCTCGGACCCACGGGCGCGCATTTTACCTATCTTTCGACCGCTGGCGGTGCCTTTCTTGAGTGGCTCGAAGGCAAGGACTTACCCGCCATCAAAGCCCTGGAGACGCCGCAAGCGTGAGCGCCGAGTTGATCCTCGCGATCGATCAGGGCACCACTTCGACCCGTGCCATGCTCTTCGACGCCCAAGGCCTACCCGTCGCGTCAGACCAGGAGGACTTCACACAGCACTTTCCCTTTCCTGGCGGGGTCGAGCATGAGCCGGAAGACCTTTGGCAAACGACCCTTCGCACGGCGCGCAGAGCCATCGAAAAGAGCCGCTCTCTCCCCCAGGAGATCGCCGCAATCGGAATTGTCAACCAGCGTGAGACCGTCGTTCTATGGGATAAGGAGACCGGCCGTCCTTTGCACCGCGCGATCGTCTGGCAAGACCGCAGAACGCAAAAACAAATCCGCGCCCTCGTTGCGCAAAATCTGGAACCTCTGGTCGTCGGCAAGACAGGTCTGCTGCTTGATCCCTATTTTTCTGCATCCAAGATCGCGGTCATTCTCGACAGCGTCGAAGGCGCGCGCGCGCGCGCCAAGGACGGAAAGGTGCTTTTTGGCACGGTGGACAGCTTTTTGCTTTGGAAGCTGAGCGGCGGACGCCTCCACGCAACCGATGCGACCAATGCCTCGCGCACGCAGCTTTACAATATCCACGAAGGGGCCTGGGACGCCGAACTGTGCGAGCTTTTCGACGTTCCGATGCCGATGCTGCCCGAAGTACGCGACTGCGCAAGCGACTTCGGTCTCACCGAAGCGGGACTTCTCGGCGCGCCGGTACCCATACGCGCGCTCGCCGGCGACCAGCAAGCCGCCGCCATTGGTCAGGCCTGCTTTTCGCCCGGTTCGCTCAAGGCAACCTACGGCACCGGTTGCTTCGTTCTGATGAATACGGGCGCAGACCCCGTAAGGTCACGGCACCGCTTGCTGACGACCATTGCCTACAGGCTCAATGGCAAGACGACCTACGCGTTGGAAGGCGCGGTCTTCATGGCGGGCGCGTCGGTGCAGTGGCTACGCGACGCTCTCCAGCTCATAGACAGCGCCCCGGCCATCGAGAGCCTTGCCCGCGAGGCCGACCCGAAACAGCAACTCGTCCTCGTACCAGCCTTTACGGGTCTGGGCGCGCCCTATTGGGACTCGGCGGCGCAAGGGGCGCTCTTCGGGATGACGCGAGGCAGTGGACGGGCGGAGATCGCGCGCGCGACGCTCGAGGCGGTGGGGTGGCAAACGCGCGACCTTCTTGAAGCGATGACGCGCGATGCCGGTCAAAAAATCGAGTCTTTGCGCGTCGATGGCGGCATGATCGAAAACGCTTGGCTGATGCAGTTTCTCGCCGATTGTCTGGCGCTTCCGATTCATCGCCCGGCTGTTCGCGAAACGACCGCAATGGGCGCAGCGCGGCTCGCGGGCGCGCAGGTCGGGCTCTATCCGGAGCCCTCTGACGCATCGCTAAACTGGCGCCCACGGAAAACCTTCAAGGCGCAGGCCGACACCAAGCGCATGAACCAAGGCTATGCACGATGGAAACAGGCGGTCAGCGCAACACGGCTCTTTGCCGAAGAAACCAGTTGAAACGGGCCGCCGTTTGTGCTGATCTGCTCTTTTTGGCTTTGCCCAGCGAGGGACCTGTGAGCACAAAACAATGGAAGATCAGGTTGGGGAGCGGCCTCATCGTCGCGCTTGCGCTCGGCGCTTGCTCGCACGCGACGCTTAATCATACCCCTGCGACGCGCTCGGTGGACCTGTCCCAGGTGCAACCCAATGAGATCGTCGGCATCGCAACGCCATCGGGCGCGCAAGCTCAGAACCCCAGCCCGCCGCAAACCTCATCGGCCCTCGCTGCGCCCCAGACACCGCCACCCAACGGCGATGCGCCATCGGCCGACCCGGCAGATGAAGAGGCCGAAGAAGAATCCTTCGCCCAGTTGTCGCCAGAGGTTGAACGCGCCATCGCCAAACTTCAAGTCAGACAGACCCAGCCAACGGGCAAGAACGTCGAACGCTCCCGCTTGCTCGCCCGCGTTCTCCCGAACCAAGACCTCGACGTCGCGCAGCCCATGCTGAACGAGGCGATTATCTCAGGCGAAGCCGGTTCGCGATACCTGTGGGAAAATACCGAAAGCGGAAACAAAGGCGAGGTGGTTATCGGTGTTCGCTATGGATTCGGCGGCTTTACCTGCCTTCCCTATACCCTGATTTACACGGTTTATGAACGCGACAACTCCGTCAACGGAACCTATTGTCTCGAAGGGGATACCTGGCGGGAACAAACGCCGTGAACCCAAACTCGATGGCGCCCAGCGTGGCGAAAGTCGATCACCTACCAGATCGCGCGCTCAACCCCGCGACCTCGTTTCAAGGCCTGATCTTTACCTTGCAGACCTTTTGGGTTCGTCACGGCTGCCTCTTGATACAGCCCTACGACATGGAAGTCGGCGCGGGCACCTTTCATCCGGCCACGGCGCTGCGCGCTTTGGGGCCAAAACCCTGGCGCGCTGTCTATGTGCAACCCTCACGACGCCCCTCCGATGGGCGCTACGGCGAAAATCCCAACCGGCTCCAGCACTACTACCAGCTTCAGGTTCTCATCAAACCCTCCCCGCCAAACCTGCAAGACCTTTACCGCGAGTCGCTGGAAGCCATCGGGCTAAGCAAGAGTGCGCACGATTTTCGCTTTGTCGAAGACGACTGGGAAAGCCCAACGCTCGGCGCTGCCGGACTGGGATGGGAATGTTGGTGCGACGGCATGGAAGTGACCCAGTTTACCTACTTTCAACAGTTCGCAGGCATCGAATGTCGACCCGTGAGCGGAGAGCTGACCTACGGTCTCGAGCGCTTGGCCATGCACATTCAAGGGGTCGAAAGCGTCTACGACATCAATGTCAACGGCGCTGAGGGCGACCAAAAAGTAACTTACGGAGACCTCTTTCTCGACGCCGAAGCCCAATACTCCCGATACAACTTTTCAATGGCCCCCGTCGAAACCCTTATGCGCCACTTCGACGATTCCGAAACGGTCTGCGAAACCCTCCTCGACACAACGCGCGAAAAGCATGACTTCGATCTCGTTCAGCCCGCCTACGATCACTGTATCAAGGCATCGCACCTGTTTAATCTGCTCGATGCGCGCGGGGCCATCTCGGTCGCAGCGCGGCAAAGTTACATCCTGCGTGTCCGCAAACTCGCCTGCGCTTGCGCTCAGGCCTATCTCAAAAGTCAGGGGCAATTATGAGCGACGAGCGACCAAGCGTAACCCATCTCCGCCCGGCCTACGTCGATGTCGAGGCCGGACGAACCTACCACTGGTGTCGATGCGGAAAATCACGCAAACAGCCCTGGTGCGACGGCTCCCACGAAGGCACGGGCTTCACACCGATGCGCTGGTGCGCGCCCCAAACGCGCAAGGTCTTTCTTTGCACCTGCAAGGTGACCGAAAATCCGCCCCTATGCGACGGCGCACACAAACCCCTCGCCCGCCTCGTCGACGAGGCTTGCGCTCGAATCTTGGAGGCGCGGGATAAAAACGGATGCTAATCTGGCTGCTTGCTTTTCACCATGAAGAAGCACCCGCGCAGATGCAAACCCGCGCGGCCGCCGATCTTGAACGCCTTATCCGTAGCGGCTTTGCGGAAGCGGGCCTGACGCATGGGCGGATTCAGACCTTCGTCACGCCCCGACGCCTTGCCGCCCTTGTCGAGGCGATTCCCACCCATACCGCCCCCGTTGACGTCACCCGACGCGGACCTCGCACGAGCGCCCCTTCCAAGGCCATCGAAGGCTTTTTGCGCAGCACGGGCGCGAAATCTATTGATGACCTCGCCATCATCTCGAGCGCGAAAGGCGAACATTACAGCTTCCGCCTGCACAGCCCGGGGCGACCAGCGCGCGAGGCCATCGTTACGATACAAAATGACTTGCTCTCATCCTTTCCCTGGCCGAAAACCATGCGCTGGGGTTCGGGAGATTTGCGCTGGATTCGGCCCCTGCGCGGTCTGGTTTCGCTCCTTGAGGACGAGGGCGGAACCCAAGAAATTTTGCCCTTCGACCTTGAGACCGCCGACCCCGCCGAGCGCGAGACCTTGCAGGCGAAAGCCCAGATGCCCGGACACCCAAATCTTGCGCCAGAGCCCTCTCCGATTAAGCCTCTGCACGATTATGCCGACCACCTTTACCGACAGAAGGTCATCGCCGATGCCTCTTCGCGCCAGAGCCTCATCGCGCGCTTAGTCACTGAGGCGGCCGCCGAACACGACCTTCATGTCGAAGACGACCCGCAGCTGCGCAACGAGGTGACCGGTCTAACCGAATGGCCCGAAGCCCTGCTGGGGCATTTCGATCCGGCGTTTCTTGCCATGCCACCGCAGATTATTCGCGCCGCGATCCGGTATCACCAAAAGTGCTTCGTCCTTCTTGATCCCAAAACCGGCGATCTGTCCAACGGCTTTGTCTTCGTGGCCGATGGCCTTCGCGATCAGGGTGCCGAGGTCACGCGCGGCGTCGAAAAGGTCATCACCGCGCGCCTGAGTGACGCCCGCTTCTTCCTTGAGCGTGACATCGAACGCTCGCTTGAAACCATGACGATGACTTTGCCCGGGCTCGCCTTTCATGGCACGCTGACCATGGCCGATGCGACCGAAATGCTCGTCAACCTTTCCGCGCGCGTTGCCGGGCGTCTGGGACATCGCGAAAACGAGGCCCTTATGCTGGCGGCGCGCCTATGCAAGGCCGACCTCTGTTCGGATATGGTCGGAGAATTTCCTGAACTTCAGGGCACGATGGGCGCCTATTACGCGCAACGCGCGGCCTTACCCGAGGCTACGGTCGAAGCCATTCGGGACCAATACCGACCCCGCGGCCCGGATGATGACCTTCCGCGCGCCGTGGATGCCTGGTGTCTTGCCCTATCGGATAAGCTCTTGCGGCTGGCCTATTTTTTTGCGAACGAAGAGACGCCCACCGGATCACGCGATCCTTTTGCGCTTCGCCGTGCCGCCCTTGGCCTGATCCGAATGCTCATCCATGGTTTTGTCGCACCCGACGATACCGATGCCAATCGAATCACTGTGCCTGATCTATCTCTTGATGATCTGCTCGCCGATGCGCTCGAGGTCTCGGCCCCGGCAGGCGATGGACCGGACACGACGCATACACGCCGTTTGCTAAAGACGTTTCTGACCGAGCGTATCCGTCACTTGTGGCGTGACGAGGGTCACCGCCATGATCTTGTCGAAGCTGCTCTCAAGGGCGAATCCGCTGATCTCATTCCCAAAGCGCATGACCATCTGCACCTTTTGCGCGATCGGCTCGACAACGACCCCGATTCGATCGTCAGCATCAAGCGGCTCTTCACTTTTCTTGAGAGTCTTGAAAAAGGCAAGGATGCGCTTCCCGATCCCCGCGACCTATCCGCTTTGGATGCGCATGCCTTATCTCAGCCAGAGGAGCGCGCCTTTTTCGAGGTCTTCCGCGGCGAAATCGCGATGACCCCAAGTGACTTCGTAGCGATGAAAACGGTCATCAACGACCTGTTCGAACGCCTGCGCGTCAATGATCCGGATCCAAAGGTCAGAAATCAGCGCCTTGCTCTGCTCGTCGGAGCAAGAAAAAAGCTGCGCGCCTTCGCAGACTTCTCAAAAGTCGAAACCTAAAGCGACGCTTAGCTTACGGCGACGCCGCGCAGCCTCTCAGACCACTCAACCGTTGTCAGCGACGCTTAGCTTACGCCGATGCCGCGTAGCCTCTCAGAACGGCGACGCAACCACTCAACCGTTATCAGCAAGACAACCGACAGGGAAATCAACAAGGTCGCCACCGCCAATATGGTTGGGCTGATCTGTTCACGAAGACCCAAGAACATCTGCCACGGCAAGGTCTTCTGCGAAATCGAACCTACGAAGTAAACCACCACAACCTCGTCAAACGACGTGATGAAGGCAAAGAGGCCTCCTGAAATGACCCCTGGCAAGATCAATGGCATCTGAACCTGAAAAAAGGTGCGCCACGGCCCCGCACCAAGACTCGCACAGGCGCGCGTGAGCGAATGATCAAAGCCCGATAAAGTCGCAAGAACCGTAATCACGACAAAAGGCGTGGCCAAGGCAACGTGCGCAAAAACGACTCCGATGTACTCTCCTTGCAAACCAATCCGCGAGTAGAAAAAGTACATCCCTGTCGCAGAAATGATCAGCGGAACGATCAACGGAGATATGAGCACCGCCATGATCACGCCGCGAAACGGAACGCGCGGTCGAGACAAACCAATCGCGGCCAAGGTGCCCAAAGACGTAGAAATTAACGTCACAACCGGAGCAATCTGAAAAGAATTGCGAAGCGCACTTTGCCATTCATCATTCGTGAAAAAGTCTCGGTAGTGCCTCAGGGAATAGCCCTCAGGATTGAACGCAAGCATTTCATCAGTAAACGTAAAGTAGTTCTGCGCGTTAAAACTCAGCGGGACGATGACCAGTATCGGGAAAATCAGGAAAAAGAATACCAAAATGCAAAAAGCCAAAAAGGCATAGGCACCAACTTTTTCGCCGAACGTCGTATAGGTCTCGAATTTCATGCCACCGATCTTAACCGACACAAAAATAATTGCAACCGGATTCATCGCCGAAAGTCACAAAGCGATTTCCTACGAAAATTTCCGCCGCTAAGGCTTTTGTAACGCGCCCCTTGGTGATAACCTCAACGCAAGCGCCAACCCAACTCTACGGATCATGGATAAACTTACAGCCTTCCTGTCGATTGATCGCATTGAGCCAGACTACCAACCTGTCGATGATCGTCTGGCGCACTTTCACGAGTTTACCCTCGGTCCAGATAGCCAAACCCTTGGTGCTCAAGCCATGAGGTGCATGGACTGTGGGGTTCCCTATTGCCTTACCGGATGCCCTGTC
>JAAUXV010093283.1_pt1 | contig 16195 bp, 8 predicted proteins | sample 7278181 | NCBI WGS metagenome assembly JAAUXV01 (sample SAMN14350114, study PRJNA611818) | marine sediment metagenome | isolation source: surface marine sediment (2.1m) | place: French Polynesia: Moorea | collected 2018-08
AAAAGTATTTACAGTGACCTCTTCGTCCGACCTGCCGATAGTGGGTCAAAGGTTAAAAGACGGCAAAGATGACTTAAGCCGCCGACTTGTCCCGTCATGTCCTGGCATGACTAGTTCTATCATGCACTGTGTTTATAATATAATCAGAATGATTATTTTCTTGTCAATATTATGTTACATGTAATTTATAATTAGGAATGGCCATTTGAAATTGAAATTGAAATTTTTGACTAAAAATCAGGATTACTGACCTCCCATACACATCTGGACTGGCATCGTCGTACAATTTGATCGATGTTGCATAATGCCATGTTTTTTAGTGTGTGTGTGTGGGGGGGGGAGTAGGTGTCTTTTTAGACCTTGTAACCTCTTTGTCAATCCAAATAATTTACATTCTTAAAAGTGTCAAGCCACCATGAAATCTGAGAATTGTGACATAATTATGTTTTCTCTCTGACATTTATGTTTTGTTTGTATATTTCTCTTTACAGGTCATTCCATCGACCCTGCCCATCCAGGCGGGCTCTTGTGATTGGCGACTCTATGGTTCGGCCCATTGGAGAGCACCGGAGAGTCCTTGACTATGTGTCAAACTTTGAATGTGATATTCACTGCTACCCGGGGGCTACCATCCAGAGTTTGCGGAGGATTGTTTACGAGGATTTCCAGGGCATCTCATCACCTCCGGATGTGGTAGTCCTCCATGTCGGCACAAACACTGTTGCTGCTGGCGTTCCGGCGAGAAGAGCAGTAAGACAAACTGTTGAATTAGTTGAAGCTGTGAGGCACAAGACCCAGTGCGGGGACATACTTGTGTCGCTCATTTTGCCCAGGTGGGACAGTGAGGAGTTGTACGACTCTGCAGAAGAACTGAACAGCCTCCTGAAGGAACAGTTTGAAGTAGTAGATTGTAGAGGAGACCTTGATGAGAGGGAATATTATGACACCAAAGGCCTGCATGTAGACTTAATACATGGACATCATTTTGCCCGTGTGTTGGGGGCCAAGATTAGAGAGGCTGTATCCGCACCAAGGACAGCACAGGGCAGCACCCCAACTTGGTGGATACCACCTTTAACAAAGGTAAAATGTAAAGATAATGGTGATACAGCTGTTCCTACAGATGAGACTAAGAAGAGAACATCAGGTCATGCACCTTCCTGGAGAACAATCAGACACAACACCCGCCGAATGAACGTAGCACTGGAAGATGGTTTTGTACAGATTGGGTTTGATGTTATGCCACCATCTGTGGACACAAAACCCATCATTCCGCTGCCATCTGGTTGCATGGCATCAATCAGCAGGCGTCCGACATCAGACTGGATCATGCATGATTTGCCAAAGCCCCTGTCGCCATACCTGCAAAGGAAGAAAGCTCACCAGAAAAGGGCAAGGCAGAAGAGACGTGCCAAAAAAGCGAAAACAGTGAGGAAGAATAAGGCCAAGGTAAGCATATGGAAAAAGAAGAGTGCAAAGACTCATGCTTCAATGCCTCAGTATCCTGTACCCGTTACAAAATGTTTTTGAATTCAGCAAAAGTGAATGGCAATTGGCATAAATTTCCACTATGATACTCAAAAGAATGTTCAGAAGAAATTAAAATAATGATAATAATAATAATAACTAAAAAATAAATACATAAAATGAAATGAAATGGGAAAAAAAAACCAAAAAAAAAAACCCACCCTTGGTCAAATATCAGCAGTGTTAAGAACAGAAGAACAGTGTTTCTTCTAAGAATCTGATGACCAGCACATTCTACACATGAGGGTTACATCTCAGGGCCAGACTGTTGTTCATGTTTTTGAGCTTTTTCAGCTGGTAAAATGTGAAACATACTTTTGTTTGTTACATCATTCCAGGTTAACAATGGTCCAGCAACATGTTCCACTTCCAGGTCATCTAGTACAGTAAGCAGCAGTTTGATGCCAGGTAAGCATTGGAGCCTTTTTCTGCGCTCACCAGTCTAAAGATCCGTTCATACTTTACTGCAACGCAGCTGCGTTACCGATATATCGATCATTATCTACCGCAACTCAACGCAACGCACTGCACCTCAAGTTAAAATTAATTGTAGTACCGCAACGCAGTAGTCGATGCAGAGACGGCAATTCGAGCACTGCAACCCACCGCAACGCAGATGCAGTGGAGTATGAACGAAGCTTTATTGGATTAAAATGCACTTGATTGGTGATGATTGTTTCTAAGAAGACTAAGGTGCTGACTCCAGGTGTAACAGAGGAGAGTGATCAGTCTTGTTCTATTAGTGCTCCCAGTTAAGGACAATATGAGGGGTGAGCTGTTAAAAAGCTGTTGCTAACTGGTCGAATGATGATTTCACATTAATACAAGATTATAACTTTAACCAAGAATTGTTGATATTTTATACTTTTATACATGTAGTAGGCTTGCCAATGAATCCATATGTACACAATTGTGTGATTGTTCTTGTGGTTCCTGAGTAATCTTGCGAATAGACTCAAAACAAAAGTTGTTCAAAAGGTTGTATCAAAAAAAAAAAAAAAAAAGATTCCAGGAAGATGTAAGAATATTATGTTAAATTCTCTTCCAGTCTCAGGTAGAGGCAGAGCGTCAACCCCAACCCCGTCCACTGTCAAACAAGCTGCGTCATCCCAAACCCCGCCCACTACCAAAGTCAACGACACCAGTCCCCAAGCCATGCATCTCAGCCAGCCCAACACCAGTCGGAATCAGAATCACCCAGAAAGAGGTGGCAGCAGTGGTGCAAGAGGCGGCAGCAGTGGTGCAAGAGGCCATCAAGATCCTGTCCTTCAAATACCACCAGGGCCCAACCCACAAACAGAGTCGCCAAGAAGGTACAGCGGTATACATGTAGGGTTTTGTATGATAGGACGACATTGTACATGTATGTTAAGTAATTTTTGTGTTTCAATGCTGGGGTAAAATTAAGGGGACCTGAATCTCTGGTCTGTGTGCGACGCACTCCAAGAAAACAGAAGAGAAAAATTGACAGCCTACCACGGCCCATTCGGAGACCCCCAAGGAAGCATGTGCGTCAGAAATGTGTTGGAAATGCACTCACAATTCTTAAATTTGTTAAGGAAGCACATTCCCCCATTAGACCTACGCAAGATGTTAGAAGGAAGAGGACTTCACGATCCTCAAGCTCAAAAGCTTTAGATTTTTCAAGTGAGAAAAAACCATGCAGGGTATGTAAAATGTCTTTCTGCGGTCCATGTTATGTTTGTAAAGAAACAAAGGACTTGAAATACTATCACTTTAAAAATGCAAAAAAAGATTCAGACTTGTACAGAAATTTAAAGGCAAAATTTCCCATGATCACTGATATCGATGCTTATTGTGATACTTGTAGATGTAAATATAAAAAATCTCTTTATGTAATATCCACTAAACCTGCATCACGAAAGAAAGATCGTCCAATGTGCTTCCTTAACAAATTTAAGAATTGTGAGTGCATTTCCAACACAGAAACTCCAAGTGTGTCAGTTGATACTGTCAATTGTGCATTTGATTTGGATTTAGATTCTGTTCCATCAAAAATAGATTTATGCACGAAGCACTACCAAATCTTAAAGATATTAAAGACAACTCAGTATTGTTGTGTATGTAAATGTGTCATGGGAAATGTAAGATACTGTTGTAAGGAAGATCATTTGGAATCTGTGAACGAAATGGCAGCTGTTATCAATGACAATGTTATTTTGAGTGCTGGGGATATTATTTGTAGATCCTGTTATGGGTACTTGTATGTAACGTCCAATAAGTGTTCCAACCTTGAAAGCCTATGCCTTAAATTAAACAAACTTAACATGCAAACCAAAGATAATGATGTGCAAGAAAACATAATTGTGACTATATGTATAATATTGTGTGATTTGCTCAAAAATGATGTTGTGATTCTCCTCGTTGATTTATATGAAAAATATGTAGAAATCTTTCATAAAAAGAATTCATCAGCTGATACTATGAATCTATACAGTAGAGAGAAAATCTTGTCAGAGATTCTGTCTCACTTTGATAATCTACTTGAAGTTCATAAGACATTGTCAACAAAACAAGGCAGAATGCTTGTATACAGAAAGTGTGACTTCAAGGCAGCTTTACACAAAATATTATATAAATTACATGTACTTCAGAAAAAAGTGGAAGGTGGTTGTGAGTCTGATTTTTCTTCCACAGATGAGGATACTCTCATTGTTTCTCCTGAATCAGAGAAAGCGAATCTGTATTGTGCATCAATTGATGTCAATAACCGTTTAGTAGCACAGGCAGAAAAGATACGTAATCACTTTGTCAGTAACCCACTTGATTTGAAATCCCTGGATTTTGAAAACCTCATGACATTTATAGATCCTCGTGTATGGAACTCGATATTTTTTATGACATCCAATGAACGGGAGAAAAAAGATATTGCAAAAGATTTTGATATGGATGTACATATTAAACTTCCAATGAATGTCGAGGATAATGATGGGGATGAAAATCATAAGCGTTTTCTGAGACGTATGTTTGGTCTTTTCAACTTACAGTTCATTCTTAATGACAATTACAATTACCCAATACATGTTATGAATGCTGATGTCATCAAGCGATTGTCAAATTCAAGTAAATTACTTCATATACTTAATCGAGTTGGTTTTTGCGTGTCAGATGATACTCTTGACAGATTTTTGGAAATTGTTGCATGTGAAAGAGAAAAAAATCCAATCAAGAACTTAGATTTAAATGCCTTCACAGTTGTCAGCATCGACAACATCGATTGTCTTTCTCCATATGCTATTATGTCTAGTAATGGAACTAAGGAGAGAAGTTGGCATGGAACTTCTGTTATGGCTCAGCAACCACAGCCACACAAGGATTTTCTCTTTCCGCTGGAAAAAATAAGTTCCTTCCAACGTTTCTCCCTTCTAAAAGTCTATGGAGATGGTAGATGTTTTTACAGGTGTCTGGCTGCATACAGCACACTTTCATTGCGCCAATGTCCCAGAAATGCTTACGGGGTTCCAATAAGTGAAGGAAATCTTAACTCTGTGGAAGTCATGATAGCTGACAAAATTCAACTCGGAATTAGAACTGTTCTTCAAAACAACATTGCTTCCCTTGATAATTTACCTTTTGATATTAGACAATCTTGTTTGGAAAAACAGTCAGGGGTCTTTTATGATGATTTTACTGATTGTGTAAATGATCATTCCAAACTTGGGACATATGCATGTACTCTCCAAATTGTCACTGCAGCATATGCAATGAAAACACAAATTCATATTTACAAACTTACACATGAAGGATATGATCTGATGGCAGTGTATCCTCCAGATTTTTATGAGGAGTCCGATCCAGTACATATTTTACACACACCAGACTCCTATGGCAACCCAGGTCATTTTGACTTGCTTACTGACATTGATAATGAGTTGCCAACAGATGTGGAAGAGATGATTTCTGTAGAGGCAAATGTTTGTGATGTTTTCAGTCAATGGCAGAGAGTTAATTCAGAATACAATACAGATTGTGATGTGAGTCTGGATGAAATTGTTCATTTATGTTTTGGGGGAATACCTGCAAAGGATCCTCGTAAGAGTAAACGACCAAAAAAGGGCAGAACACGTTTAAGAAAGAAGCGTGTGAAAAATGTGCGTAAAAAAACTGGCAAAGAACCATTCTTTAAAACTTTTATACCAAATCAGATTCAGCTTCATTTATTCAAACCATCATGCTCGGAAGAGCTAGCAACAAGTGGGTTACTGATGAGAATGTTCATGTATACTCTTGAGAGATATACTATTATTAAGAAGAACTTGAGTATTAACCTGCCTACTCTGAAATGTAAGTTGGCTGCTGAAGATGAAACATGCACAGTTCCACGTGGCAAAGCTAAGTTCGCTTTCATAGAAATTTACAATGATAAAGCTGATTGTACCAGTACAATTAAGAAAGTCTTAAACAATTTGCACCACACATTCAAGGTATCTAAACATGTCAATCACCTTTTCATTGTCGGAGATTTGAAAACTTATGAATTTGTGATGAAAGCGAAATCAGACCAAGGCAAGGCAATGGACTGGGTAATACCGTATGTAGGTGATTGGCATGTTTTAAAAAACCTGCAATCTGTGATCATGAAAATTTTCTGGGATGCTGGATTAAAAGAGGTGGCCAAAGTTGTACATAAAGGTGGGTCAGTCCTCAATCTAAGAAACTGTTCAAGTTTTAAGCATACTCACAGGTTCATTCTGCAAGCTTATGAGGCTCTTTATCTGTATCAAATAGATTGTTTTCTGAGACTACGAGATCAATCTGAAGATAATAGTCAAATTTCTCATGAGGAAATTCTTTATTTACTGGCTGGTGTTGTAAAGGAGCTGGAAGATGCAAATGCTGAGTTTACCAACATTGATAGCTTCTTGAAGAAACAAGAGGCAGCCACAAGAAAATTGATGCCTAAATTGTGGGATGAATATCTGGCTTGGTGCATGAAGATGTCTGAAATGTATGAGACATTTGCATTTTGGAACCGCTTTCTAAAATCAGATGTGTTTGCTTATGTGCAGTTATTCATTTCAATAAGAACTGGTAAATGGGATTTGAGACAAGCTGCAATAAAACACATAGCCACATTATTTCATGCATTTGACCATCAAAATTATGCCAGATGGTTGCCTATTCATTTAGGTCAAATATATGCCATGCCAGAGTATGTTCTGTTGCATCTGAAAAGTGGATCATTTGTTTCTAGCATAAAAGGTATCAATTATTCTTGTGTTGGCTTTGATGAGGCTCATGAAATGCTAATAAATAAAATGGTGAAAAATGTCATTATCCGAAACACACCAAGAAATATAGCTAGAATAGCCTCAACCCTTGAATTTCAGGCCGAGCTTGTAGATAATTATGTCAATCAGGCAGCCAAAGCCAAATCATCATTAAGACAACGTGACTTTGCAGTATCTGTCATTCAAGTTGAACATGAAAATATCAGGAAGTATTTTGAGAAATGGGTGGAAACCACTATTTTCCACAAAACTGTATCTTCACAATTATACCATGCATTCAGTAATAAAGAGGCTGAACCAGGAGTAAGCAGTGACTTAAAGAGGTATTCAGAAATTGGTTATCAATCTTTTCTTGATTTTATAAGGACACGTATTGTTGGTGACTCTAGTGTGAAAAGGGCTCCTCTTCGCAAAAAGCGGCTGAAAACGTTTGCAAAAAGAAAGATTGGTTCACGTTGCTTTACCAGCCTTCAGAAGGAGAAAAAGCTTATTGCTAAGTGTCTGAAGCGCACGATACAGGCATTGAAAGCTGGGAAACAACTTCCCCATCCCAGTCAACCACAAATTCTTGAAACACCTCGGTCCATTTGCTTGCCTGATGGCTCTCCTCGCAAAGGGAAGAAAAGCACTGTCTATAGTATTTTCCAAACAAAATATAGTGAATCTCCAGTAACATCTGAAAGTATTGAATTTAAACGTAATGACACTTGCCTAGTAGCTGAGGGAATGAATATGATTTATATACCTCCAAGTGAAATAACAACTTTTGAGACTTATGCTACCTACCTCTCAAAACGCATCATCTTGCCATATATAAAAAATGGGTACTCTGATATTCGTGTCCTCTTTGATCAGTTTGAAACTCAAGGCAAATCGCCCAAAGTGTTTGAACAGAAACGTCGTGATGGAAGTGAAGACAATACTGATATGTTATATGATGCCATTACAGACAATACTATTGTCCCTACACAATGGAATTCATTTCTTAAAGTAAGGGAAAATAAATACATGTTGTGCACATACTTAGCTGGGAAACTCCCGTACATAGTTCAACCTTTCTTGAAAGAAAATCACAAATTTATCACATCTGGTGGTTTTCATCGAGCATTAGGCATCGCTGAGCCAGTTGCAATGTGTGCAACAAATGACAAAATTTTTCCTTTTGAGTTTCAAACCAATCACGAGGAATCAGACACGCAAATCTGGCTACACGTGAAGGATACCAAATGTTCACATGTTCATGTCAGGTCAATTGATCGAGATATAGGCATGATTGGGATTGTACAATTCCATGAATTTCCACACAAGCAGCTTTACATAGAATACCAACAGAACCCATGTATGTATGTCAATATCAATGAACTTGTAAAATGTCTTGGGAATGATCCAGATCTGTGTGGACCAATTCAAAACCTTTCAGATATCTGTAAGGTTATACAGACAGCTTATATTTGTTCAGGGTCAGACTTTACATCTTACTTCTATGGTCAGCCTAAATCCAAATTTTATGAAGTTCTGTTCCAATTTTCTAATTTTATAACCAGTACTAGAAATGACAACAGAAATGTGCATGGATGCCTTACACAAACAGCCGCATCAGATTTGAATGAAGGGCTGCTTTCATTTTATCGACTCATTGGATGCATTTATTTCAAGGCTAACCGTGCATGTTTAAGTTCATATGAAACACCAGAACAGTTATTCAACTCATTTGGCAAACCTAATGTATCATCCAAAGAGCAACATTTACTGTATTTATCAGAAATTAGGAAAGCAAGTTCAAAATGTACATTTGAAGATGAGCTTATGCCCTCTGATGCTGCCCTTGAATACCATTGGCAAAGATGTTGCTGGGTTAGCGCAGTGTGGCAAAGCTCACAACAGTGGGTTTTTATGTATCCTCAAATCACTGATTACGGTTGGACTGATGATACGAATGGTGTCCAGGTCAAATGGGATTCTCCTGAAAATGTAGATCAGATAAAAGAAAATGTTCTATATTTGACAAGAGGATGTGGGTGCAAAAAGAGCATGTGTAAAAACAATGTGTGCAAGTGCCGCAAAAATGGCACTACTTGTGGACCAGGATGCACATGTGTCGGTTGTGAAAATTGTGTGTCAGTGGCAGATGTTGACAACTGTTCAGAGTACTCTGATAGTGATTCTGAGAAATCTGATAATTCTGAAAATGAAGATGATGCAGACATAGGTGGAAATTTGCTTATTTCATCAGATGTTGAAAATAGCGATGATGCTGATGAAGATGGTCTTGCTTAGTGGTACATTATTTCTATCTTCAGTTTATCCATCCAATCATCAAATTTCTCAGATACATAATCGTGTTGGACACCGACCAGCACAGTGAAACCATGATGAATATCGAGGGTTGACCGCCAGAAAGACGTAACTCCAAAATGGGTTCAAAGATTTTGTAACATGTACAACTCAATACACAACTCACACTGGTTTTGTGCTGTATTAGCAATTTAGGCATGTAGGGGTGGTTTTTGATGTAAGCTTTTTGGTCACAGAAATAAGAAATATTTGAGTGATAGGGATTATTTTGATACCAAAAATGACAAAATGGCCAAAAATTGGGTTCTGTCTTTCTGGCAGTCAACCCTCGATATGTTGAATATTGTGAATAATGTCACAATAATGTCAATTGTGTACCCTCAAACTTGCAAGTTAAAGAATGCAAGTTAAGGAATGAATACATGTGCATAGATATATGCACTGCCACTAACATATTTGCACTAATTTCCTGTATTTACTAAATAATGTTTTCTTTGTTTATGTGTCATACAAGTAGTAGTGTAACTAGTCATGCAATTTTTTTAAATAGCTGCCTCATTGAATTTAAAGGCAACAATGACATGATGGAACAAACCAACATAGAGTCATAAAAATATGATGTTCCATATTTTCACAAGTAGCATACATGTATAGAGTGCAAACAGTTATCCGGACCTCCATAATAATGTTTTAACTGAAAGCAATTAAAAGGGTAAAAAAGGCTAGAAATTTCATCCTGAAATTAAGTTTGAGTGTGGAAGGTTGTCAAATTTGGAAACCTTGATGTAGTGACTCGAAATAAACAGTTGGAACCACTCAGTGCAGTCGGAAGGCTTACTAAAGGATTAAGGATTTTATTGCATCGAGGTCTTGTTTATTGATGAACATTTATTTGTCCAAAATACCACTAATTGTGCCTTTGATTTTTTAAGTTCTATGTAGAATATTAGCTAGTATTGTGTTATTTGTGTGTTATGTGTCATGCCAAAGAACCTGATACAGGGTGTCCCAGAAAGATCTGGAAATGTATCTGGACCAAAAGCAATCACAAATCACAATCAAAATGCATAATATGAAAACTGATGTAATGCACTTTCTTGTGAGCTGTTTTGTACTTAGCTTGTGTTGCATTGGTAATTCACATTCAATAAACCAAAACACATCAATTTTACTTCTGTATAGATATATTTCTGGGACACACTGTAGTAGTCACAGATTATGTGCTCATATTGCCATGTGTTCAAAAATTATATTTTGTTACTTTGCTACTAAAGAACCTCATTCATAGATTATAAAGGTGCTGATATTGTCATATTTTATTTTTTGTTACTCAACATGTGTATGTAAAAAAGTGATGTATAAGAATAACAGTAGAACTATTTGTGTACTAAAGTATTGTATAAATGGATAACAGTATTATTTTTCTTATATTTTGTGTAACATATTTTAATCTTGTTTATGTATCAGTGTGCTTTCATGTAAACATTAATCCATATTGTATTTTTAATTCTCAGTGTGCTTTTGGTGCTTTTTGGTGTACTACTACTAGTATTAAAATAAAATATTTTGAAAACAGAAATGAATAAATCGTGTTTTGGTGTGTTGTTTTTTTGTTTTGTTTGTGTAATTACAGGCATTGTCTTTTGAGGTTGCCATCGCTCGCCTTAAAATCTTGAGGAGAGCGATTTGAAGCTCGCCTGGCATTTTTCAAAAGACAATCCCTGTGTAAATCCGAGTTACAATAAATAAATTAAGAAAATGGTTTTAAAATGAGTTCCATAGTTTATTGATGCCAATTCCCCCTTTTCATGAGGAAATCGACAGCCACTAGGCTAGGAAAAATTGTCCCTGCAATAAATAAAAACAAAGTCCCTGTAAGTAAAAAAAAAAAAAAAAGAAGGCTCGACAGTTTTCAACATTAGAAAATATTATAAATATCATGATTTTCGTGAAGAAAGTCTCTATAACAAAATAACTATGATAAAAAGCACCTGAAATGAAAAAAAAATTCCCTAAAATAAAATAAATAAAATTCTGCATTGCCTTCCATTCTTTTGTTATTATTTTGAATTATTATTATATAAATACATTTTTCTCCGTAGTTATTGTCAAATTTTATACAACAATTAATGAAAGAATCAAATTTATAATATTTTTTTAATGTTGAAAACTGGACGAGCTAAAGATAGATGCGTAAAAGGACAACGAACTTTCACAGCCCGTCCTTGAAAGAGAACCAATCAGCGTCCGTATCTGGCTGACCAAGCATGACGTCATTCCCCGCTTTTGCTCAAAATGGCTGAATGTTATTTTTCAATCGGTCGGAGATCGTGGAATGATATATTTTTGGTGGATGTGAGTCTGGAAAGTGATTTGAAACCTTGTATCTTGAATTTTTAAGTAGATGAAAGTATGTGTTATTGTATATTTTATTTTGGAAACTGTCCGTAATGGGGAAAGTAATATTTTTTCGATAGTTCTCGGTACATTTTTTCGTGTGAATTTTCCAGAAATTACCTCATATTAAAACCTGATTTTTCATTCCCAAATATCACTTTTCCAACATAAAAAAAGGCCTATCGTGTAATTTCGAACCTTGTTAGTTATTGTAAGAGGTTCAAATGTAAAATTTCGGACGCAAAAGTGTAAAAAATGGGATCGTTTTGTGACGGGTCGGTTTGTTTACATTTCAAAATCGCCGATCGCTGTCGAGGTCATACCACTGCGCTGTACAGAAAATAGGCACGTTGTGCGTGACCAGCCGGCTGACTGTCTTGATTTAGTAGATATCTGGAGAAAATTATTTCCTAATCGTGTACGATATACACACTTATGCTCGCAATATAAAGTTGGTACTCGCATTAATAGATTTTATGTTGGAAACGCCATTTATGATTATGTGAAAGATGCTCGAATAATTCCATGTGCACAGTCTGATCATAATGCTATAACGCGTAAAATTGTATGTAGTAATTCTACCAAAGGTCCTGGTCTGTGCCAGCTCAACACAAGTATTTTGAATGACAAAAACTATGTTAGAAAAATCGATGCATTTTGGAAACATTGGAAAACTAAAAAAGACAAATTTGATGACATCAAACTTTGGTGGGATGCCATTGTCGGTAAAGTTCACACTTTAGAATGCTTTATAAAACTTTCTGCATAGAAAACCGTCAAATAGAGAAACTCGAGAGGAAAACGATCGAGAAAGACCTGTCAGATTTGATGGAGCAAAATGATCCTCAAACTTTTGAAAAAATTGGTGAACTTAAATCAAAACTTAAAAGATTTAGACATGCAAGATTTGGAAGGCATACAAATTCGCTCAAAAATAAAGTGGCACAAAGAAGGTGAAACAGGATCACAATTTTTCTGTAATTTGGAAAACAAGAATGCCATTACTAAGACCTTTGACAGCTATTTATAGCTAACCAAGTGGACTGGACCGCGGTAGTGTTGTAACAACACAACCTCACCTTTGTTCAGAAGCATGTGCTGGTAACAGCTTGGCTGGGGTGCTACCTTCATCATCGAAAAGAAAAGACGGGTTTGCAGGAACTGAAAATGGCAAGAAATGAAAATCAATACTCGACCGGCACTAGGATGGGCATGGACATCAAGGAATCAAGGGCCTGATGAAAACAAAGATTTATAAAGGAAACCATACCAGCTGTATTTAGCAATGTCAGTCAGATGTTAGCAAGGAGGGAAATGGATGGTTTTTACACAGCATTCCATACCCTGTACCATTTGGGAAGATCGGAGAGACCCATTGTCCAGTACGTGGATGAAATACGGTAGGCCTGATGTTGTGTTGTTGTTAACTTCATTCTTCTTTTCATGTGTTTATTAACTTCTTTTCTTTAAGTTAAAATGACGTATACGAGAAATCTTCATCATATTGGGCATCATGGGGGCCTAGACTTGCACTTTTTCATTAAATCAGTATGTACAGACACAGGAAAAAAAATGCCAGACAAAAACTTTCAGACCCAACTTTGTTAGTGTGCATCCATTTAGATGCACATTTTTTGAAGGCTAGTGGGAGCCTTGCTAATCATGTGACTCATAACAATTACATGTTGCAATATGGTATGCACCAAATTTGTTCAGTGGTAGCTTTTTACAATACATGAAGAACTGCTGCCAACTGTCATGGAAAATTGAGACAGCATGACTCCTGAAGTTCAGGACACAGTGAAAGACTTGAAGACCTCCATTTCATTAATAAATTTGCTGAAGAAGTCAATTGCACCTTCTACACTCCTGACCACAGCAATCTTTCTCATATAGATGCCATCAGTGTCATAACATCTGCGATAGCTGTTCTTAAGCAATCAATCCAACCCTCTGTTACCACAATCAACAAAAACAAGGATTTCTTTGAAAAAGATCTTGACAGAGATGACACCACCTTGGAAACCCTTCAACAACCACCTGACAATAACAACTTATTCTGCAGCATACTCTCAGCATGTATGAACAGCATAGTTGAGTCCTACAGAGACAGTAAAGCAGGTACAAGCAGATGGGGGTGACTGAAGATTTTCGAGACTTTTCCATCCAGTAGCGCGGAATGATGGTCGTATATGTTGTGCCGTCTGCTGTTCTGAATACAATAGTGGAGATGAAGCTTGAAGATTGTGGTGTAAGTTTTCTTCTATTGGCCTGATCAACATAGTGGTGCCAAACCTGTTGCAATTGCTCTCAGAGTTTAGTCGTGGCGCCAATTGTATCTTCCATTCTGAAACGAGTAACTACAACAATTCAATGTGAAGCAGGGTGCAGTTTCGGTGATTGCACAACTGGCACAGTCCTAGGTTGGTCCTATTGTTGATCATTTTGCCAAGCCCAATCAGACCAACGCCAAACCCAATCAGACCAAGATAGGAGACAACATAAGGATAGAATATTGGCTTTGAAGGAAGAAATGAAAGACATTCAAGTGTATATGGACTACATAGAAAAATCAAAGACAGAACTCACTGAAGAAGTAGAGCAAATAAACGCAGACCTACAGACAATATCAGGTCCATTCACACAGGAATTTAATGCGGTGTTGGACGATATGCACCTGAAGCACCAGGTATACCACAGTGGTGCACTTATTGGCAATTATGTAAAGAAGACATTCCAACCGGAAAACATTGAGAAATTAGCCAACATCTTCCAACCCAGCCAAATTGAAACTGACGAAGGTTTACAAACATTTGGATCGGTTCCGGGCCCACAATCTACGGTCTCAAGCAGCGGCTTGGGCTCTTTACAAAGGTGTATCCATCCAGGACGTAATGAGGGCACAACGCTGGAACTCATCCACCACATTTCAGTGAGTTTCGAACAAGTTGATAAAGTGCGCAGTTTGTCACCCAAATTTACTCATTGTTACAAAGTTTGCTGAAGAAGTCAATTGCACTTTGGAATTATATGAGGACATTGCAACAAGTGAAAAGAAAGTCCATACCATTGTCATCAGTGAAGCTGAAGTCACCAGATGTTATTGAATGACCAGCAAGGCATTTCATCACTAGGAGAAGTCTGGTGTCAAGGAAGACTTTTCCACATTCCTTTAGCATTCCTTGAGTGTGGGAAGAGCAATAAATGAGTGCATTTTATTGGGAACAAAGCCAACATTCTTTTTGAGGGAACAGCCTTGTGACTGTAACCCCTGAAGCACATAAAGATTTTTGTCAACAGCATGCCAACTCCCAACCTGCCACTTCTGGCTGTCTGTGAAGATGCTGAAGAAGGAATCCATGAAGCTAAATTAATGGCACTCAGTATAATCTACAAACCTATAACAGAACATCTGTAGACAGCTATTTGCAATACCAGAAACATTCTGAGCCTGAATGACACTCTTCACAGATGGATGATGAGAAACTGAAAGTTTGATAAGAGGAGATAAAGTTGTACCAGGAGTAGAAAGATCATTAAAGATTATTTATGGTGTAACTAACGGCACCATTTGAAGATGGTCATCTTCATGCAATATGTGTTCAGGCAATCCAACTCACTTGTTATGCCATGTTACTCATCCTAGAATGTCTGTTTTGAGACAATTGAATCGAGTTGGCGGGGATGATATTCGTCATCCAAATTCAGGTGTGCGTGAAACACGTTTGCAACGGAGAGCCATCGAAATCTTTTGCAACAAAACAGGGATCAACACCAACAACAACAACAAGGTGCCATTCCCGCGGTTCAGGAAGAGCAAGGTCAAATTCGCAATCGTGAGAATGATGTGGCCAATGTTGTGCAAAGGTACAACAACATGACGATCAAGTACAACCACCACCGGAACAACAACTACCAAGGCAACATAACCAGGGATCAATTCAGGAGAACCAACCACCAATCCAGCGTGATCGTGTGGTGTGGATCAAGTTGAAGAACTGGTTCAAGGATAAGGTCAACCACAAAATCATCCACTACCGGGACAGTTGGGAGCTGGACGATACAAAAGGTGTCACATGCTTGTGTTCAAGGGAGAACAGTGCTGGCACTGATTGTTTGTCCCAGGTTAAAGAAGAAATAAATAAATAAATAAATAAATAATTCTACTAATCTGTTCGACTTCCAATGTAAGAAAATACGTAGCTGCTTTGTTTCTAACATCCCCAGTTTTTGAAATGTTCTTTTGTCCTGACGGTGAATTGCTGTTTGACTTGGTAGACAAAGCCACATCCACAAATTTAAAGGCAAAATTCCAAAAGGACACAATGCCAAATTTACATCTACTACAGCTATTGCTGAATTTCTGGAATGCATCATTGAAATTTTGAAGCAAGAAATCTTGAGTAAACTAAAGGCTAGTACCCATTTCTCACTTATGTTTGAAGAGACTACACACTGTTCAGTAATTGAGCAGTTGTGTTTTTCACTTCAGATTTATAACCAGGTCTTGAGATGTATGTGGAAAATTTTGCAACATACTTGATGCATTAGCTAAAGACAGTAGACCTACTGGCACTGGTAATACTGATTACACAGACATGGATGAACTTGATAAAACTACTTCTCCAACGCCATGTGACCACGGCTAAGAGCAAAACATATTTGTCTAATCGGATTCAAAATGATTTCATTGAAGTTGTAGCATGTGCAGTGATAGAGGAAAT
>JAAUXV010056841.1_pt1 | contig 16152 bp, 15 predicted proteins | sample 7278181 | NCBI WGS metagenome assembly JAAUXV01 (sample SAMN14350114, study PRJNA611818) | marine sediment metagenome | isolation source: surface marine sediment (2.1m) | place: French Polynesia: Moorea | collected 2018-08
ATACAAAAGAACTATATAGTTTCTTTGGACCACAGGAGGATAGACATATGGTACATCTTTTTTCTGGAACCCAAATTCCTTATTTTTACCCCAAAAAGGCCAATAATGTAACAAGCTTTTTGAAAGAATACTGGTACTTTTTTACAACATATTATGTTCAGTGTGGTGGATTCTATGGGCTGAAAGTATCATGTACCGGCACTTTAGGGTCTAGCCTAATAAGAAATACCCAAGAATGTTCAAAATATTTGCATTGCTGGGAGTTTTAGGTTCCCGCGCAACCGTCCTCAGGCCCTGTTTCGAACGCATTATTGACGCCCCCGATAGTACTCTGTGGCTAAAACTCTTTGCAGGGGAGTATGTCACTGGTGACTTGCGGAGCCCCTTCTTCACCGAATTACCCCTAGTTGTAGTAAAAACCCTTTTCGGAGCTCTGTTATGGCCCAGAACTCCAGCAGGTCAGGCCTAGGCGTTAGGTTAGGTTAGATTATCTTGGGTCCCGCATTCCTAAAGAGATCTGGGAGCAGGGGGAATAGAGATATGGAGCTCTAACTCGGATATAGTCAGCCAGAGAGGTCTTTGCTGGGCCAACAGAACCCTAAACCAGAGAGACCGGCATGCAGGGCCCCTCCATCCCTGCATTTCTCTCACCCCTGTTTGATGGAGATCCCCCCTCCCGTGCCTGAGAACCATCCCTGGTCGTAGAAGTGCCGGCACAACTCAGGGATCAGGCTCCTGGGGTGGGACGCCTGCCACAGGCCCTGATCCTGCTGCGGAGAAAGAGTAAGACGTGTGGTCGTCACCATCGTACAAAGGACGAAATAAGAGTGTTGTTCTCACCTGCTGGCCCCAGTTCTTCCTTCCCGCCATGCTTGGGGAATGTTGAAGACAGTAGCAGGTGTAGAAATGGTCCCAGGGACCTCTTTGACAGGTGAAATTGGGTGGACTCCCCTGCGCCGATCTCTACCTGTCGATGGGAAAGATGCGAAATGGAAGAAAGCGACGCCGCCGACAGGCGACAGGCGACAGCCACCCAAAGACAGACACAGTCACAGTCCCACCGCCGCAAGAGAAAGGAGAAAACCCCAGCTGCGCCTGCCTAGCTGGCTGTGTTGGCTCTTCTTGTCGGGGGAGAGGAGAGGTTCGGAGGGGGGCTCTCCTTCACGAAAAACTCAAGATCCCTTCACTTCACTTACCATCTTATGCTCTACGGTACGTAGAGCATAAGAGGGTTAGTACAGTACAGTACTAATCTTACCGAGTGTTACTTGAAATTTATTTCTTGTAAATATCTTAAGTACACCTTTATCCCTTCTTTCTCTAATCGAATTAAGGCAGAATGTAAGTAACTTTACTGACTTTATTCGCGTACACTCCATTCTTCATTTCGACGCAACAGTAAATATATTTCTGGAATGATAAAAAAATAATTTGACATGGATTTGATTCTTCCACGACCGCCATGTTTTCATCTGGTATTTAGCAAAAACGTACTCTAAAAATAAAGAAAGTTTTTATTATTTTACCCGTGATTATCAAGACTCGGTTTTCGTACGCATGAAGTGTGAGTGGTATATTTTGTTAACGAGCTGACGTAGTAGAATGTTTCAATTATCCTTGGCCTCTATGTAACAAATGCATGCCGTTAAGGCCAGAGTGGGTGAATGTGGAAAAAGATAGTGTTTTTGTCCTGCAAAAGGAAATCCTGTGCTGTGTTTCTGATCATATGCTACCGTATTTACTACGCTCGGATATGTTCATGAAATCGGGCAGCTCATCATTTGCCTTTCGATACAATTACAAATCACAGACTATTTCTGCCATTTTTAGTTTCAGAATTTTTGTCGCAACACAAAAACACACTAATGGCCTTTTCATACTTTTTGAGGAGTTTGTCCATGTCCGCCGGGAGAACGGGGAATCCCACCCGAATGACTAGAAGGAGACGGGGAAATTCTACAGTCGCTAATAAAAGAACGGATTGGTGAACAACAGAACCAGTGCCAAAACCGGGCAGGCTAGGCAGAAGGAGAAAAAAGTGGTCGGTCGCCTTTCAACCCTTTCCCTCCTCTGTGCCGAAAGTCAACTGAACAAAAAATATGTTTATGCTGCGCCATTGGAATTGGTAGTGGTAGGAGTTACATAACCAGTAACCATAATGAGAGCGTCCCCTGCGGTCGTCGTCCTCGCCCTGTCGCTGGTAAGGGAAAAGATTCAAATAGTGTGCAAACTGTATTAAATTGCGGTCTTTTTTGTCCAGTGCCTGTCCGTCTCCTCCAAGGCGGCGCCGAGCAACGGAGAGTCGTCCGCCAGTGCGCAAACTGCCGGCGACGATGGATCGACTGAGGCGGGGCAGAGAAATGAACAGGAGCCGGGGGATGTCATCGCAGCAGAACAAGCTGGAGGAGGCGCGGTGAGAGAGAAAAAAAAACTGCTAAATGTACTAGTTGTTTCCGGCTGCTGGTACGGTACCCGAGTAGAAAGAAGACTAAACTAACTAAAACGCTTAACTAAATTTAAAAGTAGTAATGTACGATCTTCTCACTTTCTTTACTGCAAGGCTGACTATGGCGAAACGGCCTCCTCCTCCTCTTTCCCAGAGCAGCAAGGAGAGTCCGCCGTTCCCTCCGCCGCCGACCAGGATAGCGACGAGGTGAACCACGATTTCCAGGAAATCTTCGTCTACAACTACATGGGCAAGGCGAATCCCGGCAAGATTGGAAGTGTCTTTGTCCGTGATGGTGAGCTGTCGGAAAAGACCTTCATGTGGGGCGGAACACCGGACTCAAACTTTGCTCTGGAGGAGGACACGGGGGAAATCACCATGCAGCAAGGCACGCCAGAGGGAAGATACGATCTCCAGTTCAGGGTGCATGACAGCAAGGAACCCGAAGTGGACGTGACTGCCCGTGTCTCAATCACCGTCAAGAATATTTCACACCCGGTCGTGGTGAACTCCAGCTCCTTCCGCATGGTCAATATCACCCCAGAGGAGTTCATAAGTGTTTGGGATCATACAAAAGAGCAGCAGACCAAGTCCAAACTACACATCTTCAAAGAGAAGTTTGCCAGCATTCTTCCTGAACAGATCGCAGTGGACAATGTGGATGTGTATTCCATCCTGCTCCACTCAGAACACGCTAGAACCACCGACGTCCGCTTTTCTATCCTGGGGTCATCCAACTACCCACCTGTTATACTGAATGGCATCCTACTCAGGCACCGGGAAGCCTTTGAAAAAGAACTAGGCGTCAATATAACTATGGTTGGGATTGATGAGTGTCTATACAATGAGAGCTGCAATGGCAGCTGCACCAATCTCTTAGCTACATCACCAAATCCTTACACTATCAATGCCAACATGAGTTCCATAGTTGGTGTGCAAGCAAGGATTCGCCCAGAATGTGTGTGTGGTGCCAGATTTTTTGATATACCGGAGTCATGTCAGTCCCACATGTGCTACAATGGCGGCCGGTGTCTTGAGGGTCCCTGGGGAGCAAAGTGCCAGTGCCCAAACGGATATGATGGACCCCGGTGTCAGCTAACCTCAAGGACCTACAATGGCACAGGATGGTCCTGGTATCCCCCGCTAGAGGTGTGTGAAGACTCCCACCTCTCTGTTGAGGTCAGAACTAACAAACCTAATGGCACGATACTTTACAATGGGCCAATTGTAGCACCCAAAAGTGACGAAAACTTACTGTCTGACTTCATCTCACTGGAGATTGTGAATTCACAACCCCGTCTTCTGATTGACTTTGGCTCTGGAACCCAGGAGCTATATGTACCAACCAAGAATGGACTTGATGATAACAAATGGCACCGTATTGATGTCTTCTGGAATGAAGAGGAAGTCCGAATGGTGGTAGACTTTTGCCTTGGTGCCACCATCATGGAGTATGAGGATGGGAACCCGACCGAATTTGATGGCTCCAACTGCCAGGCTATCAGCAGCATAAGCACCTCCAACAAGTACCTCAATGTAAACACCCCTCTGCAGATTGGAGGGATGGTGGTAGAGAACTTTGATCCACTTACCTACCAATGGTCACATATGCCACTTGGAAGGTCCTTTAATGGATGCATCAGGAAAGTAATTCACAATTCCCAGCTGCTTGATTTGGCTGAGCCAGAGCTATTCAGCTTCTCCAGGCCAGGCTGTACCTCTTTGGACATGGCATGCAACCCTAGCACTGATGATTCATCCCTGGCGAGCATTTCTGAAAGTTCTCCTTGTGGTGAGCATGGAAACTGTGCCATATCATCAGCTGGTGCACCCACATGTGAATGCCACCCTGGATGGTTTGCTCAAAGCTGCTCAAACAGTACAGTGCCATCAACTTTTGACAAAAAGAACTATGTCAAATACGCACTCTCCTTCACGCCGGACAGATTCATCACCGATTTGCAGCTCAGGTTCCGCGCCAGAGACGAAAATGGCGAGCTCTTCCGTGCTGCAGACCAGCACAACCGCGAGTACGGCATCCTGGAGATTAAAGACTCCCGCCTCCACTTTCGCTACAACCTAAACTCCATCCAAAAGGAGGAAAAGGACATCTGGCTGTCAGCCATAAGAGTGGACGATGGCGAGTGGCACACGGCCAAGGTGCTGAGGTACGGTTCCGCCGCCATGCTGACAATTGACGGAGGGGAGGGAAGGAGATACAATGACTCTATTGTCTTCTCCGGCAACCAGATGATGACAGTTGACAGATATGATGGTATCTACCTAGGCGGGAAGGCCGAGTACACCGGGATCAGGAGGTTCACGGTCCACTCTGACTACGCCAACGGTTGCATTGATGATGTCAGGTTCGAAGGGAAGATTCTCCCACTGCCTCCGGCTGTCAACGGCACACGTTGGGGACAGGCCACCATGGCCACGAACGTGAAGCGGTACTGCACCTTTCAATAAAAATAAGACTTTATCAAACAGTGTGGTAGAACGATAATGACGCGAAAAATAACTTGATGAAATTTTCCATAGAAATTAGCACAAATAAAGCAGACCATGGCCTGAGAAGAAAGTTAGAATTATAATGCTCCAATTCATTTTCCGTCAATTTTTTTTTTTGAGAACTCAAAACGGAATTGCAAAATTCACCGGAAATAAATGGAAATCGATCATCACTGCGCCCCCGTGAGCGTGTTTGCGTACTGGAACTCCTCGCTGTTTGCGTAGTCCGCCATGTCCAGGGCCACCACGCAGCTCTCGCGGAGGACGGGAGGCTCCTCGGCGCCAAGGTACCTGAAAAAGAAAGACAAGGATTTAGAGGGGGTAAATGCTGTATTTTCCCTTTTCGTCATACATAAAAACCTCGCCAGAACACAGAACACGAGAACAAGCTCGTTTCTCAATTTTTCAAGCCATTCCAAGAAGAGAAGAGAAGAGAAACTTAATACTACTACTGTACCCACCCACCTCTTGAGCTCGTCCTCAATGCCCTCCCCCGCGATTGAGCCTAGCGCCTCCGCGCACTCGTGTCGCACCATGTCGCTCTCCCCGGTGTCCCTCAGCCGATCCAGCAGCGGGTCTCGCCCGACGCCGCTCTGGACCTGGCCAAGCACGTAGGCCACCTCGTGGCGGAACAGGGCGTTCGGGCACTTCAGACCTAAGGGAAAGGAATATATTGTTTTATTCTTTATCTGACAGAGCTTCCACAGAAAGAACTGCTAAATTGTAACTACAACTTTACCAAAGCACCACAAGAAAGAAGAGAAATGCTCTTTCAAGATACTAGCCGTGAGGAAATTAGTCAAGAAAAAGTTTTCTCACGTCCTTTTCTGAGCGTAGCATGAATTTGCAGTCAAATTTCCGCGAACTATCTTCGTGTAATCGGTTTGTCGTGTACCTTCCCCCAGCGCCCTTATGCACTCCTCCGTGCCCACGTTCCTTAGGCTGAACATTGCCCTGTAGCGGTCGAATAGCGAGGCTCCCTCGTCGAGCAGGATCCCCTTCAGGCGGGCGGGGTCCCTCTCCGCCATGGGAGGGGCGGGGTCCACAGAGTTGTAGGGGTTCGGCGGGAGGCGCGGGGACTCCTCCTTGGCCTCGTCGCTGAGGGAGTACTCTATCCTGCTGACGGCCAGCCGGCAGGTGTCGGCCACCTCCGGGACAGGGTCGGAGCAGTGGCGCCGGAGGAGGGACAGGGAGGATTCGTCGCCCTGGAAAAAGGAGGAAAATAAATTTGAGGGTCTTTCTCAAAGATGCTTATTGTACTCTAGGCAATATGCCTTTTTCCTGGTTCGTTGCTAAAGGGGCACTTAATGCATGGTCAAATAATTGAATTACAATAAATGTCTCACAATTGCCCCCAGCGCCTCCCCCGCCTCGTGCCTGACGATGGCCTCCTGCTTTGTATCTGCCAGCACCTCCCTCAGCACCTCCAGGGCCTCCCCGTCCCCCATCTGGCCCAGGCAGTACGCCACCTCGTGCTTGAGCAGCGCCGACTTGTCCCGGCGCAGCACCTGCGCCATCTGCGCCACTGCGCCGGCGCCGCCCAGGCCGCGTAAGGCAAAGAGGGCTCGGAAGCGCTCCTTCAGGGGTCGCGAGGGGTCCAACAGCACTGAGCCAACCTTCGTCACCGCACTAGATTTGTCGTCCGACATTGTGGAAGGATCTTTAAGATCAGGAATACTTTAAAAATGTCTAATGTATTTCGCAAAATGTATTTTGCAGTTTCGCACTTCGCACGCCGGGAGGCTTTTCCCAGCTGATTTTTCCTTTCCTCTCTCTCTTCTGCGCCTGCGCAGACAGACAGGCAATCATAAAGAGGTTGAGAGAGAGGGGGAACAAATTTCCTGATGAAAACAGACTATGGAGAACTCAAAATCTTATAATTCTTATCGTTGTTTGTGCATAAAATGTAAAAGGTTCAAATGTTTTTTTGTTATTAACTTGTTCTTTCTCTTTCTCTCACTTCTTAGAGGTTCAATAATTGGAGCGCTTTTGGAGACGTGACCTTCTCCTTTTTCTCGGTTGCGCATCAATGTTGACAAAAAAGACAAACAAATCTTCCTTTTCCGGTTCAACTGTCCAAAAGGTAACAACTCTGCATTTCGCACCCGCCAAGAAATCCCCATTTACCCATCAAATTCATACATCAAGCAACAATTTGAAAGCATTTTTGCAAGCTGTGGCCTTTTTCACCACTATGATTTATACCCTTATTTGAGAAAAAAAGCCATTGAGCGGCTTTACAGCGACGGAAAAGTCCATGAATTTTACGAGTTTTGATGTTGGGCTACTTTCGAGTCTTTCTTACTTTAGTTGTCTGCATTTCAAATGGTTTTTACTCTCTTGTAGCTGCCTGAGTGTCCCATATGGTGATTGTATTCATTAGCATTGTTTTCTTGCCTCCGTTTCAGCAGCATCAAGATGAAGGTGCTGAACACGAACCAGAGCGTCAAGGTTCCCGAGGAACTTGACGTGTCCGTCAAGTCCCGCGTGGTGACGGTGAAGGGCCCCCGCGGCACACTCTCCAAGAGCTTCAAGCACCTTCACGTGGACATCTTCATGCCGGACAAGCGCACTGTCCGGGTGGAGAAGTGGTTCGGGAAGAGGAAGGAGCTGGCCGCCGTCAGGACCGTCTGCTCGCACATCACCAACCTCATGACCGGAGTCACCAAGGTGAGGAAGAGACAGAGAGAGAGCCCTGAGAGAGTGCGGCCATAGTGGTGCTGGCGGTGCTGCGAAAGACAAGCTGGTGGCACTAGTGAGATGCTGACGAAGAGTGCCTGCCAGGGCCTGCCGCTGCCTTATACCCTGAGTCCGCATGGGTTTCCAACATTGGTTTGCCTGAGCATCATCAAAATGGGGGTAATTTTCTCGCCAAATAGCTGGTCCAGGCAATGAGGAAGGGAGGAAAAAGATGCCCTGCCAAGCATTAACGACTCCACTCTCATTATCATGAACATGAGCATCAATCGTTTCCCAAGCCACTTAGGCAGTGCTGCTGCACCAGCCAAGCCAGTGTGAAAATAAGGCGCCAGGCGCCTTTCAGTGTGTATTTCTCTACTCCAGTGCCAAAGGCTTGACAAATAGTTTCTTGCTTCACATTTTCCTAAGCCTGAATGGGAGTCTTTCTTCGCATCTAATGCAACGCAAATAATTACCAGATTACCTGAGCAATAATTTTAACGAGGTTGCATTGCTAAGAGTTTATGGTTTTAAACGGTAGAAATGTATTATTTTTGACGGTTTTATATTCCTTGAGCTTCCGTCGGTTTCACATCGTTTTCTCTTTCTTGAATGATGCCTTTTATTTCTGCAACGATAGTATCTTTGGGGGGAAATATCCATATGTCAGTCGGTATGGTATTCACTATGCTAGACGTCGTCATGTATGAGCGTGAAATGACGAGTGCCACTGTTTATTAATTAATTGCTTCTTTTCTTCCCCGCAGGGCTACAAGTACAAGATGCGCGCTGTGTACGCCCATTTCCCCATCAACTGCGCCATCACTGAGGGCGGCTCTCTCGTCGAGGTGAGGAACTTCCTCGGGGAGAAGTACATCCGCCGCGTCCGCATGCACGACGGCGTCAAGTGCGAGAACAGCAAGGAGCAGAAGGACGAGCTGGTGCTCACGGGCAACTCCATCGAGGCTGTCTCGCAGGTGAGAGAAAAAGAATGACGTTGCGCTATGATCGAAAAGTATGAATGTGGCCAGAGTCAGAATTGTTAAAAGTTATTGGCAAGGACTTTCAAATACCGCAGTTGAAACGTGCCAGTCCAGAGGCCCCATACTTTTGGTTTGGTTTTGATCTTGGTTTGGTTTGGATCTGCGTAAAGAAAAGTACACTCTTTGTGTACGTAGTTCTACCACTGTTTGTCCGTATGTTTTGCCCCGTTCCCTCCTTCCCTTTTGCATGTTAACTGTATCAAAAACGGCCTTCTCAACATTGTTACTAATTTCCTTTCTTCCCCTTTTCAGAGCGCGGCCCTGATCCAGCAGTCCACCACCGTCAAGAACAAGGACATCAGGAAGTTCCTCGACGGCCTCTACGTCTCGGAGAAGGGCAACGTCGTCAAGGACGAGGAATAGAGAGGAAATAAACACGGAACAGGACAAACGTTGTTTTCCCTTGCACCCGCGCCTTTGGACAGGACTAAAAATATAATCCCTTCTCTACACAAACTCGCTTGCGTCTCGTTATGGAACCTTTTTTTGGGGTTGTTTCGTGGGAAAAAGGTTTTTTTTATTCCGATTGGACGCCACGCCCTGTTTTGCTACAGGCGGCTCTGTCGTAATGGGACACTAGGTGTGTTTGTCTGAACTGGATGGTGCCCATTCTTAGGATCGTTTCAAGTAGCATTTTATCATTGCCGAAAATATCCAAAAATCTCCATTTGTTGTACTAATTTGTACGGAGTGACTTGATTGATACAATTTATTACGTGTAGTGAAATCTTTGTCGCCTTTGTTTTTCCTGGCTGGGCAGACTACGCCTGTTTTTTAAGCGGATTTGCCTCCGTTGGTGTCGTCAACTCGTCGGCGAAGGAATCCCGCCTCTCGGGTTTCAACACTAAAGAAGTCTGAGTGAGGCTTCTTCGTCCCCCCCGCGTCTGGCGTAGCATAATGAGGCTTCTACGTGAAACGCGCGTCTTCCCACGAAAAAAGAAGCCGGGGGGGATTATTTCGGATTTGGCATTTTCGAATTTTCGTCAATGAGAAGAAACATTGTAGGGACCCTCTTAGGTTAATTTCCCTGGACTTGGTGTCTGAGTAAATATAGGAATACTTTTTTGAGAAAATGACGCACGGAACGAACAATTTGGGCGGCAGTGCGATGCCTACCTCCCGCAACAATCTGCATTCTAATTCCAGTCCTGCTTGCCAAAAAAAGAACTTGCAAATGGCATCTCTATTGAAATTAGTCCGAAAAACCGGCGGAGGCTCTCACACACGGGAAGGGAGACTCATTTAAAATGCATTGAACGAGCTGGGCATGGGCGGTGCCTCACTCCTCTCAAGCCGAAATTATTTTCTCTCCTTTACGCGCAAGTTATTTTTGGCGCGAGGGGGAAACTGCGGTGAGCTAAGTTGTGTGTGAATATTGCTCGCAGATTGCAAAAAAGGGAGTTGAATGAAACCTGACACCACCGGCCTGGCGATTAAAAACAAGACCGCCGAGTTATGCCAGGAATTTTTCACGATCACGAGAGAGCAGAGGTCAGGGTTCAGAATAGACGGCGGAACTTTATTGGCCTTTTTTTGTTTCTCCCCGCTTTTTTATGGGAAAAAAATCGCGATTCGTCATTATTTCACAGTTTCTGCAGCAGTTTTACATTTTTTTCTTTCCAAAAAAGGGAGCAGCGGTGGCGAGGTCGGAGGAGCCGAGGAAGGAGGCAAAGATCGAGACGGAGAAAATATCGACAAAGCCGAGACTGAAACCTATTATTTTCCTTTCCTTTCGCGGCGTGAGGAGAATATCTTGCATGTCCTTTCTCTTCCTAGCTTCTCTTCTTCGTTCTCTTATCACTGATTCCCACTCCGAAAACAATTTGTTGGCAGGAAGACGACAGATTTGTTTTCCTACGTTTCGATTTCCATTTTCCTCCGACATTGCATTTCCCTAAATTTACGAGGCGAAAAAGGCGAAAGGAAAAGAGGAGAGTTTGAGAGAAATAAGAAGGAGGAAAGGCCCTTTCGAGATTAAAACGAACAGCAGCAAAAGACTTGAATATCCCACTGCCTTTTGTTTTCCGCAAGTGCGTTCGAAAAAAATATAGAGTAGAACAAATCGCGAAAACGGATCTCATTTCGAGTCTTTTTGACTAGCTACGAGGCGCGTTTCATCCAAGCTCTCATTCCTCATTCGTTCAGTAATGCATCCACCCACACACACATTCACTTCACATACGGATCTTCGTACACACACTTGTCTCCAGAGAAACAGCTGCCCTGGCTTTGAAAAAACTTTTCCTTCAGAGTTTTTTTGTGTGCGCGAGTTGCGGCGTCGCTCCAACAGTTTCTGGGAAAGCGAGCGCCGCCGCCAACCCTTTTTTTCCTTCCTCCCTTCCACCCCTTTCCTCCGCCAACGGAGCGTGCGTGGGATGAGGAGGAGAAAACAGAGCACCACATCACACACAGAAAAGAAGCGAATTTCACCCTCCACACAATTTCCCTCCCTCCTTCAATTGCCTGGCAGTTAAGTCCCACTTTTTCCCCAGTCCGCACAACAGTGGAGAGAGAGGAAGAGAGGATTTTTTCTCGTGAGCTTGTGGCCGCTGGATCGATAGCGAGAGAAAGATAGAGAGAGCGAGAGAGAGGGACCGACCCCATCGTAAACATTGCCTCTCTTTTTTTTGCGGTACCACGCTTGTGCAGCATAGAAGCGACTTTTTTTTGCAACGACCGACGCCCCTCCACTTCCCAAATATATCCGCGCAAATGTTGTTTCTTCTTTTTCGGGGGTCGATCTTTCATTTCCCTCTTCCTCCTCCGCTTTCCAACAGCAACACGCACATGCAATATATCCTCGGGGGAAGGAAGGCCCTCCTCCGTCCTCATAGGGGAAGGGGCGTAGCCAGGAATTGTTGCATGATGCCGGCGATATTTTGGCTTCTGCCGCCGCCGATCGACTGACTGCGGTCGCTCTTGTAGTAGCAACACAAGATGAGGAGAGAGATCCAAGTTGTAGGAAGCAGTGTATGTGTGTATTATTTTCGACTTAGGTTGGTTCCCCCCGAGGATATTTCTCTTCCGATTCGGCGGCAGGCTCTTGTAGCTTTTACTTCGGAATCTGTGCAAGTGTGCATTGCTATTATATCATCTCCTCTTCTTCACCCTTCTCCTTTCTACATCTGGCTCGGAATTCACCAATTCTACCATTAGTGTTGGGCCGATCTCGAACTTGGCAGTGGATATAGTATCAATGTTGTTGCTACTTCTTTTGCCCCTCTTTTCCCTACATTACATGCAGCTGGCAGGGGTTTTGGAGGAGAGAGATTCTCATCTCATCCGTATCTGGCATTCACACATCCTCCTCTCCTCCAAAGAGGAGATGATGAAGAAAGAAGACGGCGGCGGCGGCGGCCTCATTCAGATCTTTTTTTGGTGTGTAGGAGGATGTAGGAGATTATGCTTCCTCCTCTCTTCTTTTCGGGTGTCATTTGGGTGTTTCCACCCGCGGTACGGAAGAAGGGGAATAACTTCTCTCAATTTGTATCGCATTAGACAGTGTGTGTGTGTGTGTGTACTTGTGGACTCTCTTTCTCCTCCTTCGCCGCGACGCAGTGTGTGGCATACTTGTTTCTTCTCTTCTGTTTGATGATGATGTGTGATGCATGTCATCGCATTGGAAGTTTTTCTCTTCTCTTCTCAACCCCGCAAGAATGTCTCGGAGTTTTTTCTGGGAGGATAAAAAGTTTTTGTCGACTTGTCGACCCCACATCCGAGGACAAGAAAAGAGTTGTGTTCTTGACGCTGACAGATCTCCACTCCGTTCCATTCTCCTCCGCCGGTTTTTCTCTCAAACAGTTCTTTTCAACTTTTTTTGCCCCCATCAGTTTCCCGCAATTTTCGTCTCCATTCTCTAGCGATGAAGAAATCTTTTCCTTGATGTACGACTTATCGGGCTCGGGCCCTACTCGGCTGCACCACTACACTACTTCTCCTTTAGAACAGGTAGTACCTCCTCTTGAGGTCGCACCTCTTCCAGTATGGCAGCCTGTAGAAGTCCTCCCTGGCCATCCTGAAGACCATGTCGAACTCGGCGTCCGACAGGTGCTTCTCCAGGTTGCAGCGGTCCACGTCGCCAGGAAGGCGGTAGTTGGTAGTGAACAGCAGGTGCAAAGGGTAGATGTTGGGGGCCTAGTTTTGGAAAAAAGGACATTTCTTTTGGACAATTTGTGGGGAATGAATAGTTTTTTTTAAATATTCACCTGGAGAATGCTCGGCAGGCTCTGCATGTTGCTCCCCCCAAAGTCCCCCGCTGTGGGTATCCCTGTGGATGCGGCTGAGGCCGCTCCCCTGCTCCTTGGGGTGGCCGCCTGCAGGCCCTGGGTGTAGGTGCTGGAGACGCGGATGTTCTCGGCCCCGCCTCGGGGGGAGGAGGAGGCCGTGGGGTGGTGGTGATGGCCGTTGACAGGGCTCTTGGACAAGTCATCAGAGCGAGCGCTGCTGAAGTCGGTGCTGTAGGTCTAAAAAAAAGAAAAATGTTTAAAAACTATAAGGGACTTTACGCGAGTTAATCTCGTACCTTGTCTCCGAGAACGTGCCCGTCCACCGAAGACTCATAGCCAGAGGTTGCCCCTCCGTGGGCCGCGGCGGTGGCTGCGGGCGAGAGCCGGCTGGGCAGCGTCTGCGCCTTTCCCCCCGGGGTAGCCGAGCTGTAGCCTGGTCTGATCGGGTTGACCGGCCCCGGGCTGATGGCCCGCTGTCCGCCCAGCCCGCCGGCGTAGTTAGCGTGGGCCGGAGGGTGCGGCGTGACGGACGGGTGGGTGGGGAGGAACGGTGTGGCGGCGGCGGCGCGGGACGGAGGAGGGTAGTCCTAGATAAAGAGATATTCGCATTAAGTAGAATCTTGGAAAGCAGCAACAGGAGTACCAGCAGCAGCAGGAACAACAACAACAAAAATGGGAGAGTAAGCAAGAGTAAGAGATATACCGGTAACTCTGATGGCAACAACAGAATAGCAAGTGTAGCAAACTAGACACATTGTTACAACTCACCAGCTCGTCGTCCCACGGCCTGAGGTGGTCGGCGATCCTCGACGGCGATGCCCCGATGGGCGAGTCGTACCTCAGCCGGAAGTGCGGCTCCTTCCTGGCGGTGGGCGTCCTCGCCGCGGACCTAGGGTCGAGCATCCTGTGCCGCGCCTGCTTCCGCCGCTCCCTCTCGGCCTCGATCTCCTTCAGGAAGATCTGGCCCATGCCGGCGCCCTGACCCATCTTCTTGAGCTCCTCCTCGGTCCGGTCCAGCTTTGGGTCCGCCAGCGCCTCCGCCTCCGCCTCCTCGTCCTCCTCGTCGCTGCTCTGCACGGGGGTGGTCTCGCCGGAGGAGCGGCGGGAGACGGTGGAGGAGGGCTCGGACCAGTGCCGCCGCCTCCCCCCCGGGGTGGCGTAGGCGTAGGGCGGGGCAGGGAAGTCGTCCCTCTCTATGGGGTGCGCCCGCCCTGCGTCTCCGTGCTCTGAGGGGGCGCGGCCGTCGGGGTAGTGAGACAGCTCGATCGCCTCCTCGTTGTTCATGTGGGGGGATTTCGGCCTGGAGAGAGGAAGGGGGAGATGAGTTAGCTTTGAGTTGACGGAGCAAAGACAGCGACAACAGCAGGAAAAGAATGTTTTAAACAAGAGCAGCAACAGGAGCAGCATCAGCACCATCATCAACACCAACTTCAAACACAGACGCAACAAGAGCAACAGCAAGAACAGGAGCAACATCAGCAAGAACAAGAGCAACATCAGCAAGAGCTGAATCAACATGAGCTGAAACAGCAACAACACCAACACTAGTTGCATCAGCAGCAGCATCAAGAACAGCAGGAATATCAGTTGCATCTCCTCACCTTGGCGTGCTGGCCTGCATCTGTTCGACCAGCCTCCTCATCCCCGACCTGGAATGGGACCTGCTCCTCCTCTCCCTCAGCTGCTGCATGTAGGACATGGCCCTCCCCCGGCTCTGCTTCGCCTCGGGGCCGGGGACGTGGAAGTGCATGGTGGGCGTGGACACCTTGCGGTCGTACGGGTCGATCGGGCGCTTCAGGCTAGACACGCCGTACTCGTCGTCCTGAAACAAAAGTAAAATCTGTCATTTCCCCGTAAAAAAACAAATGTGTCATTTCCGCATAGTACAAAGTGCATAAAAGGACGGCACGTAGCATTAAAGAGGGGGCTTTTCGAAAGAGAGAGAGAGAGAAACAGAAGAAAATGTAAACAGCATGGAAGGAGGAGGAGGAGGGTACATGGGCGTTTAGTGCAAACAAAACAACACCCCGTGCCGAACCTAGATTGCTGCATGCAGGTACTCAGGCACTCTGTCGGAGCAAAGTCTCCCCGCGTCACATCCCCTCCCGCACAACAGGCATTTTTTTTGTTCCTTCCGCTCCTTGTTTGCCCAGATATTAGACTAGCGGCTCGACTATATATGTATTCTCACCGTGAGGTAGCTATATGTGGGCTGGTTCCTCATCATCCTGACGGGCGAGACGTGGCGGCCGGCGTAGAAGTAGCGGGCGGAGGAGGAGGGGGCGGGGGTGGAGGTGGCCAGCGGAGGGGGCGAGGAGGAGTCGCCGTTCTGAGCCACAGGAGGCTCAGGGGCCTCGTTGCCGAAGCCATTGGTCTTGAGAGAAAAAGGACAAGTGACCGGTTAAATTGAAGTAAATTACGACGCTTGGTGATGGTTCCTACCTGGTTTAGGTGCTGTTGCAGTACGGTACACATCTTGCTGCGTTTAAGGTTCTAGTTGGGCAAAAGGCGAAAAAGGGGTTCTTTCCCTTTCCTCTTTCGAGGCCCCCTCACTTTATGGCACCCCGTCACGTCAGTCAGAGGATCGCCTTCTCTTCCTCCGTCGGCTACTAACCGCCTCTCTCTCTCTCTCTCTCTCTCTCTCTCTCTCTTTCCACCTTTTTCGTCCGCGCAAAAGCTTTCTACACCTCCTTTTTTTCCGCTCCTTCTTTTGCGATATGCTGAAACTCTTCTTCGCAGGTGGGGTTTTATTACTGACTCCTGCTCGAAGGAAAGAGTCTCTTCCTTTGCTTCTCTACGTATGTATGTTGCACACAAGGAGAGCGGGGCTCGTTAATAAGTTTTCCGCCGCCGCCTTTCTCCTTCTTCGCCGGGATGGGATAGCCGGCCGCCTTTTTTCTCCTCCTCCTCCGAGGATGTTGTTGCCAACTTCGCCTCAAAATTTCGTCCTCCTCCTTTCTGCTCAGTGGGTGTGTCAAGTCAACTTTCCTTCCTTCCTTCCTGGGTGCGACACCACCACCACCACAGACACACACACCAGCCCCAGCCTCGCTCAGCGTGAGAGGCCACAACAGCTGCGCCGTGGGTACAACACACTGCGCGAGGTCCGATGGGAGTGCAAAAGGGGAGAGAGCTCTCTCTCGACAGGAAGAAGAAGGAGAAGGAGAGGGCAGCTATTTTTACTTTCCCTCCTCTTCCGGCCAACACAGACCCTTCTTCCCCCTCTTTTCCAGTGGCCCCTCCCCCC
>JAAUXV010077705.1_pt1 | contig 16149 bp, 18 predicted proteins | sample 7278181 | NCBI WGS metagenome assembly JAAUXV01 (sample SAMN14350114, study PRJNA611818) | marine sediment metagenome | isolation source: surface marine sediment (2.1m) | place: French Polynesia: Moorea | collected 2018-08
CGGAATCCCTGCTGAGTCGCACAAAGCCCCCCTTCCTCTTTCCAAAACTCTTTTTGGCGTGTGCCGAGACAAGTCCAACAAAATTCCTCCTCTCCAACCTGACCTTCATTTCCCTAAAATTTTCAAGACAATTTCCCCCTTCTCTGCTCGAGAACCCCGCAAATTTCATGGGGCATCGACTTTCATGAGTGGAAAGAAAAATCCTCCTCCCCGCCGGCGATTCTTCCTCCTACGTCTCCGCACTGTGGAATCACTTTGCGACGGGAGGAGGGGAAAAGAGGATGACTGGGCGGAAGGAAAGTGTCAATCAAAATTGGAAGAGGAGGAGGGGGGGAAGAAGAGGGCGGATGTCTTCGTCGTCGTCGTGCGTTGGAAGAAGAAAGGAGCGAAATGCATCTCTCACTTCCCCTTTTCTTTTCCCCACATCCAAGAAAAGAAGATTCGTTAACAAAGGGAAGTTTTTTTCCAGGACCGTCCGGGGAATGGATGATGAGTCTCGTTCAATTTTGAATTTTTGCCACGACATACTGTACATAGTTGGGAGGAAGAGATAAAAACCCTAAGCCCGGAATTTGCATTTTCGCGGTTCCTGTTATAATCCCTCGGCAATTCCTCTGAACAGGATGAGGAGTGACACGCTGATAATGGGTCGGAGCGTATGCGCCAGAGTGTGAGAATGGGGCGTATAGTGGAATGGGGCAAGTGCTCTTGAGCTTCTGTCGCTTGGGTGGATGACGATGATGGCCTTTTGGGCGGTTGGGCGGTTGGGCTGTGGCGGCGGCGGCGGCGGCACAATGGGGTGTTATTCTTCCTTCTTCCCTCCTCATCGACCGGACGCTGACGAACCAGCGAATGACAATATTCATGTCTTCTTTCCCTTCGGCAAGCGACGCCACTTCAATATCCTCAACCCTTTCCCTCTCCCACGCATTTTTTTTGCACAGGAAAGATAAATTTTGAATTCTTACGGCCGGCAATGAAACGGCGGCGCCGTGGGCATCGATTTTTATAGCTCGACGACAGACCTACCTTTCCCTAGCTGTGGCGAGAAAAAAATGACGTCAAAAGTGCGGCAGTTTCCTTACTGCTATGGGGAAGAGAGGAAGAGAGGGGAGGGACTCGAATGCACTTGAGTCATTCAGCCGAAGTAAGGCGGAGGCCGCCGCCGGCGAGGCTGCCGAGGGGGAGGGGGGGGAGGAGAGGAGACGGACGAGCAGCGGCGGCGACGAAATGTTTTTCTTGTAATAACTGGAAGGTGGCGAAGTTTGTTATCATTGAAAACATTGGGGAGCCGACGGCGACGGCGACGCCGTTGCTGCTGCTACTGCTTCATCCTTTTTCCCCGGGAGCAGAATCCGTCGCCGCAAGGCAGGGAGGAAGAGAAAGGAGCTCACTCTGTCGAATTTCGCCAACTTTTAAAGTTGTATCGTTCGTGCTTTAGGCAGATTTTCTTTAAGTCTCATATTTTTTTGGTCGGCAATTCCACGCGGTGTTGAATCCCATCCCTCCCCATTTCTCCCTCCCTCCTCTTCTCCTCTTCTATCCCATCATAGCTTGCGAGAGGAGGTGGAGAACATTCAATGAGATGAATGTGGCTTTCCGTAGAGGAGCGGGGGGGGGGAGGGAGTGGAGGCGGCCTCTCAAAAAAGAGACTCTTCAGTCTCCTTCCCCTATGGAGAGCGAGGAGGGAGGGAGAGGGGGAAGGGGACGGAAGACTTATTTTTTGCCAGACCTCTCTTTCCCATCCGAAAGAGGAGAAGCGGAGGAAGGAGTCGAAAGCGTAAAAATGTGTACACTTTGGGTGTATAGGCGGGATACCTACCTGCTTCTTTTAAGAGAAGATCCCGCCAACATGACGTCGCACACTTTTGGAATTGATTCGGCCGCCGGGTCACTAAGAACACGAGGAGGATAAGGAAAAGAAAGCATATATTTTGAGTCGAAATGTAGAACGACCTGGGTACAAAGGGAGGGGGATCCTTTGGTAGGTAAAAAAAGGACGCATGCACACTGTCGAATTAATTTTTAAGTGCATCGCGTTCCGCAGAGGAATTCCCCTCCTTTCCCCTCCCCTTTTGTGTCTGGCGATTGGTTTCATTGCCGTCGCCCCCTCCCTACCTCCCCTTCCACGGGATTATCTCATTTCTACTGCGGTATGCCAAGCGAGGAGCGGTTCACTGAGAGTGGCTTAATCTGTCATCGTTGTACATAGGGAAAAAGTATGTTTTCGGGTGATTTCCCGAGGAATGTGCGTCCACACTTTTTTGTGCGCGCGCAGGAAATTAAAAAGTCGACGTGAAGACGTTCATTCATCCGGGAATGAAAGGGTAGGAAGGAGGGATTTGCAAATATTTGTCTGCTCTGCCTCTGCGTTGCTGTTGTTATTATTCCCGCTTGCTCGAGTGAACATTTCCTGCTTTTGCGCCATCTTCCTCCCTCCCCCGAAAGAGGCGACAGGCAGTCTGGGAGGGTCGTCGTCCCCTCCCTCTTAAATCGGTGAGAAGGGACACAATTGTCTAAACATCTTTTCGGTTATACCATAACAACCGCCGAGACATTCACCTAAAACAATTCTGTTTAACCCCCTTCTTGCTCTAAGCTTTGGTTTTTGCTTCGGCACGGTCGGTGAATACTGGAAGATCTTTTGGTCGAAGACAGAGGAGCGGATTCTTCTATAAATTGTTGAACAAACCACCGCGCGGATTATTTCTCGGATTATTGGCCACTTGCCTGCTATTTTGCCAGCCCATGCCGGAAAATCTGGTCGAGCTGCAGAAAAAGCACAACAGTTTCCCAGACTTGTTCCCCAGCCCATTCTTCTCCATTCCTCCTCTTGTGCTACCAGCAGAAGCTCCCGTCTCAATGTCAACTGAGTAAACAAGATTTTTTTCCGCAGGGCGAAGAATGGCGCTACTGTCTGTCTGCGGAGAGTCTCTTCCCGAGTTTCTGAATTTCTCTCCTCGCCCGAACACAAAATATATCGCTTGCGCGAAGCTGTATGTTGTCGCGAGCATTAAAATTTTCGACCCAATCCAGATATTTCCTGTGCTCTTTTGGAACGCAATTATTTTTCTCAAATTGCTTTTCTTTGCCTAATCCCAGTTTTGGCTTCTGTTCCGCGCACCGACTTAATGGAGATCCAAAGCCCACGCTTCTTTCCTGTAAAAAGAAAAGAAAATCGTAAGGGGTGGGGATCTAGAAGCAGGCAATTTCCCACACGCCGTCTTAAAATTCCAACAACTTTTTTAAACCAAAAGAGAGCCGTTTTTGCTTCTCAGCCCCCATTGAGATTGTCATTCGTCTCTTTCTTTTCCCCTCTCGTTGGGTGGCCTTGCCCCATTCCCCCCTCCTTCCTCCACCTGTCAATGCAGCATTCCTCAATTGTGTGCTCCCCTACCCAACTATCTGCTATGCTGCTCCAAAGCGGAATGAGTGCTTAACCCCTTCCTCCTTTTTCTTGAAGAGCGGACGGACGGACGGGACTGTGTACAACGAACGGGATGAGAGGTGGCTTGACATTTCAATGGGTGACGAAAACGGGGTGGGGAAAAAGAAAGAGAAAGAGGCGGATGTGTCCTAATCTTCTCTCCACCCTTTCTCCTGGCATTTCCCACACAACATTTCTCCCCCCGATTTCGAGCTATTGCACGCAGCACTCCCTTCCCCCCCGCTTGCCAGGTCTGAAGCACATAAGGCAAACTTCGTGTCTTTGCGTGGGGAGAAACCGTCCCCCATCTTGGCCCATCCTACCCAGGGCGGATTTATTTCGTCCCCACAACAAACTGTCGCGGAAAAAGGAACGTGAGAAAAGAAGCTTTTTAAAAAGACAGAAAAATAAAGCTGCTTTCCTGCATGTCTTTCTCACATGAATCTGTCGGGGAGAGAAGAACTCTTTTGATGATATTTCTTGTCTCTTTTCCCTTTCCCTTAATGCCCAACATCCGCTCTCTCTTGCAGCAATTATTTTCCGCTGCCGGGCAAAGCCCGACTTTTCAAATGACTCACTAAAATTATACATATACAAAAAAATAACGGGAGAGATTGAATGCCCTATTGCAAAGCGTCACTGGAAATATTCTGGAATTTGAATGCCACACTCTCCCGCCCTCCTCTCCTTTCTTAAAGGGCGAATCGCCGCCGTTTCTTTTCCCCCCTCTCTTTTCAAATGTTTTCTTAAGGAACTTCAAAAAAGCCATCAAGGAATGTGTTCCTCTCTGCTGTGCTCAACCCCTGCCCTCGCCCAGTGTGAGTGTGGGATACTGAGTCAGAGACGTTTTAGAAGGAGGAGGCTTTGCCGCCGAGAAATTATGTCATGGTCCCGCTTATTCGGAGGCGGAGGAGCGAGATCCAGGGAGGAGGGGAGAAAATCGAAAAAGTCGCTGTGTCGCAAATATGCCACTTGAGAGCTTAGAGCCGATTGGGAATTAACTCCGAAACAAATTTATTTGCCTATTTTTGGCTCAATTGAATCGTTGAAAAAGCAATGCAATCTTCCACCCGAACTACGTAACGCGTTTCCACAAAAAAAGAGGAAGAAATAAAATACCAACATCTTAGCTCTGAAAGGACGGCCCCCTGAATAAGAGAGGTTGCGGGGACAGCCTGGCGTTCTTCCCGTGTTCTTCCCCTTCCATTTCCTTCCGAATCCGCATTTTCCCACAATCTGTTCTTCCCGTCTTGGCGCTGTGACCCTTCCAGGATATTTTATTGTCGCGGATAAGACGGGGAAAGAGGGAGGGGGCGTTTTATTCATTTTTGCCGGTGCTGCTGCTGCTGTTGCTATTTTTACCGGTTAAAGTGCAATTCTGTTTGCTCTCTTGCAGCTGCAGTTTTTCCTCAAAACTATGAAGAAGAAACCCTTTCCTTGCCGCAGGAAGAGTAGTAGGATACAACGCCTTTTCGTTCGCGTTACTAGTGTTACAACTAATCCCTTCTTCCCTAGTGCAGTGTGTGCTGCGAAGAAGACCCGTTAGTGTATTCTACTGCTATCTCGCCTGCTATTTTTCGTTGTACGAGGCTAGCTCAGTGTAGCCTAGACTACGGGAAATCCTTATCTGTTGCGCTGTCTGCTAGGTCGAGATTTGCCCGTTCACGACAAAAAGAAACTCCAAAGACTCGGTCTCGCCCAAATACGTGTTGAGCTGTTGTAAGAATTTGGCGAAAATTATACCTACTCTTCGTCTTCTTTTCCGTCGCTATCAGTCCCTTTTTCATTCGGCGTCGTACGTATATTCCGATCGGAGACATTTGACGCACAGATATCGCCTGGCTTACAAAACCGACACTTTGAAGACACTTCAGATCAGAGAGAACAGAATACAGAGATGGCGTCAAAGAACCCAACGGTGAGTATTCTATGTAAAATAAATATGAATTTCTAACTGAGTGACTAAAACATGTGGGAAATAACAGTGTTTTTGTCCCATGCACTATTTATCCGAATACACAGGACCAGGAGCTCCTCCAGATCGCGGACTCAGCCTGGGACGAGGCTTGGTCCGTAGCAAACTCCCAGGAGGGGTGGAAAGAGGTCAAGAGGAACGAGCTGGGGGACATCGTCAAGATGAAGAAGAACAAGAAGGGTGAGACGATTGCCCATATCGCAAAGGGAAGAAAGTAAGGCACAACTTGTTATCTCAGGCAAGAAGATCTACCTCGTGACAGCCCAGATTGACGTGTCTCCCTCCGCCCTCTCGGCCAAGATAGAGGACACCGAAGACATGTGCAAGTGGAACACAACGCTCACAAAGCACGAGATCCTCAGGGTAGGTGTCACCAACGACAAGGAGCAATATTTTTTCTCTCACGTCGGTTAGTCAACCGCACGTTGAATCTACTGTATGTCTGTTCCAGCGCCTCAACGACTCAGTCGCCATCTCATACCAGGTGAATATACGGACGAAACAAAAGTAGTTTGGTCTACAAATTTTTTTATATGCTTCTCACAAACTTTTTTATTGAATGACTATTTTCAGGTGACTGCTGAAGGCGGCCCCGGCGGCGTCGTGTCCGCCCGCGACTTTGTGTTCGTCTACCGCACAGGTCGTAGGGAGGACGGATCCTTCGTGCAGGCAGGGTGCTCAGTGGACATTCCAGGGGCGCCAAAGGACAAGAAGATAGTCAGGTATTTCGGGGGGGGGGAAATGTTTTGCTGCACACCATCATATGAAAAAAAGGTCATCTTCCACAGCCTTTGGCGCTTCTGCTTTGTAGTTCTATCTGAAACACAGCTTTTATTGTGATTCCGCGAAATTTATGGGTAGCGCGACTACATGGAGATTTAATTTTCTGCCCCTATTCAGCCCCCAACCTACGCACAGAATTTTCCCAGAGCGAAAAAGCCTTCAATTCCCAAGAGGGAGAACCCTTTCATTTGGGAAATTGGATGCTCTCCTTTCTCTCCCCCTTTCTGGTTATTTCCTCTTTTTCCCCTTTCCAACTCACCTGTGCCCTGGGCCGTGAAAGCGAAGCCCGACGGGGAAAGTACAAACTGAGGGTTGTTGCCTTCAGACGTACTTTTAACGTGTGTTGGAGAAACCTGCGGGAGGGAAATTGGTAGCCGCAACTTCAATGCAAGAGTGTGAGAAATAGCGTTGCTCAAAGTAAGCCAATTGGCCCATCAGCAGCAGAAAGGAGAGGTAGAGGCCGCTTGAATAAGTGCATGTCTGCGCCGGGCGCAAGGTTGTTTGCTTTGGAGGCCCAACACTTGACAAAGTACGCGAGCACGTTGGACATTTACCAATGTATCCTTTTGCAAGAAGGGAGAAATGTTCACCATTCTTTCCGATGGTAAACTCTTTGCCTATACCCGCTTTTGGGCCGCCCATCCGTCCCTCCCGCGGCCCCTTGTGTCAACTAGCCCAAGCGACCTCCTTCAACGCTCACCACACCCCTCGCTCAGGTCCACAGCAAACAAACCACGTACGCACTGTGTATAGAAAGCTTTTCAAAGAGAGTTCTTACCTTAGGTTGGTCGGCCACCGACCGACCACCGATAAAGAGGTGCTTTTTTTACAGCGCCGGGAAAGTTGCTTGCCAGGCTTTCCCGAAAAACATAATAAAACTTTGGGGGATTAAAGCGAAATTGGAAAATAAAAGTTGGCCAAGATCAAAGATTTTTTCTCGTTTCCTCCTTCCTGTTCCGGAAAAACTTTCTAGACCTCCCTCATCCGGGGAAATTAACTTTTCGGCGTAATGGGGAAATGGGCCTCTATAGCTCTCTCTTTCTTCTCGGCAGTTTTCCCTTTCCCGTTTTTATTAGAGCGTGGAACGGACCCGGGTGCCAGATCGTGCGGCCTTCTCCGTCCAAGCCTGGGCAGGCGGAGTTCGTCTGGCTCATGGACTGCGAGTACAGGGGGTGGATCCCGTCAAACATTCTGGTGAGTTAGAGCCTAATTTAAAACACAGTACAGTACTGATATTTTAAAACTTTTTTTCAGGAACTGGCGATGCCTGTGGCTCAGCTTCAGTTTGTGGAGTGTGTTCGGAAGTTGGCGGAGAAGATTAAGAAGGAAGAGGGCGGCGGGCAGTGAAAGATGTATGCAAGAATGAATGTCATGTACCTAGAAAAGAAGAAGAGGCACTGAAAATTGAGTTTCTGTGCGCTCAAATGGAATAAAAGAATGGGGGAGAAAGGGACTTGTTTTCATCATTCTCTCTTAGCTATGGAAGAAGAAGAGACTTAATTAGGGGGTCCTTTTCCCCATTCCGTCTTGGGGCAAGAAATGAGGATGGAGGATGGAAGGGAGAGTTGCCCAGAGTCAACAACAAAAGGAAGATCCGAGGGAAAGGGAGGGAGGGCTCTCTTTGAAGAGACTGCATTCTCCCTCCCACACACATTGTCTTCCCACATTTTGTTCCACAGGGTAGAGAGAGTGAGAGTCTTATTTTAAGAAATGTACTGCGCGTATTCAACATGTATGTAAGGGTATTCCTGTTCCCGGTTCCGTCTTGTTTTGTTATTCCTGAAGGCCTGCGTGCAATTGCTCTCGTCTTTCACCGCCTCAGTCCCTCGATTATGAGCCTGAGGACGTATGCAGCCGTGCTCAATGTACCTCCACCGTGCACTCGTGTATGTTGTTTCTTTCACAGCATATTGAATACCGTATGCTAAAGGAGAGCATGCCCGAACTGAAGTCCTGCATTTTCGTGCCACCAAAAAAAGTCCCTGAAAGAGACGGATTTGGCCTAACTGAACTGCGGTGAAGCTTTTGAGCTGTTTGTGGGGGGAGGTCCCCTGGGCTCCCATAAAAACGTTCGGATCAAAGCAGACGGGGCGAGGGGACTAAGGAGCGGGGGAAACAATCCCGCGTAAAAACGGTTTTCTCTTTCCGCTCTCCGCTGCCCAAAATATCCCCCTCCCGAAAAAAAGGGTAATGTCGGTTATGGCTTCTTACCCTTCTTACCAAGAAAGGATGAGGGGGGGTCAGTGTCTGAAAGAGAAAGGGGAGGGGAGTAAAAACCTTTGAAGTCTCCTCGGAACCGTCATTTCGAACCAGCGCCTTCTATACTCCAACCGAGAAGGAACAGGGGGATGGGCAAAAAAAAGCCATCTGCCTCATTTCCATCACTATCTCCCTCGCACGGACCAAAGCCGAAAAGGAAACTTTTCAATGGGTACTACGTCTCTCCCTCTATTTTCTGTTTTTTACGGGGCGACCATCATTTTCTACTCCCTCCGGCCCACTATTTCACTCCAGGGCCCGATCCAAGCTTTTACACCCCACCCCACCCCACCCCGCTCAACTGCCCGAGACAATGACTGATGGTATACTTCCTCCTCTCCCTTCCCCCTTTCCGAGGGCTCTTCCTCCCCCAACCCATGACTTTCAAAGCAAAGAGAGGGCCCGGGGCACACTCATAACCGACCTGCCCGGGTGAGGCCTCGTGTGGAATTTGCAAGTCACTGAGGCCGAAATAGAGCGCTTCCTGACGGAGCCATAACCCCCACGCAGCCAATGCGCTTTATACTCCTCCCCTTACTGTACGTCTACACAAGGCCCTTAATATGTAGGCACTTCGATGCAAGCTTTCGGTCGTGTTGCCGTTGCGAAAATTGTCCTTTCTCTCTTCCTGCCCACATATCCCGCGAGCTAGTCAGAAGTGTCAAATACAGAAAGGATAGGCAGCTAGGGAGGATGCCATAGAGGTAGAAGGAGAAATGGGTACCTTGCCAGAATGCCAGTATGGAGGAAAACATTGAGTGGAAGCTCCGACAGATGTTTTCCAACAAAGTCTGTGCTATATAGTACCTCTTGTCACAATCTTCTGTATGAAGGGGGAAACAGGGTCACATTTGTTATTGATGCCCCTTCTTCTGTGTGCTTTTCTTGTGTCCCCCGAAGGGAAAAAGGATTGTGTCGAGTTGTCAAGACTCCAAGGCAAACATCAAGGAGTAGGGACGGCCGGAATGCGCCGCCGCCTACGTATCTGTCCGCCTCTGTTGTCAATGATATCAATGAATGATGAGAGACTGAAATTGCCGTTCTAAATAAATGTGCCTGCAGTACATAAAAACTTGAGCTGCAGACAGATCCTCTTTATCTCGCAGGGATTGGTGAAATTGGATCAAGGCACGAGTGACCTCCCTCGATCCCCCCAGGGTACGTGATTGCTTTCTTCCTCTCTGCGTCTGGAGTCTTCTCAGCTCCACTGAGCAAAGGACGACTCCCCCCAAGTCATCCTCTTGTCATCTCGGCATGAATGTTTGACGATGGAATGATGGCCTATATGAAATATTTCAGCGATAGGTGATACGCAAGGCTTCATGTTAACAAACTCCAGAGGAAGGGAATCCTGAGGTTCTTATTCCTTACTTTTTTACGAACGGAGAAACTCAAAAATATGCAGGCTTTTTCTTTACGCTCGAGGAAAGAGCACAAAAGTATGGGGAAAGGATAGGAGACGTGGAGAGGGCCCCCTTTGTTGCACGAACTGCTGCTGTGAGTGAGGGTCGGGGGAGGGGGACTGCGACAGACAGGCGGACAGACAGGCGTGCGAGAGAGCGGGAGGTGGAAACGGAGAAGGGAACTCTTCAAAAAAAACGGCAGGGAGAAAAAGAGAGGCATTTTCGCCCTCCTCCTTCGCAAAAAAAGATGGTCGGCAACAGCAGGTGTGAAGAAGGTCTCCAAACAAAAAGGCGAGCACAAAAGCATTCCTCTCTTCCACTCTCACACTTTCCCACATTCCTCCCCAAGGGTTTTTGGTACTTCTGTTTTGCCCTTAGAGAACGGCCTTATTGCACAGAAATTAATATCTCTGTTCTTCGCTCTTCTCCTTACTTGCATTGCGGTAAGGAAAAAAACCTCCTCCGCAGTTATTTTTTGGAACGCTTTTGTGCGCCTTTGGAAGGGAGGAAGAGAACATACTAGAGTCTCTTCTCTGCTTTCTCTCTTCCTCCTGCCTTCGGCGCCCGCTGCTAAAAAGGCCATCATCTCCTTCCTTTCTTCCTTCGGCTCTCTTCCAGTGTCGTTTTTGCCGGCGGCCAAGGAAGTTGGGGCGAGAAGGGGGGAAATTTGCTATAGAGGAAACGCTTAGAATAGTACTTCGGACACGCAGTACCCACTTTCTCAAAGTGTAAAGAGCTTGTGCGGACTATTTTCCACAGTGAACAGAACACTGAACAGTCTCAACTTCTTAACGTAATAAACCTTGGTCACATGGTTTCCGACGGCGTTGAGCCCAAGTGAAAGAAGATTATCCCCCGCTTCATACAGTGTACTACACAATACAGAAAACCCCTCTTCCTACTTCGCCTCCCGCCGCCGCCGCCGCCGCCTGTCGGGAGGACACACAATAGGAGGGAGGGAGCTATTGACCGAAGCAAGTTCGTATGAGACGCTGAGAAGACGGACGAGAAGGCGTTGGCTCAATAATTTAAGCGGTGAGTTCACTATATCGTATACCGTACATACTGTACAGTACAGTACTCCATGATGGCGCAGTCTCAAGCAGGCAAACAATGTCTTTCTCTTTCCTGTGTACCGGTTCGGCACAGTACGTACGTACAACACCAAGGAAATATCGAATAATATGCGCGAAGGCAGCAGCGTTTATTTAAAGTTTTTCGTTTGTATCATGGTCTGCCAACGTACTACGTACTAAATGGTGCACTTATTTCAGCTATCGAAAGGATAGAACCTTCCTTTGTTGACACCTTCCTTCCCCTTTCTCCCGACACCATTTCAAGCGCAGACACAGCAGCGTATGAACTGCTGTACTTTCCTTCTTTGCTTTGAAGTGAGATCTCCTCCCACCGGCCCTTGCAGGCGAGGTCTGGACCTTGAGTTGGAGTCGCCTAAGAGGCTTCGGAGGATTAGCACTCCGAAATAGATTTTTCTAACTACGAATAAGACTTCGCTGTCATTCATCACGCCCTCCATATTTTTTTGCTGCAGTATATTGAAACTTTTTTCATCGTCCGTTGATGGGAGGGGATTGCTTCCTTGATTCCTCCCTAAGGGCGGGTGCGCTTTTGTTTCCGCTTTTTTAACCTTTTGACAAGGAGTTCTATTTTTGACTGCCAATTTTTTTTCTTCGTTTGACAATCGAACGAGATGCCCGTCTTGATCTGCGATGCACAGCAGGGTGGGATAACTTTTTACCGGCCATCCCAGTTATTGGCAGACGGGAAAGATTTTTGCCCGCTCTTGTCATCCGTTGCTGCATCCTCAACTTTGCCCCCCTTGTCCCCCAAAGGTAGGAGAGACAGGAAAAAATACGGCTCAGCTCCGAGTGACGTGGGACGCAATTTCCTGCGCAAAATTGCTTTTCCTCCCTCCGTTTCATCCTCCTCCGCCTTCCTCCACCGAAGGGAGGGTCTCCGCTCAGATTGATTAGTTTGCGGAAGGAGAGAGGGTGTCTCTGGAGGAGGAGGAGGAGGGAAGACAACAAAGAGAAGGCGGCGAAGCGGACAAACACCCCGAAGTTCGTCTTCCCTCCTTTGTGTGTTCTTCTTCTGTCCACCTTCTCTTACTCACCTTGCAGCCTGTTGCTCTTGCACTTCTCTCCTCAAATCCAGAAGATTGGGGAAATGTAGGAATTTGGGCCCTTTTTTCCTCAATTTTCTTTGGCGCTTTGCTTCCGGTTTTCCATTTTGGAGGAATGTGACGAAAAGAAGGCGATCGGAAAGAGAGTGGCGGAAAAGAAATTTGTTTCCTTATTTATATATACAACTTTCCCCAACGATCTCTTAGATCTCTTGACTGAGCGCACGGACAGTACAGAAGGTCACGCATATTTTTTTACGCCAGAAGATCGGAATTGAAAAACATGTACGTACGTTCTTCTTTCCTGCTATGTTACATAGATCTTCGATGTTTTCTGGATCGAGGAGAAGCGACTCTCCCTGGCGCTATCGTGACGCTCCCTCTTCCGCCAAGGCGCTATATGGATGGAAGAGGGCGGAGAAGAACTATCCATCATTCAGTATCTTGCTACGCAGTACGCGCCCTCACGAGTTTCCTCATTGAATACTAGTCCTGACGGTTTTATCTACGGCACCATTAATCGGGTAGAAAAGCTGCGCACATTTTCTAGGAATGGTGAAATCCCCCGTTCATTTTTGAAAGGGAGAGCAGTGGGCGATGTTGTAGTACGTACTTTCGGATCTGATGATGGAAAATGATTATGCAACTTTTTGGTCACCCTGACTGAGGTGGACTTTAGCGCTGCACCCATAGGCTATCGTATACGGAAGGTGCATTAATGCCAGCCAAAAGAGAGAGACGAAGAGGAGGCGCAATGGACGGATGAGTGTGGAGAGAGCGGAAACGATGCGTTTTATTGCTCTGACGACCCTCCTCTCTTTTGGAAAGCCAGGGCGGCTGCTCTTCTTTACTGACAAAGGAGCCAAAGATAAATTGAGGAAAGTTGCAAACGTGCAGTACGTAGAGGGATGTGTACCACTACTACCGTACTTGCAACAGGCTATAGCAAAAAGAGTAACAAGATTTAGGGGCTAGCTCGGTGTGTGGAAGCTGGTCAAGCTTTTCCCTTGGTCTTTTCTTTTTCCTTCTTCGTGGCTATAAATCTGTCTGAGCACTGAGGCCAAACTCCCGTGCTAGGTCAGCAGTGTGTAACATGGAGTTACTCTTACCGTTGTCATTCTTATATCCTTTAAACCTTAGGTTAAAAAGAACCAGAACGAATGTATATCAAAATCATAGCGTATTGTTTATATTTATATTGCTACTGTGTTTTTCAGGCCATGGGAAACGGTCACGGCAAGCGTCGGGTGCGCCACCCTGGCGACGAAGAGGAGGGCGGCATCGGCGGGGGCCTTCTCGCGGGTGGAGATCCAGGAGAGAACGGCCACTGCGGCGGCGGAGCGGCGGGGAGGAAGGGAAGGGGCGGGGGGGGTGCGGACTGCCTCCTCACCGCGCAGCAGGCAAAGGATGTGCAGGTGTGTTGCTGGTGTGGCCGAAAAATAAATTATTTCTGAGCTCAACTCCTGTAAGAGAGGCTCGGCAAATTGAGTTTCGGACAACGGTGTGTTGGACGCCCTTTGCTCCAAAACTTGGCAGAGGATTCCCGGTGATGCCCACTTTCTCATCAATAATTCAAGTGGGTCAGCTCGAAGTGCCAGGTGTGGCAGCAGTGCAGAATCAGGGATATCAAAGCAAAAGCTCATTTCCACGTAGATACAGTACGAAACGAAACGTGCCGGAAGTCCTGGAAGGGATGGTAGGGTCGTGTTTCTCCGCATCCGCCAAACGCACGAGTTGATCTCTTTCCTCCTTTCCCCTCCGACGAATCTAGCCATGGTGAAACTGGACACTTTTTGAGGACGCCTCTCCACCTAGGTTTCCCTTTTCGAGACCCGGTTCCTCGTTAAAAAGATGGCTGTGCGAAGCAATTCCTACTGTATGTCGAGTTATGGTCCAATCAACAATGCAGGGTCGTCCGATCAGTTCTCAAGATGTCAATGGCTCATCTAAAGCGACCACGCACGAGCGGGGAAGGAGAAAAAGCGCTCACTTCCCTCACCGAAAATAGGTTGCTCCCTTGGGACACGAGATCGAGGAAGGAAAAGTAAAAGGGGAGCACATCGAGTTCTTTGTTCGTTCCCCTTCACTTCTTTTGTGTGAAGAGAGGGGGGAGAAGGTTGCTGAATTGGGGACGAGGTCCTAGGAAGAGAGAGTGATGCCCAAAGTGCAGTGCACATCATCTCAGCGTTTTGACTTTTCAAAGACGTCGAAGAGGAGTGTATGATAAGGCGGACGAAGTCATTTGCCAATTTACCATGTCTTGGGGTTGGTTTCTTCGCACAGGAAGCGACAGAAAACTGGCTCCAGTATGTAAGTTACGTCATACATGTTATGGTAGTCATCCTCGTCCTCCGCCCATGCACCCGGCCGACCGTGATGCACAAGTCCATTCATCCTCCCCCTCCTCTCTCGATCCCCGTTCCTCTTGACGCCCTGACTCCGCCTCTCAATGTCACTCCCACCAAACAGCCCCTCCCTCCCAAAGCTCTTTTCCTCCTTAGAGCAATTTGGAAAAGTGGATTGGTGTGGGGAGGAGGAGCAGTAGGGCCCCTCTTTTTATATCGCTCTTTCTACCTACTGTACACTGTACTGTGCGTTCTAGTTACAAGGAGATCGTGTTTCTTGAGCGGCGACAGATGTCCCCTGGGGTCATCTCTCTCGAGTCTTGGCCTCCATTTACTGCCTGTTACCGGGCGCGTTTATCGCATGTACTGATAGAAACTACCATTTCCTCCTTTCTCTTCCCCCTTCAGAGCTGCTGGCCAAGCATCGAGAGCCGCATGGAGGAGATCCTGACGGACGCCTTCCTCGCCCTCTTCAACGACGACCAGAGCGTGAGAGACAGGTTCTTCCAGTCCAAGAGCATCGCCGGCGCCTCCTCCTCCTCCTCCTCTGCCTCCTCCTCTGCCTCCTCCGTGCTCCACCGCCACGTCCCCGCCGTCAACCGCGCCCTGGGCAAGGTGGTGCGGCACGCGGACAGGCTGGGGGAGGTGGCCGAGTACCTCAGGGTCATGGGCAGGCTGCACCACCAGCGGGGGGTGCACGTGAGTAGTCAACAAAAATATACAACCGATCGATAAAGATATATAGGGGAGTGACATTTTAAAAGAGGACACTTTTTTGTACGCGTAAGAATTGCTGGGAAATGGAAAATAGAGGCTTTAAAATTTCATGCGTCCCCCCCACTTCTCTTATACACAGTAGATGTAAATCTGAAAGATTTCTTTTCTTACGAAGAAGCGTGCAAAGGATTCAAGAGAGCCTTTAGGCTATTCGGAAGAAAAAACTTTTTCCCCTCCGCTTTCTCCCGCCAGATTTTTTCTCCCCCGCTCTTTTTGACAAATGCGAGTAGCGGTGGGGGAAATGGGCGAGAGGGAGGAAATGGGAAGGCTGTAAAAAGCGACAGAGTGGAGAGAGGAGAAAGGGGGAAATATAGTGGGAGAGAAAAACATCTGTACAGCTAGCACTACCATACACTTCTATCGTACTACAAGTCTATACCCAAAAACCCTGCATTCTAGTGAAAGAGGCCTTGTGCAAAATTTCCATTCTTCATTTTTCCACCGTGTACAAGGATGAGCCTAGCTTGGCTCGAAATACAGTGCGCGCACATCAGAATATGAAAGGTATGGGATGGAGAGGAGTAGGAAGTCAGGGAAGGGAAGGAGAGTGGTCTGTATGGGAAAGTAGAAGCGGAAGTTGTTGTATCTCGACCCATCTCTCGACTACGGTATATATTCTCTTCTCCCTCGCCTGGGAATTTGCATATTCCCGTGTTGCTTTTCTCCCTCCTTGCCTAATGTTATATTCTGTAGCGTTCTTTCCTCGAGGGAAACCGTCCCCAAGCCAGATTTTTGCTGCCCACAGTTTCGAAAATTAAGTTTGCGGCAGGCTGGCAGGTAGGGACGGGGATAGGCCAGAAATTGGATTATCTCGGCCGTCCCGTCCTATAAACCCCCTCTTCTCATCAGTACTTTTGTGCCCTTCTCCTTGTGGGCTACAGACTAAAGGGCTGTGTGGGCCTGGGAAGAAGATAGCCGAGCTTGCTTGGGAGCCAAGAGCTTTTTTCTCCCCCTCACTTTTCCATTTTGGGCGCCGCCCGAGGCTTAAAGGCTTATGGGAGAGGTGAACGACGATAGAGGAGGTGGGAAGGAGGACATAG
>JAAUXV010005740.1_pt1 | contig 16033 bp, 14 predicted proteins | sample 7278181 | NCBI WGS metagenome assembly JAAUXV01 (sample SAMN14350114, study PRJNA611818) | marine sediment metagenome | isolation source: surface marine sediment (2.1m) | place: French Polynesia: Moorea | collected 2018-08
CAACTATTTTCTTCAAAATTGCACAAAACCATCTCGGAGAAAAAACAATTTTCAAGAAAGAGTGTTTATAAAAGTTCCACGCAATTTTTCGTCTTTATGAAGATACTTTTAGAAAAATTAATTTATATTCCTTTGGTAAGTAACTTTGAACTAGGAAATTTATGTAAATATTTAAGTAAAAATACACTACTTTGGCGCATTTTCCAAAGATGTGGTAGTTCTTTCTCCCAAATGGTCAGAGAGCTCTCTGAAATGGTAGAAAACGCATTGAACCCAGCATTGTACCGGTATTTTGCGTCTGCGCAGAAGGCGACAAAAGAGATAATTGAAAAAATATTTAAACTTTGGCGGGAATAATTTTCTTTGCTTAACCAGGAGGTTGTAAAAGACTTGATACTTTTATTCCCCGTGCAAAAAAAAGGCACTGGAGGCAGTACAGTGCTGTAAACTTACTTGGCCTCCTTCAGGTAGAACTGATGAGGTATAGCGAGGAGGCATCCCGCGCCGTCACCAGAATCGTTGTCCGCAGAACAAGCACCCCTGAAATTTTGGAAACATTCACACTCTTTTTCTAGGAGGCTTTCTCAGGCCCCATCTTCACTTTATGTTTTTTACCTGTGCTCCATTCGCATGCATAGCGACTTTGCCTTCTCCAGGATCCCCTTGGATGCGACTCCGTCGATGCTGACGATGAACCCGACCCCGCAGGCGTCCTTCTCGTTGCGCGGGTCGTAGAGGCCGTCCTTGGCCGGGAGCCGCCAGTCCGTGGGCGAGAAGGGCATCTTGCAGACCAGGTTCCGGCTGCTGTGCTCTCCGAACGGTGTTTTGGTGGTCGTTCGCCGCTCGAGAGAGGAGGGAGAAAACTATTCCCTCGATCTCACTCCCCCTCTCCGCGCGAGCGAGAGTGGTCCACGCAAGTGCCCTGAAAAAAGAAAATATGTAATACAATAGGGTTTTTTTAAAAAAATGGACTATCCTCTAGAGCCTTTTCTTAAACTTTTCTCTGAAACTTATTTATCGAAGGTGCTTCCTCGATTTTAGACGAATAAAAGTAACGAATGTTCAGAAGAAAACTCTTGTAGTAGTAAGAACGGAACAGAAACGTACGAACTGTTGAGACGGGGGAACAACGAATCGAGAGGAATGGCGTCGACCGACTGTCGCGACAGAGAGAGAAAGAGGAGAAAGAAAGAAAAGAGTGTGGCGACTGGCGAGCGCGTTGAGGGCAAAGAATATTTTTACCTCCCAGCTCCCTTCCCCCTCTGTACGGTTCATAACGCACCTCTTTGATTTCCTTCCTCGTTTTCCCGCGCTGGACACCGAAGAAAGAGTTGGAATGTTTTTTTTCCTTCGACCTGTCCAACGATTTTTCCGGCGGCGGCGTCCTAAATGATCTGGCGCCCAAATATTCCTCTCAAATGATTGGTTGCTCCACTTTTTCAAAAAATCTATCTCCATTATTAGGAAGGATCGTTGACTGCGCAGAAAGCTGAACACTACCAAAAACGCCGTGTGTACAGCAGAGGTAAATGGAAACGGACAGCCAGCAATATCGATCAAGCTGTTTGTGGCGGAGGTAAAATGCTCCACTCCTCGCTCTTCTACTACTCTGAAATTCGACTCCTCCGCCCCCTCCGCAGAAAAAGAGATATGGTATCAAATGGATACTCTCCCCTCCGTACACGTGACACAGGAAAAACTCAGGGTTTTTTCTACTTCTTTCCCAAGCTTACAAAATTCCCCTCCTCCGACTGTTCCCCTCCCGCCTCAGTGCAGCCATGCCCCTACCACATGCCCAAAAGCCGGTTCCGCCCTTCCGAATCTTTCGTATGCTATACCTGGAAGAGGGAAAAGGTGGAGGAAGAAGGGAGGAAACAGAGACCGGTGTACGTTCTTACAGCATCGACTCAGACTGGTTTTTTCCTTCCCTGGAAGCCGGCAGAAGAATGGGCGGGGGGAGTGCCCGCCAGGCCACCAAGAGCACTGTTCACGGGCCTGACTTCTGATAGGAAAACCCATAAAAACCAGGTCACAAAAAAGGTGAGATCAGAGGTGAAAAGAAGAAGAACCGGCGAGACGGGAGTGTGCAGCGGAGATTCCAACCGACTAAACATTCTCTGATAGAGAACGAAGTCCAACGATCACGCTTCATAAAAAAGCCTGTTTCGGAGGCGAATGGGAGAAAAAAAATTGAACTCAGCGTTTCGCTGAACGAATGTAGCATCGACCGCATCGATTTGTCCCCAGCTATTTTTCTTTCCACCTGCTGCCGCTTAAAATATTAATGGACCCCGCATAGTCATATGCACTCTAGTGGTGCTGCAAATTCCAAGATGAGATTGACCCCTTTCTGTTTCTAGCAACAATGCTAGGTATGAACGCCGAATCGGTCTTTTACCGGCCACCTGCTTTCGGAAGCTAAAAGATCTCTCTCTGACACCGTCCCATTTCTTTCTGCAAAATGGAGTGCGCAATAGCTTAGTGTCCTCTTTTCCCTTCGTGTAGCGCAGAAGGTGTAAGCTTAGAGGAAAGCCAACGAGAAGGGGCCCTTCTTGGGAGGCTCTTTCTCTGCTATAGAGGCCGGGGTGTAGCAAACAGAGAAAAACGGGAAAGGGAGAGGAAAGAGCCTATAATGTAGAATTTGTAGCAGCTCGCGGGGGCTCCCACGCAATTTTTCTGAGCCCCGCCAGAAGGTTGCAATGGCGGACTAAAGTTGTAACTCTCTCACCCGCGGCTCCGGCGAGGTCCTGCGCTTCCTCGGAGGCGAATGTCACGCAGATCTGATGACTTTTATTCGCTGGCGAATCGATCGAACCCCCTCCCCTCCTGCCTTTGCTATCCCCTACTGTCGGAGTCTCTCCTCGTCGTCACATGGGCTGTGGAACGCACCCCGACAGACTGAGCAAAAGGGGAAGTAGGGAAAGGGGGAAAGGGGGGAGGAAATAGAGGGGGAGCCACTCTCTTCGGAGAGGAAAGGCGGGGGAGGAAGGGGGAGGGGGTTGATGACGATAGCGGTCCGCTGGGTGCGCCAGGGGTAGAAAGCCCGATTGAGTAAGCCAACGGACGGACCCGGCACGACGACCAGCCCCCCTCTCAGAACAGAGGAGGCGTCGGCGGCCGCACCCACCCTACCTCCGGAGGCAAGCCTCCTCCTCCTCCTCCTTTCTTGCTGCCCTCGTGGAATTGTTGTAGCAAAAGAACTTTTTCCCTTCACCTCCACGCGGAATCCAACTCACCCTCTTCCTCCTCCTCTTTTTCTTAGTGCTCGTTTTGCTGTTCCGACTTCTCCCTTGCGGATTCTACTCGGCCGTCTTCTCTCACCTCCACTAATACTATTCCCTTCTTCCGATTTTGGCAATTTAGGGAAGAGGGGCAGAAAAAATAAAAACATTGTATTGGTGTCCTGGAAGTAGGCAGCAGAAAATCATATACCGCACCAAAATATTCCTATTTGCTGAAGACGTCGGAGCATTTACATTTACAACATATTTCTACGTTAGCGAAAAAAACTCAATACCAAGATGACGCGCAGTTTCCAGCGACCGCCCCAAAATACCCCAGCACTGCGTCGCTGGATGATCACGCCTAGAGAGCGTGCCCTGGAAAGGGGCTTAGTATGGAGGAAAGAGGAAGGGGCCTCGAGGCCTCCTCCTCCTCTTTCGTCAGCCAGAAAGGGAGGAGGAGGGAGGGGCCTTGTGACTTGGGCGAGAGAGTCAGATCGACCAGTCCGCCTGCCAAACCAGGCGCTCTGTCCGTCGCGCAAAGATCCGGCGCCAAGTTCCAACGGCGTGCCATGCTTCGGAACAGGAGCTGCGGGAACGTGGAGGTGGGGCGTAGGGTAGAAATGGGTGGAAAGCATAAAGGCCGATAGAAGGAGGGGTGAGGGGAGAATGTCTTCCCTCCCCGCGGCCGCGGCCTCCCCTTTCACTTCATCTTTCTATCTCACGTGGACCAGAGACAGAACTAGGTCGGTCAGATGGAACAAGACTCTCTTATGAAAGACTTACCTACTAAATACAATGAGCTAAAACTGAAGTATTGTGAGATGAAACCGGAAAATTTCAACACGAACAACAATTTCTTTTTTTTGTTTTAAAAGAAAGTTTTAAGGTGAAGTTAAAAAACCTTTTGTTTTTGTCTTTTTCTCCTCAATACTTGACTCTCGGAAACTATGTGAACCTTTTCCCCCGTCTCTCTTGTACCCTTTTCAAAAAACCCCTGCGAGAGTGGAAAACTAATTTCCCGTCCGCTTTCACCCCAACATCACCTTTTCCGACTGCTAGAGGGCGAAAGAGGAAATGGAGAAAGAGCTGCTGGTATCCTCGGAAACTTTCTCCTACGAATAAGAAAAGCAATACCAACCTAAACTTTTCTGCCTCTTTGTCATATTCCAGCCGGCGGCGACTGCTCAATCGGTCTCGACTACCAGGGCCGTTACTTGACGCAGGAGTCGGCAGAGTTCTCCAACGGCGAGCCGCGGGTGAGGTACACCGCGGTGGAGGTGGAGGAGGACGGGATACCCATCTTCGGCGGGTGCCACAGGAGGGTCGGAAGGAGCACGGTCGTGCTCAGGGAGCAAGGGTATGATAATAATAATTATTATTATTCATCTCTCAAGTTCCCAACTGTAAAAAAATATTTCCTCTATTTAGGCATCCCGACAGCGACTGCTTCCGCTGCTTCCACCTCCGTCTTCGCTCCCCCAACGTCCTCCAGATCTTCACCGACAACCTCGGTCGCTGCTTCACCCGCGCGGAGGCCGCAGCAGACTCCTGCCCCACGGAGACGCACATCAAGTACAGGGACGCGCAGCAGCTTCTGCTATTTCGTGAGTAAAATTTCTCCTCTCATAGAACATGTCGAACTGCTCTTTGAAGATGAACAACATCACGTGCGTTCGGCAATCCAATCTACATTGCCCTCCATTTCCGAGATCCTCTCTCCCGACCTCCTTTCAGTCTTCCGAAGAAAGAGGGGACCTTTCGTGCACTCAGTGTTGATTAGAAAAGCTTGGGTCTTGCCTACTGCAGGCTTCCGTGATGAGGGAAAAGGGTTCTCAGGAAGAGGTAGAAAGTCTGTGCTACTTTCTACTTGACCCAGACACGTACATTAGGCTTGTTTATGGTAAGAAACTTGTACATCACTCACCACCTGAGTGCGATTGCAAACAGTACAAAGTGTACTAGCGTAATTAGTAGGACACTTCAATAGTAGGACAAATAGCAATGCTTTTTTTTCAGTGAATTGTGCCGGTAGACAAGACTATTTCTAAACTCCCATTCTCATGCAGATTTTTGTATTTGTGCAGGAGTGCCAGAGGAGGCGATTCCTGCCTTCTGTCCGTTTTCTTCGGGCTCCTACAGGATAACCTACACGCGGCATCTAGACTACCCAAATCCCAGCGATAGATGCTCTCAGGTAGATATTTAACAGTAGCAACAAACAAGATCCAACATTTCGCTTTTCCCCTTCCTCTTTTCAGCCCACCTCCTCCCTGACGAACTGCCCCACCTCCTCCGACGTCCTCCTGGAGTTCAGCGGTTGCTCCTTCGCCGACCGCGCCGTGGAGTATCGCTGCCTTGGCTCCTGGCCGCGGAGGAGGGCATCGGGGGCAGCCTCCACTACAGACACGGGGGAGGTGTACGTGGCTCTAATGGACGTGGGGGCCGGGGAGGGGAGATCGGGAAGGCCGCAGTTCAGATGCGGGGTGAGCAAGGAAAAAAGTGGACCAATTCGTAATAATTGAAATACTTTTTTTCCCGTTTTCTTTAGCTTTTTCGAGAAGGAAGCCCTCGTGACATGGGATCTCTCGACGTCGACGACAACTCCCTTCCCCCGTTCGCCTCCTCCTCGCCCACCCCGTCCCTTTTGACGCTGTCCCGCGACAGCACCTGCGAGGAGGACCTCTTCTCCGCCTCCCTTGGCTTCGAGACGGCAGAGCTGAGGCCGGACCCCGCCCCGCCGTGGCCGCCCGCCGCCAGGAAGGGAGGGTGCGCCTTCCCCTCCTGGGCGCAGGGGCGGTGGGAGGAGGCGACGGTGTCCGGAGGGGTGATGACAAGAAGGGACACAGAGGGATTGCTCGGTGGCGATGGAGGCCTGTCGCTCAGCGTGGTTGAGTCGCGCTGCATCCGACAGTCAGACAGGCACGGGGACTTTAGGTTCCTGGTCTACTCCAGATCCCACTGGTAAGCAGAAGCAGAAATACCGTAGATGCAGTAGCATCAACAGAAGCAAAATTATAGTTAACAGCAGCAGCAGCAGGAATAGAATCAGCAGCAGCATAAGCGTGGTAGATTCGACAGGAAAGTAATGATGCGGTCAACTCGAATAAAATAGACATCAGCAACAATATACGACAACATTAACAGCATTGTAGCCTGTCGCCACAGATGTACTGTACAACAGTCGCTGCAATAAAAAGATGTACTCAATCGATGCTATTCTGCTTTCCATCGATGACCGTGACACCAAAGGTACTGTAGAAAACACAGGTGGTGGGTAGCCGATAGGGAACGAACTGAAGCAATTAATGAGTAGTACAACAAAAGTAATGTATAACATTATATCGTGAAAAGGAAACGAAAAACACCTATGTACAGTACAGTTCATGAATTTAGAGAAAACGTTGATAGTAATTACATGCATCCTCTCCAATTTCTTTCAGCGGGGAGGACCAGTACAACTGTATTCTGTTTCAACAACGGAGTTCGAACGTGATTGAATTCCAACTGGGCCTCCGGCCGTCCACGGTCCCATCCCAAAAACTCTGTGATAAAGACCGGTTCCTCCAGCGGACATGGAGGACCCAAGCCAGTAAGTTTGTTCGCTTGATCAATTCAATTACGAGGGACTGGCCAATGCATGTTTACCCTTTCTCTTCTTTTCCCTGTCTCTCGTCAAATAAAACAGAAAGCTCCCCGTCTCCCCTGTCCTCCTGCCCCATCGCCGGCGAATTCACCGGCAACCTCCCCGACGCCCCCCTCAGTCTATGCGCCAAGATGTCCTCAGACTGCAACAACCCGGATATCATCTTCTACTCGGTCTTCAGCTGCGGAAACGCATCCCAAGTGTTTGAAGGTGGAGAAAAATTTCATGAAGAAAAAAAGAAACAGTTCTCAATGAATTAATTCCAGAGCGCGAGTACCAGTGCCTGGGCCAGTGGGAGGAGGACGGCCTGTTGTACGCGTACACCCGCCGCCGCGACACCGACCTCGACGTCTTTGAGTGCTTCGTCGGCAAGGCCAGCGGGGTCGCGGGCAGCAACGACAGCAGCGAGATATTCCTCATGGAGGGGGGACCCAACTGCAAGAGGGGGCTCAGGGTGGAGGAGTTCGGTATGCGGCTCACGAAACAGAGTGAGTTGCTCGGAAACTGCAGTACTTTCTCGGCTTAAAACATTGTTTCCACCCCTCAGGCAAATGCTACCTGTCCCTTCCTCAATCCGGCCCCTGGTACATTCCAATCATTAAAGGATCCCCTCGGCCAGTTTTTCCTAGCACCGACGACGACGTCTTCGTGCCTGGCCTCAATGTGATAAGAGAGGAAGACCTCGAGGACCTCTCCAACAGACCGCGGATGCCTATGACGGGCGGGGAGGGATCTTCAGGTGCTGACATTTCTTCCCATTCGGCGTCTCTCCTGGTGCTACCGGTGATTGTTGTTTTCATGACGCTACTGCACTAGTCTTTGAACGAGTCCAATAAATTTTTCAAAACAAGAATTGAAATGTGCTATTGCACGACTCTAAAGGAACAACAGACGTTAAAAAAGTATGCCGCTTTGCAGGTAAAAAATGTTGCTACGTGGTCAAAGAAAAGTACCTACAAAAATAAAAGCCAGTGTTGTGTTGATACGCGGCATTTCTTGTTCTTGTGCGCCTAGTCCACATTGTTCATCATAAGCTGTGCGCAGAGAGAGTACAGTTTCCACAGGTTGCAAAAAGAAATGATGGGGAAGGCCAGTAGCACGAGCACCATCACGAGCAAAGCGCCGTCTGGCAAGGTGAATAGCGACGGGGAGCGCGCCGGCTCGACCTGCGCCGGGCTGATCACGAAGGTGGTGATGAGTCCCGCCACGAAGAAGCAGGTCCCCAGCACGCAGAGGACGGCCGGCAGCTTGTGCACCATCCTCCTCCTTGCCGCTCCTTCCTCCATCATTTCGCGGTACCCCGGTTTGAGCCCCGTGTTTTTCACGATGGAGCGCGTTGTGGTCGCGAAGATGGTGAGCCCCATGGCGCAGACGACGGCCCACATCCACGTTCGCACGAAGTTGTGCAGCTCTGGAGAGTGCGACGGTGGAGGTGGGACCGCCTCGCTTTGCCACGCAGATCTCATCGTCTTGAAGCAGATTGCCAGGACGATGCACGCCAGCGCCGCGACCGCAGCTCTGCTACCCCATGAGAACCTTCCCCGCTGGAGCGATTGTGTAGGCCTCACCTTGGCAACAGAGACATGGAGATGACGGAGACGACGCTGTGTAAAATCCATCGGGGGAAGAGCAAGAGTACACCGCACTACACTAGTTGCGTGCAAAACTTTTAAATATCATGTCACTGATTCTCCCGAAAAAACAATATAATGTCCTTTTCAAAATTCAAAAATGCTTTTTCGTAAATTTTTTGAAGTGTTTCAAAGTAGAATAGAGATACATTCCAAAAAAATGAAGTCAATAATTTTCTTGCAAAAATTTTTAAAACTTATCACCCTGGAAATGAATTTTGGTTTAGTTAGTAAGTTAGAAATATTCAAAAAGTTCGGTTCGTTTCAAAGTTCGGTCCTTGAAGTTCGGTTTGACTCGAGTCGACATTTGAAAGTTCGGTTCGAGTTCGAGTTCGAAAAAAGTGGGTTCGAATACATCTCTAAAGTAGAATCTAATTTCTGAACTCTAGACAGAGGTGGCATGAAAATTTTTGTTGCAGCAATAATTAAGTTTGAGTAAAAGTGAATGGCAAGAAAATGGGATAATTGACGTTTTGACGAGTACTTGATTAGAATGATAAGTGACCGGACTCACGCAAGAAAGGGCAGTTTTTCAATACAAAATCAGAGCTAAGTATGAGTGTTTAACAGGTTCGACAATAAACTAAGGATATTTTCCCCACGGTTGAATTTCGAGATTGGACGAAAATTGCAACTTTATTGAAGGGGCTTGTCACAAACGCACAAAAATCCTTTGCCGATCGTCACACCAAAGCCTATCCAGACCATCATTGACACTAGGTACGGCAGCAGGTCGAAGTTTTTCATACTGCTAGAGCACCAGTCCTCATCTTTCCCAGGATCTGCCAGAGGCAGAGTGTCAATGAAATATGCCGAAGGGGGCGACTTGGGTTTTGGGTCATCCTTCCAGACAGTGAAACATTGCGGCGTACCGACACATGGGGGCAGCTTTCCAGAAGTTGCCGTAGCTTCGGCCGAGGATGGGAAATGCTCCGGCATCGGCATGTGCTGCTTCCACATGGCTGAATTTTCATCCACTATGGAACTGGAAACAGCCGCTTCCGGGGTTGGTACCGCACAGTTTGTGCCCGAAGGTAGGGAAGTAGAGTGGGAGTTCTCTTTTCTGCGCAACGGCAGCTTCAACTTGAATGGGTTGTCTGGCTCGCCGAATGAGCTCGGGAACCAAGCCTCTATAACGAACTTGAGCTCTCCCAGTTCGTCGTCGTGCAGCAACGCGGCTCTCGGAAGGGAAACCGCCACCTCTTGGCTGCGCTCGGGACCGATGACTCCAAAGGACGGCTGGACAGATATCCTGACGCCGCGACTCTCCGCGTTGGTCTTGAACTTGAAGGCGACCTCCTTGGGATGAGGGTTGATGACGGCAAAGTAGGCTTTCTCCGTCCCGTCATGGTTGGCTTGAAATTCAAGAAGGGAACGAGGGTAAAGTATGACTTTCGGAGCCTCGTTTACACCCATCCGTACCGCCGCCGGGTCTTGGGCATTTCCAGGAAAAGACGTCATCACGGATAAAGAAGCACACGTGTCGTTCAATAATAATTTTTTTCTTGTAGTAATTTCCCACAAAATTAAGCAAAAGCCTTTAAAACAAATTTCCGCGTTCACTACCTCAGGAACTATTGTTGCTCCTTACAGCAGTAAATCGATTTTCTAAAAAATGCTGTGTATGGTTTTTTCTAAAAAAAAAATTATCCAGTTAATGCGGCTTTACCATAAGATTAGTTACTGCTGCATGGAGTCAATACCCACTAACATACCGAAAGAAAGTAAATGCGTTCGAGCCACTGCTATCATTTGGTTGCTTTATTATCTTAAAGCTCTGACAATACAAACCAAAGGGTGATATGACAAAGACAAAAACATATTATGTTGCAAAGGATTGACGGTGTCAGCATGTATGTATACGTTACTGTATAATAATGTGTGTGTAATCGTGACCGAACAAGGGGGGAGGACTGAAAGGGTGGGATCGGCGCGTTTTCGATCATCACTGACATATTGTTGCAGCCCTCTTCTTGGAACCGGGAGGAGCTATGTTTCTTCCATCTTTGGCGCTATCGTGATCCCTGTCGCTTCCCTTGCTCGGTGCAGGAAAAAAAGGTCCTTTACTCAATTAGAATCTCTCCCCGGCTTCTTCTTCATCAGAATCCCTTGCACTGGCATATCCAAACAAACTTTGCTGAATGAATTCTGGACGTTGTGTGGCTGGTTCATGGGAGGGAGTAGGAGGGGCGAGTTAGGGACAAGAGCAGAACAAAAAGAAGTCTCAAAGAAAATGGCGAGATTGGGTTTGTGTGTTTGTGGAGGAAGTAAAGGGGAAAGACTCTCTTGATTCACTACAACGATTACAGGATTCACTACACAACTGTTGCGCACTCAGTGGAACCCTCTTTTGCCTTTGAGAAAAAAAGCACTTGCGTGTCTTTTTGATCCAAAACCCCTCTTGAGTTGAATAAAATACTGCGGTCACCAGAAAACTAAACACGTAATTACAAGCAATCCTTCCTGCCATTTTTGAACCGCCACGAAAAGCCACTTCCAATTTTCCGTTCTTTTTTTTAGTTAGCTATCACAATCAGACACGCAACAAGTTACTGTAAGCCACTTCCACAAGAAATTATCTACACGTTTTTAATTTACAGAGTTCTCTTCTAAGAATTCGAAGTAATAATACCTTTCGACTTGGCAGTCGCAGTGCTCAAAGTCGGCTGCTTCTGGCGAGACAGGAAGAGTTTAAAGGTTTTGTTCTATGTACACCTAAGTAGAAGATGGCTTTCATCCAAACTCACTCTAACTACAGGATAGGGAAAATTTGCACATCAAGAGAAGGAAAGGGAACCTAAGTTTGGTCGGCCCCCGTTCCGTAGAAAACTTGCATCCTTCCACGACTGCTCACTGAATGAATTTCGTGTAACGTAACGACAAAGAAAAAAACCTATCCGTGAGGTTGGGACAAAATATAGCAGTAGTTGGAGGGATGGTTCATTCGATGCAAGGCTAAAAACCGAAAGGAGGCAAGGCTATGTACGTAGTATGAAAAAGTACTTTCTTTGCTTTTCGAGACTTCGTGCGAGACGAACTCAGTCTTCTGTCCGGGTAAAAAAGGGCTCTTTTCTTGGTCGACAGTTCTCGAAAGTTTTGCTTCTGCATGGTAAAAGTGGGACTCTACTACTAGCGAAGGTAAGGAGAGGGAAGAAGTTTTCTACATATGGTACGTACTTCTGTTTCAAGAAGGGAAGTATACCTATTTAACCTGACGTGTTTCTTGTAGGAGAAACGTGCGCTTTTTTTTCTTCATGAAGAGGTGTAAGGAAGGAAGCTGTTCGTCATCTTTAGTGTATGAAAGTTTCGTAGGCCGTGATGAACCCCTGCTGCGATAGGAGCGAGAGCCTCTTCTCTACGGCGTCGCGGTACTTGGTGATGGCCGTCTTCTCGTCCTCGGACTTGGCGTGATGCTCCAGCGCGTGCAGAAGAATGTGGGCGCCGTGGTAACGCTGCAATAGAACAAAACATATAATTATATTTCAAGTTTACTAGAATAATTGCGTTGTTCATTACCTGGAAGCACTCTCCCGGGTTCCCAAAGAGCTCGTCCAGAGCAGCCGACTGGCACTGCTCCAGGGCGTGCTGGTACAGAATGTGGTCGGCGGTGGAGGAGCTGTTCTGCGGGTCCAGGCCACACTCGCTCAGGATGTTGTCCGTGTTCAGCATCTTGGTCATGGAAATGCAGTGACGGAAACGCTCGTTCAGGGTCGCCAGCACTAGAAAATGAAGGGAGATAATGGTAAATGCCATCCCAATTTAGTAGGACTCAATAGTCCTCTCACCATTCTTGACGGTGGTGGTTGGCTTGAGCCTCTTGGACTTGAGCTCCGCCCTAGAGAAGTCCAGGCTCTGCGACAGCAGGTGTAGGCACCTCATGTACAGTAGGAGCTGCTGCGCCCTCCTGTGCAGAGCGGAGGAGCTGTCAAAGACCCCTCCGCCCGGGTGGCGCGTGAGAGCGGACTCTGCCGTGAGGACGGACAGCGGGGCGGCCTTGAAGCGGGCCACGTCGATGATGGTGTCCACGTACTGCGCGATGAACTTGAGCTTGGCCAGGATCTCGTTGTGCTCGGGTGCCAGCAGCGTCTCCTCTGAGAGCTCATGGTGGACGTAGTTGATGTCTCCGGCGAAAGGGTCGTTCTCCTTGCCCGCCCCTGCCGCGGTGGCCAGGCCACCCCCCGTCAGCGAGTGGCGGCGGCTCAGCAGGCGGCCGGTGTCGTACGGGTTGCCGACGGCCCCTGCTCCAGCGGCGGCACCGGCGGCTGCGCCCAGCAGCAGGGGGTCACCATAGTTAAGGACGACGTTGCGGCCGCCCTGTTGGAGCTGGAGCTCGGCCGAGCGGCGGCGGAAGCCGGGAATGGTGGCGACGGCACCCACGGTGGGTGCGGAGGTCCCGGTAGGAGTGCTCTCAAGGGTGGCTCCCTCAGGAAGGGCACACAGATTCTCCGGGACGGTGATGGCGCGAGAGGCGGGTTGCCCTCCTGTCGCACCGCCGGAGTACTGGACCACCGCAGTCTGCGTGGAGGGGTCCTTGATCTCCGCACCCTTGTTGGGCGAGCCGAGGATGGGCGAGAGGCAGGGGATGTTGGAACCTCCCACGGCACCAGCGACTCCCGCAGTGGGGATCCTGGGCCCTCCAGTCGTCCTCACTGGAGAGACCGGCGGCAGGCGGCCGATGGTGGGTCCCACGGCCAACGGGGAGACGGGATTCCCCCCCATGGTGAACTGCACAGGCGGCGGCGGTGTTGTGGCTCCGGAGCTGCTGCTGCTTGTCCTGCGCCTGTGCCCGAGCGGAGGAGTCCCCATGGTGTACTGCGTCTGCGGCGGGGACAGCTGGCAGATGTCGGGCACCGCAGAGGGAGGGGCAGAGGTGCGGCGGGACTTGGCCTGGAGCTGCTGCTGCTGGTGCTTGGGCGATTTGGGGCTGGAAGCAGGGCTGGAGAGCGAGGAAGCCCTTGGCCTTCTGGAGGCGGAGGGGCTGGGCTGCACGGCCGCGGCCCCTAACGGCGCCACCCCCTCCTCCGGGAGAGGACCGAGGGTGGATCCTCCGCTTGCAGAGCTGACGCCGGACATGGCCGAGACGGAGTCACCGCTCTTGGTCCTGGATCGGGTGAGGCTCTGCTGTAGTTGCTGGTAAGCGGCCTTCATGCTGGGGACCGGCTGCGGCTCTGGCATCGGATTGGGCTGGACCGGAAGGGAGGCCGGGCGAGGTCCGCCGGCGCCAACTTGGGCGGGGGCGGCGCCGCTGACTGTGTGGCGCCTTCCCTGCGCGGGTGACGGTCGACTGGCGGCCTGCTGCTGCTGCTGCCTCTGCTGCTTCTTGCGCACCTCCGCAGCGTCCATGGTGAGGTGGTCTGGGACCATCACGAAGTCCTCCACCTGCTGCTCGGGGCTCGATCCCGTGGACTCCCTCTTTGGCTGATCCTGCTGCTTTGGCGTTGTAGGAGCTGCTGCTCCGGCTGCGGCAGCGATAGCCTCCGCTTGCCTGGCGGTGGGCGAGGCCGCGGCGATTGCATGGTGGTGCTGCGGCGACGGCTGCGGCTGCACGGCTCTGCGCGGGGAAGCCGTGGCGACAGCCTCTCTTGCTGCCGTCCTAGAGGAGGGGGTCCTTCCCGCCGGGACCGACACCGGCCTCGTCCTCTGTCCTCCGCTGGCGACGCTCACTCCCCTTGGGTGCGCGGGGATGCTGTCGTCCGTCTGCCCCCGGATGAACGGATGGTTGAAGAAGACCTCGAAGTCGATGCGGTCCTTGGAGTCCCTCTTCAGTAGGCCGAACAGCAGGTTGGCCAGCTCCTTGGAGATCCCGGACGGAAGCCTGAGGAGTAGACAAGAGGAGAGGTTAGCAACGAGAGGGCAGGGAGGGAGCGCGAAGAAAGCAATTTTCCACACGCACAAAGAAAGAACCCAGCTGAGATGGGGGACGACTTGCAGCACAAGTGTGTGTACCGCGCCAGTGCTCCAGAAAAAAGCTCACTTCCTTCTTCTTCCCCCACAAAAACATGAGAGGAAAGCGGGTTCGGAAAGGTAGACCCAAAGCTCAGGGGCAAAACGCACTTTAGAGTTAGGGGAAGACGCTTGGCTCGCGTTTCGAAAAGGAAGTGGACGGGAAAGCCGAGTACGTTAGTTCGTTGCTTTCGCCCGCCCCCGATCCCATTTCCCTTCCGTTAAAAAGTGCCAAAGTTTCACTGCTTGCGTAAGCAAAGCAGGCAGCCTTCCACCTTCCTTCAAGGACAAGATTCTTCTCCCCCAGCGAGATATTCCCTCACACCTTTTAAAAGATCAGATGTTCAGTTTTTGTGCTTGGAGCAAAAAAGCAAATTAGGCAAATATTGCCTTTGACAAGAACTTCTTCTAAAAGTCTTCACGTTACCTGGGGGCGAGGTTGGCGTTCTTCTCGTAGAAGTGCTTGAGCGCCTGGGGCGTCTGCGCCTGGAATGGCGCCTTCCCCGTCAGGCACTGGAACACGATGGTGCCCAGGCTCCAGAGGTCGGCCTTGTGGTTGTACTGCAGGGACATGATGACCTCGGGCGCCATGTACATGGGGGACCCGCACAGGGTGGCCGCCATAACGCCGTCCTGCAGGAAGCGGGCGAAGCCGAAGTCCGCTGCGGGAAAGAAAGGAGGAAGAAATATTTGTGTGTTTCTCTCGTCTGTCGGCGAATGGTATTTTAACGATGCGAAACGGGAGAGGAGGGAATTCGGGAATGACTTTCTCCTCCGGCAAAGCAAAAACGGCAAAAACATCTGGAGGTGGGGGAGATTTCCCCCCGGATGTGATGCCAGCGGAATGTCTACACAATATTGCGAGAAGGGGAAAGGGAAGAAGGACGGGGAAAGAAAGTCATTCCTCCGCTTTCCCGTCGTTTGTCGTCGTCGGAGTCTTGTTGTTTTCGTCCTCTTCGTCGCACTAACCTATTTTGAGTTTGATGTCCTGCGGCCTCGGGTGTCTGGAGCGGCCGTCGTGGCTGAGCAAGATGTTCTGGGGCTTCAGGTCGCGGTGGACGATGTCCTTGCTCACCATGGCAGACATGGCGCCCGCTGCAAAGAAGAGAAAAGTAAAAAAAAATAAGCTTCCACGTTGTCATGTTCGCAATTGTGCGCAATAAATTATCCGACACAGACAGTCAGACGTCGGCTCTGAGCCCTGTGACGACACTCGTCTTCTCCTAAGGCGACAGGGAGGGGAGAGAGACGGCGGAGAAACAATCCAGGTGAAAAAGGGGGAAGGAAGAACAGAGAACACAATTTGCGCAGTTCGCAAAGAGAAAGGGTTGAGTGCTGCAGCTATAGCGTATTTCTTAGAGATCCACAACGCTACAAATTTATGGCATGATGTTGCTGGTCTGGTTGAAGAGCAATTGGTTCCAAATAAGGAATGATGCAGTTCCAACATTTTCTGTCGGCAACAGTAGCGTGACGTTCTTACTTTAAAAAATCCACAAAAATCCAGTTGGGAGCCAAGCCAATTTTCCTAGACATCCGGGCTCCAAAAGCATGCTCAAAACTAGTACTACTACTACTCCTTTCCCCCCCTC
>JAAUXV010103841.1_pt1 | contig 16000 bp, 13 predicted proteins | sample 7278181 | NCBI WGS metagenome assembly JAAUXV01 (sample SAMN14350114, study PRJNA611818) | marine sediment metagenome | isolation source: surface marine sediment (2.1m) | place: French Polynesia: Moorea | collected 2018-08
CTCCCCCCCCCTCCTCCTCTTTATTGGGCCCACAACCAGATATCGAAAAGATAAAAAATACAAATCCACTTGTGAAAAAAGAAAAAGGAGAACAGGAATAAAATATTCTGTTTAGTTTTGGGAAATTCTCCTACTTTTTTTGCGACGAGGTCAATGGCGGAACGTGGCCCCTTCATTTCTCCCCTAATCAGGCGCGGGCGGAGGTCCCCCATTGAGGGAAGGATCCTTTGCTCACTACGCGGTGATAGACGCGGCGCCGTCAAACAGAGGACGAAACCAATATTTCATGTGACTCAGAGAGAAGAAGAAGATGCCACGGAGCAAACCCAACAAAGCATCCTCCCCAGTCGCATTCCTCTCGCTTCTACATACCCCTTTCCCCTCCTGTAAAAAATATGCCCAGTAATGAGAAACTCGAAATTTTAGCTAATTAGCATCCTGGGCGGATATGGAAACCTTTTCTCTTTTTTTGCGTGGGGTGGGGAGGCAAGAGAAGGCTTTTGTTTATGTGCGGCGCTGTCGGTAAATCTCTTTCTCTCTTTCTATCTCTCTCACGGACTGGGGGGTGGATCCTTATTTGGTCTTGTCATCCGCCCTCGTCTTCCTTCGTCGACTTGATCTTTTCCTCGCGACATCACAGCATGAACGGCGGGAGGAAGGAATGCTGCTGTCCCCACTTCTTCTGGTCTGCATGGGGGAGGGGGGGAACGTGCCACCTTGCATGCAAATACGGGGAGAGAGATTCACCAAAAAATAGTTTTCTTAGTGTTCAGAGACAAAAGAGAAACTTTCCCCAAATTATGTGCCGATTCATTTGGGGGAAATTTAACTGTTTCGGTTGATATTTGTCTGACGATTGTTGCTGTTGTTTTCCGCCCACCGCCGCCGCATTGTGCCTGTTTCTCGGTCTGTCGGTCGGTCGGTCACCCCTCTCTCCTCCATTGTGTGTGCCAGTCAGAAATGGGCGGCAGAGGAGGAGAAGGATGGGACATACTGGCACACAAGCAAGTGACGACGCCCGGCGACCGAGGAGAGGAGAGAGAGGAAGGAAGGCGGCGCCATTGTTGGGGAGGAAATGGAGGAGGAGGAGGAGGATTTGCATGGCGACGGCGGCGGCGGCGGCGGGACGAGAGAGGGATGGGGTCAGAACGGAAAGGAAGAAGCAGAGGACCAAGACCAAAATATTTTTCTTCCTACGCGGCGTTTGCTACAGGGAAGGGGAGGAAGAAGAAGAGGAGGCGAGATGAATGGGCGGCGAAATGGGGCTGCCTTGACTGTGGTAGTATGCCTCGCCTTGCTCCTTGGGGGATGGGTGAGTCACCAGCGCACTTGCTTCAAGTGGAGATTTCTTTTGTCCGCCACTGCCACAACGCTGAAGACGCCACCACCAATCTTCGTCCTCCGCTGATAAATCCGCCTCTGTCTCCCGAGAGAAGTTTGCAAAGACAGTATTTTATTTCCCTTCTTTTTTGCAAATTGTGTGGTACAATGAACTTGCATGGAAAAAGATTCCTTGCGCGTGATCGTTTTCAGCGGCGTGTCGGGAAAGAGCCGGAAACAATCGCGAAAAGAGAGGAGGATGAGGTAGGTGCAACATGGCACCTCTCACTTGAGCGGCGACCGCGACGGAACGACCAAAGCGTGGGCCGGGGAGGGGGAAGAGAAGAAGGGTAATGAATTGAGAAACGATCTCGAGACACGCAAAAGAAAGGAGAGGAGGGAGGAGAGAAAAACGAGGAGGGACACGAACCAAAGAGGGGGTTATTGACTGCATGATAATCGATACATACTCTCCACCAACACACCTCAAAAGAACTAGCGAAGACGGAATTTTTTCCTCATATGAACAGTGATGCAGGTAGCGCCTAATTCAGTCTCTTCAAAATTCCCTTTATTTTTTGCTACGATTGGGCGAATTCCCTGACAATTGATTCCGACTGTTATTGTCGCCAAGGCATATCCGCCCAAAGAAAAAACTTTTTTTCTCCGCCTCATGCATTGCTCGTATCCTTGCAGCAATCGATGCAACTGCCTCCGTCGGAGAGAGAGAGAGAGGATAGAAGAAGGGGAAGAAATCCCCCCTTGTTGGATCGAGGCCACAAGAGACAAGACGAGAAGAGGAAGATCTCAGCCGCAGCAATCCCAAATCCTTCCGAAACTGCCGTCAACGCAGGAGAGAGAGAGAGACATGCCTTCCCCTCCCCTCCCATACCTTTCTCGCAAAAAAGAGGCGCGAGGAAAAAAGGGGGGTGAATCGAGGGGTGTAGTAGTGTGGGGATGGGATAGGCCGCTGAAGACTTCTTTTTTTCGTGATCCCGCATACCGACGAGCGAAGGGGGAGGGGGCGACCCGGGCACACTCGCTCAGACAGGCAGGCCCCGGATATCCCCACAAATGGATTAGGAGGAGGAGAAAGGGGAGAGGAGAGAACTTTTTTTGCAAGATAAAAGTTTCTTTCTTCGTTTCTGCGAAAAAAAGAAGCCGCGATATTTTGGATGAAGACGAGGACGACCTGTCGCCATCCAGTCTGCCACACTTTTCGAGACTCCACTCCACTTGGGATCTCAAGACAGGATTTCGAGATGTGGGAAACGAAACTTTTTTTTGCACCCTCGAAAGGTTTCTTCCCCCGCTGCCTCGCTGACACAATTTCAATCTGCACGCTGTGGAGCCTGGAAGTCTGGGACGAAATGTGCGCACGTGTATGAGCGCGGTAACCCAAGACGATGAGTCGTACGAACACAGGTAGGTCCGGCTGCCGACGGGCTTGCATCCTGAGGGTGTTTTGGAAGCGCGGGGGAGGGGGAGCCCAGCGGCCGACCCAGCGGGAATTCGACGGAGATTCAGCGAAAGGCGGAAAGTAAATCCATCACTTGGAACGTGCATGATATGGGTTGCTCGAATTCCATACCAGACACACTTTTCGCCGGCTTTTTGGCTCGGGATCGTCTCGCTGCCAAACGCGGCGGCGGCGAGAGACACACACTGAATACGTGTGTCGTACGAATGGACTAGTACGACGAGAAGAAGAACTGGGCGACAAATGCAGAGTCATGCAAAGAAAACACGCTCACCGCCGCCGCAGTCAAACCCCGTAAAAAAGGGGGGAGGAAATAAAAAAAGAAAAAGCTTTGTTGTGTGTCCGAGGCGGAAAAAGCGTAAAAAGCCCGAACAGAGAGAAAGAGAGACTTCCCGTCAAATATTGCCTCTACGGAGTGAGCACACATATCGAGGTGGGTTTTTCGCGGCCCATAATTCACTTCTTTTTCCCGCACGTGAAAAAAAAGGGAATGTCGTTGTAGGAAGAAAAGGAGGACCGACCGACCGACCGACGACAAATGTTTATTGTCCCAGTCCTCCTCTTTCCCTTTCTTTCCCTTTCCTTCGGTGGGCGCGGGCAAATCAGGCAATGTCTCTTCCTCCTCCCCCTACCCTCGATCCCCCTTCTCCCTCATGCCATGGATGGCTTCGCACACATTCATTTCCCCGCTAATTGATTTATCATGCAAATATGAACTTCCTTCTCTTCCCTCTCTTGTGTCATTCCGTCTTCTTGGTGACGGTCTTCCCGTCCGACCGAGGAAGATGTTTTCTTTGGGAGTTGCCAATATAACTCACAGTTATCTCTAGGAACTTTGCGCCGACACAGAAGAGCGCTGATTTAGGGAGCCTGACTTTCCTTTTGCATATCAGTTCTAGTTTTAGTCTCCTTCTTATCCTTTGCCCAGTAGATTCGTCCTTAATTCAGGTGGCGGCGTCGGCAGGAATTGCTAAAACCAAGAGTGCCAAGGGGGAGATAGGAGAAAGCCAGAGATAGAGCAGTTCAAGATTCGCCAGATTTGCTGACCATTGCAAAATTGTGGTACCAGGTACTTCTAATGCACTGTACAACAAACTAAATTATAGGAATGACTTTTTTGCATTTAGGGGAATCTCCAACCTTGGTACAGCTCTTCCCTCCCTTGGGAGGGAGGGCTTGGTTTGGTTGGAGCGGCGTAAATCGCGACGTCCCTCTCTCTCTCCTCTCCCGCCGCCTCTTGGGAAAGGGGGGGGGAGAAAAAGGGGGATTCCCATGAATGCATTAGAAAGCAGGAGGAGAGAAAAGGAGATATCGGGAATGGGAATTCCGGCGAAGGAGAAGACTGGGTGGAAGAGAAAGAGAGAAAGGAAAGTAGCCGAAAAGCCCTACCAAACCAAGAAGATCCCTTGTAAAATGAGTCGTAATAATTCAAACTCAACTTTTGAAAGCAGGGCCGTGCTAGTTTTAGTGCCCCCCGAATTACTTTTCCATGTCTGGTCGACATGCTTTGTCTGATCTGAACTCAGAGAGGCAGTTGGCAAACTCTCCGAAGGAAAAGGCACAAAAGGTTTCCTTCTCCTTCTCCCTCCTTCCGAAAACCACCTTTATCGGCGGCTGCGCTGCAGGAAGAAGAGAAATGAAAATTGGAGGGGAAAAGGGGGTCGCGGGGAACGAAGAGGAGGGTTAAACGAGGAGGAAATCTCTCTCTCCTCCATCGCCGACACTTGGCTTTCGAGAGGAGGAGGTGGTGATGGTGGCGGAATGAGGCCCCTTCGCGACCCTTGCGCACAGATCGCAGCTGCAAGAATGAATAAATTCACATTCTCAGCGTTTCTATTTCTGCTCCCTATTTTTCAAAATTCATCCTTGAACGTACATCGTTGTACTTCTTTAGTGCGCACATTGTGCTGTAAAGACCTCAATCTCGCGAGCAGCAACGCGAAATTAGAAAAAAAATCCCAGACTTCCCTTCCCCCCTTCCAATTTGCTCTTGCTTCAGAGCACCGGAAAAGGAAGGAGAGGAAGGAAGTGGAGGGGGGAAAAAGGAAGGAAGGAGGTCAAATTCATTTTTCCGGGAGATCAAATTCCTTTTCCTTTTTTCCTTCCCCCGACTGTATTGTATTGTGCTGTAGTTTGATGTACTGAACGTTCAGGTAAGGTACGTAGAGAGAAAAAACTTTGCTAGCGCTTAGCCAGTTATTTCTTTTGATATGACCCGGCAACTTAGGGCGAGATTCTACGAAGACCTTGACTCAAAGAATGCTTCGTCATAGAGGTGTCATGAAGCATCATATTTCCATGTATATTTACAACACCCACCATCTCTATAAAATTTACACAATGCACATTTGCACAACCGTCTATCAATGCAGTAAAAATATTTGAAACTAGCCCACCTCCAAAATTCCACCTTACCAAAGGGATGTGTTGTGCGTACACAAGTCTGATACTCAAATGTATTCGATTTGTTGCCTTCCCCTCACTTTCCCTCCCGTAAGCCCTCCGTCCCTCCCCTCTCCCTTAGACATGTTTCAAAACTTTTCATCCTCTTCCTCCTTCCGCATCACTTGGCCCGACTTGGCGAAGCTCAGCCCGCCTGTGTTTTAGAGGGGTGGGCCTTCCTTCGGAGACGCTGAGTGAGAATTTCATGGAATGACGAGAAAGCTTGGATAACAAAACGCTGTTGTCTTCTAACTCCAGTGTCTGTAACTGTCAAAGTAACTGTGCGTAGTGTTGTCAGTGTCTTTTTATCCGATCATTTCTGCTTTATGAAACTTTCCTAAGTTCGGCATAAGGGGGGGAAGGAAGAGGAGGAAAAGAGAAACTGACTGCAAAAGATTGGCAAAGAGGGTAGGCCCGGCGAAAAGAGGAGGAGGAGGAGGTAAACAAAGACGAGGCTTGGGAGGGAGAGGGGAGAAAAAAGTATGTTGTATAGCTAGCAGGTGTCTTTTCGCGCGGAAGATATGGGAGGGGAAGAGGGAGTAGTGGAGGAGGGGGGGGAGAGAAAATTTCCTTTCTCCAGGATGTATGGCGTCGGCGACGTTGCCAGCCGGGTATGGATCGGATTCACCGCAATCACACTTGGGCAATTAGCAATCTGGCTGACATTTACAGTTTGTGAAGTTCAAACTGGATGTAGATTCAGCGTCAAAAGCAGTATTCACCTGTGTTGGTAAAATCCTCCGTGAAGATGAAAGAATCTATCCACCTCCTCCTTGGAAGGCGGGCGGGCGTCGACAAAAGCAAATTTCGGCGAGAAGCAAAAAAGAGAGACGGAAAGTCTGCCATTTTTTGCTCGCCTTTTAGCTTCTCTTCCAAGAACAACGATTGTTGTTGCCCAAGGCTCCAAAAGGTCGCGCTGACATGGTCATTGGTGGATTTTGCACGTTTGCCAACAAAAAGTGTTGCCGTTCATACGGCGGTCGCCCACGTATGGTCGGCGTCGTCGGACGTTTTTGACGCCGTCTTGCGTGCATCCCTCCTCCAAACGCCGTCACTGGCCCTCCTCATATCCCACATAAGAGGAGAAGGGGGCAGAAGGGGGGAAACACTGAGGGAAAAGGTTGCTGCACCACCGGCAGCGCCTCCTTTTGAGACAGGAGAGGCCCCTCAAACGGGCCCGGGAAAGGGGAGGGAACTCGCCAATGTGGTAGACAAAGAATGCACATTTTACTGTTGATTGGGAAACCTTGGCGAAATTTTATTTTCTATGAAGATGCACTGGCTTGTACGTAGGATGATGGGATAGGGGAGTGTAAAAAAGCTTGTGGCGCGTGGGATTTCTTTCCCCCCTTTCCTTCTTCTTCCTAGAGACGTCTGAACTGTGCATCACCGAGTAACTTTCTCCGTCGACGACGAAGACGACAAGAAAAAAGAAACGAAGAAGAGTTTTAATTTCCGGAGATGGATTTGTGGAAAAAGAGGAAGAAGCACGTCTTTTCCCTAAAGCGAGAGAGACAACAGCTATGGAATTTATTCGACCGAGTTTTCCCGAAGTCAGTCTATATCACGGAAAAGAGGCGGAGCCCACGAAGACGAGGCTTCGGATCAGCCGGAGACAAGACAAGCAAATTAAATGAAACTAGACGTGAGAGATTCCGGCCCGGTATCCCCCCCTCCCCTCCTCCTTCCCTTTTTCTTGTTCCCGATAATAAAGCGAGGCATTTCCTTCCTTCCTCTATCTCGAGATTCCTCTCCCATGCACCCACTCCCTTTTCCCTTTTCCCTTTTCCCTTTCCTCCGTCCGCCTTTGCGTGCCAAAACAAAATTTTCTCACGGTGTGTCTCGGTCGTTCGTTCCTCTCCCTCCTCGCGGTATCGCTTCTTGACTGCCTCTGCCTGCGTGTGTGGCCGGGGGGGAGGGGAGGTCAGACGTGGGCGCTCGGCCAAATATGTGTTCACGTGTGCCAAATTAACTGGCGAAAAGACATAAAAGTTTGACTTAGTACACAATGAAGCAACTTATTTGATCACAGTAATACATGCCCATGTCTGGGATACCCGTCGCCTCCCTTCCTCCTTCTCCCCTTTGCGTGAAACTCGAAAAGGAGGAGGAGGAGGAGGAGGGAACATTACACATTCCGCCGCGTAAGGCGGCAGTTGGTTGGTGGTCCTACCATGGATGGTGGTGGTTAGCCATTTTCTCTTTTTGCGAGCGTGTAAAAGGGCGGCTCTCCTCTTTTTTGCACACAGCGGCGACTCATGAAGCGGAGGGAGCAGGCCCATAAAAATGCCATCGAGGAAATGAATGCCTCAATCACGACCGACGAACGGAACAGGAGGAGACATCGGGAAAGGGAAAAGGGGGGAAATGTATACTTGGATATCTGATCCGGCAACAGAGGACGATCAACGTCTTGACAATGGCCTGTGACGTTCTTGTGGGTCTTATTGAAATATTGAAGGAAGATAATTCTTTTCGGCAAGAGGTGAAAATCCATCAATCTTCTAGATTCGTCCGAAGTGCCATACAGGATATTTTTTTCTTGTCTCGCCGTTTGAGTGCTTCGACTTTTTGACGACCGTTATTACAACCTGAAGAAGAGGAGAAACACGACCTGGAACAAAAGAGTTTCCCACTTTTCCTCGTCTCTCTCCAGTTTCGCAAAAAAAAGTCCTCTACATACGTCCTACACTTTTATTCTCAAGAAATGACGAGGGGAAATTATTTTCCTTTTTTCTGTCAAGGGCCGAGAGGCAACCCCTTCCTTCTCCCTCTCTCTTGATTCTTCCATATCCCATTTGCCGGTCACTTATTACCCATCCGGGACCGACGAGGACTGGCCACACTAAATCTGTCAGTCAGGAGGGGAAAGGGGGAAGGGGCGTCGGGCCGAGAGGAGAGGGCAATTGGGCCATACATAATGACGGAATGAGGGGAGAAGAGCGGCGGCGGGCATAAATCAGAATGGGATCAATGTGGAATGCGGGGAAGAAGAAGAAGCGGGGAAATCACCCTTGATGTACAATATGATTCCCGCATCCTTTTAGGTATTAAAACAAGGAACAAACTTTGTTCAATGACCTGGGCTCTTCATTTTGAAATTATATTGCGAAAGAAAAGGGTATTCCAAAGGCACTTCACAGAAACCATCGTTTTTCAAACCATCTTTTTTTCGCACTATGATTTACATTTTTACTGGATTTTTGACATTTTCTTTTTAAAAAGCAAAAGTAAGGGTTTTGCTTTTTAATTTCTTTGACCATACATGGACTTTGGGGAGAGCCATGTATAAAAGTTGTTCCCCTCCAACAACAACAACCACCACCACCACTGCAATCATTACATGACCTGTCGCCAAGGGCCGCAGGTAAACAGTCCCGAAAAATTAGGTCGCTGTGAGGCACGACAATGAGATGTCAGTCTTCGATTGTCCGCCGGTCTCCGTCTGTGTTGCGAGTAGAGGGAGACCAGCAGGTCGGATTCCATCTCGTCTGTCGAGATCGCCGCCGACGTCGCAAAGGGAAGGGAGAATCGGCGATTTTAGAATCGGTAAGTTTTTATTTCCGAACGACTGTCTTAACTGACTCTTGTCTTGCAAAATGACCAGCGGAAAGTTATTCTTTGGCGATTTTCTGCTGTCACTCCGAGGACAAACACGTTCGCCTCCCCCCTGTTGTGACAAAAGTGGAGCATCCTGTTCGAAGCTAGGATCGGTAGGCCGGGGCAGACGCGCCAGGGGTCACAGCAATAAACAAAAAGAGGCCGCCGCCGATTTGGCCGTCGATCGCTTCTTCCCGGATAAGGCTGGAGCCAAATTCCTGCGGGTTGCCTTCCTCGATCCTGGCGCCGCCATCCGCGGTCGGTCCGCAAATATTTTTCCTGCCTCCGTCTGGTTGACGCTCGTCGGCAAAAGTGGGACATCTTCTTCTTCGGCGGAGAAAAGTAGGCCTAGAGGTACACTAGTAGTGTTTCCCCGCAGACGGAAAAAAAGAAGGAAATAAATGCGGTTTTGGGAAAATGGCCTAGCTGGCTTTTTTCCCTTTTCTTTCGTGCAAGAAAGCCCGACTTGTTGTGGGTTTCCCGCATTTCTGAAGAAATGCTGGGGGAGAAAGGATGGGGAAAAGTCGCACTTGACAAATGTTCCACTGACCTGGGGAGGGGGAAAGAGAGGAAGGAGTGAGTTTGACTGATGTCACCTCTCCCCTAAAGGAAAGAAAAATCGGAGGATAAGAGTATACGGGGACAAATTTCGACTTTCTCCCCATACACACTTTCGAAGCGAGACTAACTGACAAGCAGCCGGCGTGCCCACTAGGAAATCACTTTGGGGCGACGACGATGGTCAATGGGGGCATGCCCTTCCCCCATAAGATGTGCACACAGGCGGGAGAGAGGAGGGAATGGGGAGTCGATGGATATTGGGGCGACGGGTTCCTTATCATCATTGAAGGGAGGAGGGGAGTCACGAAATGGGCGTCGAAATGGGGCGAAGGAGAGGAAGAAACGGGTTGAAGGAGGCGATTTCATGGGAGAGGGGGGAGGAAAGAAGCTGTTGCGAGGGCGATAAGGAAGAGGGGCATGGCATCATCATACATGGTACACAAAAGAATTTAATAATCCATTGTTCTGCTACCTAGTTTCTTTTTTATAAGAATCCTTTTCTAAATCTTTTCCACAATTGTGAATGAGAAAGAACAGGAATTCTCCTTTGCTTCCATGTATGACTCGGAGCCATAGTCGTTGGGCTGTGACATAGGACGAAGGAGGAGGAGGAGGACGATAATATTGTTGAGCTGGCAAAAGAGAGGCCTTAGACCGACCGAGGAAGCGGCATATACTACTAGACAGAGGGAGAGGGGGACGGGCTCCTCCTCGCCAGAAGAGCGTCAATATATCATGCCGCCGCCGCCGCCGCCGGGTTGTGGGATGCCAAGCCAGAACCAGAGGATGGATGGAGGGGATGCAGCGGCGGAGGAGGAGGAAGAAAGTGTAACGTAATCAGACCGCCAGAAGGGGAAGAAGAAGAAAAGAAATGGAAAGGGGTTTCTGCGGCGACGCCGACTGGGTGTGATGATGCTCCCTCCTCAGAATGTGGGTGGATGGATATGACGGGGGCTTGCTTGCTGCTTACGCACCTAGCTAAAGAGAGGGAAGAGGATAATGCTTTTTTGCTCCTTCCCTCCCTCCCCATTGCAGCGAAAAATGAGTTACTCCTCTTCCTCTTGGGTGTTGGAATGCGCTCTTTTCACTCTAGTTGCACGCAAGCACCTCCTCATACATAGTACCTCCAACGAAGCTCTCTCTCTCACGCCCTTTCCCCCGGAGCAGTTTCGCTTTGCATGTCAGACTCACCCCTCCCTACCTCCCCAAACTTTTTTTTGCCTCACCCCCCAAAAAGAAGAAGATTTTAACGGCGTAATTGTGAGGCGGATGAGGGAAGGAAAGAAGCAAGGTGAGCCTTTGTTTTCCCTCCCCCCTCTCCCCTCCGTACGTACCGGGCTCGTGCGGGGAAAGAGAGTCAGATTGAGAAATTGTTGCTTCTTCTTCTTCCCCTCTCTATCCTCCCCTCCCGGATAGAAAGGTCGTCTCTCCCTACTTTTTCCCCTTTTCTTCTTTTTTCTGCCTCTCCGCGCTCCAACGCCCACGGCGCCGCTGGGAAAAAGGGAAGAGGAGAGTGAGGCTCAAAAACGACGAAGACGAGGCTCCGTCGTCTTTCATTTGTTGGGCCGCCCCTACGTACAGCAGAAGGAAACACGACCTAGCACGTAATGCAGTTCCTGCCTATAAAAGGGACTCTTCCTCAGTAATTCAAATGCCGATCCAATGTGTACTTCATTCTACTCTTTCGTGGGATGCCCATGAAAATTTAACGTTCTTGATATATTCTAACTTATTTGCCTCTTTGACCACCTGAAAACGCTTTTCCAGGCGTTCAACCAACGGGTGTCTACGTAGAAACATGCCACGTTCATAGTTTCGTGCGTAGGAGGAAGAAGACGGCGCAGGCAGGCTCGTCTGACTGGCACCCTCCCTCTCCTCTTTGCTCTTTTGCATTTGTCGGTCGGGGAATATGTTAGTACAGGAACAGGGCAGACTCCTCTTCCTCGCTCCCTTTCCTTCCTGCCCACTCTTCCGCACAGTGTACGTACGAAGCCACATACGTTCAGTACACCACACCGCACACAGAGTTCAGAGCGGAGGAGCATGAACTGGGTCTTTTTTGCTTGTGCACATGCGGGCGTCGGCGGAGGCGGTGTCCGTTGTTTACAGTCAATACAACTGTGAGACGGGCAAGGGGGAAAGTCAGGATGGGTCTGAGCGTTCGGACAGGCATGAAATTCGCTTTTCCTTCTGCGGCGGCGACCCTTCCTCCAGAGTGAGCCAACAAGCAATCACATTAAGAAAGCACCCATTCGTCAATCACCAAGCAAACAGGCGCGACTTGACTTCCTCTTCTTATCCCTCTCTCTCCCCTCCTTGGATGGGCCTACTACTACCACGTACTATGATGCCCAGTCGCCCACTTCTCTCGTCTGGCGGCATTGCTCTTCTTCCTTTGATTTATCGGGACGCCCTACAGAAAAAGAGGAGGGAAAAGAAGACGAACCCTTCTCATCCTCTTACTCGGCTGAGGGAGGAAGAGGGGGAAGGGAGAAAGGAGGCCCACACACAGCTACAGTAGACATCGAGAGTAGTCTGTAAGAGGAGGAGGGGGGAAAGGATGAGTTGCAAGAAGGGATTAGAAGGAAGGGATTCGCCAAACCAGTATAATTTCCGAAAATATAAAGAATATAAGGCCTACTGTCCCTAACCTGAAAGCAAAAAAGTAGACTCCTGCAATTTCATAAAAGAGATGCTTCTTGTTTTTGCCCGTCTGGCTAGCCGCCCATTTCATATCTCTCCGGCGACGGCGAAGGGGCGGGGGGCGGACGGGGCACTCTCACTATACTACTTCCTCTCACTCTCGTCGCATCCATTTCTCCCACGGTTCTCTTTGCTCATGGGCGATGGGGAAGGGGGGAACAAGAGCAAAAGCAAAGCAATGGGAGGAGCCACCTCTCCTGACCTACATCTGGCGAAGAGGCCTCTTCGGATAAGACTCTGGATCATCATCAGGAGGAGGAGAGGGAGTTATGATCCGTCCGGTGTCCTACTAACGAGTAAATTTCCATATCCGAATCAGATAACCGCTCCTCCTCTCCCTGACGAGAGAGATGCCTTCTCCGTCCCTCCTCACTTTGTCTGATTGCGTCTGGGCATCGTCGGCGGGGATATCTTTTCTTCTTCCTTCTCCTCCAACCTGTCAGAGGAGCCGACGGACGAGGAGGAGGAGAAAGAGGGGGAGGTTTTTCTTGGCCGGCTTCTTCTTCCTTCTACAAGAGTTGTTCTTTGCGTGCATTATTATCTCCTTCCTTCCTTCGCCCGTCCGTCCGTCCACAGTCCAGATCGACCGGCCCAAAACTGATGGATGGCCCATGCTGCATGGTGGCTCTCTCTGGTCTGCGATGGGCCCCGCCCGCGGCTGCAATGGAAAAAGAGTGGACCTGGACAGACCAACGTCCGGTTATTGTTGATGTTGTTGTTCTCTCCCACCTCCCTTTTGCTGATGCAATGTTATTTACCTCCAGCACTTTGCGTTATAGGGCCAAGGGCAACGGGGTATGCCGTACGAGAAATAGGTGTCCCTCGGCCGTTTCCCCCCTTTTCGATCGTGCCTCCCAATACGGCAATTCTGGCCAGGAAAACAACAATCTGACCCTCTCCGGATGCGCTTCTCGATCGCCTGGTCGGCCAACCGAAAATCGCCCCTTTTGCAATCAGCGATTGCAGAAGAAATGGAGCGGCAGAAAAACCACATTTTATTTCGGCTATTTCCATTCCATTTAATTTATTGTTAAACTGCGGAAGATTTTTGTCTTCTTTTTTAAAGGAATTATAATGGGAAATTTTTAAAGCGCACCGTTGAACCTTGAATAAATCTAAACATAGGCGCCTAGATCTCTTCCAAGAAGGGATATTAACGCACGGGAGGAGTACAGGGAGGAGGAGGAGGAGGAGAGAGGACCTTTTCTATAGGAAAGCCCTAGAAAAAGTAGTAGGAAGGCCTTTCTCCCCTCCCTCTCCCTCCAGCCTTTTTATTTCCACTGCGGTGGCCACAGTCAGGAAAGGACTTATTCTCGTTGTGAGAGTCGCCATCGCCGCCGCCGCCGCCGCAGTCGGAAACCCCCTTCTCCCACACTCGATCAATCTTCTCGAGGACGGCTGGGAAACAAGCGCGGAGATCGTGATCCTACGAGCAAATATCATTTAGTAGTGCGAAGCAATTCTGCGATTCCATATTAGACGTCCAACCGAATTAGACGTATTAGACGTAATGCATGTAAAACGCAACATGCAAAAGATGGCTATTATTTACGAAAGCAACAGACGAGGCAGATTTTTGTCTGAAACTACCGTACATATTTTAGGGGAAAAACAGACCAAATAATACTAAAAAAACAAATAGCTGGTATGATTACCGTACTGATATTAAGTGAACGACACTTTGGTATTTTGGTATTTTGGTACTAAAGACAGTCCGGCTAGCGTTGAAAAGGAAGCCATAGAGAAGGAGAAAGAGAGGAGGAAAGTGGCTAAGTGCATCTCTTCGTCTTGATACATTGGCGACGGCGGAGGCGGAGGCGGAGGCGGAGGCGGAGAGACTTCTAGAACAAGCAAGTGTCCCCTCCCTCCTCAGCCTAGTCCTGCCCAAAAAGGAGAAACATCTTTTGTGACTTTTGTTTCTGGGCGGCGAGGAAGGAGGACTCACTCACTCGCGTACCCTTCTTCCTCTTTCTTTCGCGGGTCGATTTCTCATTCTGGAAAAGGAGGAGAGAAGTGGATGTGGTACACTATACATTTGTGTGCGGTGCAGCTGCCCAAGTGGACATGGGATCGTCCGAGACGACAAGGATGCGAGAGTGGCTGTTGATGATGGTGTTGATGGCCAGAACCTCTTTGGCATGAACACATGCGCTGGTTCGGAGTACCTGACATGGACCTCCCTCGGGTCGGGTCAATGGCCATCAGGCACGATATATGTAGTGTTGGGGGGAAGAAGAGGAGCGAGGAAACTTGATTCTCTTTCCTCGCTTGTTTATATGCGTCTCGATGGACTATCCACCCAGCACACCTCTTGCCAAAGCCGAATCATAAAAAGCCCCCATTTGAGGCATTCCAGGCGCGGGAGAGAATAACAGCGAACGAGCTGTTAAGTGGTGTGGGCGGGATACTTGTTTACACAGCGGCTTATTTGTATTCCCTCTCCTCTCCTTCCCCTTTTTGTGGCGGGGCATCAAGTCGGCGTCATTGAAGCCTTCCTCTTTTTCTCGGCCACCCTCAGGGGGCAAAGAACAGAAATTCGGACGAGGCGGACGAGGAGGGAGAAGCGCCTACTCTTTTCCCATTTCATCCCGAAATGGAGGCTGTTGATCAAACTTATCTCTCCCCTCCGTCGCGAGGCAGACGAGATGACGAGGGATTGACCAACTTGTTTACAATTGATTGAAAAAATTTCCCTCATAGGCTCGTGAGTTACATATTTCTTCTGTATTTCCTCGTTCCATCATTTTTTTCTCCGTCGAATCCCCTCCCCTTCCAGTCTTTTCGGCGCCGGCGATCTCTCATCGGGACGGCGTCGGCGGCGTCGGCCTCCATCCAGCCCGCGGGACTCCCCCCTCCCTTCCCCCCGGCCGCGGAGGAAAAAAGAAAGAAAGAGAACAGCACCTTCTCTTCCCTTCCCTTCACTGCTCTCCCTCCTCCCACCCAAAAAAAGGAGCGAGGGAAAAATGGGCCTGTCCGCCAACATCCCATTTCATTTCTCTCCCTCCCTCCTTTCCTCTTTTGCCTTCGGCCAGATCCGGTTATTAAGCCAGAGAGAAGGAGGGCGAGAAATCAGGGAGACCTGACGGCCAATCAAGGAAAAGGGGAAGGAAAAGGACAAAAACTTTTTTCCAGTAAAAGTTTTTCTCTTTTTTCCTTTTGCTGCTATACGAAGAAGTTTTTTATAGTAGGCCTGCTATACGTACCTGTCCATTCCGCTCCCCCGACTTTCCCACGTGTGCTTTCTCATTCCCCTCCTCCTCCTCCTATTCCCCCCCCTTCTTCCTCATATGTGAATGCGCGCGTGAGAAATGATTGCAGCTCCCTCCCTCTCTTCCCCCTTCTGCATCCGCCCATCCTCTTTCTTCGGCCCAAGGGAAAATAAACATACTCCTCCTTCTCCTCCTCCGTCCTGATTACGCGCGCACTTTGTCCCTAATGGCATCCCCCCTCCCTGCGACGAAGACGCTCCCCCCCACCCCACATATAGATCGAGACTTATCGGGGGGGACGAAGACTGATCCAAATAGAGGAGAAGGAGGAGGAAAAGCAAATGGAATTATGCCCAGACACGGACTCGCGTGTACGTCGGCAGGCCCACTATCCAGCTGTGCTTCCACTCCCTCCCGCGGCGCCATGACACTGAAACAAGGGGGAAGAAAATGAGGGTTGATTTTTTTCAATTTGCCGCTGCTGGCAGCGGGGGGGGGCACTTCCGATCGCTACTCTTGCTCTCGTTAGTCTGGGTCGGATCCGCCGTTCCTGGGAGACGGGTTTCATGAAATAGAATTAGAAATCAAGCAAGATATGTCGAGAGTTCATGTTCAGGGATATTCGGAAAAATCTCACATACGTCGCTGTGTTTTTTGCTAGGACAAAATGCTCCATGAAACTGTC
>JAAUXV010170218.1_pt1 | contig 15986 bp, 20 predicted proteins | sample 7278181 | NCBI WGS metagenome assembly JAAUXV01 (sample SAMN14350114, study PRJNA611818) | marine sediment metagenome | isolation source: surface marine sediment (2.1m) | place: French Polynesia: Moorea | collected 2018-08
GCAGATAAAATTTAGTTGCAGGGTTAGCACTTCTTTAATCGCTCGACTAAAGCAGCAATTAGCCCACGAGTTCCCTGAAGCAATGGATAGTCAAATCAAACGACAAAAAGATGGTAGGAGTCCGTTAATATGCTGGTTGGCTCAGAGAGAACGAAAACTACAGAGAAAAGTATATTATTGGGACAACCGTTACAAGGAAAGTGTCGCACCAGAGTATGACATTGAGATAAGCCAATTTACTCGCACCATCGCCGGACAAATTGACGACTGTCATCAGCACCGCCATAGAATATCTACTGAGATGAGCAGGTTGGTAAATAGTCCAGAATTTGTGGAATACAATCGGGTATTTGATGAATTTATGTTCGATCCCAATCTAAGAGCCTTGTTACTGGCGATGGTTTACCCCATTAGTAACTTTGCCACCGAGTCTCAATTCAAGAGAAGAGTGGGAGCCACCAAGGAAGAAAACTCTAGCGGTGATTCTGTAAGCTGGAAAACGGGGAACGGTTCGGTGTTGTGTCACTCTCAGTTATATCTGTGGGTGTTGAGTAATATCGCTCATCCTTACGGCGTTCCCAAAAGACACGGAGCAGTATCGGAAGTCTTCCGTAGGGTTCAAACCAAGTATGATACTTGGCTTGAGAGGTTTAATGGAAGTGATGACTACGTCGAACAAATTATTAAGGAAAAAACCCAACGGGTGGCAATCAGGACAGTAGAAAAGGTTCTCAAAAACATTTTCGGTACTGTACTTAAGAAAGACGCCGATCCCCTAATAAGACTTACAATCGAGCAATTTAAGGTTACTATGGCTCAATGTTTCTTATCTACCCAGAATAAAGAAAAAGTCCCAATCAACAAAACTCAAGCTAAAATCAAGCTAGGCAGGCTGATCATTGGCAAGTGTATCGCCTATACAGCTAGGTTATTATACAAAGAACTAAGGCGACGAGTTTAGTACCGCAGTTAACCCTCTTGATTAACAGGAGGGTTTTTACTTACTAAAACAATTGTCGAGAGTAGAATGGCATCAACGAATTTTGTGGGCGGTTGTGCTAGGGGTCGGTCGGTGGCGATCGCATTTAGGTAAAATACTAGGGGTGAAATGCTCGGTTAATTCCCCTAGCATTTTGATTTCTTTTTTCTAGTTAACTTAGGGGTTTATTGTATGCTTCCAGAGTAACAACATCTTTGCTTTAGTTTTTTAAAAATAATTCATCGAGTCGTCGCGTCTAATTTTAAACTCATTATCTTGAGAAGCTAAAAATCTTTGAACGTTATTGATAGCCCTCGCCAAGCCTTCAACTTTTTCCCTTAATTCATAAAATTCTTTAATTTTATTGTTGTATCTTTCCGATAAGTTATCGACCTTAGCACTTACTTCTTTATCCCTTCTAATTAACTCTTTGTAAAGATTGTTTAACCTTATGGCTTGTCCGAGGGTAAAGAAGAGAAACCCCCCAACAAGGGAAGCTCCAGTCAGAACATCTATGACCGTATCAAGTAGTTGTAGTTGAGCGAATAAATGAGAAATCATTTTTTACATGCTCGCGTTTATAATTTCCTCTAATACTACTTTCTTAGCATAGATATTTAATCTTGTAATAGGTGTAGATGGGGTAATTCTTACGGTGCAATTAGTATAAAAAATCATAAAAGGAAGTTTAACTACACTCATTTCTCCGTAGGTTTCCGTAGTCAGATCTACTGTATATTTAGCATTAACAAATAAGGTGGTAGCGTCTAAAACTTCCAATACAATTGTGCCGCTGGGAGTACCACCTTGAAAAAAAGCAGTAAGGATAAGAGGGGTTAAGTCCTGGGAAGTTAGGGATAAATCAAAAGTATAGGCGGTGGCTGCCAGTAAGGTTAGTGCTTCCAGCTTGATAATTTCTGATACCCCTTCAGGATATTGATGGACGCTCTCTTTTTGGTAAGTACGGAAAGAGAAGTTTGAGATAAGAATTTGAGAAGCTTCTAAGGGCATGGGGTTTAATTATGGTGGTGGCGGGGGAAGTTCAGTACCAGGAGGTAAAGGGATAATATTTCCTTCTGCTAGAACTTCTCGCACTGCTTCTTTTATAGCAGGTTGGTTTTGAATCTGCTTGATGGTTTCGGGGTAGGGAATAAATTCTTCCAGGGTCAGGGAGTAAGAAGAGTCGGTGACGGTATAACCCAAAGGCTCATATTTATATTTTTTGATTACTTGAAAGTACTGCCCTAAATTTTGAAGTGCGAATTCTAAAGATAAAGGTAGTTCAATTACTTCCCTCTCTGATTTGGGATAAGCTCTCTTCCAGCGGGAGGATACCACTTGTTGGCCTGTAAGTTGAAAAACAGAACGCAGATAAACAAAGCTTTTAACATCGCTCATATCTCCACCCCAAGCCAGCCTAAAGGTATTCCCAATAGAACTAGCTTGAACTGGGAATGTCTGCCAATTGCTGTTGGGGGTGATTGTCCCCAATTGTTGCCAGATACCTAAATCGTCAAGTAATGCCGTCATCGTTTTCCCAGGGTAGGTTAATTAATTCTTCGTTTTCATCACCTTCTAAATAATCGCCCAAGTCCCACGGATACAAAGGCTCTAAACAATAGCTATCAGCGCGAACTCCAAAATCTCCGTTAAAATCCGATGATACATTACTTTGCCAATTAGGAGGTAATGTACTATGCAGAGTTTCCCAAAATCCCGGAGTATCTGGAGTCCAGATAATGCTCATAACTTATTCAGAAAGGATCTCACCTTTAACAAGAGACCATCCCGCCGCTGTTACGGATTGTTCAGCACCAGGGTCATAGAAAGTGGTAGCCTTACCATCGCTATCAGGTTTTTTAGCCCTCGGTGGCGAGGGTACGCGGCATCCTGTAATTATTTTCCATTTTTCGACTTGAGTTATTTGCCCTAAGTCCCCCGCACTCGCCCAACCCAATTCAGTTTTAAAAGAATTGAAGTCATTGGCGTTTGTGGGAAAAGCATATTTAAGTCCTCCTGTTAGAGTTACGATAGCGGTGATAGTTCTATCGTTTTGAGTCAGAGAAACTGATTGAGCAGCAGTAATTAATTTCCAACCGGCGGAAACAGCATCATTATATCTTTCCGCCGAACAAAAAGAACTTATTGCCTCTTGCTGGCTAGCGTTCGGGTTTCTGTTTATAACCTTCCTTACTCTCATGGGCTTGGGCTTTGTGGCTCGGTAGATCTTAAGCGAACCGGCAGCCAGTGCACTGGCTAATTTGTGTCCTAATGGTTCAACATCTGTTCCTGTTACGCCGGGAATCTGGTCAAAATCCTTGGCGGCAAAACCATAAAATACGGTAGGTGATTGAGTCGATATTAAAACAAATTTGGTAATGCTTCTGCCAATGCCTCTAACATATGCTGGCATAGTTATCCTCCTATTAATTAATTAAAAATTAAGCTACATTGACATCAAAAGTTTGAGTAGTTTGATTTAACAAGAAATCTACTGTAAAACTTATTTGGCGGCTATTTATGTCCGCTTTGGGTAAATCAGCGGCTAATATTCCAGTAGTGGGGTTAGTCGCGTCGGTCGCATCAGCCCCAAGTGTTACACCAACTGTGCCACCCAATGATTTAGCTGTAATGGCGCTGGTTGTACCCGTAGCTCGAACGGCGGCATAAACACTGAGCCATCGATATAAGGCGGCAAACCATTCCCTATTATCCTGTCCTGCGGCAATGGCGGTAACTGCTGAGTTTTGACCAAACTCGGTTAAATCAGTGTGGGGAATGAGCAAACCTTCTCCGGAAATTGCACCATCAGCGGCGACTAATTCAGCATTAGTGAAAACATCGGCAATGGCAAATTTTCCTATTCCATTATTAGACCCAGTAGTAGGAATAGGAAGAAGTTGTTTAGTATTATCCTTCACGGTGTTTAAATAAGTACCAGTTAAAGTGTAGGTTATAGTAAAGGTGTTATTGCTCGTGCCGCTGGGAATTCCTTTGGTAACGGCTATACCTAGCTTGTCAAAGTTACCTGGGGAAACAACACCAAACACTTGATTGAATATTCCGGCGTAGGCTTTACCATGTTTAATGGCTGCATCTACACCACTCCCAAATTCGGTGGCTACCACACCAGGTAGGTCACTAATTGGTATAAATATTCCGGCGCTTGCTCCACTAGGAGAGCCTACCGATGAGTCAAAAAATTCAATAGCCATATGTATAATCTGCTCTGTATTGGTACATCTTTACTATATCTCTGTGGATCGGGAATGGGTAGGCGTGGTAGGATGAGAGAGACACTAACAAACCCCCTGCGGTCTGTTTGTAGCATAAGATGAGTCAGACGTGAGCAAACTGGTACTATATCCTCTATTAAGCCAACGCTCTCGCACCGCCATTAAACGGGTGTGGAAACGTTGGGGTCATGCTTATGAATATCGTCCGCGTAGAGACTTGGTTACAAGGTTATCTCATCAAACGGGATTGAACCAAACACAAGTAAGAGAACAGTTAGAGCGCGAACGTCAATTTATATTGAGACACCGAGAATATTACTAGGGTGACGCACCAGGAATTCTAAATAAGTCACTAATGATTTCCTCAAAGTTATCTGGCTGGGATTGAGTGTATAAGGGGATTTTGTAACGCTTGTGAGAGTAAACCCCTGATAAGTTAGCCTTACCGCTATCTTCATTTAACACTCGTTGCTGATTAACTACAGTAAAGCTTATGGGATAAATTTTGGTGGGATATTTCCGCAATGATTGTAATGTTTGTCGTCTCCCCTCCCATGTTTCCTCGGTAATATTTATTCTGTTTATTTCACTGTCTGATAGTTGAATGAGGGCGTTTAACCTCTGTTCTGCTTCTTGTGACGTGGCCGCGTAAACATATAAGCTGTGACCAGTATCCAATCGGGCTACTCCATAAAAACGACCCCACATATAGCCATTAGTTCCCCCTACTGCTGCTTTTACCTTGTCCCAATCGACTTTAGCCCTACTGACATTAGGTACAGTAATTGACACTCTCTTTGCGGGTTTCCCATCTTTGTAAATTGGTGGGGCTTCAACATCAGATAAGGATATTTTCAACTGAATACTAATAGGAGGACGAGACATCGACTCTCTAACACTATGCCCAACCCATTGCCCGACATTGCGATCATGCAACAAGGTATGATTGGCCATTACTAGGGGTAAGTTGTTCTGTAATATCTTTTCATTCCCTACTAACACTAACTTTTCCTGCTCTGCATCTCTGCTAGGGGTAATTTCTACTGCTCGCTCTACCCCTAGCAATTGATTACCTTCTAGTTTCTGTTGAGCTACCCAATCATCTAACCCGCCAGCGAGAACGTAGCCGGCTTCTATGCAGGCATCAATAGCTTCATCGACAAACTCTTCCCAGAAGTTCTCCCAAAAGGGATCTTCTATTTGCTCGATCCGCTCCTCCACTCCAATCCTAAAACTCCAAGGCTTAGAGCCTGCCTCTCCCCAATCATTAATTATTTGATTGAATTTATCCCCAAAGATTCTCTTGGCAAATTGTGATTGAGAACTGTTAGGGTCAGCGAAGTAATTTTTAACCCACCGGCGGGTCGATTTGTAAGAATTAAATAACCAATTTCTAGCTGAAAGCCTTGCGGTAGCTTGAATGAGAACAGCTAAATTCGCGGTAAATTCTTCTAATGCTTCTACTCCTACTTCTTTGAGCAGGTATAATCCGAGTTTTTCATTAAAAACAAAAATAGTGGCCGCTGGAACTATGCCACAAGCAAGCCACCCCGTGAGATTTCCTAACGATTCCCCTAAGTATCCTCCTAATATTCCCTTACTGGCGGCTATCTGCTGATCGATATTCTCATCGGTGATATTCCAGTTAAAATCATAGATGAAAAGTGAGCCACTTACTATTAATCCCCAGGCAGCGGTAAAAGTAAATCTTAGACCACCGATTAACCCTCCCAGCAGCCACCCACTAAAATTAAGCAATCCTCTAAGTAAGCCCCAGAGGTTGCCCCAAAATCCTCTGTCTTCTTTTGGTCGAGCGCCAATAGTTCTAATCCCGTTGGCATTTCCCGTTACGGTCTGGCGAATAGTTCTACTGGTTAAGTTTGATACTGCTATACTTGCACTACTCATAATTAATCGTCAGTCTCTCCCAATTCTCTCACTCGTGGTCGATCTTCAAAAGGGCGGCCGTAGGGATTGATAGAATCACTTATACCGCTTTCATCAATAAAGCCTTTCTCTAATCTATCGAGAAATTCATCAAAATTACTTTGCTCTTCTTCGGTGGCATTCCCATAAGCTTTAATAGCATTTACTAAATATTCCTTAAGACCAGCCCCACCGGGAACAGATTTAAAAAATCTCGCTTTAATAATTGCGGCTGCTTCGAGTAATTGACTGAGTGAGGTTTGATAACTTACTTTTTCCTTTAACTCTTCAATCTCTACATCAATTTCCTTTTCCTCCAAGGCTTTGGCTATACTGTCGGTATCGTCCCCTTGGGTGGCATTGATGGGATTAAAACTAAATGGCACTTTTACTTTTTTCTGTTTAGTCGCAAAACCGAGATAATCGGCGATCGCATTTAAGAGATAATTTGATTTTACTCCTAGCAATCGATGAGAACCCGTTTCGGCCAAGTCTCTCAAAACCGCCGATAAGATGGCATCGTTACTGGCTTTAGATTCTATTAACATTCCCATCATTTCTGCCTGAGTTTCGGCCACATTGGGTAGGCTAATCTCTATCGGTTGCTCCCCTACTTTAATTAAGTCTGAATCTTCGATTTTTATCTTAATGGGATATCTTCCCAAAAGTGCGTCCAGTTGTAATGTCTGCCATGTCTGAAACCTATGGGCATTCTGTAATTGGGTTGTATTGTCGGTTTCTGACGTGAGAAGATCGGGAACAGTAATGGGATAATCGACTAACCCACCCCTAGCATAAATTACCCCTAGCAATGATTTTATTAAATCAGGCAGGCTCATAATATCAGCCTGTTTACTATTAATGCGATCGCCGTCTCCATAGTTTGCTGATACTTGGGTTTGGAGGTTCTCTTCTGGATCGTAGGGCTTAGGGCTTACCGTGCCGTCATCGCCAATATTCCAGAAATCTCCGCCCAGGATCTTAAATATTTTGAGGATAGTGGGCGAATCCGCCGCGCTTCCCCCTTGTCCGCCACTATAAGCCGAATTGTAATTGATAACATTTAGTGCCTGTTCCAAACTGGAAACAGCCACCGGATCATAAGTTATCGTTTCCCCCTGAATGTTCACCTTGTCATAAGTATCGCTCAACTGGGTGTTTAGATTGGCGGCTTTGGCTTCATCAAAAATATTTCCTAACCCGTTTTGAATCACCAGCAATGCCGATAATATTCTCTCTATTTCTTTATCTAATGTTTTATCTATCTTTTCTACAGTATCGTTAGTGTCTTTGGTGTCCTGTTCGATATTATCCTTTAAATCTTCTACTTTTTCGCCTAAATCTTCAAAGTCTTCTCCACTAGGCATATCATTACTAACGTTGCGGATTTCATCTCTCAAGTCGGAAATCTCTCGGATAATACGATCACCCGTCTTATCAGATTTATTTCCATTGTCCTTTGCATCATCTTGTAGTTCTCTAATTAACCTTCTGATTTCATCGCAGCAATCTGCCATTCCATTTCCTCCAAAGCTAAAACTAGCGCTCCCGTTGTCGGAGACGCCATCTACATCGACTCTTACAAATAATTTTATAGTTCCATCGGCACTATTCCCCGCTCCCGAAACCTCGACACTGACGCTCTCAACTTTAAAGCCTCCATGAGCGACATCTGACCCTAATGCTATATGTTCACTTAAATCCCCCGCTACTTCGGTTACTTTTTCCTCTACTTTTTCTATTTCTTGCCTATTTATCGCAATGTCTTCTCTATTTTCTTCTACTTGTTCCTTGAGCCTCTCTAGCGCTTCTTCAAGATTTTTTAGCTCAGATTCAACATTTGATACCCTCTGCTCTAAAGCCTCCCCTTCGCTCCGTGTATATAATTCTTCACAAGTGGGCATAAGAATATAGAAAAAAGTTTTTTTACAAGGTCTATTCTTTATTCAATATAGCTCAAACTTGGGCATTAATCCCTTAATTTTCTTTTCAACTTGTTGAAAGAGGAGAAGGGAGATCTAAGGATTTTTTTATATTTGTGCTAGGGGTAATTGTTATACTTGTGCTAGGGGTAATGATAGCGATCTCATCTTCTTAATAATTACCCCTAGCAAGGCTCCTTACTCATCGCCCAGAGTCTCTACAATACTTTTTACAGATATGCCATGCTTGTTGTAACAGCACCAGCCATTTTCACACCGCACCTTACAAGTATTGGGTGGGCAATCTATCGGGCCGCAAATTAAGCGAACTTCTGGGGGCGGGTGTAAAGGTTCGCTGCAAATTCGCTTTACTCTTTGCATTCTAGTAGGGGCGTATTCTGTTGGATCGAAGTCGGAGGGAAGATTTGACCGAGGCAAAATGTAAAAAATCCATACCTCTCTACATTCTGAGGGAATAGACGATCCATCAGGCGCTACCCCTGCGTAAATCCCCAACCAAGAGAATAATTGGGGCTTCTGGACTTTAATATATTCTTCATCTCCCAAAAAAAGATCCCACCAATCAATATTTACGCCTTTTTCTACTGGATCGGTGGGTACTGCTGAAGGCTCTAAATTCCAATGGTACAAATCGACTTCAGCCCCTAAAGGAACTCCTGTATGGATAAGAGCTAGTGGAGAAGGCAAATATTGTTCCCAGAACAAATTTAGAAAAAGCCACCCATCACTATCACCCGGTCCATTAGCGCGGGTTACATCCCAACTCATTACCTGAAAATAAGTTCCTAGGGTCGGGGCTGAATCAACGAGAGTATAACCACCGATATTGTTGTCAACTTCTCCGCTCAGATCTTGACTTCCTTTCTTTTCCTTCTCCCAGTGCCGAATCCCAATACTAACATTTCTAGAGAGAAAACACCCTAAGCTCATCTTTCCCCTTCCTTAACTAGCCGCAAATGGCATAGTAGGCTTATGTGATATGTCTCTCGCCACGCTAGTAAAACGCAATGAATCGACTAGGGTATTGGTCGGGCTTTGTCCTAGTGCCTCCGGTGAGGACATATAAATATCATAAGCCCCTTGTACAAAAAGCATAGGCAGATATTGTTTATCTCCTATGTGGTCATTGGCTCGAAATTGCCCCATTCCGTCACTTAGCACTAGTTTAAAATACACCCAATCCCCCTCGGTGTGGGGGACATAAGGCGAATCGATATAATTCCAAACATCAGAACTCGATCTCATCCAATACCTAGCGAAAAAATCAGTAGCCGTACCCGTACAAACTAATAGGCTTCCTGGGTGGCCGGTACCAGATGGTCCAGCTTGGGAAAGTACCCGGTGAAACCCCGAAGTAAAAGTCTTCACCCAACACTCGATAGTTCCCGGCATCGTAAAACCAATTCTATTCTGATAAGTAACTTTTAAATTTCCTCCATTTGCATTGAAAGAAGTAGGCGGAAATTTGTAATCTGAATCGGTAAGCTGAGCAGGAGAACCTAAAGTCACGGTGCTATTATAATTACTGCTATCTGTTGTGGTAGTATCGCCGTCATTCCCTGAAAACAACAACAAAAGATTAACCTTGTCGAACAATAAGTCAGGCTCTTCGCTATAAAGATTGTCTTCTGGGAAAGCTATCCATCCATCTATATGATTCTTATAAACAAATAGCGAGATTCCTTTGTTATTGGGGCGTAATTTTAAGGCTGTATTCTGTCCCTTAAACAAAACCGGCGCACTACCCAGAGATAACGATTTAGTCCCCACATTAATAACTTGAAATGTAGCCCCAATCGCCGGCGAAGCCGGAAAATCTACCGACTTTCCGGTATTATTAATATTAGCCAAGATTCTATCGCCAGCCTCGATTTGATGAGGTGAAATAGCTCCATCTACATAGATAAATGCCCCTGATAGTCCGGCTGGTGGGATAACATGGTCATAAGAGATTTTCTTAAAAACTCCCGGCTCATTGGCCGAACTCCCTAACAGCCAATCGGCTGCTATTGGCTCAATTAGTTCTGGAACTTGGGATAATTTTTGATTAGGCATAAAAATTAATTTATCACATTGTCTGTATTATAAGATAAGTCATCCCCTTGCATAGTCAATAAAAGCGGGTAACTGGTTAAATCAAACAAGTCTTCATAGAGAAAAATCTCAAATTCTTCTGGAGGTGATATCAATACCGTTTCAGGGAGGTTTAATAGTAATAATTTGTCTAAGAATGAAGCTAATAAGGTAGGAATAGAACTATCAGGTAAATGCAGTAAAGTCTTGTCAATATAAACGTTCTGGCTATCGGATGTTATTGGATTAATGCCGTTGTTGGTAAATTCAAAGCTATCAAAAATATCTATTTCAAACCAATACCTTAACTCGCTTAAAATATTCGATTTTTCAACCAACCTAATATTAATATCCTGATAAGCAGGATTCATATCATACCCTAAAGAGAAGCCTGCATCATCTGTAAAACCATCGCCATTATCTGCTATTAGTTCTCCCTGGAAAGAATGCCAAGCCATCTTCAATATAGCAGCAAATTGACATTCTATCTCATCAGGGTAAGTATCTAATCCTACTTCGGCTAAGTCTGCTTTAGAGATGATTACTTGGGTGGAATTTTCGGTAGCATTCTCCCCAAAAATATTTTGTAGAGTAGTGCTAGGCATTTTTCACATTGTCGGGGTCGTATTGAGTCGTTGGATCGTCGGTATAAATGTTCACAGTCGGACGGTATTCCACTTGAGCGGTGTCCCCCCTCGATACAAATCTTTTATCGCTACTGGGAGTGTAGTTGATGTAAGTCCCCACGGTGGGATCGGTGTTGGTGCTTAGTTGATTCTGGTAGTGGAGGAGAATCAGCGCGGCCAGGATTTTATGGCCGTAACTATCTCCGTTGGTAGAGTTAATTAAGGTAGCATCATTAATGCCAAAACCTCCCTCAATCTCCCCATCTCCTGTTCCGTCATTTTGAAGGTTGGTTAACTTAATTTGTAAAATAGGATCTGTGGGCGTACTATCATCAATCGTTGCCCCGGCTCCAAAAATGTCAGTTAAACTTAATGCCATATTTTTGTTAAATTTTGTAAAGTATAATAGCTTTTTTCTTTTATCTTTATTATATTAAATTATTAACCAAGGCAATAAATTGTTCTCCAATGGATGCCACGATTTTCTCTAAAAGGGAAAAACAATTGTTTTTTTGGTCAATAGAATAAATAATCGCTATCCTTTTCTACTAGGGAGGTTTTTTCTAAAGTTTCGTTTCTCTTTTTTTACTTGTGCCATTACTCCGACTTAATGCCTACAAGGTATTAAACCTTTTAAAATTTAGCACAAAAGATTTAATGTTTTTTCCTTTAACTCCTAAGAGGATATTTTACTTTAAACACTAAAACGAGAATCCTGCTTTAGCTATCAAAAAAAACATCACCTAAAAGTAGATTCAATTAGCCGCCAAGATTATTCGAGGCGGCTAATTGCTTGCTGGATTAAGTCCGGGTCGTCCTCTACGTAAACTTTTAAGGTTTCAATGGACTTGTGGCCAGTGATGGTGGCGATGGTTTTTAAGGAATGCCCCAAGCGGTGTAATTGGGTGATAAAGGTACGCCTGGTACTGTGGGTGCTAATCCCCTTCTTGTCTAAGCCACACTTTTTTAAGGTAGTTTGCAGTTTAACCGCCGCCGAATGATAGGAGATATGATTATCTTTATTTTTCCCCGCTGGAAACATCCAAATCTTCCCCAAAGGCTTATACCCTTCTAGAGATTTTTTTAATTTAGGGTGAAGCGGAATTTGTCGGGTTGGGGCTAACTTCCCCCCCGACCCCTTCCGAGTTTGGGGACGGAATAGGATACAATCTCGCACTTGCCCGGTTGATTCATAACAATCGCTCTGGGCTAATTGGACAATCGCGCCCCAACGTTCGCCGGTGTATATGGCGATATCCCACAAGACTTGATATTTCAAAGATTTTAGATGGTGGCGAATAACCACCTTTTCCTCTTCGGAAAGAATAGCAGATCTACCATACCGATTATTTTTCATAGACTTGCTTCTATGTGCTATAAGAAAAGTAGGGTATTTAACTTAAAACCTTACATAACGCTGTTGGGTACTGGTTAAAGTCAATCCTATGAAATGCTCTTTAATAAAGCGGTTGACCCCTCTTGAACCCTAAATAATATTATATCATCTTTTAGATAAAAGATGACAACTTTTACTTCTAATATTAGTGCTAGGGGTAAAACTCGACCCCTAGCACTAATGGGAGACATCTTTAGAATTTTCGACGTTTCGATTTTATCATGTGGATGATGTCAAATACGGGTAAATTTTCCCCTTCCGACCTGATTACATCCGACTCTAATCGCTTAGGTATGTATAGGGTTTTCTTTTGGGGTTTTGAACCATCAAACCTGACCTCATAATGATAGTAGGATTGTTCATAGGTTTTTCCCCGTCTCTTAACTTGGCGAACATGAATCCCAGCACGAGTATAGTGGATCCCCGTTTTAACTCGGTTTCTGCTAGAATTGTTCTTAGATTTGTTAGTTTTTTTAGCTTTAGAGTAAGGGGAAGTTTCTTTAACAGAACCTTTTGGGTTTAACTTCTGACTTTCTTTTTCTGAATTAATAATTAAACTATTACTTGCTAAAATTTTTTGGGTTTCATTCGGTTCTGAGAGTTCATCTTTGGCAAGATTAGAGTCGTTCCCATCGGGGAACGGCTTTATGTCTTGGGAGTAATCATGGCGCTTCATATAGGTTTCATATCCTTCAAGCAGGTTGTTCATTACCATTAACTTGCTCAAGATAGTTATGCCCTGGTTAGGTAGTTTAGCCGCGATCTGTTCCAGATTGTCCCGCGCTGTTATTAATGCTTGTTTGGCTAGGTGATATTGTGGGGGAATTAGGTTTGAATCATCCTCAATTGTGCTAGGGGTAGAATCAGTGTTACCCCTAGCATTCTCATTGTCTGGTGATTGGGGTAACTCCTTCAAGTCCTTCTCTTGTAAAGCCTTGGGAATAATTACGTCTGGTTCTGGTTCAGGTGCGATCGCATTTGGGAGTAAGGCTAATCGATACTCTGCTTTTTCTCTTACTATTATTTTGTCTTCTTGCAGCCACGATAAAGCTCTAATGATTTTGAATATTTTTGCCTGGGGTATTTGGGCGATTATTTCCGGCTGGGTGAATGAGAGATGAGAATATTTTGTCAGAAGCTCCACTATTAATTCCCGTACTTTTGCTAGGGGCAAGTTTGAGGCGATCGCTTCTCTGGTTTCTTCGTAAATAATTTCGTCACAGCCTTTATTCTCCAGGTCGTATTGAGTAATTCTGCCTGGTGCTGGTTGTTCAAATAATTGTAATTGTTCCATTGGTTTTCCTCACGGAGGGAAATATTAAGTTTTTTGTCCCATGCTCCAAATTGAAATATAATGGGGTTACGTCTTACCGAAAAACCAATTTCGACGCTTGCTAGGGGTAATTACCCCTAGCATAAACACTAATTAGAGATATTGTCTTTATCAGGTATTCCCGTTACATCAAGGTTCATGGTTTTGGCAAGAGTTTTAAGGCTTACGCCATACTCACGGGCAAGAGCGCAAGCCTTAGCCAAAGTAGGTTGTCTATCGCCCTTCTCATATTGCGATAGTAAGGGTTGAGATATTTTAGTAAGATCTGCTACTTGTTTTTGTGTTAACTCTACAGATTCTCTTAATCCCTTAAGTGTCACTGGTTTTCTTAAGTTAATCTTCTTTTTTTTCATTCTAACAAAAAAATATTGCTATAGCAATTGACAAAAGAAGAAAGTATTGCTATAGTAATAATATGAGACAACAAAATATAACCCAACCAAGGAACAGCTAGTATTGGTGTACTAAGACAGAGAGACTAAAGCTGTTACTTAGGGGTCAATACTTTAAAGTTTCCTGGTAGGGTTAAAACTTGTAAGGGGAGTGATTGCCTATGGAATAAAATGAACAGCGTCTAGGTCGTTCACAGAAATAGTTAATAATTGAATTTAAGTCAACTAGACATGGGGCGATTGCCCTTGCGGCCGCCCCTATTTTTGTAAATTGGAGGAAGAAAAATAATGGATGAAGAAGCATTAGAACAGTTGAGGGATATTTGTTCGAGATGGCAACGAGGGTTAATTTATCTTGAGGTTCTATGTGCATTACTGACTAATGAGGTTTTTAAATATGAAAACGCTCTATCTCTTGTTTTTATTGAGATGGTAGAGCTTTTTTGCGAATTTTCTAAATTAGTTAACGAAGAGGGATCAGAAAATGAGCAGTGATAGTATTGACACTTTTGCTAATGCTTGCCCCAACTGTGAGGGGAAAATTATTGCTCACTGTACTGGAAGCTTCCATTTACTCAATTACTACTTCCGCCAGTACATGAATGGAAAATGCCAATCTTGTGGGGATCAGGTTAGAGAGTTTTATGAAAGGTTCGACAAAAAATCGAGAGCAGCCAAGTTAGTCTTTAGTTTGTCGATAGTTTCCCCCAAAACTAAGCAGGAAATATCCTTTGGCTTTATTGGTTGTAGAGTATCCGACATTTTGGAGAAGGAGAAGTATTTCCGAGACTTAAAAGACTACATCGAGAACAGGTTTAAGGAGTTAGAAGTTTAAAGGCGGTCGCCGAAGATTACTAAATGCAACTAAAAGCATTTCGACGACCGCCACCATAAGTTACTAAGGAGATCATACCATGTTTATCAAAACCCCGTCGATATACACAGTGTTTATAGAAGCAACAGACCATGAATCAGCCCAATGGTTAAACCTTGCCAATGTGGATCGGGTAGAGGTTTTACACGCCGAAGACCAAAGCCTAATAATTAAGGTTTTTTGGTCGAGTGGAACAATGAAATCTTATACCGGCGACCGCGCCATCACAATCATTGAAGAGTTAAAGAAAACAGAGGCCTCATGCCAATTACCTCAATATCAATCACAAGACTTCTTTGATGAGGAAGATTATGTTTGTTTGGATGATTTACTCGAACCCGCCTGATGATGGTTAGTTCCTAGATCAACTAACCGAAATCCCCCTAGCAATTGCCAGGGGGATCGCGGGAAGATCTAGCTAATCTTACCGCCATCTCTTAGAGATGTCGGGATTAAAGATACTAAACGCTTTTGTATAGAAATGCTCGTAAGAGTTTCAACTTTCGTGAGCCGCTAGTGTCTCAAAATCCCCTCCATTGTACGCTTTTGAGTAGAATTGTCCGCATAGGGTGTTGTCATTCTTGAGCTAAGTCATTGGAGTATCAGAGCTATTAGACAACTATAACCAAAGTACCTTGAAAAATGAATAACAATAAAACATTCTGTGGTTTGGATGTGTGCAAGAATCGAGTAGTGGCTTGGATTGCTTCAGACCGTCCCCGAAATATTAAACAACACTTCAAGCAAGAGGTTAAACAACGGGATCGAGATCCAGAAAAAGATAAGTTTACCTTCTACTATAACAAAGGGGGAATGAGCCGGTTATTTGAGCTTAAATTTGATGCCATCGTTTTAGAACCCACGGGAGTACATTATAGTACATTACCTTTTATTATCGCCCAATCTAAGGGTATTGAGGTATTGTGGGTAGGACATCAACAGGTTGCCAACTTTCGGCGCACTCATAAGTTACCTGACAAGAACGATCTGGCCGATGCTTACATTTTATCGATCTACGCTGTAGAACATTACGGGAAAGATGATTATTTTCTCTACTATCCGTGTGAGAAGATAGCAAGGATAAAAGAGCTTTACTTGCAGATAAAATTTAGTTGCAGGGTTAGCACTTCTTTAATCGCTCGACTAAAGCAGCAATTAGCCCACGAGTTCCCTGAAGCAATGGATAGTCAAATCAAACGACAAAAAGA
>JAAUXV010218923.1_pt1 | contig 15978 bp, 16 predicted proteins | sample 7278181 | NCBI WGS metagenome assembly JAAUXV01 (sample SAMN14350114, study PRJNA611818) | marine sediment metagenome | isolation source: surface marine sediment (2.1m) | place: French Polynesia: Moorea | collected 2018-08
CTATTGCTCTCTTTCTTATATACCATACACCAGGGGCGCCGCTGACGAAGACGAAACGTACTCGGGCGCCGCCACCCACTCAGTCACCCAGGTGATGACGAAAACAACGTTTTCCCAAACTTTTACCTCATTTGTGGAATTAATTTGGATTTTGAATTTTGGCAATTCAGTTCAGCCCCAGCCTTTGCGCTTTCGATCCGGCCTGTTGGCAGGCCGTGCTGACCGCCAGAATGAACGGGCAGAGGAGGGAGAGCAGGCAAGAGAGATACGTTGTCGCCGCATAATGAAAATCATTTTCCTTTTCTTTCCCGTAAAATTTCCGTCACAAAGATATTTGTCATTTTTCAATTCATAAAAAATGTCAGGTCTGGCAACAGCGATCACCTCTGGGCCCCCAGGTTCACCAAGAAGAACTACGGCGGCATCAGACGTGAGATAGCACCCCAAGATTTAAAAAGTCCTTGACTAATTCCGCTTCTAATTTGCAGTGACAAGGTAAACGGCAATGGACCAAGAAGAAGAGAGGGAGAGGAGAGGAGACGGAAGACGACCAATTAACAACAATGAAGATATTCGGAATTAATAGCCAACAAGAAGACGGACTAGGGGCAGGGCAATTGCCAAATGCATAATTGACTAAGGTCGGGCTGGAGGGCAGACCATGGACGGACGGACGGACGGCAATTATAAGGGGAAAAGACCTCCATGACTCGACTTTCTATCCCACGAAAAGAAAGCTGCGCTCCTCCTCCTCCTCCTCTTACACAACTTGTCATTTTTCTTCCGTTTCCTCTCCGTTTCCCGCCCTGAGCGAACCCTCCTCGGCCTGAAGGCATGATTTAGTTTTTTTTTAGTTTTGACACCCCCTGCGGCCAAGCCGTTGCTGCTACATCCTCCTCAACCTCTATCCCAGGCACTTTTTTACAGTTTTTCTTTAATTTCAATGCACAATTATGCAGTCGGTGTACGTCGAACGAAGAAGGAAGCCACCACTACGAAAGAGAAGCCGCCATCCGATTGTCGCAATGATAATTTGCATCTGTAGTAAAAGCCAAAAGATGACAACAGAAGCCACTGATGTACAGAGTTGTGTGGGACTGTGCAGAGAGAACAACAAAAATAATAACCACAAGCACAAAATTGCTTCTATAGCGGCTAAAATTAGACAGATTATCGTAATTGCGGGGATAGAGGTGTTTGTGCTGTATAGGTATATTATTCAGCGTATACTCAAAGGCAGAATAGTTTCGGGGTAATAAAAAACTTTTTTATCTCTTCCAGCAACGTCAATGTGATTGTCAGTGTGGGCGGTGGGAACGACAATAGTTGTTATTACCTGTATCATATGTCTTTATTGGGGCATCATATCATACTTTTTCTGACAGAAAAATCTCTACAGACATTGTGACGCGTGGAAAAAGGTTGCACAAGCTATTTTGGTATATACTGTATGGATGCTCTCCTTTTGTGATCTGCGGCGAGAGAATTTCTATTTCTGCTATTATTGCCGCCTTATCCAATCTGACTTGCGAAGCATGGGGCGTGGTCTATTTTTAATATCGCATATTAAAACATCAATAGGACTTCGTGACAAGCATTGTCGCCGGAGGTTCTGTCATACATGGGCAAATTGGGCATAGTCAGTTAGTCACACAGGCTACTTATGTTGGGACAAAACATTTCGAATTCATAGTATGTTTTTTTACAAAAAAAAGTCTGGATTTCGGCAGGTTTTTTGTGATTTTTGACAAAATTTTCTCGGAACAAGGGGGGACGGGGGTTGTAAAAAAGGACGGCAGAAGAAGGGGTTTATGATATTGTACACACATCATGTCCATGTATGGTCGTGGTCAAGCTCGAGCCGTTATAATTTCCCCCATCTTACGCCTCTTCCCGATCGCAGTCGACGGACACCACCCATGGGACTCGCACCGGAGGTGAGTTGGTTGGGGTGGGGAAATTGTTGTGCGTGCGGCGTACGTAAGAGGGTCGTTAGGGTCATGGAAGGAGGAAACTTTTGCTACCTCCAATTTGACTTCGTCGGCGTCCATCACGTCAAAAGTTGCGCTGCTGCAAATCCGGGCCTCCATTTTTCTCGATTCTTCCGCCGTTCTATCATCATCTCCTTCTCAATCTTGGCTTCTTTCTGAGCAAAATGTACAGTAAGTGCACTTGGGGAAGAGGGGATCCGGGATGGGAACTGGAAGGGAAATTCTGCAAAATAGAGGGGTAAATTTTATGCAGCCCGCAGCCGGCAAAAGCCCGTTGGGAAATGAGTAAATGGGTGAATTCCGTCTGATGATGATTTGATCGCCATATCATATCATATGTGTGTTGTGCTGTTACGCACACGGTGATCCACATGGATTGGTACATTTCCAACTTTGCAAACTGTTCGAATTGTAGACTGGGCCTTTAGCTATCAATCGATTTTAAAAAGGCCCTAAATAGGCTCCTATTAAAAAAAGATTTTGTAAAATTCAAAAGGTCCTTTTTTAGCAAAATAAAATGTTTTAAAAAATCAAATTTTCAAAGTAGCTCGAAATTTTAAATGGTGCTAGAAGGTGTTTAAAAGATATTTCAGATGCTTTCGGGGTGTACCACTCCTATTCAACCTCCTTGTATGTGTCTTTGGTACGTAGAGTGAATGCAAACAAGATTGAGAAAAAGAGCACACAACGAGATGATTGGACATACTTTGTCGTAATATTAAGTCCATTTCTTTAGGCGGTCCAATTGGGACTGCTCCTCCTCCTCCTCTGCTCTTGGTCGGTGTCTTCGGCCGGCCTTGGCGCCTCCTCCGCCGTAGACCAGAGGGAGCAGCGCCGCCTCTGGCAGCAGAGGAGGTCGGTGGCACCGATACAAAACGATGCCGATGAAGACCCTGCCGAAGTAGCGGCGGACTTACTGGACTTCCTGGAGGAGGGCGGCGAGGAGGGAGAGGACGACCTAGTTCAGATCCGTGAGCTGATACTGCCCGAAAACAATGATGGAGATGAGGAGGAGGAAGAATTCGTCTTTGGCCCCTGCGGGAGGAGGAGGAGGTTCAGGCTGGCCGCCAATGGAGGTGGTGGGAGCAGGAAGGGGAGGAAGGTCTTCAAGGGGATGGCGATGGGAGGAGGAGGGGGGAGGATGGGCGGGCAGAGGAGGAGGATGCAGTCCAGAATGAGCAGGCTGCTGACTCAGAAGGCGCTGCTAAACAAGAGGAGCGACAACGACAACGACAACAACAGGAGGGCTGTCAAAGACGCCGGTGAGAGGAGGGAGAGGTCCGCGTCGGGCCCGTTGTTGGCCGGGGCGTCCCCCGCCTGGATCGAGAGGGACCCGCCGTTCACGCTGAGGAGGTGGCGGGCGGCAAGGATGCTCAAGAAGGGGAAGAAGAAGGAGGGGATGATGAGGGGCAGGGGGAGGATGGTGGCGGAGGGGGCGGCAGGAGGAGCGGGAGGAGGAGGCTGCGAGAAGAGGAGATGGAGGAGGGGAGGAGGGGCGGGCAACGGAGGAGGGGAAGGGCAAGACAGACAGGGAGGAGGGGGAGAGGAGGTCGAAGGGAGCAGATCAGGTGGGCGAGAACATTATTATTGGACGTGAGACGTGAATGTAAATGAGCCTTTTCATCCTTTCCCCGACAGTTCCGGCGAGGCTGACGTCAACGGTGAGGCTCACCTGATACTTTAGGGGGTTAATGTAAAGGGGGGAACGAAAAAAGGGAAATAACGGGCCAACAAAAAAGTACAATAGAAAGCAACCCATGCACGGGTTGACACCCGCGCACACACAGATAGGTATCTAAGGCAGATGAATCTCGCTTCCCAACAACTATAATGTTTAACAGCATACCATACAGTATGATCGCCCACGCCCTTCGCGCCTGTTTGATTTCGGCCGCTCTTTGAGGGAAAAGGAATATTAAAAACGCGTAATATACAGTAAGGTACACATCAATACAGCAAAGCAAAGCTCATAAAGGAGCCAGAAAAAGAAATTCACTTTTTATTTGGAACGTATATACTGTACAATTGATGTTATCTGCAACAATAGAATTTTCCGTACGAATAAACGCGCATTGAGCTAGGACGCAAGGGTATGCGACTAATTTATTTCTCACAACGTAAGGTGCGAACGCACCCGTTTGAGCATTACAATAACTATGCGGAAAAACACTAATTAACTGTGGCCGCTTTCGACTCGGCGCATTGTAATATATCATGCTTTGATCTTCCCCATCTTCATGGTCCACTGAACGACCTCCTTTAACAAGGGCATCTTGAAGTGGTCGGCGATGCTGGCGAAGGTTCTGAAATGGAAATTTGTTTTTCGGTCGTTACTGATTTGATGGAGAAAGCCATAAATAGTCTTTGTACCTTAGTGTGACTGTCAGGTCCGAGTGCCTGACGGAGGTGGCGAAGCTCCCCGCGCAAGAGCAGACTGCCGCCATGTTTAGCTCCTTGACGCCGCGGCACTTTCTGCACTGCAGGTCCTGCAGCACGAAGCCCATGGTCTTGCGCTGGAGGGCGTCCACCAGCTGGTGCTCGATGTCCACGGCGTCGTAGGGAGCGCCGCAGTCCGCGCCGGCGCAGGTCCATGCTGGCGCCAGCGCCCCGCCGGCTCCTGTCGCCGCCTCGGCCACGTGCGGATCCTTGCAGAGGTCCAGGTCCCTGCAGTGGTTGCACTGCTTGCAGATGACCTCCGGCAGGACGAAGGAGATGCAGGGGTCCCTCCACTCTGCCTGCTCGCCAAACTCCCCAACCCCGATCAGTCGCAGGAGGTCCCGCCGCAGCTTGGCCGCCTCCTTCTCGATGGCAGGGTCAAGGGAGAGCACTTTCACCAGGGCCTTGACGAACTCCAGCGCAGGGTTGGTGAGGCGGAGGTGCGAGCCGGGGTGGACGGGGAAGACGGAATCTTCGTCGTTTTGGCCGCCCCGGCCGACGTGCTCAGGGAGCTTCTTGTGTATCTTCTGGGCGAGTGAGAAGAGGCGCTGGGTGAGCTCTCCGCGGATGAGCTCTCGGGAGTAGGCCTCAAGGGGGTCTTCACCGGAGGAACCGGAGGAGGCGTCGCCGCCACCGTCGCCTTGCTGCAGGGCCTTGCGCCGGGCAGCCTGAGAAGCCTGCAAAATGTATAAATAGTATAAATAGTGATGCGCCTGGAAAACACCATGACAGTGCTGCACACACAGGTGTCTGGGACTGTGACTGTCTCCTCCGGCGACGGACTGGTGTGCTTCCAGGGGCAACGCGCTCAAGCTCGTCTTGCATGAATTGGTAGATTGCACTGATGTAACCTGAGAAAGTATCATAATTTTACGTACTAAAACACAGTTTCAAGTTTTTCTAACAAACTTACCTGCAACTACGGTGGCAAAGTTCTTCTGACAAGCCCCGGCCTCGGGAAGGTAAGAAGCAAGGTTCCAGTTCATTTCCAGATCGGGGCCTGCGCAATTAAAGTGAATACAAAACTGAATTTACAGACAAAGGTTCTATTTTTACCCTCGTCATCTTCCTCCTCCTCCTCCTCTTCCACTTGGTCTTCTTCCTCCTCCTCTTCGTCGTCGGTGCCCTGCCTGTCACCTCCCTTGGCCCTCCCCTTGTTCTTGATCGGCGTCCCCGCCCCCTCGCTCCCCTCCGCGCCCGTCGCCTTGGGCACCCTCGCCTTGATTCCCCCGTAGTTTGCTGCGTCGCACCACAGGAGGATCTCCCAGGCGTGAAGGAATTTCATGTCGATGGAGTGAAAGAGTTCCTTGTTACGGATGGTGTTGGTGACGTACTCAATGTAGGCGAGGGCGTCCTGCACGGACCGCTTCTTGGTGCAGATTATGATGCGGTTGAAGTCGGCGTAGACGACGTCGGCGCCCAGCCTCCTGAACTCGGAGATCAGCTGGACGAAGAGCTTCTTCATCAGGCTCAGGAGGGTCTTGCGCAGGGCGGGGTCGTAAAGTAGGGCACCCGGGGATCTAAGGAGAAAAGATTAATATGGTGGGAGTTGAGTTGAGTTTATTCATGTTGGGGTCTCAACAATTCTTTCACAAACTGTGTGGTACTGATGAAGTAGAACTTGTTCAGCTTTCACTTTCCCGGAATCCTCGTGTGGCAAGATACAGCAGTCTTGGCTTGACACATCATTGTGACTTGAAGTGCCCGTTGTTGGGAGATGAAAGCATGGAGAATTAGATGCCTTGTTGACTTGGACAACTTTTCCTGGCTTGTTTTTGTCATCAGAGATCTGCCACCGGCAATCCAATTTTGGAAGGAGCCCACCATTTGACTAACTTTTGTGAAATATTCATCCTTGCTCATTTTCATTTTCCAACTTCTGTGGTGAGAATTAAAAATGTGCCCTTTCAATAAAAATGCGGACGGAAGGATTTAGTGGAGACAATAATATTTCCCCCTTTCAAATAATCTTTCAAATGGCTCACCTCAACCACCTGTAGAAGTGTATGATCTGGTAGTCGGCGAAGACGTTCCTGAACTTGGACACCTCCCTGAGCCAGGAGGCCACCATGGTCCTGAGGACCCTGAACGCGGCAGAGGCCAGCGCCGTCTCGTCATAGCTGGAAAGGCTCGCACCGCCCTGCCCTCCCAGCATCTCCTCGAGAGAGGCCTGGGGAGCGGCGTCAAAGGCAACCGACCCGGCGGTCCCCTCCATCTCGTGGACGTGCGCAGACTGCAGGAGGGTGTTCACCGCTAGCGCGTCCAGTTCCAATTCCACGCAGATGGTCTTGTAGGCTCCCGGCTGGTTGACGGTGACGGAGAGCGACTGGTCCTCGGCCTCCATCATCAGGCGGCTGTCGTCGGACTCCTTCCCGCCAAGGTCTGGCCTCTCGGTGGGAGAGCACCACAGGACAAAGTTCTGCTTGCGCAGGTGGCGGGCATAGAAGAGGTCAGCTCCGAAGCTGGTGCTGTCCTTGGGGATGTTGCCCGCGGGGACGTGGAAGTAGCGGCACTGCTCGATAGTGGCCTGGAGGTAGCCGTCGTACTTGAGAAAGTGCTTTAGCATGCACTTAGCGCCAATCCTCTGCCAGTCCAGCACGTTGTAGAGGCCCTCCGCGTCAGAGATGTGGAGAGGGACTGTGGGAAATTCCGCCAGCGAAGGGATGGCCATCGCCAATGTCTGGAAGTAGGAAACGAAAGAAGATTCGAATGAATGTACAGCACTGCCAAGTTTATTAAAGGGACAAGAAGATTGTGACCGATCGAAATGCGCTTGCGTAGAATAAGGAATTTTGAAGCTAGACTAGATTGTTTTTGTTCCACGCTTCGTGGGACTTCTCCGCCTCTTCTCCAGTTCAATCTGGGTGTCTTTTTCGATCTTGCGAATGTCCTCCAAAGTTTTGTCATAGTACTCGTCGTACCAACAGAAAATTTTGCGATGAAAGATCGTGAAGAAGCGGTGGTCAGAATCCATGATGCCCTGTTCCACTCTGGCCTGGAGTCCCCACCACTTGAACTTGCATTTGACCAGTTTGTATACAGTGATCACGCTGTTTGTTTGCTGTATCCAATTTTCTCCAAGGGGACCTTTCGGCTTCTTTCCCTTTGCCTTGAACTTGGCAGGATCTGTGCTTTCGTCGTAGTCGCTGTCTTTCACTTTGTCATTGGCAATGTCAATCATCACCACCTCGCGCTTCTCAAGCTCTGCCTTGTCCAGATCAAAGATGTTGTTCGTCGTCCCCTTGTCATTTTCCAGCACATGGGTCAAAATTTGGATCCAAAAATTATCCTTCATGTATCCAGGATTGTTAATCACAGTCTTGCCCGTCGGGAAGGAATTCCAGGACTCCTCGTGTAGCTCAGTTGAACCCTTTGGAGCGAAAGGTCGCAGAATGGCCGGCACCTTGGACTTAAGAAAGTAGAGCTTTTTGGTGTACTGGCCTTTTTCCTGGCCCTTGGTGTACGGCTCGTTCTTCGCGATCTTGACTCCTTCACCCCCGCCCGTTTCTTCCAAACTAGCTCTCATTGTAGAGTAGAGCTGCCCAATTCGGTATTCTTGAAGGGTGAGAGGCATGGGAATCCGAAATTCGTGGATGAGCATATTGATACCGTTAATTTTGAGTCCCCGCCAAACACACACTGCAATTTCCTACAAAAATTAATAACTCAAAGGTACAAATTTAAATTTAAATTTGAAATTCAAATTTAGATTCAGACTAGCTGGGTGCGGGACTGGTGGCCGCTTTGGCCCATTGAAAAGTACCCAAATTTTCCCTGAATATATTTTTATATACATAAATTTAAATGGGGGGTAACAGCTGACGTCGCACCGAGAGGACGCCTGCCACGTGGCTCTCAGGGTTTTTTTTTTTGGTTTTTTTTGGAAATTTGGGCTCGGGGGCTGCCTGGAGACTGCCCGAGGCCCTCCCGTCGAGGCTTCTTGAAGTCAGCGACTGACGGCGACACCAGGGGGCTGAGGAGGCCTCCCCCGCGGCATCTGGGATCTTCGGGTGAGGACGCAGGTCAACTGGACCGACCCGGACGAACAGCACTGGGATCAGGTCACAAGGTTGGTTGGTTTTTTTTTGTCTTTTAGGGCCCCTGTCCCTTCCCTCCCACATACCGGAGACATCGGGATCCGGGAACGGCACCGGGGGACTATATTCACTTTCTATTTTTTAAACAATTTTCGATAATACCAGCAGTAATGGCCCGTTCCGGTGGGTGCTACACACAGCTTTTCCCTCTTCACACCTGCTCCACTGGGGCCATGAAACAATGCTTTCAGTTTAGCAATAAATAAATTTAATAAATTTAATTTAATTTAATTTAATTAAGTTTAGAATACCACTTAAAATCTGTTATATCCCCACCACACCTTGATTTCCCAATTTTGTTCATTTCAAACCCTTTAAATTCAAATTCAAACATTTTGGCTTTCCCTTGCCTAGATTTCCCAATTTTGTTCTTTTCAAACTCTTTAAATTCAAATTCAAACATTTTGGCATTCTCTCACCTTTATTTCCCAATTTTGTTCATTTCAAACCCTTTAAATTCAAATTTAAACAATTTGACTTTCCCTCATCTTGGTTTCCCAATTTTGCTTATTTCAAACCCTTTAAAATTCAAATTCAAACTTTTTTGCCTCCCCACACCTTGAATTCTCAATTTTATTCATTTCCCAACCCAAATGACCTCAAAATTCAAATTCGACCTGATCCGCCCAACGTAAATTGGGGGTTTTTGAGCTGGGCACTTTTTCTGCCTTAAAAATATCTGGTTTGGTTTGGTTTATTGAGAGGTTCATCTCAAATCTTGTGCCAGTTTTTTCACAAACAGCTGGATCAATGAAAGGCTTGTTCAGTATTCTTGTCTCCTGAGCTCTTGCATGGCAGAGATCCGAAAAATATCTTTATTTATAAAAATTCCTATACTTTTTGCAACTTTGATAGACTATCAAAACATTGTCAAATGAACAAAACTTTTGCAAATTCTGCCGCAGACCTTTTGAACAGAGCCTGTTCTTGTTCCAACAACTGCAATGCAATCCATGATTCAATGATCAACAATCAGGGAAGGATATGAAATATTTTTTGCTACTCACCGGCAGGTCCACAAGCGTCTGGGAAACCACTATAGTGGGACCCCTCTTCTCCTCCTTATAGGCGGCCAGCGTCTTGTTCAACGTCCTGTGCACCTCCTTGATGTCGTTTTCGATCCTGACTTCGAAAGAATAGGACTCCTCGGGAACCGATGACCCGTCATCGCCTTCTCCTTGTGTGGATATCCTCCTAGAGGAGGAGCCGAGAAATGCCGTGCGTTCGTTGTTGTACAGGTTTGCCAGATTGGGCATCTGGTTGCTCTTGACAGTGTCCAACACACAGACTGTCGCCTTCTTGGTGGCGGGGATGAAGACGGCGTACATGGCTTTGTTTCCGCACTGTGATAGATAAATTGGGCATGAATAGTTCGATTTAGACTTAAGAATTGGCAACAGCAAACGGTGTCTTGCAAACGTACCTTGTGGTGATAGAGGAACATGGTCTTGTAGCTGCCGCGTGGCAGGTAGTGGTAGGATGCGAGCGTCTTGAACTGCAGCCACGCCAGGTCGAATGTGTCGGCCGTGTCCTCGTGCGCCGCCAGCTGCCTGGCCTTGGCCTTGTCTACGGCGCAGAGGCAGCCGAGGTCGACGGCCGCGCGGAACTCCGGCGGCACCTGCGTCTCGTAGATGCCCTCTACATCCGGGGTGGAGAGGTCGGTGATGAGGTCGCTGGCGTGGCGGCGGTATACGTCCTCCGGCACGCGGTACTCGTACAGGTTCAACACAGGGTGAGAGCGCGGGAGGGTCTTCTGTACGCGACGCCACATTCCATCCTCCTTCTGCTGGGGCTTGGGAGTGCGCTGGTTGACGTAGAAGATGCGAGGGATGACCAGCTTGATTTGGTGCAAGTCTGATCCAACCAGGGCCCACAGACGGAATTGGCCTGTAAAAAACAAAACAAAAACATACTTTGTTCAAAGACCTGCGGAATAAACTTGAAAAGTAGTAAGTCTTGAGAAATCTTGTGGGATTCGAACCCCGACAGGAATTTATAAAGCCGACGTGAAATATGAAAACCAACTGGATCTGAATGAAATATGGATCCCTCCCCAAAGAGAGCCTGCTCCCTCCACAACAAACAGATCCCACAGTTCTAGAACCTGTCCGCAGGTAAAAAAAGCCAGAAAATACTCGAAATGCTTTCAACACAACGGTCATATTTATTCGTACCTGGTTGAGAAGTCTCGGCGATCTGGATAACTTGCCAAGGGGTGTCCAAGAGAGTCCTCTGGGCCCGCCTGAGAAATCCCCCAAGTGTTCCAGGCCTCCCTGCACGCACTACTCCCAACCCGATTCCTCCGTCGTCAAAGTCGTTGCCATCGCCTCCCAATGAGCCTCTCTTGCTTCTCTTCCCCTTCGAGGCCGAAGTAGAGTCTGACGGCCGAGACGAGGCCCTCTGTTTCAGTTGGTAAGCCCACTTCTTCTTTTGAAAGGCGATCCACTCCTTGACCTTTGACCTCGGCGGGGGATTTCCGAGGACTTCCCTCCAGCTCTTGCTCAGGTCTTCCTTGTCGTTTCCGCTGGGGGCTCTCTTTCTCTTGTTGGTGCTGACGACCGAGATATTCTTGGGACCCAGCGGCATCCGGCCCTTGCTGCCCCCGGCGTCTTCGATGTCACCGACGCCGCCAAAGAGGTCGGCGTCCGCGTCCTGCGCTGAGTTCTCGTCTATGGGCAGTTGGGATGGCGTCTGTTGCTGTTTCTTGGCGGAGGGACGGAACATCTCGCTGATCTTCCTCTGCTTGAGCACGTCGTTCTTCTCCAGGATCTTCTTGTGCAGCCAGTCAGGGTGCTGGATGCGCGGAACCGGGTTGGGGATGCCCTGCAGGGCGGCGGGGATGGTGATGATCTTCTGAATGGTCCCTCCCAGTCGCTCGATGTAGTAGTCCCAGTCCAAAACCTTTCGGATGTCGAAGTCCACCAGCGAGCTGTCCTTTAGCCACTTCCTGAGGTAATGACGTCGGACCGAGTCCTCCGCCTCGAAAATAGCTAAAGGGATGGCGCGCTCCGTGACGGGGGCACCCTCAGGCTTCTTGGAAATGATGAATCGGCACGAAAGGCCCGCGTCCTTGACCATCTGGTCTCCCAGGAACTCCGCCAGCCTCTTGGCAGTGCTGATGGACGTCGACTTCTGACCCTCGTACTCTGCCAGCGTCTTGGACATGCTCTTGTTCTCGGCGATAAGGTCGAACAGCTCCGAGTCCGGCATATTGGCGCCCTTGGAGTATAGCACGTCTAGCCAGTAGTCTGCCACCTTGGCCACGGCATCGTAGCATGTCTCCAGGGTGTCACCCTTGAGGAAGGCCTCGAAAACGGTCGACTGGAATATCTTGATGATCTGCAGCTCCCCTCGACGCTTAACCTCAAATCCCTTAAGCTCCGCCAGCGACCCGTCAAAGTTGAAGACGGCGTAACGCTTCTTAAGCTTCTTTCCCTCCTCCTTGGAGGCGGGGAGGATCATGGATAGGTAGGGCCCGTCCACCTCGAAGAAGATTGAGTTCTCCTTCCTCTGCTCGTACTTGAGCGCCTCCGCGTCTACCAGCTCGTGGTACTGGTCGTTGGTGTTGTTGTCCTGCACCATGATGTTGAGCACGGCGCCCGGGTAGGACACGGTCACCTTGGACTTCTTGGCGTTAGTGGTCTTGACCACATAATTCTCAGGGAAGGAGGCTGGGAGGACGCACCAGATGCCGTCGGTGTCCAGCTCGAGAGGGCGGCCGACCTGCTCGATGAGCTCGCGGGCGCACTTGATGATGCCTGCGCCGGTATAGCACACGATGCCCGCCATCTCCATAGAATACCTGGAAGGATATTGATATCAAACCACTGCTAACATAGACCACTATCTCTTCTCAGTTCTCACCATCTGGCTCCTTTTCGCATGACGTAGCCGTAGAAGGAGTTGAGGATGCACTTGTGGGCCAGCTGAAGCGAGTCGTAAAGCACCTCCTTATTCTTGGCAGACTTCAGCCACGAGGCGTCTCCGCTGGCGGCAGCATCCGAAACCTCTTTCTTGGCCACTTTGCAGAGTCCTACAAAATTATTTGTCAGCATTTCATTCTCATGTTTCATTTAGCCACAATTTCCGTAACCTTTATATTTGTATCGTCTGTCCCTGAAGTTGCGGACGGTGTCGACGTAGAAACTGTTCTCCTTCTGACAAATAGTGGTAGTACGCTCCTCCATTTTGGTGACGTGGGTCTTCTTGTAGGCTTTTCTGAAAATGAAGTTATGCAGCAAGTACAAATTCGATCTATGCCTTATCCAAAGTACGACACAAAAGGCAAAGTAAAGTTTTCTCCTCACCTGCAGTACTCCGACAGGCGTTTCTTTTCGTAGTTGGCCCTTTCCTCCTTGGAGAGCTGGTGGAAGGCCCTGTGCGTTCCCCCAGGCTCCGAGGGGGGAAACCGTTCGTTCTCCAGCTGCTGCTGGATCCTCTGGAACTCGGACCGGCCGGCCGGCATTACCTCGCCCCTCCACATCCAGGGCATCTTCCTCTGACACTCAGCCCCCGGCTTGTTGAAGTCGCAGGCAGCGCAGTCGGTCTCGTCTACCATGGCGGAGGGCTGCAGCCGGTTGGTGAGGATGATGTTGGGGTACATGGCGCCCACGTCGAGATGATAGATGATTGGGTTCTCCAGTCGCGCGGGGGTGTCGCGCAAGTCGCACAGCTTCTCCTTGATATCGTCGCACACCTCCTCGAAGTTGGTGACCTCTGATAGCGGGATCTTTTCCTCCACTTCGATGGCGCGGCGCATGCACCGCTCCACGTCGTCGTGCAGCGACTGGAACGCCTCCGGCACCAGTCGGAAGCGGCACGGGATGTCCGCGCGGAACACCCCCGACTCTATTGCCTCGACGTGGCCGCCCACGTACGTCTCGGAGTCAAGCACCTGCCCGTTCTCCGTGGTCTTGTTCAGCACGGTCTCATGCTTGTTGGGGAAGACGATGTTGGCCGTGAAGGCCTGCACGCAGAGCAGGGACTCGCACAGTGTCCCGGACCCCTTTCGCAGCACCTGATAGAAAAATGAATGCTTGTTGCGCATACTCCTAAACTAGGAATTTGAAACCCACCTCGTCCGGTTCCATGGGAATGATTGTGCATAGAGCGTAGCAGAAGGGGTGGACATACTTCATGTAAAGGTAGTAGGTGGCCACTGCGTCCGAGACGGAGTAGTTTGCCAGGTCCTGCGGCTGCTCCGTTGCCATTCTGCACATGTCCTCGGGATCCAGCTCCACCGGGTCGTACCTGAGCTTGGCCTTGGCAGCAGCCTTGAGGTTCTGCGACCCCACGGGCAGGTAGGAGTCTCGCTTGACCCAGCAGAAGGCGTCCATGTGCGCGGCCGGGCGGCTGCAGTACACGCCCTCCCTGTTCTTGGCGAAGCCGATCTCTTTGGCCATGTCCAGTCCGTGGATGGCCGCCCTCGCCTCCACGAACGGCCAGTCGAAGAAGTCGCCGTTGTAGGTGACGAAGATATGGGGGCGGACATCCAGCACGTGGTCGAAGAAGCGCTGGATAAGTGCGTTCTCGTCCTCCTCGTTCCAAACGATGAAGTTGCCCTCGAACTCGGGTCTGAAACATCAAATTATTATCAATACTACGCCAAAGACGGGAAACAAATCAGGAGTTCATACTTGGGCGTGTACTCGAAGTCGTCCACGTCTGCGGAGATTATTTCCCGGTTGGTGATAAGGTACCCTTGCCCGTCCACCATGTATGAGATCATCATGATCTGGTCCACGTTGGCGTCGGGAAACTTGAGTGGCAGCTTGGTTGTCTCGATGTCGAAGGCCAGGACGATGCAGTCCGGCCGCTCGATTAGGTCCTCGCGCTTAGTGATGGTGGGCTCGGTGGAGGAGCCCCTGCACACAACCTGGTACCAGGAGCCCACGAAGATGGACTTGTCTATGGAGACCCTGACATGAAGCGGCAGGTCGTGCTCGCGCAGGTCCAGAAGATTCTCCAGTGGGTTGGAACGGGTGGAAGAGGCCCCGGATCCTCTGGGACCGTCCCTGTCCATGTCGGAGGTCATGGCCTCTGACAGGAGCTCTGTGTAAGCGGTGCTGGAAAGGGTATTCGATAATAATGGCCAGATCCTATCTTACTTGTTTGACAGGACTCTACCTGGCCTTCATCCTCTCCTTGTTCTTCCTGACTGCCGCCCACAGGTCTCTCCTTACCTTCTGCAGGTCAGACGTTGTCAGGAAGCTCAGCTTCACGTATCTGGAAATAAACTCTTTGTTTCAAATTGGGGTTCTGGGGGAATAGAGACATCCCGTCCATTATTCTATAATGGCTAGCTTAGCAAATTAGCATATAAAGTTAGAAATACTTAGCATATGGCCTTAGGGATACTTAGCAAAGGGGCCTAGGACTTAGCATAGGGGCCTAGGCCTAGTTTAGAGGCCTAGGGATGCTTTTTTGGCAAGGTTAGGTTAGGTTAGGTTAGATTAGAAATAGTAAAAACGGGACGTCTCTATTCCCCCTGCTCCCAAATTGGAAAATGTGTCACTGCTGAATATCAGGCTCACCTCTGCTTGAGCCCCACCAAGTGGTTAGCCAGGTCGAGATCCTCCTTGTCGACCAGCTCCATCTTGGCGATCAGCCCGGTGTACTTCTTGCTGAGGAAGGCCTGCGTCTCCTGCAGGAACTCCTTTCGCACCAGCACGTAGAGGTAGGGCTGGAAGGGCAGCGACACCTTAAACCTAGCGCCGTCCTCCTGCAGGAAGTAGTAGTCCACGGCAGCCACCAGCCTGCGGTCCTCGTCCAGCACCTCGGTGGAGTGCATGTTGAGCAGGTATCCGGTCTCCTCCCGAACCTGGTCCGAGATCCTCTCGAAGCCGTACTTGAGGTCGATGGCGTCGTTGTCGCGGGACTCGCGCAGGCGGAGGTCGGTCTTGTCCTCGCCGCCGCCGGGGCCCGCCCCGGAGGACGGGTCCGGGCGGTACGCGCCAGTGTTGGCCAGCACCATGGTGATGAAGGCACTGGTAAATCACGAGATATTTAACGCACAGGTACAAGGTTACGCATGATAATACACATGCAGTTGCACGGAAAGTCGGAAAAAATGCAAGTTATGCAAGGCTTCCTTCCCTGCCTGTCCCCTGTCCCTGTTTTTGTTCTTTCCTTTTGGTTTTTGGCTGTTTGCCGCCAAAAGGCGTCAGAGGAGAGGAGAGGAAGGAAGAGCGGCGGGAAGGAGAAAAGGAAAATCGCGCAACCATTCTAAAAGTCCCACTCCCACCACTAGCCCGGTAGCCCCCCTTCTCCCCTTCGTCCATCCAAGAAGAATTTCATTCTGCACTGTAGAGATGTTATCGAGCCTACTTTTTTCGAGCTCGAGTCGGGCCGAGCTTTTCAGAATCGAGCTCGGGTCGGGTCAAGCTTTAAGGTTCGAGCCTCGGGTCGGGTCGGGTCGGACAATAAAATGCGAGCTCGGGTCGGGTTTTGCGAGC
>JAAUXV010028928.1_pt1 | contig 15971 bp, 18 predicted proteins | sample 7278181 | NCBI WGS metagenome assembly JAAUXV01 (sample SAMN14350114, study PRJNA611818) | marine sediment metagenome | isolation source: surface marine sediment (2.1m) | place: French Polynesia: Moorea | collected 2018-08
AGCACAATACTCTGTACACCGAACTAACTCAATGGCTGATAGCTTGAATATGGGCTTGACTCCTCGTTGAGACTTTAGCGCCTGTTGCTGGAAGATGAAGGCAATGCCATCCATACGTTGCCTGTGCGTCCTTGACACTGTTCCTGGCTTCTTTTTCTTCCCAGAGGTCCAGGGCCACCAGCAAATCATTGGATATCAGATTTCACCATTTTGGCTAATTATAGAAACATCTAGTATTAGCAATTTAGCAATCACTTTCATTTCCCAACGATCCCATGCATATGCCATGTTTTCTAGTTTAATGTAAGTAGTACAATTTTTGTACATCCACATATTTCTTACTACGCCGCTGCCGCAGTACTTTCACCTCACAATTTTCTTTTCTGTTCGCAGCCGCCGCGAGGATTGTGACCGAGTCCTCCAACCAGGCGAGCCAGTTCGCACACCTCGAGCAGCGGTCCTCCGCCGGCGCCGCGGTGCAGGGCAGCCTGGGCGCGCTCTACGACGAGACGGACGAGGCCACCACGCAGGCGCCCGTCTTCACCACCCCAATGAAGAGCATCGAGATCAAGGAGGGGCAGAGGGCGCACTTCGAGGCAAGGATAATCCCGGTCTCGGACCCCACCATGAAGATTGAGTGGCTGCACAACGGACAGCCCATCAAGCAAGGTATTAAAATTACAGAACGTGATGAAGGAGAATAAAGTTTGCACCTTCCTTGTATTTTTTCCGTCCCAGGATCAAGATTCCGCGAAGGGCACGACTTTGGATTTGTGTCCTTGGACATCATGTACGTCTATCCAGAAGATGCCGGGACTTACACCTGCAGGGCAACCAACTCGCTGGGCCAAGCCGTCATCTCTGCCAACATTATCATAAGAGTCAAGGAAACGATCGACAAGGAAACGATCCACCAGGGCGCCCTCAACCAGATCCACTACCTAGAGCAGGCGCACATCCGGCAGGACCAGGACGAAGGATTTGTCTCCCAGCCGCCCTCCTTCACCTGCCAGATGAGGGACTCCACCGTCACGGAGGGGACCTCTGCCCACTTTGAGGCCAAGCTCGTCCCGGTCGGGGACCCCAACCTCAAGGTCGAGTGGTACAAGGACGGGAGGCCCATAGAGGCATCCAACAGGCTCTCCACCCTGCACGACTTTGGCTTTGTGGCCCTTGACCTCAAGTACACCAGGCCGAGCGACACCGGCGTCTACACCTGCCACGCCGTGAACGCTCTGGGCCAGTCGGACCTGTCCGCCAAGCTCACTGTCCTCTCGCTCAAGGACGGCCCCAACGCCGAGACCCTCCACGGAGACGCGCTGGAGAAGATCGCCTACCTGGAGCACAGGCAGACAAGGGGTAGGGCCGAGGAGGAGGAGGCAGTGTCGAGCGCGCCACAGTTCGTCGCCAAGCTGCAAGGCAAGACAAACCTCATGGAGGGCCAGAACATTCACATGGAATGTCGCATCGAGCCGTATCCCGACCAGACTCTCCAGGTAGAATGGTTCCACAATGGGAGGCCTCTTCCGTTTGGCAACAGGTGGAGGACCTCTTACGACTTTGGATTTGCGGCCCTCGATATCGTGGGGGCCTATGCGGAAGATTCGGGCAGATACACGCTAAAAGCCGTAAACGCTTTGGGGTCTGCCCAATCAGAACTAGATGTGAAAGTTTCCCGTAAGTTACAATAAATTGAATATTGAACAAGAGAATGGTTGAGCTATTGGTGTTTTGTCTAATTTCCAGCACGCAGCGGGCTTCTGTTGGACACGGAGCACGAAGATGCCCTTCAACAGATCAAATATCTTGAATCAAAGCACCAGAAGACAGCGGAGGAGGAATTGGCCGTGGCCGAAGCTCCTGCCTTTGGACACAAGCTGAGAACCCTGAAGCTAGAGGAAGGACAGTCTGCTCACTTTGAAAGCACCCTGACTCCCGTCAACGACGCAACAATGAGGGTAAGTGACCTTCGGTGTCAGGTCAGATACATTATTTCATAAGCCTGGGTAGCTTATATTGTGAGTTTGTGACCTCAGTGTTTTTCAACAGATAGCGCTATTTATTGCAGTGCTGTCAAACACTTTTTTTTTCAGGTGGAATGGACATGCAATGGAAAACCCATCCCTCAGGGGCACAGGTTCCGCACGACATATGACTTTGGCTTTGTAGCTTTGGATATTTTGTACACCTGGCCTGAGGACAGTGGCACTTATGAATGCCACGCCGTCAACGCTTCCGGACAAGCAGTCACCGCCGGCACCTTGGATGTCAAGGGAAAATCCGGCCTCCTGCTCGACACGATGGACAGGGACCGCCTTGGCCACCTGCGCAACCTTGAGCACCGTCCCAGGCCCAGGGAGGAGGACATGGACACGCCGATCACCAAACCCGTCTTCACGACCCCGCTGAGCAACGTTGAGGGGGTGCACGAGCAGGGCCACGTCCACCTGGAGTGCAGGCTGCAGCCGGTCAACGACCCCAACCTGAGGGTGGAGTGGTATGTCAACGGTAAGGCCATCACCACTGGGCACCGCTTCAGGACCACCCACGACTTTGGATATGTGGCCCTCGACATACTGTATGCCTACTCTGAGGACAGCGGCACCTACATGTGCAAGGCAGTCAACGCGCTAGGAGAGGCCGTCAACACATGCTCTGTCCTTGTGACAGGTAACGAAGTTATACTTTGAAACCTTGTCTGTCATTGCTTACAAATGTGTATTTTACACCCACAGCCAAGGCCGGCCTTCTTTTGGACTCGCAGCATCCCGAGGGATGGGAGAAGATGAGAAGTTTGGAAGCCCGCGGTGCACACAGGCGCCTAGAAGTCGAGGAAATGCCCATTGGCCCGCCACATTTCGTCACCGAGCTAGTGGTACGATATTTTCTTCATGTATAAAAGTTTTTAAGCATTTCAACTACTTTGTATGCATTTCTTCGTGTACATTTCAGGGCAACACCACCCTCTTGGAAGGTGGAGTTGCTCATCTTGAGGCCCAGATTGAGCCGATCCACGACCCTGACCTGAGGGTAGAATTCATGCACAACGGAAAGCCCTTGAAGCAGGGCTCCAGGATTCACACACTCAGCGATTTTGGTTACGTGGCTCTTGACATCTCCCACTTAATTGAGGCTGACGCTGGAGAGTATGAATGCCGAGTATTCAACAAGCACGGCGAGGCCAAGTCCAGGGTCAACCTTAACATCTCCAGCCGCGACATGCTGGACACCAGCTCCCAGCGTCCAGAGGGACTTGAGAAGATTCATCAGCTGGAGGCCAGGCAGCAGAGAAGGCCGGATGAGGAGATTAGGACCTTCCAGAAGCCCATGTTCACACATCCTCTCCAGAGCGTGGAACAGGAAGAAGGCGCCAGCGTTCAGCTCTCCTCCAGGTTGATCCCCGTTGGAGACCCTTCTCTGAAGGTTGAATGGTTCAAGGATGGACAGATAATCTCATCTGGGTCCAGGATCAATTACATCAATGACTTCGGCTGTGTCACGCTGGATATAACGAGCCTTAGGCCCTCCGATGAGGGAGTCTATGAATGCAAGGCCACTAATGCTCTGGGCATGGCCACCACCACCGCCAGCGTCAAGGTGGCTGCCAAGGGGTCTCTCCTGCTCGACTCCCAGCACCCGGAGGGAATGAAGAAGATAACCGCCCTGGAGATGGGCAAGGCCAAGAGGCAGCTTACTGAGGTGGCACAGGCCTTCGAGAAGCCGGCCTTCATCGCCCCTCTGTCCGGCACCGCAGAGCTGGGCGAGGGTCAGCACGCCCACATGGAGTGCAGGGTCGTCCCCGTTGGAGATCCGAGCATGAAGTTCGAGTGGTACAGGAACGGGGAGGTGCTGCAGACCGGGTCGAGGTACCAGGCCACCCAGGACTTTGGCTTCGTCACTCTGGACATCGCCTCCTGCATGGACACCGATTCGGGTGTCTACATGGTCAAGGCTATCAACCAGGCTGGGGAGGCCACGTCCTCCTTCGTCCTGAAGGTGGGAGACCAAGCGAAGGTCATGGGAGATGCCCTCCATCCCGATTCCTACAAGAAGATCCAGGCTCTAGAGGCTCAGAAGGCGCTCAAGCGGCCCCTGGAGGAGGGGGAGGTGATCGAACAGCCACCAGTCTTCATGAAGCCCCTGAAAGACATCGGCGTCGTTCCGGAGGGATCCAACGTCCACGTCGATGCAATGGTGGAGCCCAAGAACGATCCCAGCCTCAAAGTAGAATGGGAGCTCAATGGACAATCCATCTCAAGTGGTAATTACGTTTGAAGCAATAAATTGTTCCTATCGTTTATTTGAATTAATGCAAATTGATTTTCAGGCTCTCGGTTGAAGACGTCTGTAGACTTTGGCTACGTTCAGCTCGACATTCAAGGTGTCAGGGCCTCCGACTCTGGCCTGTACACTTGCAAGGTGACAAACAAGCTTGGAGAAGCCGTGTCCACCACAAGCATCAAGGTTGACGGTAAGTTTGTGTGTCTTGAAGTTTCCTTGAAGTTTGTGTGGTTTTTGTCTTTTCCCAATTAAAAGCGGACACGAGACTCCGTTTCTTTCACCCTTTTCTCCCCTTTTCCTCACTGAAGCAAGCAAAAACCTTGCACTTGATTCCTTCCATCCGGACGCTCTGGAAAAGATCGGCAGTCTGGAAGGAAAGCCGGTGGGAGTCGATGCCGGCGAGGAGGAGGTCTTCTCCCCACCGGTCTTCACCACCCACCTCGACAATCTAGTCTTCAAGGAAGGCGAGGACGCCGTCCTAAAGTGCCAGGTCGCCCCCGTCAACGATCCAAACCTCAAAATAGGCAAGTCAAGTGCTTTCTCTTTTCTTATGCTTTCAATTATCACATTTGCATTTCTCCTTTAAGATTGGAAGTTAAACGACCAGCCTCTATCTAGCGGCACTCGCTGCAGCCCCAAATGCGACTTTGGGCAAGTCACCTTGGACATAAAATCAATCAGGGGAGCAGATGCCGGCGTCTACGTCTGCCAAGCCACCAACGCCCTCGGCGAGGCCTTCACCAGCGGATCAGTCAAGGTTCAGGTCGACGGCGCCGGAGTAGCCTCTTCCACTCTCCATCCTTCGGGAGCGCAGGGCTTGGAGAACGTGAAGATGGCCGACGCCAGGCACAACCTCCCAGAGGACATGGACACCACGGAGGGCTTCGGGAGGCCAGTCTTTGTCGAGCCGCTGAGGGACACGCTAGAGCTGTCGGAGGAGGAGCAGAAGCTGAGGCTGGAGTGTGCCGTGGAGCCGAGGAAGGACCCGGCGCTGAAGATCGAGTGGTACCACAACGGCCTCCCGCTCAAGAGCCGCTCTCGGGTGGAGACAAAGTTCGACTTTGGCAAGGCCGAGGTTGTCATCAGCGACGTGAAGGTGGCCGACAGAGGGGTCTACACGTGCAAGGCGCGCAACGCCGCCGGAGAGGCCGCCACGTTCGTGACCGTGGCGGCGGACGCGGAGGAGTCCGGACTGGACCTCAGCACGAAGCACCCGAGCGGCGAGGAGGGACTGAGGGCTCTCTCCGACGCAGAAAAGAGGACGTCGATGGAGCTGGGCGGCGACGACGAGGACAAGGGAGCCGCGGAGGCGCCGAGGTTTTTGGAGCCGTTCCCTGACCAGTCGCTGTCGGAGGGATCCAACGCCTACTGCGAGGCGACGCTAGTGCCCAAGAACGACCCCACCATGAAGATTCAGTGGACGCTCAACGGAGAGCCGTTGAAAGAAAGTACGAGTTTTTTTCATCCAATTTGGTGATAGTTTTTAAGAGTCCTTTTTCTATCAGGTACAAGGCTTCGTACGGTGAATCTCTTTGGGCTCGTGATCTTGGAGACGACGTCCTTGCGCGATGACGACTTCGGGACCTACAAATGCGTTGCCACAAACGCGGCCGGTTCTGCCGAGGCCACATTCAACCTCGTCAAGGGAGAAGAGAGGCACGACATGACGCCTAGATTCACTTCGCAGCTAAAGGTATACATTGCAAAGTGACATAAGTTATTTTCTGATATTGCTAAACAATATTCTGCTATCTATTTTTAGGAAAAGGTCAAACTGACGGAGGGAGAATCTCTCCATCTCCAGAGCAGCTACGTCCCGGTGAACGACCCAGAGCTCAAAGTTACTTGGAAGCACAACGGGAAGCCAATCGCGGAGTCTTCGAGGCTGAAGACGGTGTCCGACTTCGGGTTCGTCATGTTGGACATTGCCGGGGCCGACACGAGGGACTCGGGAGAGTACGTGTGCACCATTAGCAACAGGTTCGCCCAAAAGTAATCAATTTGGAGAAAAAATAATAATTTTCCGTTCTACAGATTCGGAAGCGACTCGACAAGGACCGTCCTGGACTGCTCCGGATCCCATGGCGTCTTCTACGAGCCCCTCAAGACGGGTGCTCTCAGTCGGGCGAACGCGGACGGGTTCCCCATGACCGCCACAGCCACCCTCAGCGGTACCGCTAAATGAGACTTGCGGGCAATGCTGGACTAACGATTTTTTTATTTACTAACCGTTCCTTTACCGCCAAACAAAAAAATGACGTACATTCTAGCTCTATATATATCCAACGTTTGGTCTCCAATTTGCTTCTTTGACCAACACATTAGTTCTTTTTTATACTTTTCAGACAAGGACGGTGGAGAAGGCGCTGTTAGCCCGAACGCACCACCCAAGTTCACCACGAACTTCGCTCCGTCCTACTCTACGTCTGAAGGCCAGAGCACTCATCTGGAGGCGAGACTAACACCCACAGACGATCCTAATATGAAGGTACGATAGATATAAACTGTTTCTGAGTAGCTTGTTACAATAGTACTCCAATTCAGTTTCGTGGTACAACGAGCGCTTAGTTGTAATTTGTATGTGCACATATTTCTCCTTTGTAGGTTGAATGGTTCAAGGATGGTCAGCCTTTGAAGACCGGTCACCGATTCAGGACTTTCCACGACTTTGGAATTGTTATCCTGGATATCCTGTACTGCTACGCAGAGGACTCTGGCACCTACGAATGCAGGGCCACCAACAAGCTGGGCTCTGACTCCATCTCCACCAAGGTTGATTGCTCCGACAAGTCCGGACTTATCCTCACTCCGCAAATTCCCGGAGAGATGCAACAACACACGCTCGAAAAGATACAGAACTTGGAGGCCATGAAGTTGAAAGCTGGCGCAGGAGAACCTTCGGAGGGAGGTCAAGCCCCAAGGTTCACAGTCCCCATCAGCAACATTGACAGTCTGAGGGAGGGAGAGAACGCACACTTTGAGGCCAGGCTTCTGCCCACAGACGATCCCAACCTATCCGTAGAATGGTTCTGGAATGGAAAAGCATTGAAAGCTGGCTCTAGGATAAGGACATTCTGTGATTTTGGCTTTGTAATCCTCGAAATCTCTCCCATCTATCCAGAGGATTCTGGAGAGTACATGTGCAGGGCCAAGAACGCCTTCGGCGAAGCGGTCACCACCGCCAACTTGAACTGCTCAGGAAAGAGAAATATCATCATGGACTCCCAGCTGCCCAAGGGGATGGAGGGAGCCATGGACAAGATTGCAGATCTAGAAGGTCTGGGGAAAATGCAGAGGGTGGACGCCGCCCACGACGACTCCGGCCAGCCGCCGGAATTCCTCACCTCGCTGCACGATCTCCTGCTGGCCGAAAACTCTCTCGCCCACTTCGAGACACGCCTAACGCCCATAAACGACCCCAGCATGAGGGTGGAGTGGTTCCACAACGGCAAGCAGCTCTCTGCTGGGTCCCGTATCAAAACCATCAACGACTTTGGATTCGTCATCTTAGAGGTGGCCAATGTGCTGACCAGAGACTCTGGCAACTACACTTGCAAGGCCACCAACAAGCATGGAGAGGCGACTCTGTCCTGCCAGGTCACAGTGAAGAGTCGGCAGGACATCATCACTGACCCGCAGCTGCCCAAGAGCTTCCGCAGCGGCACAGACGCCATCCACAAGCTGGAGGAGAATATGTGGAGGAGGTCTGACGCGCCCGGCTTCGACGAGCCCGAGGGGCGCCCGCCGCACTTCGTCACCAACATCCAGGACGTGAACGTGGCGGAGGGCCAGGCGGCCCACTTTGACTGCCGAGTGGAGCCCGTCGGCGATGGGTCAATGAAGATTGAGTGGTTCCATGACGGCAAGCCCATATCTCACGGCTCCAGGCTCCACACCATCAGTGACTTCGGCTTTGTTGTGTTGGACATCGATTGGACCTTCAAAAGAGACGCTGGAAAGTACACGTGCCGCGCTACGAACAAGTATGGGGTAGCGGAAACCACGGCAAGCCTGTCTTGCAGCGGCAAGAGTGGCATCAATCTGGAGTCTCAGCTGCCCCAGGGGATGTCACTGGACAAGCTCAAGGAGCTGGAGAAGGGCAGGGCGGACCCTAGGGCCGAGGTGGAGCAGGCGCAGATCACTGCTCCCAGCTTCGTCACCCAGATCCAGTCTAAGGCCGTCGGCGAGGGAGAGCCCGCCCACTTCAACTGCCGGGTGGAGCCCAAGCACGACCCCAGGCTGGAGATCAAGTGGTATCACAAGGGGAAGGAGTTGGCCGCGAGCCACCGCTTCCGCATCACCCAAGAGTTTGGCTACGTCGCTCTCGACATCCTGTACAGCTACCCAGAGGATGAGGGAGAGTACGTCTGCAAGGCCACTAACGAGCTGGGCGAGGCCGTCACCAAGTGCGAGCTTAAGTGCAAAGAGCTCCCTGCCATCCAGCTGGAGAACCAGGTGCCGCGAGGCATGAAGAAGTCAGAGTACGTGGTACAGATGGAGGCTGCCATGAAGAAGTACACCCAAGAGATCCACCTGACGGAAGATGACGTGTACGACGCCGAGCGGAGGCAGCCGCCAAGGTTCGTCACCCAGATCAAGGACCTCTCCAACCTGGTGGAGATGCAGGCCGCAAAGTTTGAGTGCCAGCTCGCCCCAGTGGGAGACCCCAACATGAAGGTCGAGTGGTTCTTCAACGGGAAGCCCCTGCCTTTCAGTGAGTTACTTTTACTCCGAATTTCCATCGAAATTCGCTTAACATTTTTTTCTTTTTGCAGAGAATCGCTTTACTCCTATCTACGACTTTGGCTACGTTGCCATGAACTTCGGCTGGGTGTACCCGGAGGACTCCGGAGAGTACGTCTGCCGTGCCACCAACCTGTACGGCGTGGACGAAACCCGGGCGCTCATCAGGACCACCGGTCGACCGGGGATCATCTACGAGTCGCAGCTGCCAAAGGGCATGGCTAGCATCGAGAGAATCCGGGAGATGGAAGCAGGATGGCAACGTGCACCGGACGTGGTTGAAAGCGAGACAGAAGAAAGGTCAGAAAAGGAAACTTCAATTAGGACAAACAGTTTCATAGATACATCGAGTTTTTCGTTCAGGTTCAAGCCTTGCTTCGTGACCAAACCTGAGGCGGTGACCATCAACGAGGGCGAGACCGCCAGGTTCGTCTGCAGGGTCACCGGGTACCCCAAGCCAAGGGTCATGTGGCTCCTCAACGGACAGACAGTCATCAACGTAAGTGGGAAAATATAGCAAGTTTCATAGTCCGAAATTCGAACCCTTTTTCCCCTTCAGGGAAGCCGCCACAAGCTGGTGTACGACGGTATGTGGCACTTCGACGTGCCCAAGGCCCGCGACGTCGACTCCGGCAAGGTTGAGGTGATCGCGCGCAACCAGTGCGGAGAGGCCTACGCCGCCACCACTCTTTCCGTCACGCCAAGAAGGGACGACTACAGATCCGTACTCAAGCACAACGTCAAACGTGAGTCGCGACACGACGTATGAAATATTTTTTGAAAACATACACATACACTGGTACGGAAGTTGAGCGGAAAAGCAAGATTGGGTCAAGTGTCGCTAGGGCTATTTCGCGCGAGCTCCGTTTGCAGTTTTTTCAGCTGGTCTGACAACACGGTTCTAATTGAAGGGAAAGGTAAGAAAAGCTACGGAGAGTAAAAGCTGAGCAACTCGGCAAGGAGTACATATGGAGAGAAATGCGGGTCCCCGTCATAGCTGGACTAATATGTTTTCTTTTTGAAGTTTTTATTTTGCTTCTCGTCCTTTCCCGCTTGTCATGTTCCAAAAATCTTTCCAAACCAATACCACCATGTAATTTGCACAGAACCTTGAGCTAACGAGCAATTATAGGTATAGATGCCAACAAAATGGGATTTTTCCAATTCGAAAAGTCATGTGCATGTTTGACAAATAATTGTCGTTTTGATGTCGGTGTAAGCATTTGTTGGCCAAGGAAGCAACGAGGAACCTGCGGAGGGAACAGGCAACAGCTCTTCTACTGTGCCATTTGTGTATGTGTATGTCGGCAGAGGAAACGAACTCCGACTTGAGGGGGTCAAGGACTCCTGGCATCAACCGCTCCTCTCTTTTCCAGCATGGTACGATGAAGCTCAGGAGAAAAGCGAAAAGGTGTCTAAGAAACGGCACAAGCACCATGGGCAGCAGCACCTGAAACACCGAGAGGAGAGCTTCCATCAACATCAACAGCAGGTGCATCAGCAACAGGAAGACGGGGAACAGTCTCACCATCAGTTCCACCAAGAGCAATTCTCCTCTTTCACCTCCTCCACCTCCGCCGAGGCCAGAGAGTGGCAGCAAAAGGCCAAACAGAGGACCACGACCACCTCTCAGCAGAGCTCGACCTTCCACCAGTCGGGGAATTTCGCCTCCGCCTCGGTACGACTTGTCGCTTTACCCCACTTTGCTTGTGCACGTTTGTCAGTGTTCCCTTTTTGTTTCCCCCGTGCAGGGCGGTGACGGCGGCAACCGCCCTTACGTCCTCCGGAGCCTGGAGCCTACCACGGCGCTGGAAGGGCAGGAGGTCCACCTGCGCGTATACTTCAGGGGGAACCCCAAGCCCACGGCAAGGTGGTTCAGGAACGCCGTGCCCATTTTCGACAGCGACGCCTACGTCGTCACCGACGACGGGGAGAACTCCTCGGTGTTGGTGGTCAAGGACCCCAAGCAGGAGGACTCGGGAGTCTTCACCTGCCTGCTGGAGAACATATCTGGAGCAGTCAAGACCAGCGCCAACCTCAGCGTCCTCGCTCCCGCAGAGGACGAGGGCGGTGAAGGGGCGGAAGAGGAATGCGGCGGCGGGGACGAAGAAGAGCAGTACATGGTGAGCGCATCCACCGTGACAACGAGGACGCTGAAGGAGATGTCCGTGGCGGAGGGGGACACCATCCGCTTCGACATTCAGTTCAAGGATGGAGACCGCAGCCAGCTCAGGTTCCGCAAGGACGGCGATGAGCTGAGCGAGGAGGGAAGAAGGACCAAGGTGTCCGTGGACGGTGAGGTGGCTGCGCTCACCATCTCTGACGCCAGGGCGGGGCAGGACTCTGGTCTCTACGAGTGCATCATGAAGACGGACGGCGGAGAGGCAAGGGTGCAGGTCAAGGTGGAGGTCAAGGGAGGAGCCAAAGTCGAGAAAAAATAATAAAAGATAGAAGAAGCAATAATGTAGTCGAACGGAACGGACAAATGGAATTTAATTTAAGTTATAAGGCACTAATTTATTTTATTGTACCATAGCGTTTTTACTAATGTGGAAATATACAGTCACTTTTCCATTTCCCTCGAATTTATTTTCGACGCCGGAAGTAGGATAACTTGATCCAATCTTGAATTGTTCATATAGCTTCGTAATTGTGAATTCACCTGCTGTTTTGTTAGAGATATGAGCTGTGCCCGATCCCACCTACTTTATTTCGAACCGCAGGTGATTACATCAATTCCAAAGAGTATCGCAAGCCGGACTGGGTCACCAGGATGGAGGAGATCCAAAAGAGGTTGTCCGGTAAGACGCTTGCGTAGTCATAGATACTCCATGCGAGCCTTTCACCCCCTCCCCTTTCGCAGAGCAAAAGCAGTCGGCCAAGTTCCTGACTGAGATCCACGAGTCCCGCGTCCGCCCTGGGATGACGGCCAAGTTCGAGGCCACCTTCGCCGGCAACCCCAAGCCCCAGGTTACCTGGCTCAAGGACGGAGAGGAGCTCTCAAACTCGAGGAAGGTCCAGATCCGCGTGAAGGGCAACCGCACCGTGCTGGCCATCATCGACGTGCAGGACGAAGACGTCGGCCACTATGTGTGCAAGGTCTCCAACGACCTTGGCACTGACACGTCCAGGGCGGGGCTCACGCTGAGCAGTAAGAATGAGAACAGCGCCTCTCTTTAGCATATGTATGCACCGCACGTGTATTTCCGAAACAGAGTTCGTCCCCGGCGAGGAGTCGGCGGTGGAGAAGTCCCCCTCGTCTGCCTCGGCCACCGCCGGGATGGAGGCGCTGGTGAAGGCGGAGGAGGAGCGGCTGGCGGACAGGGAGCGCAAGAAGGAGGAGAAGAGGCAAAAGCTGGAGGAGGCCAGGGCCAAGGCGGCGGCGCTCAAGTAAGGATTGTAGTTCCTCTGCTCCCTCCTTCCTTCCCTCCCGGCTGTTTCGGGGAGGAGGAGGAAAACGGCCCAAAAGTCTGTCTAGCGACGGCAGTGTTGTGTCGCGCTACCCCTCCCCCCCCAAAAAAAATATCGTGTATGCCATAGATGAGAAAAATGCCACGTCTGTGCCGACCACACATTTTCCAGTAGTGTTTCGAAACTGTCACCGCTCCTCCTCCTGTTCCTCCTGCTCCGCCTCCCTCATCTTCTTGCTGTACCAACAAATAAGAACCGCCCCTCTTCACCCATCCATGACATTCACGAGGCGGCTTCGCCCTACGTTGTGCTCTTTACCTCACCTTTCGCTGCTTCTGCATGAGAGCCTCGGGAGAAATCTTCCGGGGAAAGAAACTCTTTTTTTAAAAAAGCTCTACCAAGCGAATTTTCTTCCTCGGAGGGGAGGTCAACAGAAAAGCCAACGAATTTTTCCGCCCTCCTTCAAAGGGAACTTTAAAAAAGACACTTACCATAGTAGTCCGACACTCATGTCCTTTTTGTCATGAGAGGTAACTTATGAGCACAGTTTGCCTTGCTTTAACAGAGTCCTTATTACTATTAATATCTATTGATTTTTCTTGGCAACTCAGGATATTCCTTCTCCTCCCCCTCCATCCGTCCGTGGCCGCTTGTTTTGGGCAGCCCACGTTTTAATTTTCTCCCCCCTCGTCTCGGTCCTCCCCCCGTCTCGCCTCCTCCCTCGTATTACCGTGCAACGGAAAATGTTGCTGCGAAAATGTAGAAATCATACTATAATAAGAACTGCCGGTATTGAGATCAAACATTACGCCAAAGGTTCACTACTCAGAAATACGTACAGGAAACCCGTACGATGATGCCCCTTGTAAAAGCAGTCACCACCGCCTTTTCCCCTCTCAGAAATCCCCCCTATCTCTGCGTCTTATTCTTCTTTCTATATACTACCGATACTACCACCACACATGCAATAACGTCCCGGTAATCATGTGAAAAAACGACGATGATAAGGAGAAGAATAAATACTAAGAGAACGCCACATCGCAAGTTGTATGGCGCCCGAGGCTCCTTAAACCTGAAAGAACTTTTTAAAACGAACTCTCTTAGCCTTATGGTAAGTCACAGTTGAGAGAGTTTTCTCCCCCTTCTTTTGTTCGTGTTATGGTGCGAATTGGCACACCGCCGCCAGACCACCCCCTCTTCTCCCGTTCCCTTTCCAAGAATACCAGCGACAATCTTCTGTTGATGTTTTCACTAAAATGCTAATATCAAGTAAACCCACAACTACTTTCTTCTTATTTCTCTGCAGATTTCCTACCCTCCAGAGCCGACCACTAAATTTCAAGATGCCTTAAATTTACTCAACTTTCTTTCACTGCCAATTAAATCCCCTTTATTATAATTGTACATAGCAACCTGGAGTAGCAGTAGAAAAGCCTGCCCACCTGCGCTTCCTCTAGCCCCCCTTTCAACCACCAGAAGCAATAGCTCCAGCCAACATTAATATACATATAGTTGTCACAACCACTGCTGCATCTTTGACTGCATGTTTGATCCATCTGGCAGTTCTTATAAATTGCTCGCTGTAAGGTTTTATTATCCTTTGTGTTCTTTTTTCACTCGAAAGCCCCTTTGAAAACAAGACAAGAAAAAGCAAGGCACGGAGGGAGAATAGGTGCGAGGGAGATGTCGGAGATGCCGCCGTTGTCTTTTTTTGCGTAACTTGTTTCTCGAGGCTCCTAATTCGCCGTACGTGTTGTATACATCCTCTCACCCTCTTTCGAGATCTCTGTGTACTCGCTTTTCCTCCGGCAGAGCCATCGTCGTCAGTATCGCTGATACTTTCACTGTCCTCTTATTCCTCCGCCTGCTGTACATAAATATTTTTGTGCGTTTATCTTTCTTTGAGCCATCCTCACACCCGTTTCCGCACCGAAACAAAGCCTGTAACTGCGTTTTCCCCACTTCAGGTCCAGCGGGATGCCCCCCGGCGTGGCCCCCATCGAAGTGCCTCGCCTCAAGAGCGGGGGCAGGGCGGCCCAGCATCATCAGCAGCGACCGGCGGCAGCCAAGGATGAACCGAGGAAGAAGTTCGATGTCGGCCTGAAAAAGACCACTCGGGAGGACAAGGCCGCTGCCGCCAAGGCCTCCTTCGACAAGCCCCAGCTCAAGAAAGCCGAAAAGGTGGAGAAGGGCCCGGCGGAGTCCGCTCGCATCGAGGGACATTCTCTCAAGCACGTGGAACAGGACAAGAAATCTGCCTTCGAGGTTATCACCCGTTCAAAAGGACAATAGAACTTCGTATGTAAATGCACGCAAATATTTATTTGACCTTTTTCAGGATTCTCATGTTGCCTCGGAGGGCCTGGGAGTGGATGAATGGGCCGACCTGGGCGTGCCTCCCAAGCAGGCCGACGCCACCGATGCTGCTTCATCTTCCGCACCTGCTCCTTCTACCCCCACTACCCAAGAACGTTCCCCTGCTCCCGCTCCTTCTGCCACTACCCCCAATAGGGTGCCCGCGCCTGCATCTACCTCTGCGGCTGCCCCCAAACCTGCTCCTGTTCCTGCACCCAAGCCTTCTCCCGCACCTGCACCCGCACCTGCCCCTCAAGCGGCAGTCCCTGCACAGTCCGCGCCCCCTAGGAAGCCAGCACCCAAAGGGGTAAGTGTAACTATCTGTACAGATGATAAATAGTTCTTTGCAAAAACCATGACAAATCGTGCAATTTTTGCCGTACACTTATTGCCTCCCATGAAAAAAAAGCATCGTGATTTTTGTGGCACGATGTACTATACAATTTTGTTACACAGATACCGCCAAAAATTGTGGTAAAAAAATCAGTCATTCCCCACGTTTACATACAGTACGTACAACAGACATTCTCCACAGGCCCTACAGGAAATCCACTCAATTTCGACATCAAACACCACTACATCCCCACAAGCAGACACCGCCACGTCATTTCCGTCACAGGCTGCATTAGACGAAGAAAAACGCACAAAATCAGACACATTAAAACAAAGTGCACGAGTAACTCTAAAAGAAGACTCCGCAGAACACCAGCCCAAAAGTAAAATAGAGCTCAGCGCTACAGAAACAAAAGATGTCCCTACACTAAAAGATACTATCCAGCAGACTCAGGAAAAGCCACCTACACGAACAAATATACTCATTCCAAAGACAGCTTTAGAAACCGCAAGGGAAGCAGAAGGCAAACCAATTGAGAGAAAAGAACCTGAATCCCCCTTGACTGCTGAAAAGGAAAATGACCACAAGAATGTAGAACTCTCAGAAAAGGTTAAAGAGTTGCCTGGAGAAAGTCCAGAAGACACAAAGCCATATACTCGCTCGAAAAAAGTAGTGAAACCTGCAATAGAGAAATCCCAGGAGTTGAAAACAGATGATACTGTCTTTTTTAAAAAGGAAAAGGAGGTTGACAAATCTAAAAAAGAAACGACCGAATTGGAAACGGCTCATGCTCAAAAGAATACCACAACTCCTACAAAGACGGAGCCAGCCACTGATCAGCAAGTTG
>JAAUXV010074091.1_pt1 | contig 15970 bp, 10 predicted proteins | sample 7278181 | NCBI WGS metagenome assembly JAAUXV01 (sample SAMN14350114, study PRJNA611818) | marine sediment metagenome | isolation source: surface marine sediment (2.1m) | place: French Polynesia: Moorea | collected 2018-08
AAAAGGGGGCGCTATCGCCATTATTCGCGCCGCCGCCCTCCTGATCCACGGCGTCGTTGCCCACTCATTTCTCGGCGGCCGCTTGTATGTGAAAGAGAGCTTGCACACACACATGAGGCGGACGGTGAACGATTACAGCTAGCAGGAAGAAAAGAAAAGGGGATCCAAGCATAGGAGAGCCGCCGAGGCTGTGGCAGTGTGTGTTCGTCCGCCTGTCCTAGATACACCCCGTAGCAGTGTTTCTACTGTGCTGTGGGGTGAAGAGAACATAGTCATTAATACCGGAGTCAGCCGTGTGAATGTGTGCTCTGCGAAGGAAGGAGGAGGAGGAGGAGGAGGAGGGCGGCTCCTCCGCCCTTCATTATTAGTGCCCGAATTCGTCCTCACAGAGGCGACGCCGCTGTAGCCCATTATTTTCAAGCGAAGCGGAGGATAAAACTGCTCGAAATAAAGGGTAAAGAACAGGGATCGAGTGACAAACGGAGCCGCAACATGAGGACAAAGAGGAGGAAAGGCCCCTTTCCATCCCTCCTACTACTACACCTCCTCATGGCTGTAAAGACCCACTTGTGAGCGGAGCGCAGAGTTGTTGAGCTAGATAGGGGAGCTGGGAAAGCCAAAAGCCCCCTCTGTGTACAAGGGCGTGAAGCTTGCTGACCGAAACATTCCACCTCACCTCTTCCCACCGCCACCTTTTCATCTCATCCCGCAGTCCCAAGATAACTGGGGGAAGCGAGAAGAGCACTGTAGGTGAGGCGAGAGAGGAGGAAGGGGAGCCCTTTCTCTCCTCCGTCCGACACCTTTCTCTTCCCCTTTTCTCCCTTTCCTCCCTTGGGGCACAAATAAGCCATGGACGTGGATGGAATCTCAAAGGGTGGTGGAGGGGGTGATCCTTCCACCACGGAGAAGCGGATCAAAGAGGAGAAGATGGATCAGGCCGTCTCCGCCGCCGGCAGCGTGGGCAACACGGTGTCCGCCTTCCACCGGGAGTACAAGGTGCTGCGGCAGATCGCCAACGGCGCCTTCGGCAGCGTCCACTGCGTGCAGCGGAGGGACACCAAGGTCATCCACGCCGCAAAGTACGTCAAGAGCAAGAGCAGCGACGTGGAGCGGGAGCTCACGGCGCTCAAGGAGCTCAGCAAGTCCTCGCTCATACTCAAGTTCATCAGCTTCTACCAGAACCCGACGGGGGCGCAGTCGGTGCTGGTCACCGAGTTCCTGGCGGGTGGGGACCTGTGCGAGCGCACCTCCTCCAAGGACTACGTGCTGACGGAGCAGAAGTGCCGCACCATCGTCCGCCAGATTTGCCGCGGCGTGCAGTACATCCACCGCAGCAACTACCTCCACCTCGACCTCAAGCCCTTCAACATCGTTTTCTCGCAGAAGAAGGACGACTACGACTTGCGCATCATCGACTTCGGTCTTGCCAAGGAGATGGATGAGACGAGAAGAGTGAGGGTGGGAATGAGCGGGACCATCGAGTACATGTCCCCCGAGGTGATGAACTGCACCTTCGCCACCCCGGCCTCAGACTGCTGGGGCGTCGGAGTAATCGCCTACCAGCTGCTGTCGGGAGGGGTCTCCCCGTTCTTCGCCATCAACCGGTTCAGGACCATGGCCAAGGTGCTGGACTGCGACTACTCGCTGGACCGTCCTGAGCTGGCCAAGACGTCGGTGGAGGCCAAGGACTTCATCTCCCGCCTGCTGGTGACAGAGCCGGGAAAGAGGCTGGACGCCGACCAGATGCTGCAGCACCGCTGGCTGGTGGACGACAAGCTGTACCTGGGCATCCTGGAGACGCTGGAGACGACGTGGATGCGTCGCTGCCTGGCGCGGCGGCGCTGGTACCGGCTGCTCAACGCCGTGCGGGTGATGACTTCGATCCGTCACCTCTCCGGCGGGCCCTCATGGGAGTCAAACTCCTCCACGGGGGGCGACGAGGAGGAGCTCTCCTCGGACGAGAACCAGGGCGGGGACGGCACCGACGGCGACGTCCGCAACGGCCTTCCCGTCTTCGAGATGGCCACCTACAACAGCACCTTCGACATGCTGCACCTCATCCTCAACAACGGCGCCTTCGGGAACCTCTTTTGCGTGCAGCACGTCTCCACCGGGGAGGTCTACACGGCCAAGCACGCAAAGAACTCCCTGGACTCTATGCGAGAGGAGGCTTCCCTGCTGCACCAGGTGCGGAACGAGCCCCACGTCGTCGCCTTCTTCGGCCTCTACGAGTCGCCAAAGCACTCCGTCATCATCACCGACTTTCTGGTCGGCGGCGACCTGGTGGAGAGGACGGCCAGCCCCGACTTTGTCCTCAACGAGTCCAAGTGCCGCTCCTACGTGAGGCAGATATGCAGAGGTTTGCGTCACATCCACTCCTGCCGCGTCCTTCACCTGGACCTCAAGCCCTTCAGCATCGTCTTCACCAGCCGCGAGGAGGAGGACTCCACGCTCAAGATCACCGACTTCTCTCTGTCTAAGCGCCTGCCCTCCGGCGAGAGGTTCCTCCGCGTGCACGAGATGTTCGGCTCCCTCGAGTTCATGGCGCCGGAGGTGCTTGAGTGCACCTTCGCGTCCTCCGCCACCGACTGCTGGGGCGTGGGCGTCATCTCCTACATGCTCATCACCGGCGGCAAGAGCCCCTTCTACGGCGGCAACCGCTTCCGCACCATGGCGAGGATCCTCACCGTGCAGTGCCACCCGCTGGATGCGCCAGAGTACGCGCACGTCTCGCCCGAGGCCAAGGACTTCATCCGCCGCCTGCTGGCTCCGGACCTGGAGAAGCGGGCCACGGCGGAGGAGTGCCTGAGGCACCGATGGCTGACGGCCTCCAGGGAGACGGTGGAGAGGGGGTCGAGCGTGGACATGCTGCAAACGCTGGAGACGACGTGGATGAAGCAGCTGCTGGCGCGGAGGAGGTGGCAGCGATGGTACAACGCCGTCAGGGCAATGCAGAGGATGAGGAAGTTCAGCGGGACGACCGCGGCCATGTCAGCCAGCGCCGCAACCAGGACGCAGCAGCAGCAGCAGCAGCAACCACAACAGCAGCAACCGCCAAAGAGAAGTACAAAGGCGTGGGAATGAACGCTACCTAGCGGTTGTGAAGGTGAAAAAAACTCATGCGGACATATTTTTGCCGACTCGGTGAAATGAAGAAAAAAGGCTCAAAAAAGCCCCTTCCTTTGGAGAAGCAGGAGAGAGACGGGAGCTTCCTCCGCCAGTACTACGTACGTACACAAAGAAAAGAATCGCAGAAAAAAATATCATCGTTCCTCCAGTCAGCCCTAGTCCTAGTACAGTTTATATCACGTCCCCCGTCCTCCCCCTTCTTTGCTACTACCTTTTTTATCGTGCAAAACATATATTCGCTCTTTCTCCGTGTGTCAATGGTCACAAAAAGAGTCACCATTTTTAGCACCTCTTGCAAATCCCCATTCCGAAGCCTTTCCTCCCTCCCTCTTGTTGTGAACTTCTGAAGTATCTGAGGTGTTCTATCGACTTTTTGCCAGCCAGCCAGCCGTACAGTTTTAAAGCAAGTGGCAAAGCTCTTTTCTCTCCCCCCAAAAACACTCCTTATGCTATATATCGAATCGATCGCTCTAACCCGACCGACTCATTCCCTCTCAGGCTGTTTGACGAAAAAATGTTCGGAAAAAGAAAGGATATTTATGTGGTGGTATTCCTGCTGAAGAGACCCCCCGACCGACCGAGAATACACAACAGCGTCGTCAACTATATCGTCGTTCTTTGCTTCCGTAAAACAATATATTTATCGTGATTTGTTATATCCTTACATAAATGAGAGATCCTTTACAAATATAAAGGAGGAAAAAGAATTGTTCCGAAAAATGTTCTCTGTTCCTTTTTCTTCTTGTTCTTTCTCAGGTGATTTCTTCTTTGTCTGCGCGTCAAAAGCGAAATAATCAAGCAAATCAAAAGAATACTCCCCCCTCCCAGCAGCGCGAGGGAGGAGGAAAAACGAAAAACACGGTTGATCATCACAGCACGAAAATTCGTAAAATATCACATGTATGCAATAGATATATAGAATTCTGTTTCTTCTGCTTTTAAAAACTCTTTTTCCGAAAATACCAATCTTCTGTAACTCTCAATTCGCAAAATGGGAGAGGGAGAGAGCGAAAAACGGAAAAAAGTACGAAGCGTTTGATTCTTCTCTTGCATAAAAAGTTTGTGGACAGACACATGAGAAAATGAATTGATTCGAAAAGTGTACATTCATCCCAAAAAATAGCAGCTGATTCTTCCGACATCTACTTTACGACAGGTACGTGTAAGTTTTAGGGGTGGGTACATTTTGTGGTTTTTTTTACATAGAGCCAAACTTTTTGTAGGTTATGTGGGGAGTCAGTTGTTCAATTTTATTTTCCACGAAGTTTTCTACGAATCTACTGCTTTAGGACCCCCTGCTGAAAACTGACGGTCATCATGGTGGGATCGTATGAGCCCGCCAGGTAGTAGGTGTCGCCAGGCTGCTGCTGCTGTTGTTGCTGCTGCTTGCGGCGCTTGGAGAACTCCTTGAGCGGGAGGACGTTGCAGCCGTGCGAGATGGTCTGAACGTCGTTCTCGTCAGTGTGCGGAGACTGGAAAAGGCCGCCCTGGAAAAGAAGAAGAAAAGAACGGAAAACAATTAGTGGTGACGCCACGGAGCTATAGTCTGTTAGGGGATAGAAAAAAGGACGAAATTGCGAATTCGACGGTCTTTCTACCCTAAAAGGTCTTCAGTTGGAAAGGGGAGTATCCCCCTTGCCGCGATCAGGCGTAGAGGCGTAAAAGGTCATAAATCATTCACACAGCAAAAAATGTGGAGAAGAAAGGCCTTTCTTCACTACAGTAGTACAGTACATGCGTGTTGTGTTGTCAGTAATGCGCGTGACATTCTACCCACACAAAAAAAGCCCTACAATTATCCAGGCCTTTACATTGCTATTCCAACACGGGAAAATAATGCTCACCGGCACTTTGAGGTCGAACTTCTTCCCGGCGGTCTCGATCTCCTCTGGGTGGTAGAACCACTTGACCTTGACCATCATGCTCCCGCCGTAGCCCTCCCACATGGTCTCGATCCGACCGATGTAGGGCCGGTCCACCCTCGCCGTGCTCAGGAACACGGCGCAGTCCCCGACGTTGAGGACCTCGTCGCTTCCAGCGTCACCGCCTTTCTTGTCCTTGTCTCCTCCTCCGGGCCCCCGCTGGATGGCGCGGTGGAAGTACCTCTTCCTCATTTTCCCCTTGAGCCCCGGGCGGCGGTATCCCTCGTCGCCCTCCAACCACGTCCAAAGAGGGCGACCAGTCACCGGGTTGATGCCGGGCTTGGTCTTCTCGTGGGACTCGTCCTGAAAAAAGGGAGAAAAGGCCGTAAATAAAGTTTGCTGTACAAACTCAGGAGTTTAGCGTGGGGACATTTTCAAGAAGAGGAAAAACTATCGTCCTTGAGATGTAGGAAAACCCCGGAAATCGACCACGGCACACATGGTAAATAGGAAAAGAAAGGCTCTTGGGTAAACTTAGTGACGTGGGAAGGGATGGGTGTGGGAGAAGTCGTGACGTCAACCAGAGAGTGGGTATAAATAGTTCATCCCCAAAGAGGAAAAAAAGTCTCCCTTCCCACCCCCTAACTCCCAACCCAAAATAATGAGTCATGGTTCAGCGCCCACCTCGTCCTCCTCAGAAGATGACTCCGCGGAGGTGTCCTCGTCCTCGTCGTCCCCGTCGGCATCCTTGTCCTCGGAGGACTTTGCTGCTGCCGCCGCGGACACGGTGGACCTGCCCTGCTGTTGCTGCATGCCGCCGGGAGAGCGGATGGAGTAGGTGGTCGTGTTGTTGAAGCTGCCGTCCAGCTTGATCTTGAGCTGGTCCTCCTCCTCGGAGATCTTGCCGGTCGAGGAGCGCTTTTTGCCAGCGCCGTGCTTGGCGCAGCTGTGGGAGTGCTTCTTGTGCCTCTTCTTGTGCTTCTTCTTGGAGGCCTCGGCGCTGCTGGTGACGGTGGCGCTCCCGCTGGTGTTGGCGGCACTGCTGCTGCTCTTGGCCGAGGGCGGGGTGCGCTGCTTCCTCGGCGAAGGGGTGAGTTGGGAGGTGGAGGCGACGTATGAGGTGAGCGGGGCCATCTGTGGAGGGCGCTGCATGTGCAGGCGGTGGTCGCCGGAGCCGCTGTCAACGCTATCATTGGAGACGCGGCGGCGGCGCATCGACGAGATTGGGTCAGGATCGTAAACTGGAATGTAAAAATATATTTAGAAATGGAAACACTATCTTTCATACGAATTGACTCAAAAACCGAGAAAGAACCATGTAGTATGTCCTGCAAATTATTTGAGCATCCCACATTCTTACCAACTCGAGGGTAGTTTTGCGGCAGCATCAGGACTTTGGAGACGTCGACCTGTCGGCGGTCCCCGTCGTCCAGAAGAACCTCGATGAGGTCCTCCCTAACGGGGAAGAGCTTTCGCTTGGTCGTCCCCTGACCTTCCTCCTCGTCCTCGTCCTCAATGGGCTCCACCGTCCCCGGGAACAGGCAAGTGTACTCCTTGCTCCAGTACACGCACACCCTGGTGCCCACCGTGAGCTGCGCCTTTCCCTCTGGCCGCACGTAGTGCACGGCGTCCCTCAGCAGGTCCTCCCGGCACATGATGGCCAGCTCGTTCCTCCGCCCTGACTCGCATGCCACCGTGAAGACGCCGTCCAGCTGGGTGTTCTTGACCACCGAGGGCCAGAAGCGGCCGTCGGTCAGCGCCAGCACGCGGAGGCCGTCGCCGAGGTCGTCGCCGAGGTCGGTCGGGCGCAAGGTCGGGTCCGGGGGGTACTCGCCCTCGCCTGCAAATATGGGATGAAAACGAGTGTTGAAAATGAACACAATAAGCTAGAGCCATACCTACGTCACGAAGATTCTCCAAACAAAGAGCAAACAAATCTTTCCGGCAGACACTTTTATGGCCACTGTTGCAAAAAAGAGAAGAGGGAAGAGGGAGGAAGATCGTGAAGGAAGGAGTGGCAAGGAGAAGAAAGCGGCGGTCATCAATCAAGCAATGAGTCAAATGAAGGGATCCGCCCCTCACTTCTCTCCGCCCTCCAAAACTTTTTCTTTCTTGCATGCCGTGGCAATCCTTTCCTTTTCCCGTCTACATTCTCCAACAACAACCTGTGAGCTCACCTGCAGGCAGGATGGCGGTCTGTCCGCTCTTGGACTCTGAGGGGCTCGAGGAGACAGCCGGCTTTGACTGAGATTTGGACTTCTCATCGGCCGGATTTTTGTTCCTCGCCTCCTTCTTGGTCTTCTCTTTTCGTGTCTTTGTCTAGAGAGAAAAGAAGAATTTAAATGTTGCGAAAAAATGATTTTGTAATTCGAAGAAAATACTACCTTCGCGTCCGGATGGACGGTGGACCAGACCTCGGTCCCGCTGTGAGAGGAGGAAGATGTGCTCCTCCTCTTCTTCTTGCTAGGCGGTGGCCTGGGAGAGGTCGATGAGCGGCGAGAGCGCACTTCGGAGGCTGAAGAAGCTGGGGAAATCTTTCCGCCAGCAGCACTAGAAGCGACAGTGCCGCCGACAGCCAACGAGGTGGACTTCTCACTGGGCGCCGCCGCCGTGCTCTTGACTTCAACCGAAGGAAGGGGAGTAGTGGGCACCTCAATATCCTCGTCCTCCTCGTCCTCAACGACAATGTCCTCTTCCTCCTCTTCGTCTTCGTCCTCGTGAAACTCGTACTGGTCCTCCCTGTTCTTGGCGGCGCCAGAGTCCATGACCTTGAAGCCGCGCTTCTGCATATTCAGGCTCATCATGAAGAGGTTCCTGGGCTTCTTGGGGACGATAGTCTCCGTACTGCCCATGTGCTTGCGGGGCTTCTCGCTCTTTCTCCTCTTGGAGGCTCCGCTCCCGTCCTCGGCGTCAGACTCCTTGATTGCGGAGGAAGACTCTTTGGAGGAGGCAGCCTTGAGGAGGGGCGGAGGGGAGCTGATGGTGCCGCGGGAGGAAGCGTAGGTGTCAGAATTGGTTCCGTCATCGTCATCTTCCTCCTCCTCCTCTCCCTTCTCACTCTTGCTGACAACTTCTTCCTCGTCCTCGTCCTCTTCTTCCTCATCGTCTTCCCTGTCGCTGTTGGGCGCGGACCGCTGAGTCGACGAAGGTGGCACCGCCAGCTTCATGAGGTTGGCGAAGGGGTTCGCCTTGCCCTTCATGAATTTTGAGTGGATGGTTGATAGTTCTGTTACGGAGTGGTGTCCTAACTGAGCTGTCTCTTCTTTCTTGATGGTATGGCCGCCGTTGGATCCGCCGCCACTGATGTGGGGTGGCGAGAGGCTGGCCGTCAGCTTGGGCGGCTTCAGGAGACCAGGAGCCGTCTGCCGACTTGCGGAGGAGTTTCCTTTTGAAGAAGAGGTTCCGGACTTCAGAGCCGAATCCGCACTGCCCCTCCTGCTGCTTCCTCCGCCGAACTGAGACACGAAAGCGGCTGGGCCACACGGCTCGAGAACCGGAGGAGAGAGATCTTCCTCCTCCTGCTTCTGCAGACTCTCTTGAACCTTGTGGTCACCATCTTCGGCCTCTCCTTCCTCCCCCTCATCCTCGGACATGATGGTGGGCATCGGCGGCTTCTTCCTCGGCCGTCCCATCTTGCTCTTGAGGCTCTTGAGCTTCCTCTTCTTGGGCCTGCCCGGGCCCCTCTGAAGCCTGCTGGAGCCCCTCTTACCGCCTTTCTTCTTCGGAGTAGACTTGAGCCTCGCGATCTCCCTCTGCTTCTCGCGGTAGAGGGCCTGTATCTTTACCATCATTGCCCTGATCTCCACCTCCAGCTCGCTCATGATGTCTGTGTTCCGGATCTGCTTGATCACTTTCTCCAAGCTCTTCAGGCCGAGGTACCTGTCCTCACGGGATACAACAGTCCCGCCGCTGCCGTCAGCCCCGTCCTCCGAAGCAGCGGCAGCCGCCTCTTCCTTGGCGGCGGCGTACTGGCGGATCTTGGCCTGGATGAACTCCTTGACCGCCGCCTCTCGGTCGGAGGACCGGTACCCGTGGAGGTTGTACTGCTGCCTCAGCAGCACCAGCGGGTCGACGTAGTTGAGGTGACTGACGTAGTCGTACTCGGTGACACTGCAGAGAAGGTTCACGTTCAGGTACTTGCGGTGGAGGCCGAAGGAGAGGGCGTCCCTCTGAGATGCGGAGCAGAGCAGGTCGAGGGCGCTGGACTGGTTGGCGGCCTCCTCTTCCTGCTCCTGCTCCTTCAGGGCGACTCCCTGAAGAAGCAGGTCCAGCCCGTTCTCGTGCTGCTCGACGGTAGTCGTGACAGTGGTTTTGACGGTGGTCATGGTGCTGGACGAGAGGGACATGAGAGCGTCGACACAGCTGGACACGTCTTGCTCGCTTGCAGGACGGACTTCGGTCTTGACTTTCGTCGAAGAGGACTTTTCCTTTTCCCCACGAGGTTCTTCAATTGTGGACTCATTGTCGCTCTTGGCGGCCGGCTTGGCCACCTGATTCTCCGGCTCTTTCTTAACGGGGATTTCCGAAGAGGCTTTCTTCTGAGTGACTGGTGCCGGGAGAGGGGCTGGCGTTGACTCATCCTCATCCTCCGGCTTTTGAGGCTCCTTTTTGGGTACAGCCGCTGTCGGTGAAATCTTGTCGTTCTTCTCCTTTGCGACAGTGGGCGTGCAGAGGGAATTGATGGCCAGGGCACTGGTTGCTCGAGAGGGAGAAGAGGAAGACCTTCTTCTCTTGGTCTCGACGACCGACTTACTCTGGACGACGTCATCATCGTCGCTAACTGTGATGGTCTCGGGCTCCTTTCGGGGAGGCTGACGTTGAGTCGGATTCGCCGCCGCCGAAGCGTTTGAAGATGATGCGGCGGCTGCGGCGGCCGCGGCTGCGGCAGAAGCGTGGAGGATGTCTCTGGACGCTGCCGCGGCCTGCAGGTACTGGAAATGTTGCTGGTGTTGCAGGTACATGTGATGATAGTGGGCCTGGGGGTCTCCCCCACCTGCCGCTGCTGTGGCGGCGGAAGGAGGAGGAGGTAGGCCCAGAGGTGGAGCGTGAGCACCGAACGGCGGCGGCATGAGCCCGTGCGGGCCAGGCGGCCAGGCTGGGGGATGGGCCGCCGTCGGTGGGGTGGGCATGGAGCTGTCGGTGGGGATCAGGAGTAGCTGTCCGGTGAGAGGATCCTTTGCCAGCTGGTACCCCATGGGGATGGGGCCGGCAGGGGATACTCCCCCTGGGGGCAGCCAAGGAGTGAGCGGGTGGGAGTGCGGGTGTGGGTAAGGAGCCGGAGGATGGTGTCCCGACGTCCCCGTGGGATTCCAAAGGGGATGGTGGTGCGGCGATGGCATGGGCGGCCAAGAGGGAGGTGCGCCTCCGGATGAAGAGGATCCCGGGACAGAGGGTCCAACAGCTCCTCTGGTCGCAACCAGAGACGAGGCTGGCGCGGAACCGGGTTCAGAGCCTCCAGCTCCGGAAGCTCCAGCCCCTGAGGAAGTAGGAGTGAACTTCTCGGGCTTGGCGAGGCCCGCGCCACATCTGTAGAATTCCTCGACGGTGCTCCTCTTCTCAGAATCAAGCTGCCGCTGCCTTCCGATCGCAATGCCCACTGGGATTGAAGATCCTGTTGAAAGAAGTAAAATTTAATATTTGATTGATTTCACTTCCTCAAGCGTCACATTCCACAAATCAAAACTAATTTTGAAAGTTGGCTGAAATTTCAAATGTCCATTTCCCATACCACCTTGCAGTAAGAAAAAAAAATATTTTTTCACACATGAAAACTTGCCTGCAGCTTCTTGAGTTTTCGCGGCTTTTGCAGGTACAGCCGCCTTGTCAGCCTCGGAACCTCCGCCAGCCCCTCTGTCGCCTCCAGACGCAGAACTTTCACTCCCTGCCGCGGACGCAGCAGCAGCCCCCTTCTCTCTCTTCACCAGAGCCGCCGCAGTCGCCGCTTCCCCCGCCTCCGCCGCCGCTTTCCTCTTCCTCTTCTCCCTCTGCCAGCGCTGAATGCGGCTGTGGTTGTAGGGGTAGGTGCGGCAGCACTGCCCGTCGAAGTCGTCCACCAGCACCTCCTCGTGCGAGTCCCCCCCGGACGGGTGCCGCTCCTGCTTGAACAGGCCAGCGAACGGAGAGGTCACTGCAGAAAAAAAGTGGAGAAACGAGTCAGAAGAGGGGAAAACATTAATTTAACCCGGTTGACAGATCGCCGAAAATAACTCAGCTTTCCCTTTCTACGCAGCACCCACCCTTCCCTTCTTTTCATTTCTAGGCTTTTCGCTGTCGCAGTTTCAACTCTTTCCGTCCTTTCTCCCTCCAAGTTTTTTTTTCGCCTCTCTTTCCCTGCATTCTTCTGCGTCGGCGGCCGCATTCCTCCTCCCGATAACATTCAGAGCATATCGCCAAGGAGACAGAGCAAACTACATGTCCATGAGTGCTCTTGAATATTTAGAGCAATTTGTGCTTCCCCACTTTTAGACCCTAGGTAGGTCTCACCTGCTTGACTGAACGTGACCGACGCCGCCAGAGACATGGACGTCGTCGTTGACGAAGCCGCAATCGGATGCCTGCTGGTCACCGGCACGGGCAGGTCCGGAAAGGGCCTGTACAGCGAAGACGACGAGGCAGCAGCCGCGGCCGCCGCTCCGGGAGCAGGGGATATGGCGTCTCTGAATGGGTGATGGAAAAGGGAGGGAGCTGCACCCGCTGCCGATGACGACGATGGAGCAGGTGCTGACGGGGGCGGGGGCGGCCTCTGCGGCCTGGGGACGCTGGTGGAGAGCGGGTCGAGGATGCCGCCGTGAGAAGGGAAGAGCCCTCCACGGTCCAGAGGAGAGAGGCCGTGGGAAAATAACGTTTCTGGAAAAAGACAACGAATTCATGATAATTGAGGTCAATTTCAAAAAAGCTAAGAATAGTTAGTACCTCTGCTTGGAGACATGTAAGATCTGCTGGCCCCCTCGTCCCTCCTAAGGACCTCCGTCTTGGGTTTGGACTCCTTGTGGGCGGGCGGCGGAGCGGGGTGAGACGTTCCCGACGCCGCCGCTGCCGGTGAGAAGAGTCCTCCTGCCGCACCATGAAGAAGGTGGTGGTGCGGGTGGTGAGGAGGGACCGGCCTCGGAGGGTGAGGCGGCTGCGGCGGCGGCTGGGCGCCGTGTCCATGGTGGGCCAGGGGCGGAGCAGGAGCAGGCGCAGGGTGAGGAGGGAAGCCGGGGAAGCCGGCTGAAAGGGAAAGATACGCGGTTTTGACAAAAGTGGAAGCAGTCATTGATCTTTTCTGTGTGTGGGGGACGTTTTTTGCGGACGTGCGTGTGTGTGCATTGTACGGTAATCGCAAGAGAAAAGGGAAAAGGAACAGAGCGGATTAGGAGGGAGAAATAGAGGGAGGGAAATGCTTCATGGTGGAGCCAGCGACGGAAAATCAATATCGTTAATATTTAATTCATCGTCCGATTTGATCGCGGCGCGCGTTCGTGTTGTTGAGCGACAAGGGATTCATTCAGCCGGGGGTTGGGTTGGGGTCGACCCTCCTCCTCCAACATCCGAACGGCGAAACTCCCGTCGGTGGTGGCACTTCTACTGCTTCCGCATCTACATGACGTGAAGTGGGAGTTTTTGAAGCGAGGGGGGAAGTCACGGAAGCAACGATCCGCAGCAGCTCTTCTCCCTTCTCCTCTTCTACAACTTCCAACATCGCAGAAACGAGATGAGGGAAGAGGAGGAGGATGGGGGCGACATTGTTCAACTTTATCGACCGCCGCCGCCAAAGCCGCCGCCGCCGCCGCCGCCAAAGCCGCCGCCGCCGCCGCCGCCGCCGCCGCTCTCCAAAACATCGCCTCCCAATCTATTGAGCGGACGGTTGCTGTACCCAAATGGAGGAAGATGAGGGGAAATGATCGACCGCCCGACGCGTTACGTGGATGCAAGTGCAGCTATATGACAGAAAAAGAAGCGAACGGCTGCGGCGCAAATGTCGACCTCCCCCCTCTCCACAACCAGAGAAGGACCGAGCTCAGTTCTCCTCTGCAGAATGCTGTTGGCGACAGAGATTGACATTCTCCCTCCCTCCCTCTCTTACCCGATCGCAGCCGCCCCGAATGACCACCACCACCGCCAAAGCCAAGGGGGACAAAATGCCCGGCATGGTAAAAAGAGAGAAGAAAAGAGGAGAGGAAGGGGATCTCGACTTTGGCACTCGCTCCTTTCCTCTTCCTCCGTGGAATGGACATTAAGGAGGTGCCGAAGGAAGGAAGAGTCTCCTCCTCGTGAAAGGGGTCTTCTTCTTCTTAGACCGGGCAGCAGGCATGTCTTTCATCCGCCTTCCTCCTCTCCCGATCGAACGAAGACGGCCAAAGCTGGAAAATGCCTTCCAGGCTTGCAAGAGTGGAGGAGGAGAGCCCCGGGAGAAGGGAATTCATGATTCGCCAAAAATCCTGCGGCGTTCGGCTCCTAAGGCCTAGTTGTATGGAGGAGCTTGGTTCGACGGGAGGAAAAGAGGCGCCTCCCTTTTGTTACAAAGCAATGAATGCTAAATTGGGATTTCTCTTAACAGGAGATCCTTCGCAGCAGGGACGATGCAGCACGATTACCACTTGTAAGATACATACTAAAGCCTTTGCTTTTTTGCTCCTACGGATGCCAATGCGAACAATGGCAAGTGTGGCAGTACATCTTTTTGCCATGCACCTCTTTTTTTGCTTCGGATGCCTTACGAGAGGAGAATGGAGGACAGCGAGAAAGCCCTCTCTCCTCTCTCCTTCGCTCCCCGTCCACCTGTCACTCAATTAGCAGAGGGCGCGACCCTCACTCTTCCCCACGAAGACGGAGAAGGGAGGGACAAAAATAGAGGCAGGATCTCCTTCACTTCTCACTGTTTTATGGCACACTCACCCGGTGTCACTCCTCCGTGGTGCGGCGGCGGTACGTGCGGCCAGCCGCCCCTTCCCGCGGCCGCGGCGGCCGCGGCCAGAGAGGACAGGTGCTCCGCGGCCGCCGCTGAGGCCGCCGCGGCGGGTGGCGGCGCGTGTGGCGCGCCCGACAGAAAACTGGAGAACAGACCTGGAATGGAAAAACATGAAAAATAGTGAAACCATTGTCGATTCGAGAAGGCTGGCCTTGATTTGGTTGTGTGAAGGGGAACACGCAGAGGGTTTTTTTCTATTTTCCTTTCCGATTGAACTTTCCCTATTTTCTAATCTCTCTCCCATGCAAGAGAAATTCGGTCTCCTTCTTCCACAGCAATTTCCCCAATTTCTTTTTCTTTTCTTTCCTCTTTCTCTCGCTTGCAAACGACATTCGGGCGGAGGCGGCTTCGGAGCCTTTGTGTGGAGAAGAGGAAATAAAGAGCGAACAAGAAGAAGAAGGGAGGAAGCGGTGCCCTGCTCTGAATTCCCAAGCTTTCCTTTGAAATTTCCGCATATTAAAAGAACGTGATTACTTCTCTAAAAAGGTGCATTAGTTTCCTAAAGAAGAAGAAAATCTTTTTTTGAAATATGATGCCAACTAAGGCTTTGAAAAAGGAAAAAGCAGATACGGGGGTAAAGACGGTGCAGCAACGTGCATACGTAGGTAGAGGCGGATCAAAACGGATCATACGAAGTCTGATAGGCGGCACAGCTGGTAGTTTCCTGCTTTTTCGGATATCGCCGAAAATAGGCGGGATTCGGAGTAAAAAAAATCTCTGCCGTCGTCGTGGGCTGGGAAATACATATACTCGGCTAACGAACCACTTTTTTGATCAATCGCCGCTGATAAGGCGGCTGAGTTGGAATGGAAGAGGAGGATGTACGTAGAGAAGAGAGGAGGGAAATTAGGCTGCGCAGGGTTATCAATCACATTAACAGCAGGGACGGGATTGCCGCCGCTGGAATAGAGGAGAAAGAAGTAGAAACGAATGTTTCGTATGACTTTGGTACACGTACGAATGAGGAAAAGCTTCAAGAAGGCTTCTTTTTCAATATTTCAGCGAATTATCCCCAGCTCGATACACGAAGGGAGAGAGGGACCGGGCTCTCTTTAAATCCCGATCCTCAATCATAGCAGCAGAGGGAGAAGAAGAGCTCAGACTACGACGACGACGATAGTGATGGAGTGGAAGATTCCGGAGAAAAAAAAGAGGAGCCCACGCACACACGCATGCACGAAACTTTGCCTTTGCTTGCACACATAAGAGAGAAGAAAAAGAAAAAAAAGTTTTTTCCCTCCCAGTGCATCCCGGATGAGATGAGAGCTTCGCATAGATGCTGCGGTGTATCCGACCGAGTGATCGGACGTCCCTTCCCTCTTTTATTTTAGCCCGCTCCACGGGACAAGCAGGTGCACCTCCCTAGCAAAAGCAAGCAAAGCAAGCAAAAACAGGAGACACGAGAAGCTTTTACGGCCCCCTCATATCTCTACTCCTCCTTCCTGTGTTCGCGTTTCTCTACACATGGAGGAGGGAAAGGTCGGAGGAGGAGGAGGATCTTCATCGAAAGAAGGGGGGCACAAAGAAGAAGACGTTTTCTCTTCTCCCCCCCCGCTCTCATTGTTTGAAGTTTTCCTTCATCAGTTTTCCCAGTCCGTGTTTGGCGAAAGAGTTGGAAGAACTGTGTAGTAGAACCTAGAAGGAACCCTTATCGGCAACTCGGCCGAATAAACAACGGGGTGGAGGGGAGGAAAAGGTCCTCCCCGCTGCGGCTTGTAAACCCCGAAGCACAATTTTCGTGGGGAAGCTCTGCTTGCTGCAGCCGCTGTTGTTGCAGTCTTCTTTCCCCTGTCGAGGCTTCAACTAAGAGGGGACTCTGGATGCGTGATCCCTTCCCTTAGTACATAAGCAGCTAGCCTCTCGTCAGACCAAGGCGAGACGAGACGAGACGAGAGGGAAGGATGATGGGGAATCTCGGGGGGTAAAAACGTGACATGATGACGAGAACAACCCTCCCACCCAACAACCCTTTCCTCCCTGTGCCAGCGGCGTGCGTGCGTACAGTGTACAAAAGGACATGGAAGCAGGC
>JAAUXV010146524.1_pt1 | contig 15950 bp, 11 predicted proteins | sample 7278181 | NCBI WGS metagenome assembly JAAUXV01 (sample SAMN14350114, study PRJNA611818) | marine sediment metagenome | isolation source: surface marine sediment (2.1m) | place: French Polynesia: Moorea | collected 2018-08
CCCCCCCCCCCCCCCCCCCCCCCCCCAGCTGCTCGTTTTTTGTAAGCTGTTAGATGATTACTTCTGTGTTAGTTGGGCTTGTAGTAAGGGGAAGTTTGATTGTCCTTTGTAGGCGATCACCTTTTTTTGGTGTCTTCGGTGTTTTAGTTCAAGCGGTGTCATTTTCTGGTATCCTCTGTTTATTTGGTCGACCATTATTTGGTTTGATTGTAGTTTTAGTTTATGTAGGGGGGATGTTAATTATATTTTTATTCTCTACGGTTTTAAGAGCTGAACGATACCCTGATTCTGGGTGAGTGGACACTCTTGGGGCTTCAGTTGTTTTTTTATTTTTGCTAATGCCTTATGTTAAAACTTGAAGTAGAGGGAGTACTTATGATTTTTGTGGTATAACTGTTTCTAGGGAGGAGATTTTAGGAGAAGTCTTTAATAGGTTTAGGGTAGTTAGAATTCTGGTTGTTTATATTTTATTGGTAGCTTTGTTTATAGTACTATCTTTTGGCTTCGAGCATTCCAACGCCAACCTTCGGAAGCTGTAGTGAACTACGCTGGAAAACCAATACTTTGTAAAAACCTTAAAAGTATTGGTTTTCCAGCGTAAGGATGTTCTTATCCTTATTATTCTCTGTTATTAACCTATAACTAGCTGCTTTTTATATTATCTAAATATAAAAAAGGAGAACAAGATAATGACTAGAATTAATAAAAAGTATAAAATATAATTTGTTAATTTTCCTGTTAGGCTTCGCTGAATAAACTTTATGTTTCAAATAGTATACAGAGGGATTCTTCTGGGCCCGAAATAAGCTGTCCATCCTTGGTCTAAAGATCGAAGAACTCCCTTAATTCTTGTTATTAATAATGATAGAAAAAAGTGTGAATGTAAAATTTGTACATAGTATCAATTTCTCCCTAAAAAAAATTCTGTTGGGTTAAGATTAACTCTTCGGTTGTTTCTAAAAAAGAAAAGGTAAATTCCAGCAGAAACTGATACTATTAAAGGCGCTGACTTTTTAAGTAAAGGGATTAAAAGAGGAAAGGAGTGAAATCTTCTAATTGAAAATCCTCAACCTATTATAAGTGCACCTAATAATAAGCGAAGTAAGGGTTTTATTAATTTAAAATCTTCTTCCCTGCATGGAGAATTTACTCCTGTCGATTTTTGAGATAAGGTTAGGAAATATATTATTCGGGACCTGTAGGCGGCTGTCATAAGAGTAGCAATTAGAGCCAAGCTAAGTCTAATACTTTTAGATATTTTGTATTGGGTGGCTTCTAAAATTAAATCCTTAGAGTAATAACCAGCTAAAAAAGGAATACCGCATAGGGCTAGGCTGCCAATTGTTAAGGCTCTGGAGGTAAAAGGTAGAATAATACCACTAGCGCCCATCTTTCGGAGGTCTTGTTCTTTGTTGAGGGAGTGAATAATACTTCCTGAGCATAGAAATAAAAGAGCCTTAAAAAAAGCGTGAGTACAAATATGAAACAAGGCAAGTCAAGGAAGTTTAAACCCTATTGCTACTACCATTAAACCGAGTTGACTAGTAGTTGAGTACGCTACAATCTTCTTGATATCATACTGCCCTAGAGCAGCACTTGCTGCAAATAAGGCTGTTAAAGATCCTAGAATAGCAATTATTTTTAATAGCCACTGTTTTTTTAATAACAAGGGGGAGCATCGTATTAATAAAAATACTCCTGCCACTACCATAGTTGATCTATGGAGTAGAGCTGATACGGGTGTAGGCCCTTCCATCGCTGAAGGTAATCAAGGATGAAGCCTAAATTGAGCGGACTTTCCAGTGGCTGCAACTACTATTCCTATTAGTGCCCAAAAAGAAAGAGGAGAAGAGAGGCTGAGAATAAAAATTTCTTTTAAATTCCAAGAGTTAAATTGTGAGATTGAAAAAATTAAGAATATTATCATCCCGATATCGCCTATCCGGTTATAAATAATGGCTTGTAAAGCTGAGCTTTTTGCTTCTCTTCGAGTGTATCATCAACCTATTAATATAAAAGAAAGAATTCCAACTCCTTCTCACCCTATAAATAGAAGAAATAATCTTTTTGAAGAAACTAGTAATAGCATAAAAAATAAGAAGAAAATTAAAGTTTTTAGAAAAGGCTGCTTAAAGGGGTCTTTACTCATATAATAGTGAGAAAACTCTATTATTGACCAGGTTACAAATAAAGCTACTCTCCCAAAGACCACAAAATAGTAGTCTATGATAAAGGAGAGAGAAAATCTTTGCAATTGGGTTTTTAACCAAAACGAAGAAAAAATAATAGTAGGGCAATCCAATAATATTCAATATGCTGCTAAGAGAATCCCCCCCACTCCGGAAAACTTCAATAGTCTTATAGTTATTAATCTCTTTCTTCTTTTTTGATAGAAGAAAGAGACTATTAAGAAAACAATAAAGGAGAGAAGAATTATTAAAGGAAGAGTCATTCGGGGATACCACCGAATTTAACGGCGGGACCCTAGGCTTAGCAGGCCAGGGACATTCTTCTATCCTCGGATTAGGTAGAGAAATAGGTCTCTGTTTTCAGTTTCACAGTCTGATGTTTTATTTAAACTAATCTAATCCCATTACAGGGTGGAAATTTTTGGTTTTAGAACTATTGAAAAAAGGGGGAGGAGGTGGAGAATCAAGGTGCAGTACTCTCGCTCTTTGAAGTGGTCTTTAATTAATTTTCACTTAAATTTTGCACCAGTTTTTAGCTGTTGAAATATAATTAATCTAAATATTCCCGTGAATATAACCCCTAAGGCCAAAGGAAAAATATTTGATATGTTTTTTGTTACTATTGCCGAGAATGTTAGTAGTTCTCCAATGGATTTTGGCAATGGTGGAAGCCCCATTTTTGCCGCGGCGAATAGTAGTCAAAGGGAAGGTAAAATAACAACCATAGTCTTTACCCCTCGTCTGATGGAGAGATTTCGAGTTCCGGTTCGTTCGTAGAAAAGGTTTGCTATGCAAAATAGAGCTGATGAAACTAATCCATGGGCTACCATAACTAAGATTCCTCCTGATATTGCTCACCCTCTATAGGCAGAAAGTCCTGCGATCATGAATCTCATGTGGGATACGGATGAGTAAGCAATTAGTGACTTTAAATCGGTTTGGGTAATGCAAATAATTCTCGTTAAAGCTCCCCCCCAGCAACAAAATGGCACTAGAAAGACGGAAATTTTTTCTTGGAATTGGTTGATGAAGATGGAGGTTAATCGTATAAACCCGTATCCTCCCATCTTTAGAAGAATTGCAGCAAGGATCATTGACCCTGCTACTGGGGCTTCCACATGTGCCTTCGGCAATCATAAGTGAAGACCGAATATAGGAACCTTAACTAAAAATGCTAGAAGACAGAGGGTTGTAAGAATTATTTTTTCTTTTCTAATAGGTCTCAACTCGAATAAATTAAAGGAAAGATGGCCTTCTTTTTTTTTCAGTATCATAATTCTCAGAAGGAGAGGTAATGATCTAATCAAGGTGTAAAAAACAAAGTAATAACCTGCCTCTATTCGCTCCTGTTGCATTCCTCATCGGGTGATCAAAAGAAGAGTAGGGATTAAGGTCGTCTCGAACCCTATAAAAAATAGAAGTAAATCTTTAGAGGAAAAGGTTATTACAAGTGCTAGTAGAATTATAAGGACAAGAACTATGAACAATCGGGTTTTGGAGTCGCTTTTCTTTTGGAGGTGCCTAACCCTTGCCATGAGGGAGACGGGTATTAGTCAGAATCTTAGAATAATTAAGGGAGAACTTAAAACATCTTTTTTTAAAAAGGCTTTTTTTTTATTTATTCATAGGAAAATTCTTGACAGGAGGAAGGCTATTGATCTTTGTGAGATTGAAGAGATTCACTTCTTTCTTGAAGGTGAGGCTATTTTTGAGAGAATTATACCTAATACGATAGATGAAAGGGTCAACATTTTAATTTTCGGCCCAGTCGAGTCCCCCTTTGACTCATTCGTAGTAAAGGCCTAAAATTAAGATTACTAGAAATAATGTGATGGTAGTAATTGAAAAGGACGGGGCTGTTACTATTAGTGATATAGGGGTTACTAGTAATAAGGCTATCTCTAAGTCAAATATGAGGAATAAAATTGCCACTAAGAAAAATCGAAATGAAAAGGGAAGCCGAGGGGAATTAATAGGGTCAAACCCACATTCGTAGGGGGTTAACTTCTCAAGATCTGGGGCGTGAGTTGATAATACTTGGCCAAGAAGGGCCATGGCAAAACCTAGAATTATTGATATTAAAAAATACAATAAAAAAGGGGATTTTAACATTTTAGAGAGTTGGCAGAATGATTATATGCATTTAGCTTGAAACTAAAACAACACAGGTTAAATTCCTGTACTCTCTTAGGCTCCGCCTCACCAGTAAATGCAAATGAATAAGAAAATTCATACTACATCGACAAAGTGTCAATATCAGATTGCACACTCTAGTCCTACATGGTGGTTAGTGGAGAAGTGTGCTCGTGTTAATCGAACAAGGCAAACGGCTAAAAAAGTAGTACCTATTATTACATGGAGGCCATGAAATCCTGTTGCTACAAAGAAAGTTCTCCCATAAACACTGTCGGCTATTGAAAAAGGGGCTTCTCAGTATTCATAGGCTTGGAGTGCTGTAAATCATATTCCTAGTAATATTGTAACAGTTAGTGAATTTCAAGCTTCTTTTCCTTTACCTTCTCGCAAGGAGTGATGAGATCATGTTAAAGAGGCCCCTGAAGAAAGGAGTATGGCAGTTTTTAGAAGGGGGACACCTCATGGGTGAATAGGGGTTATACCAGTTGGGGGTCAGCACATTCCTATTTCTGCTGTGGGAGCCAAAGCTCTGTGGAAAAATGCTCAAAAGAAGGAGAAGAAAAACATTATCTCTGATAAAATAAAAAGTATAAATCCTATCTTAATACCTCGAACTACGTAAGAAGTGTGCATACCTAAGTAGGTGGCTTCTCGTACGACATCTCGCCACCAGAGAATCATTATAAACGAAGTTAGGGCGAGACCAAATGCTGCTGTCATGAATCTATCTCCCTGAAATCAGCAGACAAGCCCTGTTGTTATGGTGAAAGCTCCTATGGCAGCTCCTAGGGGTCATGGTCTTCGATCTACCATGTGGTAGGGGTGTTGGTGTGTTATGTGGGACTTCATTTTTATCTTTAGTGGGTATTTTCTTCTAAATATTGCTTTGATAACATTAGAAATACTGTAGCTTGGATAAAAGCTACAGCTATTTCTAGAACGAAAAGAGCAAAGAGAAGGAAGAATGATAAGTAACCAAGAAGTCCAGCTTTTATTGCTTCCCATACTACACATGAGCATAAGAAAATTAAGAGGTGACCTGCCAGGAGGTTAGCGCCTAAACGAAAACCGAGGGTTATTGGTTGTATTATTAATCTTATGGATTCAATAAGTACCATGATTGGGATAAGGAATAAAGGGGTTCCCATTGGGACTAGGTGGCTTAACTTGTTCTTTCATTTAGAAAAAATTCCTACTATTTGAATCCTTATTCAAATTGGTAGCGAGAGACTAAATGTTACCCTTAAATGAGAAGTCAGAGCAAAGGTGTAAGGAATAAGGCTGCAAACTTTAAATCTTAAAATAAGAATAAATGTCGCGAATAACCACTGGTATCAGATCTTTTGAATTTTTTTAGGGGAAGGTAAAATTTTAGAGAAGAGAACTTCAAAAATCTCTCCCATAAGGTTGGCTCGATTCAAAGCTCAATGGGATTTTACTAAAAGAAAAATTCATATAAAGGCAAGAAATCCTCCTATTAGTGAAAGGGGGATATTAATAAAACTAGAAGGAATAAACTGGTCAAAAATTTTTTTTAGGGTGGTCATTTTAGTTATTCTTTAGGGACGTCTTTTTTTTTCAAGAAGCAACTGTTAGAAAAAGGGTAGCCAGAAGAGTTCAATTTATTAGTAATTTTAATAGTCATAATCTAAAGTCAAGTTGAGGCATTACCTAGTAATGGGCGGCTCTTCCATTATCTCCTTAGTTAAGAGCTAAGGGCTTTAGATAAGCTAACTAGGTTATTCTGCCATCGTTTTACACCACTGGTAGTAAACATCCTTTTTTACTGCTTCAACTACTATTGGCATGAAGCTATGTTTGGACCCGCAGATTTCTCTACATTGTCCATAAAAAACTCCAGCTCGTTCAATAAACGTAAACATCTGGTTAAGGCGTCCGGGAACGGCGTCCATCTTTAAACCTAAAACTGGTAAGCATCACGCGTGTATAACGTCAGTTGAGGAAGTTATTAAACGAATGTCGGTCTTTAATGGGAGGACTAATCGATTATCAACTTCCAATAGGCGAGGAAGTCCTTGAGTGCTGTAATCTTCAATTTGCACCATGTAGGAGTCAACTTCTATTCGTTGTTTATCCCAAATTTCATAAGTTCAGTACCATTGGTGACCTACGGTCTTTACTGTGACTTCAGGGTTTGGCCCTTCGTCCATGTAGTAGAGAAGACTAATAGAGGGGACAGCTAGAGCTACTAAAACAAATCCGGGGGAGATGGTCCATCAGAGCTCGACTTTTTGCTTTTCTACAAACTTTCAGTGGGTTGGGGCTCTGAAAGAGAGTAAACTTAAAGCATAAAAAACTAAAATGGTAATGAAAACGATGAAAGCCATAGCGTAGTCATGAAATTCATGGAATTGTTGCATAACGTATCTTGCAGGGTCTTGAAACCCTAGTTGGAGGGGAACTGACATTTTATTTCTTCAAAGTGCTGATAGAGTTAATTTTTCTTTTTTGGAATTTACGGGAAATCAAAGTTATAATTGATATTCCTATTCTCGCTTCAACCGCTGCTAAAGCTAAAATAAATAAAGAAATAACTGAAAATGAGGGGCACCCTTTAATTATAGAGAGGGAAAATTTGAATATAACAACTTTTAATAAAATCACTTCCAGGGAAATGAGAATTGAGAGAAAAAATTTCTTCTTGTATATCATTCTCAGAAACCCAATAATGAAGGAAAAGGTAAGCACTAAAGTAAAAAGCGTCATAAAAGGACCTTAATAACTTAAGATCTACTGAGTCGAAATCAGTTGTTTTAATAAACTAATCCTTTAAATTAGTATGTTAGGCGTAGGTTTCTTATGTCCTGAGGGTGTCTCGTTAAAGGTGTGTTCTTGAGGGGGAAATTCAGGGTATTGTCATTCTAATCTCGTAATGGCTTCTTTAGTATGAGTTTTTTCTTTTCTAGAAAACACAGAGAGAATTACTATTGTTAGGAACCCTATAGTAGAGATAAAGGAGAGGAGGGAACCAAACGAGGATACTGTTTTTCAAAAAGAGAATGCGTCTGGATAATCAGAGTAACGTCGTGGCATTCCTGCTAAACCTAAGAAGTGCTGCGGAAAGAAAGTTAGATTAACTCCTATAAACATTGTTATAAAGTGGGCTGTTGCTCTAGTGTGGTCTAGTTGTGCTCCTGTAAATAGGGAAAACCAGTGATTAAACCCGGCAAAAATGGCAAACACAGCACCCATTGATAACACATAGTGGAAGTGAGCTGTGACATAGTAGGTATCATGGAGAGCTACGTTAAGGGAAGAGTTTGATAATACAATTCCAGTCAATCCTCCTACTGTGAAGAGGAAGATAAATCCGAGTGCTCACATAACTGATGGGTGAGACTTTTTTATAAAAAAATTCACACCCTGTAGGGTTGCTAGTCAACTAAATACCTTTACTCCAGTAGGAATGGCGATAATCATTGTCGCCGCTGTGAAATATGCGCGGGTGTCAACGTCTAAGCCTACGGTAAACATATGGTGGGCTCATACTATAAAACCTAAAATTCCAATTGATATCATTGCATACATCATCCCTAGATAACCGAAGGGCTGTTGCTTCCCTGTTCGGGTAGTTACTACATGAGATATAATCCCGAACCCAGGGAGAATTAGAATATATACTTCCGGGTGTCCAAAAAATCAGAAGAGGTGTTGGTATAAAATAGGATCTCCCCCTCCTGTTGGGTCAAAAAAGGAGGTTTTAATTTTTCGGTCTGTTAATAACATTGTGATTGCCCCTGCTAAAACAGGAAGGGAAAGTAGTAGCAGGATTGTAGTTAAAAAAATAGATCATACGAATAAGGGGGTTCGGTCCATTGTCATTCCCGGTGCTCGCATTTTAATTATAGTGGTTATAAATTTAATAGAGGCCATTATCGATGATGCACCGGCGAGATGTAAAGAAAAAATTGCTAGGTCAACGCAACCTCCTCCGTGAGCTACAGGTCCCGATAGAGGAGGGTACACAGTTCAACCTGTTCCTACCCCTCTTTCTTTACCTGCTGAAGTTAAAAGAAGCATAAAAGAAGGGGGAACTAGTCAGAATCTCATTTTTTTCATTCGGGGGAATGCCATATCTGGGGCACCTATCATAAGGGGGATTAGTCAATTCCCAAACCCTCCAATCATTATAGGCATAACCATAAAGAAGATCATTACAAAAGCATGGGCTGTTACCATGACATTATATATCTGGTCGTCTTGGATTAATGACCCTGGTTGTGATAGTTCTGCTCGAATAATTTTTCTCATGGCTGTACCAATGGTTCCAGCTCAGGCTCCAAAGATGAGGTATAAAGTTCCTATATCCTTGTGGTTAGTTGAGAATAGTCAACGTCTCAAGTATTGGCTTGTTTTTTTATATTTCATTTAAGGTTAGGTGGGAGATTATTATCACCTATTAATTACTTTGAAGGTAACGGGTTTAGTTAACCTAAACCTTAATAAAAATATTTGACCTATAGGAAGGAGTTGTAAGATGGCTGAGGAATATTTAGGCATTGAATTGTAAATTCAACTACGGGGTTAAAAGCCCCTCTTACAAAGGAGGATAGCTAAAATGACAAGTATAGTATTTACGATACTAAGATATCTGTTAAATTCAGATTCCTCTTAAGCTTTGGGAATTATAATCCTCTTTCAGGTTTGCAATCTGACGTGCTCATAAACACCTCAAAGCTTTAAGAAGAAGAGGTTTGAACTCTTAATACAAAATTCAAAGTTTTGTGGTATACCAAATTTTCCTACTTCTTAGGCTGAAGCTCGTTTGGTTTGAGCAATTGGCCGTTAACCAAAAGGTAGCAGGATCAAAACCTGTCAGCCTAGTTCATGTTCTGGAGTCTAAGGAAGTTAAAAAGGTCTAACAAGGAACCTAAAATTCCTCAGACGAGGGTTCGATTCCCTTCCTTAGTATGTGAATATTGATCTTATATTAAATTATGTTAAGTCAGTAGCTTTGGTAATGAAATTCTTAGGAGTAATAGTTCCAGTACTTTTGGCGGTCGCATTCCTTACTCTTTTAGAGCGAAAGGTGATTGGCTACATGCAATATCGTAAGGGGCCTAATTTGGTTGGTCCTTGAGGGATTTTGCAACCTATTGCTGATGGGTTAAAGTTGTTTATAAAGGAAAGAATTAAGCCCTCAAAAGCTTCCCCCTTTTTGTTTTTTCTGTCTCCAATAATATTTTTTATTATAGCGGTTACTTTGTGGAGGGTTGTTCCTGTACTAATTCCTAGGACAAATCTTTCTTTATCTCTTCTTTTTGTAATAACATTATCGAGCCTTTCGGTTTACGCCATCTTAGGGTCAGGTTGAGCCTCAAATTCCAAGTATGCCCTTTTAGGTGCAATTCGTGGAGTCGCTCAGACTGTTTCCTATGAGGTAAGATTTGGTTTAATTCTCCTCCCTGTTATTGTGTTTGTCGGGGGTTGGTCTCTTTCTCTTTTTAGGAGAGGTTATCCTGCCTTTTTTGTTTTAGGTCTTCCTCTTTTTATAATGTGGTATGTTTCGACATTAGCAGAAACTAAACGGGCTCCTTTTGATTTAACTGAAGGGGAATCTGAATTAGTGTCAGGCTATAAAGTAGAATATGCGGGGGCCCCATTTGCCCTCTTTTTTATAGGAGAGTATGCAAAAATCATTTTAATGAATCTTGTAAGGGCAGTTTTATTTTTAGGGGGCACAACCCCTTTTAGACTTAGGATTTTTGGGTTGCTATCTTTAACTATAAAGGTTTGTTTTTTGGTTTTCTCTTTTCTTTGGGTTCGTTCTTCTTTTCCTCGAATTCGGTATGATCAATTAATGATGTTAATGTGGAAGAAATTTTTACCCCTATCAATAGGTTTTCTTTTATTTTATTACGTAATGATTGTAATTATTAAAGGGGCTCCACCTTTTTATTACTAATAAAAAAAATTTTTTAGTAGGTAGGATAAGTTAAAGTTACAAACTATTGGGCTCATGATCCAATTATGTAGGTGCGATACCTACTTCTACCTGTTGAAATGGGTGAACCCCTACGGTAGGGAAAGCTAGCCGATAACTAGTTTTTAGTTAGTTCAATTCTAACTTCATCCTAAATGCTAGTTTTCCTATTTTACAAAATAAATCTTTTAGTGAGAATAATAATAATGTTAGCATACAACAATTGGTTTCTTTTGTGAATAACAATAGAGTTAATAACGGCTCTACTTGTGGTAATAATAAGTCGCAAAATTACACCTCGGACAGTGGAAAGATTAGCTAAGTATTTCTTGGCTCAAGCCATAGCTAGAATCCTTCTTCTCACTGGGATAATTGTTCGTTATTATCATATAGGAGAAATTAAGGTTACTTCTCACTATAAACTTCCGTCTTATGTTCTTATCCTAATGGCTTTGTTTCTAAAGATAGCCTTGGTTCCAAATCCATATTGGTTTGTTGATGCAGTAAGGGGTTTAAAGTTCCTTGAAAGAATTTATATTGTTATTACTTCTAAGATAGTGCCTATATATCTTTATATAACAATTTCAAAAGATTACTTTATAGGTTTATTATTTATAGTGGGGGTTGCATCTGTCGGTTTTGGGAGGTTGCTAGCTCTAAAACAGACCAGCATTCGAAAGATAATAGCATTATCTTCAATTGCACACTTAGGGTGATTTCTAGTCAGGTTTCCGTTATTAGATTTTCAAAAGTGTTTATTCATATTTTTTTCTTATATAATAATGGTTACTCCAATAATATTTATATGTCACATTTTCCAGATAAACGACTTAAAGAAAATAAAGCGTTGTTACAGTTCACCGTTCTCGGTTTTTATAATATTTTTAAGTCTACTCTCTTTAGGTGGTTTTCCACCCCTGTTAGGGTTTTTTTATAAGTTCGTAATATTTTTGGCTCTTATTAATAAAAAAAGATATATTCTCTGTGGTTATTTAATATTAATGAGATTAGTATCATTATTTATTTACTTAAGAATATGTTATGAACTATATAGGCTTTATAATGAAGAGGTTAAGTTTATCTCTCTTTCAAAAAATTTGATTGATTTCGGAGGGTCAAAGATGTTTATCTATTTAATTTTAAATTTTTCATTAATAATAATATCTTTCAGAGGACTTTGTCTTGGGTTTCTTTTGAGGTAGAGGGTTTAGTTAAATTATAATGTCAATCTGTCTAATTGAAGTTGTGGTATTGAAAACTCCACAGCCCTTTTATGTTTACTCCTTTCCGAAAGCGTCACCCTATAATAAAGATACTTAAAGCAAGTCTCTGAGACTTACCTTCCCCTAGAAATTTATCAATATGATGAAATTTCGGTTCTTTAATAGGGTTATGTCTTGGAATACAAATTGTAACAGGGATTTTCCTTGCTATGCATTATACTGCAGATACTGAGATGGCGTTTTCTTCTGTGGCTCACATTTGTCGCGATGTAAATTACGGGTGATTGCTGCGTAATATTCATGCAAATGGAGCGTCATTATTTTTTATGTGTATATATTTTCATATAGGTCGCGGCTTGTATTATGGTTCTTATGTTAATGAGATGACCTGAAATATCGGTGTAGTTTTGTTCTTACTATCAATTTTAACGGCCTTTTTTGGTTACGTTTTACCGTGGGGACAGATGTCTTTTTGGGCTGCTACAGTAATAACTAATTTAGTAACGGCTGTTCCTTACATAGGAACAGATATAGTACAGTGGATTTGAGGAGGTTTCTCAGTTGATAATCCTACCCTTCATCGATTTTTTGTTTTTCACTTTTTGTTTCCCTTTGTTTTAGCATTTCTCTCTGTTCTCCATCTTTTGTTTCTTCATGAAACAGGATCTAAAAATCCTTTAGGGGTTCCCTCAGATTACGATAAGGTTCCGTTCCACACTTATTATACTTCGAAGGATTTAGTGGGCTTCATATTGTTTACAGGTATTTTGGCTTTTTTAGCATTGTTATACCCAACAGCTTTAAGGGACCCGGAAAACTTTATCCCTGCTAAACCATTAGTGACTCCTCCTCATATACAACCAGAGTGATATTTTCTGTTTGCTTATGCTATTCTTCGTTCGATTCCTAAAAAGCTGGGAGGGGTAGTAGCTTTAGTAATGGCTATTTTGGTTTTATTTTTGGTTCCCTTATTGCACTTTTCTTCACAAAAATCTTGCTGTTTCCGGCCCTTAGGGCAGGTTTTGTTTTGGTTTGTAGTTGGAAAATTCTTAATTTTAACTTGGATAGGTAGTCAACCGGTGGAGGACCCTTATATTTTTTTAGGTCAAGTTTCATCTGTCTTTTATTTTTTATCTTTTACTATCTTAATCCCAGTCAGAGGGTATTTAGAAAAGGAATTCTGTCAAAGTTTTTACCTTGAAAGCTTTAAGCAGTCTGTTTTGTAAGCAGGAAGAGGTGAGTGAAATTATTCTGACTCAAGGTTTAAGCTAAAATAGTTAAATTTTATAACAAAACTCTGAAGAGGTTTTATTGGGGTGTTAGATTCCCCCTTTTAGCAAAGGAATTTGGTTCTGGTTTTTCTATTAAAGAGTAGGAAATCTAATGCATGCAAGTTTATAAACACTACGGTAAGTAAGTAAACTAAAATCTTTTAAATTAAAAAGCTTTAAAGAAAATAAGTTTATAAAAGATTACTAAAAATTTAGTAGAGAAATATTTATCAAAAAGATTTACATCTGCAGCAAAGAATTCTTAACAATACCTGAGAGGGTGATTAGGTAAAATACAAAAAAGCCAGGCTAATTATCGTGCCAGCAGCCGCGGTTACACGAAATAGGCTTCTTAATTTAGTATGCGGCTTAATGGGGAGTTTTAGCTTTTAATAAAAATTTTAAAAAGAAGAGAGAAAAAGAGTGAAATCTTAAAAATTTTCGAATTATAATTAATGTGAAGAGACTTCGAAATTAGAGGTAGGGACCCGGATTAGATACCCGGTTACCCTCTAATGTAAAAATTTTATGCCGGTGGAGTATAAGGTGTTCCTAGAAAAACAAAGAACTTGGCGGTTGTCTAAGTCTTACCAGAGGTGCTTGCTTGAAGAAAACGGTGATCCACGAAGAACCTTACTTTTCTTAGATAAAACAGTTACTATATCATCGTCGTTAACCTCTTACTGTGAATTCATTGGGGAAAAAACTAAAGGTCAGACGTCAGATCAAGATGGTGCCTATAGGAAAGGTGATTGTTGGCAGCATTAATAATTTATTTCATTAGTGTGGACTTAAAGAGGAAGAAAATCTTTAATTAAATTGGATTTGGTAGTAAATAAAGAATATAAAGATTTATTGAACTAAGCTATTAGGCTTCGTACACATCGCCCGTCGCCTCCGAGGTGAAACTTGGAGTAAGTCGTAACATAGTGGGCGGACCGGAAGGTGTGGCCTAGTTAAAGAAAAGTAGTTTAATAAAAATGTTAGCTTTGGGAGCTGGTGACGCCAATTATTTTGGTCTTTTCTATTATGTAAAAGTATCACAGAGGTTGTGGGGTTGTTTTAGGAACAAAAAACATTGGTTCAAATCCAATCTTTTACAAGACAATCTATCAATTAAATTAATTTAATAAAATATTTATTAAAATTAATATTAAAGGAAATATCCCTTAATAAAAAGAGTAAAAAGTAGTGTTTATCAAAATTAGAAATAATAATAAGATTAAAAGTTCTGCAAAGAAATAAGAATTAGAATAAAAAATTTAATTTAAAGAAGCTTTTAAAGTGTACCTTTTGTATTATGGTTGATTTAAGTTTATTTAAGAATAATGCTTTATAAAACGAAATAGTTTGAGCTAGTTTTAACTGCAATTAAGTTGTGAGCTCTCAATTGTAGAAAAAATTGTAGAGGGAGTTAAAATTAGGGGTTATATGCTTGACGCAAACTAAGATAGCTTTTTTTTAAGGAATTTAGTGTTAGCTAAGAAATATTTTTTATAAAAAAGAAAAGGGTGGTCGATCACTTTTTTCATAAAGGAAAACCTTTTTCTTTAAGAAAAGACAAAAAAAGACATAATTTTCACAGTAAGTAGGCTTTGAGAAGCTGCCTTATAGAATGCGTTTAATCTCACTGTATTGAAAATTTATAGTTCTTAATAATTGAGTATTAGTCAAACTTTTCTTAGAATATTTACTTAAACATTCTTTTAAGAGGAAAGAACATGATTAAATTAGTAAAGAAAAATTCTTCTCATAATTTTACTCAGGGAGACTATCTAAAAAATACTGATTAATAAAATGTTAAAAATTTAAGAAGAAAACTTTAAAGAAAAAGTTAAGAAAGGAACTCGGCAAAGTTTTCTGCGCCTGTTTATCAAAAACATCGCCTAAAGAAAAAAATTTTAGGTTCGGCCTGCCCGGTGACTAGGTTAAACGGCTGCAGTATTACTGACTGTGCAAAGGTAGCATAATCATTCGCCTGTTAATTGCAGGCTTGTATCAACGGCTAGACGATAGAAAAACTGTCTCTTTTAACTATTTTTCTAAGTTTACTTAAAGGTGAAGAGGCCTTTATAAGTAAGTGGGACGAGAAGACCCTATAGAGCTTTACTTTATAATTTTTCTTCAGTAAAAATAAAAGTTTGGTTGGGGCAACTGTTTTTCTTTTAAAACAAAGATTAAAAGATACAAAAATCTAATAAAGACCCGGAAATTATCCGATCAAAGAAAAAAGTTACCTTAGGGATAACAGCGTAATTTTCTTTGAGAGTACTTATTGACAAGAAAGCTTGCGACCTCGATGTTGGATTAGAAAAACCTAGGTGTGCAGCAGCCCCTAAGGGTTGGTTTGTTCAACCATTAAACTTCTACGTGATCTGAGTTCAGTCCGTCGTGAGACAGGACAGTTTCTATCTACTCTTTGAGTCTTTTTTTGTACGAAAGGAATCTAAAGGGGGAAATCAAAGATTAACCCTTTTTCCCTAAAAACTAATAGAATAAAATAAAATATGTTTTCTTACTAGTATAAGACGAGTATATGTGATTTCCAATCATAAGGCTTCTATAATAAGAAGTAAGAAAAAATTCATGTAGTTTATTAGAGCATCAGGCTTTCTCCCTGAAGGTCCTCCTTATAAAGGAGGCATGAATTATTAAACTATAAAGGTAGTAAAAATTAATAACACCAAATTTGCACTTTGGAGATGAGAGACTATCTCCCTTTATAAAAATGATAACCCCCCCCAAAAAAAAAAGGTAATAATATACATATACATATATCCCTCTCTCCGAGAGCTTCTCTAAGGAAACGAATGAGTAAGTGAATGGGGAGCCGAATTACACGGAGTGTGATGGAGGCGAGCAGGAAGCGAATGAGTTGAGTGTAAGGAAACGTGGTCTACGAGTATATAGGAATGGTCAATGGACAAGGTTAGGCATAGTTAAGGACGAGAACCCCAATGTATAAAGATATAGAAGTCGATGAGCGTCAGCGAAGAGACGGGGGGTGGACGAGCAACGGAGGAAGTGTTAACGGACTCAGTGAAGCGAAAGTAAGGAGCGATAACGGCAGGTGCGAAGGGTGGGGGGGGGGGGGGGGGGGGGGGGGGGGGGGGGGGGGGGGGGGGGGGGGGGGGGGGGGGGGGGGGGGGGGGGGGGGGGGGGGGGGGGGGGGGGGGGGGGGGGGGGG
>JAAUXV010096896.1_pt1 | contig 15904 bp, 18 predicted proteins | sample 7278181 | NCBI WGS metagenome assembly JAAUXV01 (sample SAMN14350114, study PRJNA611818) | marine sediment metagenome | isolation source: surface marine sediment (2.1m) | place: French Polynesia: Moorea | collected 2018-08
CCCCCCCCCTCTTCCCCACCCCCCTTCCGCACTCCTGGCGCGTATTTTACGGTACGGAAAAGAGGGAGAAGGGTATATTGTAGAGGTAGGAAAATGGTGCGGTTTTCAGATGTTCTCAGAGTAAATCAATTTAAGCTTGTTCTTATTTCTATATGACACTTTTTCTTCCATTCGTGGCAGAGCCTTTTCCCCTACCCCTCTCCTACGTACATTCTGCGCCAAAGACGCTTTCGCAAATCATTAAAAAACGCAGAATTACGGTACGTGCATTCAAAGTTTACAACTGGCAGCCAACATTGCGCCCATGTACAAAAACGAAGCCCAAGGATGTGTGCGGAAATAAGATATTCCGCCAAGTTTGTCGTTTCATGCGCATGCGCCATCATGGGCGAATCCAGCGCCGCCTCTGTAGCCTCTGTAGAGCGATGATGGATCACCCAGACACAGAGTGCAAAACTCTCGCGGCCCAGCCCCCCCCCCCTAAAAAAAAACACTTCCTCTTATTTTTTTTGCAAGCTTGGCTCGCAAATCTACTGCAGCTCCCTTCTTTCATCCCGACGAGAAGGAAATGTGAAAAATTTGCACCTTTTCGGCAATTGCAGAGACACATACGGTATGTACTGTACAGGTAAATTCCCCAAAATATACCAGGCAAACATGGCCAAGAATAAGAAAAAACACCATTGTTGAAACCAAGTTTGTTAGTAGATTAATACAATAATTAATATAAAAATTAATATAAACAGCAAATGCAAAAAAACTGGTCGGGACTTCTTGTACACCGGTATTTTCGTCCCCCCTTTCAGCAAAACTGGCGCAGTTCCCGTTCATCATAACATGAAAAGGGCCTTTTTGGGGGTCACACCCCTTTTGGGAAAAAAAATGTTTCGCAGCTATGGGAAAACGGGGTCACAAGTGCCGCATCTCTATTCCAGGTATAATTCAATTCAGATTATATTTTTTGCCGATGCCGATGACCCACATTAGATTGCGCCGCCGCCGCCGGTAAGGTACTGTATACCGTATATCATAAGTCTTAATTTCCCTCATATTCCATTTATAGAAGTACGATTACGGAATGTTCCTCTGATCTTACCTGGAAAAGAAAGAAAAGGAAGATATGTTAATCTCAGCGGGTCACTTTTTTTCTGCGGCGCAGCCGACAGATCAGGGAGAGGAAAGCGTTGCTCTGGGTGTTGTTGGGGGACTATTTTTCGATTTCCCATGCACAGTTTTTTTGGTGTGTGTAAAGTGAAAACTTTGTCTCAAAATGGGTGTGTAAAGGCAAAAACTTTGTCTCAAAATGGGTGTGTAAAGGCATAAGCTTTGCCTCAAAATGGGTGTGTAAAGGAAAAAACTTTATGCCAAAATGGGTGGGCGTTGATCTCATTTCAAAACCTTTTCCAGACAAATGTGATATTTTAAAAAAATATTCCACGCCGCATATCAGTAAAAGGATCCCTTTCATGTTTATTTATTTTTGGGTATCTACACATTCATTGTAATACCACCTACATCAAGTCTTAATTTCTGTCAGAGGTGAGTGACTGCGCGTACTGTATGCATCCCCCGTTTTGCAAGAACCCGTATTAGGTATTATTTCCTCTTCTTTCTCCCCTTTCACCCTTCTCAAAGAAGCCCTCTCCAAGCCGCCAGGGAAGAACACAGCACGAGAGCCCAAAGCGGAAAGCAGCAGCCAAAAAGAGAGCTAGAGGCGAGGGGCTTTCCAATGCAAAACAACTTTCCCCGCGTAACTTTCCGCTCCTGAAAGAACAGCTGTCTCGCAAGAAAACAAGACCATAAAAAAGAACCCACACTACCTGTTTACTGCCACAAAAATCTTTTGAAAAATGTATACTAAGAATCAAGAGAAGCCACGGCGGGGATCAAGGCTCCTTTTCCTCCTAAGCAGGGGCAAGAGGAGGACGAGGAGGCCCTGCTGCTGTCACAGGGTCCGCGGCGCAACGGCGCCGGCGGCGGCGCAGCAGCTGGCGCTCCTGGCGGCGTGCGCCGGCGCAGCAACTCTGCTGGTGTTTTACTCCGGGAGCGGTTTTCTGCAAAGATTGTGAGTTGGTATAATTCTAATAAATGGGGATTTTTGCAAATGTGAAATTGCTTACTACGCTTTCAGCCCATTTTACTTCCTACCAGGAGAGGAGGAGGAGGATAACATCAATGAACAGGTGGTAAGTTGAAAAAAAATCATATTTTCCAAAACTGTTGTCCTAAGAAGGTCCAGTCCAGAGCCTTAAAAGGACCAAGAACTGAAAACAGCCGGTCCGTTGCCGAACCCTTATGCCTCACCTTTGGGGATATTATACCCGAGTAACCAACGTTAGTCTAATTTTCCGATATTGCCAACGGTCCTTTTTTTAAATAAATTCTCCAGCTTCCCTTTGATGCCTACGATGTCGCCCCAGGGTGGACCCACTTCGACGTCAGAAGACTCACAAGGGAACCCCACTCACTTTACAGGCAAGTTTGTCTAGACTCACATATTTGCCCCAAAAACATAATATATTTTTTGACGCAGCGCTTTCAATGTATCCGACTACCCTACTCTGCCCAAGATGAGTGCCAAAATGTTGGAGTCCGGTGATGCTGACTTCAAGTCCGGCCTGGAGCTGTCAGCGGTGCGGCTGGTCATCTACAACAGGGTGCCAAAGACTGGTATTTAAAAAAATGATGTCTAAATTGCAAAAGAGGTATCCTAAATTGGATTTTTTCCCCTCAACACAGGTTCCTCCACTATCCAGAAGTGCCTGGTGCCCCTCCTGGCTTCGAGGAACAGGTTCAGGGCGGTCAGCTCCTTGAAATATGCCTCTTACAGCATGAACAGGTGAGTTGAAAGAAAAAAGGAAACAACTTTCTTAGTCTCCCGGGGAAAAAATCAGAAAAAGAGTAATTCAAATGATTGAACTTGAATCATATCCTGACCTAATCAATGAACGACGCTTTTTACTTGCGGCGAAGCCGTCAGGTCCTATAGAGCTGTGGGAGTTGTTCTTGTAGCTGTGGGAGGGCAAGTTTGATGTCATCCGTGCGAAGATAACCGAAGGACACAATTACCTACCGAATACGACTGCCATTTTCGAATATAAATCATTGATTCGTTTCTTTTTGCTTCCCGTGGGGCTCTCGGGAACCACAGTCCTTCGGCCCCAACTTCGCCTTCTTCAGGGAAGCCCTTCCCATTCTTTTGACTTAAGGCGGGGTATGGGGATGGATGGGCTCCAAACTGGCCGAAAGTTGGTGGGGTGGCACCGGGATTTGAACCCCGGACCTCCTGCATGAGAGTCAGGAGTGCTAGCTATTACGCTACGGGGGCCGCCCCTTGTTTACATCATATTTGCACTCTTCATTTCATACAACATTGTGCACTGAATATGAATAAGACTATTCGACCTTTCCTTACCCTATGAGCCTGCACGCGTCCACCCCCAAGTTCCATGAGGGCACGTTGTAGAGCCTGAGAGCCGTAAGAGGGATCGTCACCCAGCAGACGAGGATGTCAGAGAAGGCCTGAAGAAAAAAGTCTTTATTCATTGAGACAATACGCACAGTGTGATGCAACCAAATGTATGACGTTGTTTGGTCTGGCAGAAAAATATTTTTAAAGGCTGAAATGTCGTCTCCAAAAAGAAAATTAGTCAATGCCTGGGAAAGAAGTCTGTTGTACTATCGCAACGTATTCTGGTATTTCCAAATAAAGACATCCGAGACCAAAATAAAAAGCTCGCCAACACGCGACAAGATTTCGCCATTCTTCACTCACCAGGTTCAGAATGAACAGGTTCCTTGCTGTCCTGGCCTGCGAGTTGAAGAGAAGGACCCAGCCGACGCTGATGTTGGCGATGGAACCGGCGATCATGATGGAACTGAGTGGAAAGAATTACAGTATATCAGGAACAGGAAATCACTAGCCCTTATTTCACCATCCTCCCTAATTGATGCAACAGGATAGGGGGCTTTGCCGCGAATGCCCATACACCGCAACATTGTACTACAGTGCTACCGTACGACAAGGCATTCAAGGGTCAAAAAAGTTTTTTGTGTATTCTTTTTTGAAGATACAGCAACACACACGTTGCCTTAAAAAGGAGGGCCCACACCTCTTCTCTCATTCAGTTTCCTAAGTTCTGTTAGTGGTCTAAAAGAGAAAGGCGGCAGAAGCGCCAAAATAAGTCCACCACCTCGCTTCCTCCCACCGCTCTCCTTTCATTTAATCAGAGAAGAGGAGGAGGAGGAAAATAAAAGCCGACGTAGGCGCGAAGAGAAGAAGTCCCCTAATGTAGCGAGGCCTTACACAAAAGGCCGTTCTCCTGCCGCGGTGACCTCGACTTTGGTGGCTCAGCGGAGGCGTGTAATACACCGGCTGAACGTGCGACAGTCTACTTTCTTTTTCGGAGTCTCGCATTTGCGAGAAGGGGATTCACCAAAGGATCTCAAATGTGTGTCAGAACGTATTTCCTACTCCAAATCCTGGCTTTGTTTGATCATTCTTCTCCCTCCCTCCCTGGCACGAAATTGACTTGGGCGGCGGGCTCATTTTGTGGGGGAGCTAATGTGTGTTTGAAAAGGAGGGAGAGGCCGCCTCCGCCGCCGCCTCGTTGTGAAGGTATGAAGCGTCATACGTACACAACCTGAGGCTAGTGAGGGTGTGCGTTCCCCCGCACCGACGTAGTGGGCCCCGCAGAAAAAAAGGGTGTTTGGGGGATCACCAATGACAGGAGGAGGATCCCAACTGAAAGTTACGTGAAGTACAAACAGAAGCAGGGAAGGAGGAAGCATAGACTGAAAAGATGCTGGCATTGGGGATAGAGGAAGTGGGAGATTTTTACCTTCTAGTACACTCTCCTTCGAAACCACAGTCAACAAATACTCGTACTGCCTTTTCTGGATTCGCTTTGGTATATGCATGGTACAAATGTCGAATCCCTACCGAAGGCGAAAGAGGCTTTTTTTCCTGACCATGCCCTCCTTCTTATCCGTCCAGGCCCCCATACCCCTCAGGGGGGATCTTCTCTCCCCCCTGCTTTCCTAGTCTGCGCAAACACGAATTTTCTTCTTTATCTTGATGTCCTTCCCCTCTCTTTATCGGTGGCGCCCTGGGTAAATTCACTTTTTTGGGTGGGGAGGGGAGGGGGCCTCCCAAAGCTCTGCAGGGCGCACGGAGATTTCAAAGACGAGGATTTTTTGCTCTTCCCAAATCCCTCTTTTCTTGGGGAGAGGCTTACGGCAGCTAGGGGACCTTCTCGTACTTACTGTACGGAGAAGAAGGGGATTCCTCAGCCAAAGCAATAAACAAATCCGCCGCCGAAACTGTGTAACATTTTCTAGGCATCTCGTTTCCCTTTCATCTACTGCCTACTTCTGTTTCTCCCTGATGCCACTGAGTTTCGCCAAACAACTCGCAGATTCAAAGAAGACCCTTCTTTTCCCTGCGTAATTGAAATGCGAGAAACGGAATTTTTGCTATACTTTTTTTTGTTAAGCTACGTACGTTATATGTCGTGTACAGTGCTACTAGCGTGCACCGCGCGGTGGGAAGCCGAAGAAACGCAAAAGGATGAAATCGACCTTGCTATTTCCCTAACCTTTTTACGAAATCTAAGAAAGCTCTACTCGGTTTAATCTCAAACCCTCCTTACCCGTATAAGAACAGTATGATCATCCTCCTGTAGTCGAAGTAGTTTGATCCGAAGAGCCCGTTGTACTTGAAGTCGATGATGGAGGCGCAGGCGGACTCGGGGGACTCCCCCACGCTGCCGTTGGCGCCAGCCTGTCAATTAAAGAATAAAGATTCCACTAGAAAAATAACTACTCTACTGCGGCATAGTTTAAACAATAACCATCACGACTATAAACGAGAGCTTCCGTTCTAAACTGCGCGTTGGATAAACAGTTGTTGAGTACTGTATGTACGCTTGTACGGCAATCATCATCGCAGATGTTTATGCGCCTCTTTAAATCTTTGAGTTATACTACTTAGTCCTGACTCAATTTCATTACTTCGTTTTGATTTAAGCCCTTCTCCTTTGTCAAACGCACATGTGTTGCTTTTCCTCCTGATGCACCATCCACACTGTTCCCTCGCTTGGCATCAAGTACAAAGCGAACAAACACACTTTACACCGTTCCCACCCAACAACCGATAAAAGCGTCTTTTGCATACCCTCCCGCCTTTGCGGGATATTCCATGGAGCAGTGCACTGCGTCCTTAGGACTTTTACTCACCAGCGCGCCGGTCATGTTGGCCATTGTTGGGATGCATCTCGCCTGGAACTCCTCCAGCGTCTCGTCAGGGTCCCACTTGGGGTCCTCGTCAGTCAGGATCATCTTGGAGGCCTACAAAACTATCCTGGAAGAAGAAGGCCAATATTAATTTGCTTGCTTTTGCAAGAACGGGAGCGGAGTTGCACTGGAGGAATAATTTCAGTTGGAGCGGCAGCCGCACGATCTTGAGATAAATTCGATGATATGGCAATTTTCCAGACATGGAGTTTATCATGAAATAAAAAAAGATACATGGTGCAAGCAAGCCACGGGAAAGATCCTCGTGAAGAAAACAAAACACATTTCTTATGTAGCGCAAAGGTACAAACGCATAAAATCATAAAAAACTAAAAAAGGTTACAAAAGACTGGCCTTTCAAAGAATTATGTCGGGTTGCCCGGGATAAGGAGCAAATCCGAGGAGAGTGGAAAAGGCTAGTTCAAAGAGGTGGGAAAGGGAGGATGCTCACTCAAAGGATGTCCTTTGATTATAGGCAATCGGCTTTTTGCCTATAAACCCGGATCCCCTTTTAACTCGGAAAAAATATGCAGGAAACGGATGTTAGTTGTGCAACGCCAAGCAAGGAATCCTGAGAGACTGCGCCAATTTGGCACATTTTAAATCTACGCAGCAATAGAGATATCAAAGAGAGCCATGCGGAAAATCCAGCGAGAAAAAAGAGAAAATAGTACTCTGATCTCCAAGTTTTTTGTGTGCAAAACTCATCCAGTTGGGCCTTTGTTTGCCTACTGCAGCAGAGAAAAGCAGTACATTCTCAAAAGCCTGGCAGGAAGACATAGCAAATTGCCAAGGATTTGGCGATTTCCCCGGCCTCCCCCCCCCCCCCTGATTCTTCTTCTCCGACGACGCAGATGGAATATCTCTTGTGTGCGGGATAACGTGAGATGGGAATGGATCCTCCTCCTTCTTTTCCGCCGCTCCACTTCCATCCATCCCGCCCCGAGGGGAAAGGTTGTCTCTCCTCCCCGTGATTGAGTGTTGCTTTTTCGTATGATGGGAAGAGGGAGGAGGAGGGGAGGAGGAGGGGTGTCACGTCAAGGATTAGGAAGTCAGGCCCCGGCTGGTTCTTTTTTTGGCGTGAGAAAAGTTGGATGGAGGCAGGAAACGCAGAGAATCAAAAGGTGCGCTGAGAATCAAAAGGTGCGCACATTTCAGAATATGATCCTCCACTCACGTCACACGAGGAGTAACACGAAGTTTGAACCAAAACGGCAGTCTGGAAATGAAAGATCCCTCTCCTTTGGGATGGGAAAAGCTTTCTTAAGTCGTCTGGTGAGTGACCTTTGCTTGATGCGGAGGAGGAAAAAATCGACAAAGCCTGGCAACAAAGCATTGGAGCTTTCCAAGCCAAAAGCTTCCTTTGGTGATGACCAACCAAAAAATGGGAGGGATTTGGCAGAGTGCAGTTGGATTTTTTGCCGCTTATCTTCTTTTACTTTCCCGTCCAGGCCCCATTTTTTAAATCCCCCTTTTCGGAAAATTGAAACTCGAGCGCTTGCCCGTCCAGCCCGTTTATGAAAGTAGGGAAAAGAAGACTGTACATTTTGGGACAAAGTTAGCCCTCCATCTCTCCATTCTATTTGAAGAACACCGTTCATCTTTAAAACCACTCTGTTGGGGCGGAAATTGAATGCCTTCCTCCAACTCCCTATTCTCAAACCTCAGGATTATACGAAAAGATGTGTCCAAGAAACCTCGATCAGCAGAGGAGCGGTCACTCCTCCTTTGAACCTTTCAGTCCCCCATCCATTCAGCGCCCCTCCTTGGTTGGACGAACACATATATCAGTCCGATGTCCAGCCCAAGAAAGAGAAAGGGGGACCTCAACCGCCGCCGCCGCCGCCGCCACCTGGAAATGTCCGCTGAACCGTGTTTCCCCCTCCCCTGATAAAAGGAAGGGCGGCGCGGGGGAATCGCCCAGCTCCGATCCACAGACGGGCGCACACCATCTGGCAAGGCGGCGGCGGCGGCGGCGGTCGTATTCCTGCGTCTGGACGAAGCCTCTCTCCCTTGGGAAAACCAATGTACAAACCCCAAAGCGATGTTTTTTAGGGCTTGTAAGACGTACACCGGTAATTAAGGAGGAAAACTTTCCCTTTGCCTCCTGTTCCGTCGCTCTTGTCACTTCGGAGGAGGCCGCGTCTCTTATCGAACTGGACGGTTGGGCGCTAGGGAAGGAGGAGGAACTTACTAAAAGAACGTTGTTGCTGTACACTATGACAATTGCAGCACTTTGGTTCACACTCTTACTTGATGTGCTTGTAAAAGCCTTGCTTTCGTTGACCTTTCCTGTTCGTCCAGTTTTCTTGCTCCCCCCCCCCATACCTTTGCCTAAGTGGTATTTTTCAACTCGGTTAGGTAATTCCGAATGCCAGTCGCATAGTCTGACTTTTTCTTGTGGCTGTCAAACTAAAAGGCGCAGCGAGCCACGTAACTACTTGAGCAGACGTCAATCATTTTTGCCAGCTGGTTTTTGCCAAAAAGTTGAAAGGGAAACCTGCCTGGTACGGTAAGTAGGCATTTCTGTAGATTTTCTGAATGGGACGTACTCTGCCCCTCCCAAAATACCCTCATGCCTGGCTAAGGAGGGGTCCTTCCTCTCCTGGACCTGCCCTCACGTACAACACGTCGTAGGTCCGTGCCCCTTTCGCCTCTCTAATTAGTCTTAGACTGGCCCTCGCCCGCACTCGCCTAGACCAACATTCCCGATCGCCCTTGCTCTTGACTGACATCTCCATCTATTTTCCTTTGCCCCCCTTTCTCCACTCTTTTCCGTCTGGACAGGATTTCGGCCTGTACAGTAAGAAACTCAAGACTTGCTTTCTATGTTTGGCGATTTATTGAGGAATAGGAGGCTAAGAGAAATAACTGTTGGATGTTTCTCGAAATCCCCCCTATTCCAAGGCTCATTTGATTCTCTCAACCGTCTATCCGTTTGATTCGAAAACAGAACGGGGCTGGAAAGGGGGAAAAGAACAATGGGCATGGCTCTTCAACCCCGCCTTCTTTGCAAGCCTGCTGTCAGCGTGAATGGAGGGGGCAAAAGTTTTTTTGGCTCAACAGAGGAAAGAAGATATATATTTTTTCGAGACTATGATGGAATGGATGTGAAAGAAGGGAGAAAAAATAAACAGGGGAAAGGGTGAGAGACTCTACGAAAACTTTTTTTCCTCCTCCGTCTTTTCGTCAAAATCCTCCTTCGCTCCCCCCCCATCTCTTCTTTGCTTTTATCCGAATCCCTTTCCTTTTCGCAGACGTGCCCATGCGTCCGTGCGCAAGTTTTAGGCCGCCTGTGTAGAAACAAGCACGAAGGAAAGTAGACAATTTAACAATACAATAAACTGTGTTTTCTAGATTCCCAAAATAGGAGATTGACAGAAAAAATGCGTGCAGTATGGCTCTCATACGCGTGTGTGGTAAATCCCGCTCTTAGTGAACGCCTGTCTGCATATGGGAAGTGCCTTGGAGTTGACGCTAAGGTCCCATAAAAGGAGAAGGGGGAAAAGTTACATTTCTGACTGAGTGGTATGGGAAATCCTTCTCTGCCCTGTCGAGTGAGCACAAGATACACAAAAGAAAGCAAAGCTTCTCACCTGTCTCCCTGCTGTTGAAAGGGGAACTCTTGGTCTTTTGGTCGTTCTTCCACCTCCTCCACTCACAGGAGAATCGTATGTGTAAATTGTGTATCCCACGTGATCACTGAATCGATGCCTCTGTACTTCAGTCCAAAAGGAGAGATTGAGAATCGAGCGGTGACGCCAATAATTTCCCACCGCACTGAGACGGACCAGACTCTTGTGGGATGGATGGCGGATATCTGGTATTCTTCTGGTCTATTTATCCATTATCTCTGTCGATACGACAGCGTCAGTCTCGCTCGGTTTGATGTGTATAAAGCAGAGCTTTCCGCAGTCACTTGTGTGAAAACTGACCTCTCAATCTGCTTCCCAACTTTCACCACTTCTTGGGGTCACTTCTTCCCAAGCTAGCCGAGACTCTAGAAGAAGATCGGCGAAACCCTGAGCACAGGAGCCCTCCACCTTCGTGCGTCTGAAGCTTTCCAGAGATCACAGACGACGACGTCGCTAATCGCCGCCGTAGCTTTGAACAAAGACAGATCCTTTTCTCCTCCTCCACCTTTTGCTTTATGTCGGAGGCTGTAACTGGGAAAAAATGACTAGGGATTACCACCTCCGTCCGTCTGCCGTGTCTCGTGTGCGGGAGTCGGGCGGAGACTGAGGCTTGGGGTACGCTCCGGGGGCGGCGGCGGGGGGCGGCAGAAGGAGAGAGCGAGAGCGCGGGGGGAAGGGCCCTTCTCAAACTCACGCCGCCGCTTTTTCCCTTTCCCCCTAAGAGAGGGTTCTGTCCTCGTGGGCCGAAAAGAAGAGTAAAAGAGGACGGCTTTCGAAAGAACTTTTTGAAATGGAATCGCTTGGACAAACAGAGAGTTTGATTTTTTTTGCTCTGTACTTCTACGCACTGTACCGCAAATAGCAGTAGATTTTTTTCAATAACTTCTACTTTATGTGTACAGCGTATAGTAGGCTGGGTCTGCACAGCAAGGAAGGACAAGGCCTCTTTACTTTTGCCCAGGATCCCTCCAAAGTTTTCCCCTTCCTCAGCACATGCATTGACCAAAGATGCAAACTGACAGTAACGCAAAACAACAATAAAAAGATATTTTTGTGCCTCTGGCACTAACCGGCATTTTTCGAAATAGTCACGTTGAAAAACTGGCGAATTCGGAATTCATCTCGATTTTTTGTGACCGACCACGAAGGCCCCTCTCTCTTTGCTAGCCACTTTGGATCCAACTTTTTCCCTCGTCTCCTTCGCCCGGGGATGAATGGTGGGGGGGGGCCTCCCTCCGTCCGACCATATGATGCGACCAGACTTGGCTCTCTCCTTTTCTGGGTCCCCGCCGCTACAAAGTTGTTGTTCCCTTTCCTCTTCCGCCCTTTTTCTACCAGACCGAGTAAGCCTCCCCTCTCTTTCTTTCGCTTTATTGCCGCTCTACTTCACCCGTCTTTACTGTACAGTGCAGTACTGAGGTACTATACAGTATAGTCCCGTAGTAAGGGTATGACTTCTTGATGCCGTAAGCTCCACTCAGAAAAAGTTTTCCTCCGCTTTAGTAAGTGTACTAAACAGTAGTACCAAATGGACTAGGGAGGAAACGTCTCTGAATGTGCGTGCGTAGCGGACTCAAAGACGTGTGTCTGTACGCGGACACCGAGGGGCGAGGAGTGTTCTTTTAATGTAATGTTTGGGGAGACAGAAGAAGGGGTTTGTCCGCCTGCCTGTCGTTTCTCCGCCGCTGCCCATCTCTCGTCCGACGGACGAACGTGTTGTCACCGGTGCCTCCGCCGTCGTCGTCATTTCTAGACGACGCCTTCATCCTTATCTGCCAACTTGGTGGTCTTCGTCTTGTGGTCTTCCTCCTCCCTTCGCTCGGGAAAGACCACTGCCAAGAGAAAGGAGGAAGAGGCATATAGGGGAGGGGAAAGGAGAGGATGCCTATGAAAGGAGAGTAACGGCTCTGCTGCCGTGATAAAGGAAACGGGACATTCCCGTTTGTATATTGTACCACAATAGGCAAAGGAAACGAAACCAATCCCACAAGGAGTTCTGAAAAGAAGCAATCTGAACCTGACAGATCCGGGACGGCGTTTTCCGCGCAATTTCGAGACTTAAAATGTCTTATTTCAAAGATTCTTCAACCCAATAAAAAGTACGGTACAAGTACGGTACGGTACATTCCACTTGATGAGGAATGTTCTCTTTGGCGGAGAAGAAACCCTCTCAGATGTCACACCCATTCAAGTGGCGCGAGCTGAAGGATCTCAGTGCTGCCACGGCTAATACTCTTTGTGGAGCGAAAGTAGGTTCTGCACCGCGGGGGCCGCTGAAGTGCTACGGCCGAGAGAAACCGTATATACGTATACAGAACAGGTCTTTAAAGAAGGTGTTGGGCTGTTGCTGAGCGGAATAGAAGAGTTTGCGTGTACCATGGCACTCACTAGCCCGCTGGCTTCTTAGGATATTAAGGCAGGGCTGCGTTTGGCTGAAGTACACATGAGAGAAGAAAACGGAACGAGAAAATGAAATATTGCTCAATGGCATTAAAATTTAAGAGAAACGGAGTACAATAATAAAATTTTCAGCGAAGGCGGAGCAACTCCCGCAATCGGCTCCACCCACGCCAACCGCTCGCCCATGTGTGTGTTGCGTCTGTGTTCGGTGCTTGGTGTTGTTGTTGTGCCCATCCTCCGCCCATCCTCCTCCTCTCCCTCCTCCCCAGCCGCCATCATTTTTCCATCCGCACACAGGCTCAAGAATGGATTGGGCGCTTCTGAGACGGCACAAAAACACCTTTGGTCATTGTACGATGTTCGTACGTACCACACCATCTTGCTCCACCTTACGCACGGCCAGTGGCCGAAATGGTTAGGGAAAAACTCAAGAATGTGGGTATAGCTGTGCTAGAAGGCGGCACGATCGGGTTTGTCACGTTTCCTCAATCTGTTATGAAAAGTAGGCCCAATGTGACTGTCTCCAGCCTTTTTCAAAGGGCCTCTAAAATGAAGATTTGTGCCCCTAGGCAAAGGCAGTACGGTAAATATGTTTCAAAAATGGTTCAACGTAGGCTACGTTGTGCGAATAAAGTCAGCAAGCAAGAGAGAAAACATTTTGTGGCACAAAACATGATATCTACCGGTATAGCGCCGCGATGTAAATGCCCAACGACCTATCGCAATCCAACAAAGTAGCCTTTGCTGCCTTTGAAAATGTCACTGATCAGAGATACAATGAAGTCAACTATTACATAGCACATTATTTTCGGTGCTTTTTGGCACCTACATCTACGTAGTTCATTTCCCAGATGTATGAAAAGTCGTCAACACCCTATAGATGACTTCATATTCATTGTAAAAAAATTTTGGCGACAACAGTTGGCTACGAACTCAAAGCCCACGAAAGGGTCGATACTTTTTATTTTCTCACATTATATCGGCTGTGGCAGAGCACGGATTCGAATTTCGAAAGCAGGGTTAGACCTTCCCCTTCCTCGTCCTCCTCCTCCTCCTGACGAAGCCTCCTCCTCCTTCCCCTCCCCCCTCTCCGCTGTTTGCCAGACACGTCTCCGCCACCCCAGGCGGCACCGGCATCACCACCGTGTCAGGAGTAGCGCCAAGGTCGCCCGTCGTGTCCACGAGGAGGAATCGCTCCTCGAACGTCTCGAACTCGTACACCTACGAACGGCAAAAAATTAGGGATATTGGAAACCGATGTAAATGTCAATTTAGACCTTTTCGGGATCAGATTTTGCTCTAATGTACACGGGCCCGACACAACTCTGCCTTTTGCTTGGAAAGGCTTTGCGGGAAAATTATTGGTTTTTTCCCCTTTTACGTACAGTGGGAAAGCAAGATGCGTCCTTAAAAAGATAAATTGTGCATCTGTAGCTCAAGCCTGAAACCCGGACCTAGGCTGCTTTTTTTGCGGGAAATGGCTCTTTTGGAAAAGAGATGGTTGCTTGCTGGTGTGCCATGATTGATAACTGGAGCAAGTCGGTCGTTTGCGAATAGGAAGCGCAATGTGGCGACCGTGGGGAATGGGCAGAAGGCACAATGAAAAGAAGATGCTCAACATAGAGAAAAGAAGCCCCGCTCTTTTGTCTATGATGCTCAAGTCATTTTTTAGGCCTGTGCCTTTCCTGAGGGGGAAATACAAAAATAACTTAACCTGAAGCTGAACTCAATATTTTTATCAAATATTGAAGTGGTGTAAGGCACCGCCAACAATTTCTCGATCTAAAAGGGCCAAATAACGTATTTAGTAGTTACGCCTCTGCCGTTAGGCAAGTCTTTTGTGCAAGTGCTTCTGGTTCTTCCACCATAAGTAGACAGCCTACGAGCTAGCATACGAAAAGTTGATGAACCAATTACTTTTCAACGGCACGTGAGCTAACGACAAGAAATCCTAGTAGTTAGTGGTTTGTAAGTTAATACGAGGAAGCAAAAGTACAGTTCATGCTGAGTTGCGCATTGAGGAACCTTCTTTAAAAACAGCTTTTTTTCCATGCATGATGCTTTTATTTCTCACCAGATCTCTCTTCCCGGTGTCGGCGGAGGGGAGGCCTAGGACCTGTGAAGAGGGAAAATAAAGAGGCCAGCATTTTCAAACACGTTCTCTCCTGATAAGGGAGATTTCGAGCGCGGCTATGCATCATGGTTGCTCGCGCGAGAGCTATGAAAAGCATTGTGCATTGGGTGCATTGTGTCTTGTTATGTGCGTCACAGGGAAAAACAATTAATATCATTTTTTCGGGGAGAGGCTTTTTAAAAGCACAATCTCTGACGTTGGACTGTTCCCAACTTTGTTCGATTAATTTTTGTGCAATAAATAAAAGCTTGAAGGTCAAAAAATTTTTTTGAAAAGAAGCTTGAAAAGTTGAGAAAGGTCATGGGCAGAGGTTACCATTTTTAGCGGCAGAAGTCCTACACCTACTCCTACGTACATCGAAAAACTAGAGCCTTTAAAAATGGAAGTTATTCCGGTCATGTCTCTCCGGAGGACCTTCCCTTTCTTCGTCCTTCCTTTGATTTAATTTTCCGCAAAAAAGAGGAGACATGAAAAGGAACAAGCCAAAAAATGCTGTGAAGGCACAGTTGAAAAAAATATCGCTGCCATGATGATTTCTTTTTTATTTTTGTGCAACCTCTAGGTTTAAGTTATAGACTGGCAAGATCATCACTCCCTCGAAAGACCGCGACTCACTATTTAACAATATTTTTTGTTGAGGAGAATCAAGGGGGAGAGGAAAGGAAACTTAATACGACTCTACCCCTTTTTATCGTCATACGTCGCGGCGAATTTCCCTCCCCATCCCCCTTGTCTAAAGCATCGACATGGAAAGCTCAGGTTTCCGAAAGACTTTGCAGAGACAGTTGCCCTTATGTTTTGTAGTAAATTCCTTTCCGTCCCTCACCATGAACGTGTCCTCCATCTGCCACTTTCTTATGGCCCCTCCCAGCCCCTCGCCCTCGTGAGGGAACTCCCCCAGGTCGCCCCACGCCATAACGTCAACCAGAGTCCCGTCGAAATCCTCGTCTTCAGGATCGCCGTCGTATTCCGACACTTGGAAGCTGCTAATCTAGAAAACAAAGCCGTTGTGAAACTATCGCACCAGAGTGCAATTTCAAGAAAACTAGTGTGTCGCTCTCTATTGGATTTTCTCGAAAGAGGAGTGTATTGTACAGTATGATGTTCATTCACTTGCAATTTCGTTCGGAAGAAGGAAAAATACTTGTCACTGGCTTTTCGGAAGAGACATTCTACAGCGGAAAATGCATTTTTGTAATTTCGCCCCTTATGGCACGATGCTGCAGGGACTTGCCAATAAGAAGCAGCCCTCCTGGCAATATTTTTTCCCGCGAAGGCGAGCGACATTTTCCTTGTATATTTTCCTTGTTCTCGGCTTCAATGACTGCCGTTTCTGCTTTAAGACGCGTATTTAAGACTTCCCTTCGCCAAGCGCAATATGTACCGGATTTTCTTTCATACATTTTTGGCAATAGCTTACCAGCTTGCCCCCTTCCCCTCC
>JAAUXV010007585.1_pt1 | contig 15881 bp, 7 predicted proteins | sample 7278181 | NCBI WGS metagenome assembly JAAUXV01 (sample SAMN14350114, study PRJNA611818) | marine sediment metagenome | isolation source: surface marine sediment (2.1m) | place: French Polynesia: Moorea | collected 2018-08
AGTAATGATAGGACGGGTAGGGGGAAGACTATCTTGAATGTTTAGAATAACCTTCTGAATAAAGGTGAGTGACTTGGCAAGACATGATGGGTAGGCCAAATTGAGTGCATAGAATGTTGCCATCAAACATGCTGCTGACCGTATCATATTCCCACAGGTAAGTACAGGCACTCCATCAGCAAACACAGTGTATTCTGCCTCTTTCAGATGTAAGTAAACTGGACTGGAAATCTGAAAAGAAAACAGAAAATAAAAATCAATTTAAAAACAAACAGAGTTGGGCTTCATTTGGATACTGAATAGCTGGAACCATTTTAATAAAAGTAGTGCTATCTGAAAGTGTTCTACAGGGGCAGAAAATTGTGACATGGTGTAAGAATCTAAATGGATTCTTGCAAATCTGCTGGGGAAGAATCGGCGAGTATCTCTGAATTCTTGTACATTCATAAACAATGTGTCTCACAATTTTACAAGAATATAATTAAGATTCTCACAAGATTGTTCAAAACCCTTTTTGGTTAAATATTATTAATATGTAACTTTCAAAAATGACAAAAGCAGGGAGTTTGGGAGAACTTTATTTTCGTCCATTTTTTTTGTGCCAAAATAAAATTCATTGTGTGTGCTGAATGTAACTTACTTTGTGTTCCCACTGACCTGTTTGAGACCTGTCGAGACCACGTATTTTCCCAGTGGGAACATGAAATAAGTGGTCTCGAAGTAGTCTCGACCGGGGTCTCGACCCTGGGACGTAGGGTCAAGTAGCTCAGTGGGAACACGTTTGCACAATGGAAGTGGTCTCGACCCAGTTATTTACACTCCTGAGTATAGTAACATCCGGGTAAGTGGGCTCGACCCTACATTCAAGACAAGTAGGTTTTACCTTGGGTTTAATTATATCAGTGGGAACACGCACTATGTAGGCTCGACCCTAGGTCTGGATGTAAAATCGAGCCTACATTGACCAGTGGGAACTCACCCTTAGCTGAATAGGAGACTTTTAACAAAACATGCCTTATCTTGTTACATAGCCAATTTTCAGTCTTAATTCCAGATTTTGGCAACAGGGCTTTTTACAAATTTTGCTTCATTCTGTAAAATTGGCTCAAAATTCCTTAGAGGGACTACTGCATGTGAATACTAACTAACCTTGGCATCAGGCTCAGTAACTACCATATCACCCTGTTTCTCCTGCAGCAGACTTGGTATTGCAAGAAAAGCTGCTTTTGCTCTTGCTTCTGTAAAAAAAAATAAGATTTTACAAACACTAAAAATTAACTTTCATTTAAACAATCAAAACTTTTTTCCCACTGGCTTTGCAATCATTATTGAATCTAGTAGAAATGAAAAATCAAGGATGGCTCATTCCTGAAAGATGGACTATGAAAGATGTCTGTATCATTTGAATGGATTCGAAGGTGTCCAAATATCGTTTGCATGAAGATAGAGTATACTGTTTGTTGAGACACTTTGGTTGTAATCATAGAAGGGAGATACCAAAACAATACTACCCACATACTTTGTCAGCATTGGGAAAAAACTTGTGATATTCGGGTCCTTGCTGGGAAAACACGAGCAAAACACTTGGTGTGCGTCACAGCTATTTTTGTGTGGTGAAATCATGCTCATAGCACAGAAGATGCAGTTGACACACACTCACCAAGCAAAACCCCATTACCCCAATTTTTTTTTCTCTATGGTGGAAAAAAATGCCAGCAAGTTTTGTTATCTCCTCACAATACAGTTGTAACACCCGTGCAGGAGGGGACAAGAGTCAATTAATGCTCTCACTTGTGCTGGATTTTATGCTTGTTCAATGCACTCAGCCCATGCAAGGTTAACACATTACAAGCAATTGTAATCTCAGTCATGTACATTTATTTGTCTCACTTTATTGCAAGGAAAACACATTGTATTTTACAATTGACATATAAATTTTAATTGGCTTCTGCAATTTTAATTGGATTCTGCTTCATGCATCTTCAGCTTTGAGTTTCCATTAACTATCTCAAATTGCTTCAAATTCTGGAACAAAAGTATAAGAAGCCATTTATCCAGTGTTTCAAATAACAAGGGCCCTCGGGCCCTCAGCCCTTGAAAATCAATGAGGGCCTCTCAAAATCCTGTACCAAGGTCCTAAATGGCCCATGATATTGATATTAATCATGAATGAATAACATAATTTTCATTGGGCTTTTGTAGATTTCAAAGAATATCCATTATCAAATTAATGACAGTGGATACATTATTTTGTTTAAATATGAGAGCTTTGCAACTTATGAGGTGGCAGCATTTATAGTCGTACTAATAATACAATTAATTCGGGTCCATGAAAAATGCAGGGGTGGAATTTCATAATTTACCGTGCGAGTCCAGATGGACTCTCGCATGAGATTTTTGCACGAGTCCATGGACTCCCACAAATACTATAGACTCTCGTAGTGCAAGCTATTATATCAAGTTGATGGATGGGATTTCCTTGCGCGAGTCCATGTAGACTATACTAATTTTATGCGAGTCTCTGCACGAGTCAACTCCACCCCTGAAAATAATGAGGGCCCTTGAAAATTGACAGAGCAGGAGCCCAAATGGCCCGTCAATGTTTTTGCTTATTTGAAACACTGCATTTATCATATGGACAACAATAATTACAAAGGAATCATATATATCTTTATGATTCAAAATCAATAGAGGACAGATTCCTCTTCATTTTGACACAATTCTTACCTTCTTTGTCCTGTTCCACTTTCTCTCCTAACACATCATCAACGGCTGCTAAGAAGAGTTTGGGTTTGGTCTTCAGCTGTTTGCCTTTCAAGATAAGAGCATGGGCATACTTCTTTAACCCCTGCCTCAATGATGCTTCAAGAGAAACTGAGGTACCCTGTATCCTCATCATTTCTGCCAAAAGCTGTGACAAAAATTAGGAATTAACTAATTAGGATAAGTCTGAGGTATCACCATTGGTGGCACAAAGGAGGGTGGGGGGGTTGCCATTTCCCCCATGCTGACTCAAGCATATCTTGTCCCCTCAATGCCCTTCAAGGGGAGGGGGGCCGGGGGAAAAGCAGGTTTACCCATTAGTAATCTTTATTTTCCATTTTCAACTAATGATAATCACCTGGCTAAATTTTGTAGAGTGGGGTTCGCTATTCACTTCAACCCAGTGTTCGATGCAAATTTGTCCCTTTAGTTTAGTACGGTATTTGACAGGATATTTTGCTCACCTGATCATCATCTCTCAGGAGCCATGGGTACTTTAGTTGTACAGCTTCTACTTTAGGACGTGGCTCAGTGTTGACAATCCAGTCACGTCGATCTGCAAGTGTTTTTTGCATAAGCAGACCAACCTGGCGAAAATCTGGCTGTCTCTTTTTACTTTCCAGCTGGAGCCATTTGATGTGTTTTGCTGTAGTCCCTTCATCTTCTGATGGTGGTCTTTCAGGCATATAATATGCCATTCCCCACTGAGGTACGACCTTGTCAGTTACTAGTTTTGATGTCTTTACGCTGTTTGTGGATCCAGAGTCGGTGGGATTATTCTTTTTCTTTTTGGCTTGCACCTCTGGAAGGTCTTGGCGATGTCTTCGTCTTGTGTTCTGAAATTTGTACTGCAGCCTATTCCTCCACAACATCTGTAAGAGAATGAAGCAATTACAGCTATTGTAAAACCTAAATTGTTTCTCATTATTAAAGTGATTACACTAGTGACTGACAGGATCATGCATCTTTGCCATAGACTTTATGTGGCGATCATTTCAATCTTGGTTCAAGACTCGGGAAGTGTGATCCTGTTGGCATAGTCAGCGTCCAAATTAAGGGAAAAAAAGTGGTTATCCGCCGGATAACCAAGTCATGAAATCTGGTTATCCGCCAAAATTTTTAGTCATCCGTAAATTTTAGTGATTTACTAACTGTAATAAATTTGCAGCCCTCGTCCTACGTAGTCCAGAAGGCAACAACGTTGTTGTGACGCTTTGCTGGTAACCACGATTGCGACTCTACGGGCGCAGTTCAAAATATGTGTGTTTCGCATTGCAGTAACGTTCATCGCAATCGTCGGATTATGTTAAGTCAGAGTTCAACGCGATATATAGCGCAATAGGACGGCAAAGTCCTCAACGAACCCAATGCGATAATAGATTGGAGCCTGAACTACGTAGGTGTAATGATGTGGGTTAAACGAACTTTCAGAAATATTGAGTCTACGATACAGTAAGACGGAACATGGGGAGGAAGATACTTGATTTACCGTAGGCGTAAGCTTTAAAAATGATCCATATTTAATTTAGAGATTCTAGGCCGTTTTAGATGACTTTGAACTCACGGAAAACTTATTTAGAAAGAGTTTGATTACTGTATTTTACTCTCATTTTCACGAGGGATTCTGGCAGTTGTTTTCAATATACAATTAGTGATAAAAAATTATGGTCGTCCAACGGATAACCTGGACTGAAAATTTGGTCGTCCGACGGCAATTTTGGGCGTCAGGACGCCCGGATTACCACTTAATTTGGACGCTGGGCATAGTTATAATCCAATTACACTTTGATGGTGAATTGAAAGCTTAAAATGCATTAGTGATGTTTGGCTAATTTTCATTTGCATTAATTAGTTTGACACACCAGTTTGAGGGCCATAATTAATTATAATTATGCAAATGGAAATTGGCCTAATGCCACTATTTGTTTTAAACTCTCAATGTGTACTGTCCACTGTCAAGTCGCATCAACATAACTTACCTTCTAATTCTATCAAAAACCAAGTAACTATCTTAATTATGTTTTATGCATGCAAATTTCATACACTCTGTGTAATGGTGGACCAATCAGAGAGCAGAATTTCAAGCTCCACAGAGTGTAAATTGAATCTGTCCATTTCACTCCATGCACTGCTACTAATTGTGAGAGTTTTTTTTACGCATTATTGCGCACGTGGGCTTGGACTAATTACTGATAACCCCCCCCCCCAGTAAATTTGTTTTGGTTTATGTTTGCTGCATAAAACTTGTATTTCATCATAAACATAAACATAACTTGGTCATGTGTGAATAAATTAGGTTAACCCTAACCGTGATTTATCATACAAAATCATACAACGCACATCGAACAGGAGGGCCTACAAATATGTTAAATGATGACGTCACCAACCGAACACACATATAGGCACGGACTTGTTGGTCCAGCAAGCCCGGTGGGTCGTAGCTTGAGGTGGTGAGTCAGGGGACTGGCGTGCCAAGGGTCCCGGGTTCAAAATCAAGGTCAAACTCCCGACTTTCTTGTTTCTCCCTCCTTCTTCATTCGTTTTGACTAATCGCTTCCTTCCACAACGCAAAGGTAAGGTTAGGGTTAATAAATTTGTATTTCATTTAATTCACAAAATTACACAAACCAATGCACTTGTGCTGGGCTTATGCTGGGTTATGCTTAACCAATACTCTCAGCCCAAGTGGAGGCACCAAAACCCAGCACTTGTTGAAATCAATCAGATTTTCAAACTTTTAAACTTTGATTTTGTAAAAGCTGTACTCACCAGTTTGCTTCCTATTGGCATGTTAGGCTTGGCTACACTCATCATTGGATATCGCTGAAACATCTCACTCATGATCTCATCATATTGCCGCTGTGTTGGATACCTGAAAGAAGCAATGAAGTGAATAAGTGTGGATTATGTTCCAGTGGATGTCATCAGTGACAGTATTGTAATTAGTCATATCCACATGATCATAAGTTAATGTATGTATTTGCCAATGCCAGATGCAGATCAGCTAACACTAGGCTTAGAGAAAAACCGCGATCTCGCATTTCTCGCCGCAAATCTCGCTTTTTCCATTTTTCCACGGTATTCATAATAGAATCACTGTGCATAAAACCCTGCAAATATGCAGAATTCTGCTCCCTTTCCCAAGGCTGTAGAATCAATTTCCTGCTAAAATTAAGAATTTTTCAGCTTAAGTAGACTATGCCAAGGTTAACTTTGTTTATCTTTTACCTCAATCTGTCATTGATGTAATAATTTAACAAATTTTATTGGTCATAAACTTGACAAATATCCTTCATCCGATCAGATCGGCAGCAGCTCAGGTTCATGGATGGAGCCATGTTTACAAAAGCAATAGAGGGCAGTATAAGTAGAGGGCAGTATTTTTTTTTTTTTTTTTTTGTTCCGGTGGTGAATGCATGCAATGGGAGGTTTGTCACAGCGAATCTCGCATTTTCTCGGATTTTGCTTGATCAATCTCGCATTTTTTTGCAAAAAACTGCGGTTTTTCTCTAAGCCTAGCTAACACTACAAGCCAGTTTAAAAAAAAGGTCTATAAGTAACCGGGGAGGCCCGGAACACTTTTTTAATACTTCATGCTATTTTAGGTTGCACCATGAAATTTGGTAGTCCATAACATGTAGCCGAAGCACTTTTTGGGATACCGAAAAACATTCACTATTTGTTATAGAAAAAGTCACCGGATTTCTTATTTCGTATGTAGAAATGGCGACAAATGAGAAATGCTTAAAAATATAAATCTTAAAAGACCCAAGGTGGCCCGGAAAATACCCCGACCTGACCCGACCTGTCGAATTAAACCCCCATCCGCCGACCTTAAAAGAAAACCCCCTGGGCCATGTATACAGGGCAATAACATAATGGTACTCACGTTTGTCTGTTTGTTGCAGACTTCTGGCTTTGTTTTTTGCTAAAAGCATCAAATATTGACTTCAGGAATATGCCTCTTTCAGTTTTATTCAACCCATCACCTCCAGCTTTAAGTTTTTTTTCAATTGTTTGTGCTTGTGTTGGAATGTATCCTGTAACCTGCACACCCCCACTTTGATGAGTGTTGTCAGCTGCCACTTTTTCTTCAGCATCAACGTCGGCGATTACCACTTTTTCTTCAGTATCTTCAGTATCAACTTCTACCAATTTTTCTTCAGCATCAACGTTGAGGATTACCACTTTTTCTTCAGTATCAACTTCTACCAATTTTTCTTTAGCATCAACTTCTACCAATTTTTCTTCAGCATCACCTTCAGACTTGGTCCCGACAACTACTTCAGCACTATTGCCGCTGAAAAAAAATAAATAAATAAATAAATAAATAAATAATAACACTTTGTTTACCAAAAATTGGACTTCCAGACCACAGAATAATGGACCCAGAGGCAACAGAAATGAATTGTTAGTTTCAAGGGTGAAAGTAAGAATGAATGAACCAGGGGACACTTTGTGTGCAAAAATGACCCCAGGTCACATCAATTTGGATTGCAGGGGACACTTAATGTACAAAAGTGTCCCCCAGGTCACAGGTATTTGGAGTGAACCAGGGGCCATTTCAGAGCTTCTGGGAGCCAAATGGCTCCCCGCTCCCGCTTATTTTCACCCTTGGTTAGTTTCCCAAATACCACCCACTTTGAAAACTTTCCTGCATCAGATAGGCCCGAACAATTATTTTCCAAGATTTCATTAGATTTCCTGCAAATATACAGGTCAATATTGGAGTGATGTCATTTGCATGCAAATGCCTTCATTCAGAATTCAACTAATGCCTACATCACTACTGCATGTTTGAACTTTCTTTTGTTATTCAAAAGTGAAAAGCAGGTACCGGTAACTTTGCTGCAATTTTTGTCAGCAGATATTTTTAAAAACTCAAGAAATTTATTCATTTATTCAAGTTTTGTTGCAACATTGTATCATAGATACACTGCCACCCAAAAGTCCTTACGCACCTAAATGATCCAACTACATTCTTCCAAAAAATTTAAAACTATCGAAATTCAAGCACATTTTTACTGTTTATCATTTATTGAAGTCATTCAAGTTTATTAATTTACGCTTCATTGACCCTATACACTCTATCAAAAAAATTGAGCCCTAAACGATTCTGAAGATGCAGAACAAGGAGAACCCTAATTTTTTAAAACATGATCAAAATATTTTCCAAAATGGGTTTTTAGAACCTTATTCAGTCTGCATCTTTAGGGGGGTTAATGCAACTGCTTTGCCAGTTCTTGTTTTCTATGGGTTTGGAATCAAATTACACCAACACAAATCTTTAATTTTCACCCAACTATCCCTTCCTGCAGATCTGTGAGTATCCCTTCAAACAAAACAAAACGAAAATAGCTCCCTGAGCTTAAGAAGTTGTCTGTTTATTGTCATTTGATGCAGGCATCTTATACAAAGTCTGCACAAATAATTTCCTGTGTTTGTCACACACTGACGTACAGATTTTATGTTTTATGTGTGGTGCATAACTTGGGATTTGTTTCAGAGAATTACTGTCACTTACAGGCCAAAAAATTAATTTATTGAACAGTTGACAATAGGCGCTAAATGCATCGCAACCTCGCAAGCCCTCAATGCGGACAACGCGCCCATGGGTGTCTTCGAATCTGATCACGCACAGTTCAATAAATTATTTTTCTGACTGTAGTACATACTGTATTTTCTGTAATATATACGGTATCACACATTTCAAATGGTACTTACCCAATGAAGTTTAAAGATACAAGCGTTACCACTTGGAATCTCATTGGGCCAGCGACCAGTTTACTACTTTCGTCCAGATCCATGTCAACATACTCTTCGAAGTCGCTATCCCACATTTGCAAACCAAATTCCATGAGATTGAATTGTTCCGAGACACAGGAACAAATTTCTTGGATCGTGACACCATCATCAGCACCCTCAAGCTCTACTTTCTTTTTGGATTGGCCATACCTCAGTAAAAATTTGTGTCTATAGATAAAAATGGAAAGAAAGAAAATTTGGAAATAAATTCAGAGTACTGGTACACAAATTCTTTGTCAGGAGATCCACGCAGTTTATATCCTTACACAAATGGTACATGGTGTTTCAAAGAAATTAAGTTCATATCACCTGCTTTATATATTCCAAGAGGATAATGATCATACAGTTCATTCATTCTCCAAAGTGACACCGTATCAGCACCAAACTCTACAGAAAAGGCATGAAAATGGGGGATGTATTCCAATGTCCTACCCAACTGACATAACAGGTAGGGAATACCACCAATGATCACACACATTTCAATCCTAGCAAACTGGTATTCATAGTCATTAGCTGTGCATATGACCCCTAAACCAGTGGCATACCATGTGCCATTGAACTGCATCTTCTCAACTCTATACACAGTTTCTGATGTCCCAACAATTGGCAGCAGCAGCCTCTGCATCTGTAGCGGTAGAAGTCTTACAGGAAAAGGTTGACCACCGGTGTTTTGAACAACATCCTCACTAAGAATGCTCTTTGAATTTCTCCATGCAGCTTGCATGTACTCATGACGAAAGGCCAACGTTTTGCACATGTTCTTCCTGTTTTTACTAGTATGTGATATCTCTTTGAAGTACTCATGTTTGCCTTCGAATCTTAAAGTCCAGGTGTGAATTAACGGACCAAATTCTAGCATGAGTTCAGGATAATGAGTAAGGTAATGAAATTTTGGCTTCACACTCATATCTGGGAATATCTGATAGTACAATTCTAAAAAATCCTCTATCAGATCTGCCAGAAACATTGCCAGTACCTGAGTGATGGTCTTGCTGGTGCAGTACTCTGATACACTCACTAGTTTTAACAATACATTCCAGGCTTCTGTAGTACCTTGTGGAACTAGATGACCAACCATCAAAGGCAATAGTCTCAATAGACACCAGGCCTGACTGGCTGTCTGTTTTACTCGAAAATCATGCATTCGTTCAGACATGCGAGATGGTTTATTTGCAACATCTGCAGACTGATACGGAAACTCTTTGATTCTAGAATTCAAGTCTGCAAAAGTAAAGTATTCCTCCTGTACACATTGCTTGATGACTTCACCCAACACCTCTGGAACTATACCCTCAAAGAGGTCATGAGCTAGGTCCGGGGGTAACCCTTTGGTTACATGGAAAAATTCAAGTTCATTCAGAACTGATGTCTCTCTTATTCCATATACTGAAGACAGTCTAGAGGTTTCTTGGACAGCCCTAACCTGTTCAGCGTATGCATGCTCAGTCCTTCTTGTAACTTTGCCTGACCGGAAATGTTCACACAAGTCCTTGCTATCAACATTACAATACCTACAAACCCTACCATGATGAAAATGTTTTTGAAACCCTCCTATCTCATGAGCTCCTAAGTTGTCAGCAGCAAGGAAAGATACTGTCCCATAAATAGTCTCTTGTACCCCATCTTTCTCAAATAGAATACCTTCCTGCTCTAGTGTCTTGAGATCTTCCACTAAAGGTGATAAAACTGCATTCAAACCATACTTGTCCTTATTCACAGATGGGCACAGTGCCACCAATTGTATGGTATTCAATTTTGATCTGTGCATGGGATGCAAATTCCCAAGAAGAAAATACACTGCTGCAAACTTCAATGGGCGTGTACCTAAGGGGTTAGCCACATTGAAATCATCGAAGTACAACTGAACTTGCAGACTTAAGTGTGCCACTGAAAACAGGCCATTATTCTTGTAATTGGATCCATCACAAAAATCTTTCATTAACCTTCCATCTCCTTGCCGGCGATCTTCAACCACCTCTGCCACAACATCATCATGCTGAAGCAAAGCCTTTAGAGTATCTAAGATTGGGACATATTGCATTGTGTCTTCTTTTCTTGTTACATTGTCACGACCTAGGACATATTCAACTGGTTCAACAAAACTGTAGTTTTCTAATACATAAGCATTCAACCTTCTCTGGGAACTAAATGATGAAAAAGATTTTTCAAAGTCTCCCTCTTTGAAACATTCAGACAAACCTAATTCATTCAATTGAGCAATATCAGCACCCGATCTTTGCAAAGTGTCATAGACATCCTTTTCAATAGTTTCTCTGCACATTTTAATCATGTCAACACATTCAGCTGCAAAAGCTGAGCAAGACTTTTGAGGTAGCTTATGAGTTTCTCTCAAATTAAGAAGGGCGGAAGACACATAATGCTCAATATCCAGTGGCTCTTGATCTTGCACAATGTCATTTTCCATCTCAATCTCATCAGGACCATTTTCATCAGGACCACCTTCGTTATCATCAAGGGCCACATGTTGGTGAAGAACATGTTGAACCCAAAAATCTTCATGCTTACTTTTAATGTGCCGCCGAAAGGTAATTTCATTGCGATAATTTTTGGCACAGTCGCCAACGCCACACACTATTTGAAATGAGGGATCAGTCCCATGTTCATATTTGTAATGCATTAACAAACCACGAAAGGTGTCAGATTGTGCATTACATGCACAGCAATTGAACAACATTTTTTCTGTCAGACACACACTAATAGGAAAGGGGAAAAATATCTATGCTAAAAAAATATTTGTAATTTATTTTTGAATAAATATCAGGCAAACTGAGGCAATGTTAAAAATTTAGAATAAAAAAAATGTTAGTCATTTGTCTGTTTTTTTTTAAATCACAATTTAAAGTAAGAAAACCAGAAGGCTATAAAGTGCCAACACCAGCCCAACAACAAGAAAGTGAACTCAAGTGCTACATGGTACAATGGTATAAATTCTATAAGAATCATGCAGGATAGCTATACTTTTCAGAGCTGATTGACCATATTGGAATACTTAGCAAGAGCTTAAAACCTGAAAGAGTATAAAACAACAACAAACAAAAGTATGATCAGAGGGGCAAGGATTTTTCTTTAGAAAATGGCATTTGTTTAAGTTAATTAAGGTTTCAACATGGTGAATGTGGAAGTTGAGTAATTTTGCATGTGACTTGATGCACTTTAATAAATAACACAACACCTAGCTATTTTGATTTTTTATTAAAAGAGAGGGATATTTTTTTTTTTTTTTTTTTTTTGCTTAATCCGGGTTGTGTTGCCCACTGTCATCTCAAAACAGGGTGAATATAATTCACTTATTCTGCAATATCATCCAGGAACAGCTTTTCCCTTTTGGGGAAGAATTTGAGGTGAAACAAAGAATTTGACTGATTCATCATCTGCATTGCATCTGTGTAGTTTGAGAGAAATCATTGAAAAACCCTTTTGGAAATTAGAAAAATATGCGGTTCTCGAACCAAGCGATCCCCCTGGCCGTCGCGGTTCTCCACCAAAAAAATAAAAATTCTGAAGTCAGGTCACATATACAAAATGAAAATTAAAACCAGTTTTCATTCGGTCTACGTCTACCTACCCTCCAAACCTCAAACCAATCTCCCTATACCAATACCTAAATAATCAGTGACCAAAACCAAAATGGAACAGTGCCCCCTTTTTTTTTTAAATGCAAATTGGCTACTTAATATGCATATTTTGTGCTGAAAATTAAAACCAGTTTGCATTCGGTATACGTCTACCTACCTAATATACTAGGCACCGGGGTTTCGCACGATTTTTATCAGCAAAAAGCGCGCCAGCATTTTTAAAAAGCGCGAAAATGCGAGAAAATTGAAGCCAAAAATCGCGATTATGCGCTTTCCCGTGTATACCCCCGTAAGTCAACCAGAAACACAGGAAAATGTTCGATCATCGCCATTTCATGTAAAAAATGATGGCGCTATAACGATTTCAGCAGTATTCTCTTCTTTGTATCCGTTGTTAAGTGAATGTCAATAAACTCTAAAATGGCGACCATCACAATCATGCGATGTCAATATTGATAAACAATGATATTTTAGTGTAAAATATGCAATATTTAGAGACATTTGTGGGCTTTCATGTACTAATTATGCAAAAATTATGAATTTTCATCCTCACATTTCTAAAATTTTAGACATTTTATGCCTGGTTATTGTTGAAATAACATCATAAATAGCATTTTGGTCAAAATCGTGAAAATTCGCGATGGACCATAAAAATCGCGAAAGGCCCCAAAAATCGTGATTTTGCGCTCATTTTGCGCGATCGCGCAAAACCCCGGTGCCTACTATATACCCTCCAAACCTGGTTACTATAAATATACAGGAACTGAGTTTTGACAAATGCAGGTGTGCTGCAAATCGCACACCTGGATAAACCGTGGTCATGGTGGTGTGCTGCCAGGTGTGCTCTTTCAAAGTCTGTGTAATAAAACATTCAGTAATATCAGAAATTTAGGCGTGTGATTAATCACACACGTCAGGATAATTTTAGGCGTGCTGTGGCGTGTGATCGCACTCGCACGCCTCAAAACTCAGTCCCTGTACTATAGGTACTGCTGTAGAACTGTAGATATCATCGCTAACAAAAACCTAACCAAAATGGAACACACATACATACATACACATACATACGGAAACATTACATGTACATACAGAAGGAATACACTATCGCAAGATCCCCTTCTGGCTAATGCCAGGAGGATAAAAAGTGGTTAGGCGACGAAAAAAAAACACTGTTTTACGGGCGGACGGACCTTCCAGGTAGGGTTGGTCAGTCATTGGTTTTTTGGGTTTTTTTTACATTTTTTGCCAAAAAAAGCTTGAAAATCATGATTTTTTCTTGCTCGCAATTTTCAAAATTTTCAAAATTCAAAATTTTTGCCAAAAAACAGCTAATTTTACAATTTTTTGTAAAAAAAAAAAGTTCCAAAATGACAAAACTCGGTCAGTCGGGCCTGTAAAACAGGTTTGGGTTTTTTTTCGTTGCCTTACCACCATTTTAAAAACAATAAGTAACATAAACATTTGGGTTTTTTTTTCTAACTACTTGCAAACGTAATATATATTTGCCACTTTTTCACCTTGGATGACCATGATATTTTGGTTGAAAAAGTGACCATATACATGTAGATCTCAGTGTTATAATTTAACTGAAATTAATTATCCAAAGATTTCAGAATAAGCACTGAGCTCTTTTAAATAATTAAATATTTTGCCATTTTCAATTTTCCACCCGGGTGGTAAACAGGAAACTACTGTGAAGGACCTAATCATAACTTATATAACCAGGGCAGGATATGAAAGCTATGACTTGTAGTTGTAGTTAGGACAGAATCTTCATTTACTTTTTTTCGCTCAGCGTCTTCAGACGCTGAGCTTATCTTTATCCGGGTTTGATGTTTCACAACAGAGATGCAGTGTTGCCACATGTTATTTGGCTTTAAGAGCCCAAATCTGCGTTAGTCCCAATTCTGTACTCAAAGACAATGTTACTGTTTAGAAAATGATTTGTAACTACTATATAGATGCATTTAGGATCGTAACATTTTCTGAAACTTATCCTTATCCATAAAGCTTGAAACTAGTCTGCATTTTGGGCACAAATTCCCGTACAATGTATTAATTGGCAATCGTTGTGTATATGTGATGACTCTAAAGTTTGTGTGAATACACGGCGACAGATACATTGTAGTGCAGAAACTGTTTTTCAAGCGTGTCTAATTTGATTTATGCTAATGAAGTCACTCCCATCACGCTCCAGTTTGGTCTATACATGTAGATGGTCAGACTATTTATTATAAAGTTTAGAATACAGTTTTGCCACATTATCTTTCAAGTGCCAAATTTCTTTGCTATCCATACGTTGCCCCCAATTATGTGAAAACACAACGCTGTCATTCAACTAGGCTACAAACGGATAAAGCGCACAATTTGGCGTGAATCGTGTATCTGGGATCATTATGTGTTACGCCATTTTAGCATTGAAAGTTTCACTTTTAAATAGGTGCATACAGATATATCTGCCCCACAGTAAAAACGCAGTATCTGCATATTAGATCACACGCAGATTACTTTGTTTTTTCTTGGAAGATTCCTGAAATGTTTAGCAGACGATCAATCCTCTCCCATAACTAAACGGAGTATCTACTATATCAAACATGTACATACAACGTTTTAGTATGGAAGTGGATTGACCAGAAATTGGATATTAAAAGGAGGTATCTTCTATGTTTTATATTTGTAGATACTGCGTTTTTACTTTTTGGGGCAGATATTCAAGGACGGATATTATTTTAGATGAAGAGATGGGCTATTTCATTATAAACGAAGACAATGAGTCCCAAAATTAAAAGAGTCAAAAATCAAACTTTTTTTTTTTCATTATTAACTCATTGCCACTGTTTAATGTATTAAGGGTGCTGTTCCCGTAGGATAAAAAAGGCGTGTATATGCCGTTTTAAATGGCCATATCTTCGTTATTATTCAAGTAAGATACATAAAAGTATACATTTTTAAAAAGAGGACAAATAGACAAATCTATATATAAACATGAATTTGCACTAAAAACTACTAGTTTGAAGAAAATCACCAAAAAAACGTGATTTTAGGTGCTTTTTGTTCGGTACATCATAACACATTACCAATATCATCAATTTTGCCATTTTGTTTATTTTCCTGGTCTACAGACTCTAGACAAAAAACGCTTTTCTCACTTTTTCGATATTTGTTTTCGTTTTTGAGTTATTGACCAAATAAGGCATAAAAATCACAGTACTTGCTTGTATTCCGACAAAATCTCCTATAAAATAAAATTGATACAATTTATAAGAAAAATAAAAAATCCGTTTTTAGAGCAAACTGTCCTCTTCACGTTAAATGTAAATTCATACCTGAGGGTGCTGCACATATTGAGTTCTGATGTACCGAAAACACTCATTTTCGTCAAAAAAAGAATCCGAGATAAACGCCGATGAATGTAAAAAATGACAGTTTTTGCACTTTAATCTGAGCCCACTGCCAAATGCAAACGTGTTTTATATTAACGGTCACACAGAATGCAGAACAACTGAGTCCCTATATCTTATGCAAATTTCATCACAATACGTTTGCATTTTCATATTAAAAACATTAAAATAATCTACAAAATAAACCAAATTTTAGATTTAAAAAGAGCCAATTTTAATCACGGCTCAGCTGTTTGTTATATGCGTGAGTCGTTTCCATGGTGTGTGCCGCGCAAATTCACACGCGCGTCGTCGCACCTATTACGCTGGGCGATTG
>JAAUXV010182221.1_pt1 | contig 15754 bp, 18 predicted proteins | sample 7278181 | NCBI WGS metagenome assembly JAAUXV01 (sample SAMN14350114, study PRJNA611818) | marine sediment metagenome | isolation source: surface marine sediment (2.1m) | place: French Polynesia: Moorea | collected 2018-08
AAAAAGAGGAAAAATTCGCCAATTGAAGGGCTTGAAAGCATGGGAAAATTTAACCTTTTCAAAGGCCACAAATCATTGCTGTATTGCTTTCACCCCTGTTCTCTTGAAATAGTGTCTTTGTCGATTCCCGCTCCCAGAACGGGTTAGTCGGCAAAAAGGCAGAAGAAGCAGAGGGAGGAAGAGAGTAGAGCTCAGATTTGTGGGTTCCTCTCCTTCCTCTCTTAACTTTGTCGTCCAAGAATGAACGTTTCTCCCCTTCTTCTTCCTGGGAGAAAGGGGGGAAGGGAAGGGCAGCCAGGTGCATAAATTCCCCCCGGGTAAAGTTCCTCTTTCGAATATTAGCAGCGGCGTCGGCTGCAATGACACGCAACTTGTCATTCTATCTCCGAGAGGAATTTCCCTCCCCCCGGCCAAAGTGACGGTGGTCAGTCTTCCTTTCCCTCTTCCGCGGAAAAGGGTAAGGAGAGACTTCCCCCTCTCCTTTTTGCCTCCTTCTCCCACTGAAACTTCCGTGTGAAGTGGTCCAACCTCTTCTCCCTTCCAGTGAGAGACTTGACAAAGATATATATTAATATGGAAGGAGATCAGCGTATCTGTGCTAGGGAGATGATCCTCAATGCACAACCGTGTAGGATGACCTTATCTTGTCGAATTCCATTCCAAGACGGACCCGCGCAGATACACTGAGATGGGACGGGAGTGAGGGCTGTCTCAGGATCGGGAAGGTAGGAAAGGAGGAGGAGGAGGAGAAATTGCCAACTTGCCCAGATTGCTGGAGGAGGAGAAGGGAGACTGGTCGAGTCGAGGAGGAAGAGGGAAAAGTTCCATCGGACCTAATTTTCCCTCCTTTCCTCCCATTCCCGATGTGCCAAAGTGGTCAAAGTGACCGGCCATTTCCCAACCAGGATAGTACGTACCGAAAATGGTGTAGGTATGCGTAAAAGTGATCAGAAGCGCAGATTTTTTTTGCCAAACGCACTGAATTGTCTATCTTGATCAGCTAGGACCCACTGTGCCACACAGCGACTTGTCTTTCGCACCTCCTCTTGCCCCTGGCGCCAGGAGAATCCGGAGAAGACTGCCACCTCCGCAAGCGTGAGCGTGTACTTACTTCCGGCCTGTTCGGCGTAGGACAGAGGAAGAAGCCATACACGTGAAAATTGGTGGGAAGGAGGAATTGAAATGCTCTTCCTCTTCCCCTCGCCCTCTTCCTTCCCGGTCGTGCAAGGTTGCTTTCTCCTTGGAATCATTAGAAGGACCTCCTCCTCCTCTTCCTTATTAATTCGTCTCCCTCTTAACTCGTCTCGTAACAATGTGTTTTAATCCTTCACAGCTCGATCCGCCAACTCGCGTTCTCGTTCGTACTGCACAAGTTGCAAAAAAATCCCGTTGGCCCCAAGGACCCTCGCACGGTGACTCTACACATGCACACGGTACCGCTTTTTATGTCTCTACTGCTTTTTCTCAATGTTTCAAGCAACTCCTTCTGTTCTTCTTTCTTGCGTACCGAAAACTCCCTTAACCGTAGGCGGCGGCGGCGGCGGAAAGGGGAGAAGAAGCCTTATTATTACCACCAAGACCCCTCCGAGCTTTCTTCCCTTGCCCCCCCGCTTCAGCCACGTTTATTAGACTAACCAACCTGTTTTCGAATTCAGGCACAAAAAAGAAACTAGACTTTCCCCTTAACCGCTGCTTCGTCGAGCATAAACCAGATCTTATTTGGTTTGAGAAACCCTCTCGCAAGTGTACATTTATTTTGGGCGGGCCAGGACTTTTCATGCACAGGAAACACTACTAGGTGAATTGTGGTGTAGGTGGACCACGGCAATCAAAATTTGTTGGTATATGCGAAAAATATGCCTAGGGGTTTATCATCAGGCACTAAAGTGATTGACGGGGGATTTAAATACACATCGAAAAGGGGGGTGGGCACAGCAAGCAGTGATCAAATTCATTCTTTAATCTGCATGAAAGGATTGGTGGTGTGACTCATAGGGATAGGTGCAGTAGGAGGGGTGTGTCGAAAAAAGGGGTATGCGCGGTATGCATGTGTCTATCGAGGGTACTCACCTTGTCCCCCGGGTATAGGACGGCGGTGATGGCCTGAAAAGAGAGAGAGGAGAGGGAGGAGAAAAAGGAAAAACGTGGGAGTGAGAGAGGATAGAAAAAACACGTCAATGCAACGACAACAATGTTTTTGGGAGGTGGGGTGTGACACATTGGATCAGTAGTAAAAAAACTAACATATATTAATGTAGTATGAAAACTGTGAGAGGAATCGAAACGTGTGAGCATTCAATCCGTGTACTGTAGTAGTTAAAGGAGTTGTAGAAACGAATAAACATGAGTAGTAAAGTATGAAAGGGGGCGGTGGTGTGAAAAACTGCAGTAGTGAAAGGGCAAATACTTTTATGATGTACTGATGTACGTATATTGTGTTCCTCCTTAAAAATCATGTCTATGTGAATTATCAGTACTCCTACATAGTATTGAGATAAGGTGATCGTAGAACAGTGAATCAGTCCGCATGCCTCTCCAACAGCAATACTTTGCGTGCGACAAAAGTTGAATTTCCAGGCCCAGCAGTACTTTCCACTGGGTATGTGTCAGGCCATGTGGGCCGTTTTTAGAAGTACATTTAGGAAACTCTGCGCCCATTCAATCGATGCGAAATAGCAGAAAAACCCAAATGAATGCAGTTTGTATCGGGCTTCCCCCCTGACAAAAGGACGAAAATCCTCTTGGGATTTCTTTCTTCAGCGGCCTCCCGCAGGTAGGCTCTAGGTAGCCCATGTTAGCACCAAAGTATACTGTTCATATACGAAGGCGGCACTCCCCACACAATAGAGACGGCGGTTCTCTTTGGGTTGGGAAAGGGGGAGAAATCGATTGAGCGCATTAATATTTGACGACGAAACATCATTCATGCCCCCCCTCTTAGTAAGGGCGTAGTCGCCGCCGCCGCCGCCCTTTCGTGCAGGTGGCGGCTAGAGGCTCCGGGGGATGGGGAGGGGTTTGGCAACTTTTTAAGAAAGCCATTTTAAAATCTCAAAAGGAAGTTGAAGGAAATGATTTGCATAGTTTTGAGCTCGAAGTAAAATCTCTCCTATTTGCAGTTGGCGGAAGCCTTGCTCTTACGGTTATAAATGGGCGTCAATCCCTTGTTCCGTTCTCCTCCTTCCCTCGATCTCTCTCTCTCGTTCCTAGTGAGCGAGCGGCGAAAATTGTCGTGGGGAGAGCGAATGAGTGTCATTTGACCTCCTTAATTACGGGGAAGCAGTCGCGGGGGCGATGAAAGAAGAAGGGCAGAAAACACGAGAATGGGGCATCGATTTTTGCGTCCTCTCCCTTCTCTTGCTCCTTTGTGCAAAGGCCCAAAAGGTTTTTTTTTGCAGAAAAGGTTCGGGTTTATGACGAGGACAGAAAAAACCAGCCGAAGTATATTCGGCGAAATTCCAGTTCTTCTAGCTGCGGTGTCGGTTGGTTGGTCGGCGAAGTAGAGAGAGAGAGATCTACTGTACGTAGGCAGGAGTTGGAGGAGGAAATGCCGACATCGTAAAAATTCCCCCCGCGGAGGCGGAGAAGGAGGAATGGAGGGAGGGGGGACTGGTGGGGTAATAAATTGATTGGAATGCAGAGACGGGAAAGAAGAAGACACGAAAGTGGAGGAAAAGGGGATCCCTGAGTCGTGTCCGTCCGTCTCTCTTTCCCTCCCTCCGCAGTGGTGGGCGAGCCGAGGAGGGGCCTGAGCCGAATTTATAGTGCAAAGATGGGGGAAGAAGGGGGTTGTCGCACCGCAGGTTTTTCGCGAAACCGTGGTATGTCGGCGGTTAGAAAAGTATTTAGGGCAGAGGGTGCCTTTTCTGCTAGGCTCAAAAAGGGGGAGGGTGGGGGCGGAATGGGTTTGAGTTTGCTTTCGCCGCTCGCGCGGGGGCGAAAGAGAGACCACAAAGGAATTTCCCCAGGCCCAGGCCGCGAAAAAGAAAGGGAAAAGAATCCAGCGAGCTGACATCAGCACAAAAGTAAGACCTCAGCTCGCTTCTACTTTTTTAGCGGGTCTCTCCCCTGCTTTTGCACCGTCGGCGGCGTCGGCGGCGGGGCAACAAAAAAAGCTACCTTCGACGCCCACGCAAAAAAAAAGCTCCGACCTTCCTTCCATCTTCCCTCCCCTCCCTCCCTCCCATCTCGTCTTCCTCCTTCTTTGCTATCTTTTGAAGGCCGCCTCTTTCTTTCGCGAAGATTGACAACTTTCTCTTTCCCCCGCAAATGAAAATCTCTCCCTTTCTCCTTTCTACCTTGATTTGCCCCTCTTTCCTCTGTCTACCTGCTCTGTAATCCCCGGCGTGTCGATGGCGACAGATTCGCTCTTGTTCCCTCCTCCTCCTCCTCCCCCCGCGCCGCCCGTGGAGCTGAGGGACATGAAGCTGTGGCGCTTGGAGACCATGCCGCCGGTGCCGTCTCCGCCCCGGTTCCCGCTGTTGGCGCCGGTGCCGGACGCCCCGCCGCCGCCGCCGCTCGCGCCGCCGGGAGACGGCGCAGCCGCCGCTGCAGCCGCCGCTCCAGCTGCAGAGGCTCCGTTGGTGGCTGAGGCCCTGGGGTCTGAGGCTGCGGCCATGACGGCCACTGGCCCTGAGCCGTGGAACTGTGTCTCCTGTCCTCCTCCCAGACTTCCCCCTCCTGTAGCGGTGGGCAGGAGAACCCCCGGCCTGGCCGCAGTCGTCCTCCGCTTCACCGGTTGCTTGGAGACGTTGGTGTTTGGGGCTGAGGACGCCCTCGACCGGCCGGACTCCAGCTTGCTGAGGTCGTCGATCAGCTCGTTGATGATTCCGACGTCACTAGCAAGCAACTTGTCCTTGCTCTTTGTCGACGCTGCGGAGGCGACCGGTTGGGATTCTTCTCTTTTATTGGAGGAGGAGGGAGGGGAGATCACTCTCGCTCCTTCAGAGGAGCGTCTATTCAAGGGAGTCCTTTCGTCACCCTCTTCCTCCTCCTCCTCCTCTTGGCCGTCTTCGGCACCGGCGCCCTCTTCCAGTCTGACCGCCCCGTTCTTATCACCCGCTGAAGATATCACATTCTTGCTCCCCTGCTTCGTTGGAGGAGGGTTCGCAGCCACCGCCACCGTCCCCTCAGAGGACGACGAGGAGGAGGCAATGGACGAGGACGACGTCGGCCGCGGTGGCTTCCCCTTTGGACCCCTCTGGTGGTGCCGCTTAGGAGATGTCCCCGCAGAGCTCGCCGCGGCCTCGGCGTCTGCCGCCAGCCGCACCCGCCGCGGCCGTCCGCCGCTCAAGGCGAGGTCTTCCTCCGCGGACGAATCCCTCTCGATCTTGGCCGCTATCGACCCCTGGCCTCTTTGCTGAGACCTCCTCGGCCGACCGCCGCCGGCGCCGTTGGTGCCGCCCCCACCACCGTCTTTGCTGAGTGCCGCCGCGGCCGCCGCGTGGTTGCTGGTTGGAGCCGCCACCGTGGCAACCCCTTTGGCCGAAGAAGACATTTTCCCCGTTCAAGTTAATTTCAAGGTCGCTTCTTCCCCTCCTTTGGTCTTTGCCCCCGTAGGACCACATGGGCTCTTGGTGGAAGGAAGCCCTCAATTACTTCTCCTCATCTTGTGAAATTCCTTCATTTACCTCAATTAAAAAGGCACATTCTCTCTCTCCCATCCTTTTTGGCAGGTCCTTATGTCGTCATCGTGACCCTTTCTCCCCCTTGAGATTTGATAACCGGGAATCTCCTCATCGCCCCTCTTCTGTCCCCCCCCCTTCCCCACCACCCCTCACTGGAATAGGATCCGTACTTCCTCGGAAACTGGCCGACAGTTTCATGATCTGGTGGACCGAACAACGCCTTCCAGATTCAAGAAGGAAAGAATAAAAAGACGATGGCTAAGATATAGTTTGGAATAAAAGAAAAGAAAAAGTTGTATCCTTTTAATGCGCTTTATATGAAACCGCGCCCCGTTCCGCCGTGTCGGCCAGCCTCCTCCTCCTCCTCCTCCTCCTCCGCCACAGCCAGCATCTTTCCCTCCACCTCCTCCTCCTTTCGACCTCATCTCAGCCGACCAACGACCACCACTTCTCATTTTCATCGCAGCAAGCAACGCCGACTCCCCCACCCCCCCTCGAGAAGAGTAAAGGACTCGCGGGGGGAGTGCGGGGGCTAGAGCTAGGGGAAGGGTCTCTTGAATTAAGAAGAAAAATGACTTCCTGCATTTTCTCCCCTCCGCTCCCTCCCACCTCTACTCAATCTAGGACCTGAGAGTGGAAGAAATACAAGTGGAGGGAAAAAAGTGGGGGAGAGCTCTACGTATCTCCTCCTTTTCGCCCTCGCCGCTGTCGCGGATTTTTCCCGCAGATGGAGGATATGTCTTCACCCATCCTCCGCCCCTGTCGTTCGCGGTCCGTCGGATGCGCAGTGCTACGAGGGCGCAACATATCCTGGCCTTTTTCTTGCGCCGAACTTCCTTGACCATGGCGGCCGCAGAGCTGGGTCGCAAAAAATACTCCTCTCTAGCTCTGTCATTCGCAGACCTGGGCGCAGATAACAAATTTCCCAAATTTCGCTTTTTCGGGCACCTCACGAAATCGACTTTCGCAGATACAGGATGAGATAGCGACATTTTCCACAAAGGCGACTATACCGTACAGGAGAGGAGAAGGGGAAAGTGGCTGACATCAGCTACTTCAATTTTTTTGGGACGACGTCGACCTCAGGGGTGCCTCGATCTTCCGCTTTCTAAGGCTCACAGATATGCACAGATATGGCGGGACAAAAAGGCCAAAAAAACACAAAGCGAAGAGAAGGGGAAGAACGAAAAGGGGGGGGGAGGAGGGGGGAGGTACCTTCGTTTCAATTTCAACGGCGGCTGAGGTCGAGGAAAAAAGTTTTTCTTCTCTCCAAAACGAAATGTGGAGCAAGATTTGCCGGTGTTTTCAAATTCCAAAGAGTAAAGAAATGCTACTCCAAAAAATATTTTTAGACTTGTACTGACATTGTTGTTTTTTAAATTTGGCGTTTCTTCACTCTTGCTATAAGGGCCTGAGAAAGAAAAAGTACTTTCCCTCTTTTCGTTGCTGCTTTCATTTCATTGCTTTAGGCTCTTTTAAGTTAGTTTCTGGCTTCAACTAGCGATGGGGCGGGAGGAAAAGGCAAACATTATTTCCCCTTCCAATTCCTTGCGAACAAGAGTCGCTTTGTCTCCCGACACAACTGTGCGATGATGTCTGGGGGACTTTTTTGCCAATCCCTTGTTCATGATTTCGGATATTAGCAAGAAAAGGGGACCAAGGGATGGAGGGAAGGACAAGAGCATTATTTCTTCTGACTAAGGAGGGCTGGGCGGGGGAGAGGAGGAGGCTTAGCACACAAAAAAGCGGGCGACCGAGTTGGGCAGGGGCTGGCTGAAGGAAGGGGAGAAACCGGGGGAAGATTCGCCAAAGAATCATATTTCGGAACAGGTTAATTGAACCTTATTCCAGGCCCCAGGTGGAGAGTCCAATCTGTTCACGAAACAACATTATTGTTTTTGGCGAATGTGCAGTCGGCGTCCCAGATTTTTTCCTCCTCCTCCCTTCACACCGCCGCCGCCGCCGTCATCCTCGTCTCTTCTGTCTGCCTCCTTCTCGTCCTACAACGTTGTAGCCTCCTCGCCTCCTCCCCCTCCCCAATCCATCACCGTCCCCTTTCCCTCCCTCCCTCCCTCCCTCGGGCCGCAAAGTCCGACACCAGAGGAAAAAGAAAGAAAAGAAAAGGAGGAGAGACTCAAAAAGACAGCAAATAGCAAGGAGGGGAGGACGCCGCCTTTCCGCCTCCCCTTTCTGCAAGCTTCGCTACGGCGAAGTTTCTCTCCAGAGTCCCCCATACAAAAGTACCCTCTCTCCCTCCACTTTTCCTAGGAGAAAGGAGAAACAATGCGATTTCCCCTCCCCTCCTCTTCAACAGGTCGGTCGCGCACTTATTGCCATTCCCTTCATGGTCGAGCGAACGAGCGGAACTGTTTTATTTCCAGAGAGAAAAGCACGTAGAGAGGAATGGAGGAGAAGGAGGCTTTCTGTAGGAGACAGTTTTTCTGGGTTTAAAGGAGGGATTCAACAAGTGCGGCTCCATCGGCAATGCGTTGTAATTAAGCAGGCTTTTTGTTCCGTTGCTACCTGTATATTATAAAGGACATCATGTGACAATTGGATTGACAGCGCAGCTTTGGTGAATCCCTGCCTCCGACCGCGACCGCACTCACGTCGCCCAGTGTCGCCCACCCAAGAGAAAAGCCTCAGTCTCATCCCTTCCTCCCCAGCTTCCTTCCCGGTTCCTCCTCAGCCCAGAGTGATGCAAATTGAGCTTTGTTTTGACGTCTCAAGGAGGTGGCTGCTTCGGAGCGGCCTCCTCCTCCTCTCTCCCTACTCTCCCCGGGTGAATAATGGACTTCCTCCCTTCTCTCTTCCTCTCGGATCCTCCTCTGTCCTCCTCCTCCTCCTCCTCCTTCTCCTTCTCCTCGATCTCACGGCGGCAAGAAGTCTTTCTTCTTTTCCTCCTTCCTGGGAAGGGGGAAAGTCATTTTGATGCAGGAGGAATTCTGCTCAAAATAGCTGATCAGCAGAAAGCAATTTGGCTAATCTGTTTTTAGCTCGATATAGTCTTCTTTTTGCCCCTTTACAAGAAACACTTCCGGTATAATTAAAATAAAGAAGAGTCTAAGTCTGAAAACATTCTTATAGACAGCCTTTTTGCATTCTTCCAGGATTACGCCTTTTGCTGTTCCCTTCCCCTTCTGCTTTTGCCGTCACTTTTTTGCCGACCTGATTAGCGGAGGTGGGACAAGAAATGAAAAGGGGGAAGAGGAGTGGATCGACGGACAGCCACCTAATTGCAGAGCAAAGAACAATAAGACAGAAGGCGGGGTTGGGCTACTTGAACCTATTTCCCTTTCTTTCGCTTCCTTCCTTGTTCTATTCATGATCCCACTCCATTTCCTTTTGTACTTTTTTCCTCTGCCTTGGCACTGGCTTTGAACCGCCGCACCCCACCACCTGGCCAAAAAGAGGAGAACCATAACAGCCCCTGCCCCCGGCCGCTGATATCTCTATCGATTTACAATAATTCTGCTTCTTCCTTCCTCCCCCTTTCGACTCGGGTTTCGGTCTCCCGATCCGCCTTCTAGCTTGCCTCCAGGGCTGTCTGAAACCCTCGATTCTCCTCCCGAATTTCAAGGTCCAACTTTCTTTTTCTTTCCCTTCTCGGAAAAATGTGGCTGGTGGATTCCAAGAAGAAGAAAGCATATTTGTTTGTTTCGAATTCTTTTTAGCGAACACAGCCTGCTCCCCCCACTCTCGCTCACCTTCGATTAAGCCGTCGGCCGTGCACTAAGTAAATTGCTATCGGTTTGTCATTCCTCCTCCTTCCTCCGCAATAATACTGTTTGTTGCCCACGAAAGCCCGATACTCATGAGGACAAATGAGCGGAGGGCGCCAGCGATACCTCTGAGGCAAAAGGAGGAGTTTCACCCAACAAAGCGGCCAAGAAGTGGTTATGCCCACTTTTAAGGGCAAGACATGGGCGAATCCAAGGCCTCCTTTCTTCGCGCCGCCCTCGACACAACAATCCATTCAAGCGCGTCCTCCTCCTCCTAACCCTTTCTCTCCTTCTCTTTCCACATGCCTATCAATTATGAAGAGGAGGAGGGGAAAGGGAGGGAAGAGGAGTTGTGGCGACGGAAATAGTAGAAGAAAAGGTGGGGAGACAAAAAGAAAAGGGAAAGGAGGAAGAGGAGAAAGTTGGGTGCTTGGTTCTGCGGCATTAATATTTGATGACCACAAGCGCACAGCATGTTGTACAGCCCTTCACACACCTGGCCAACGACTCCTACAGACGTGACAAAGCCTTCTCCCTCCCTCTTTTCACCTTTGCAAAAGAAGTTGGGGCAGAGAGTTTTAGCGAGAACAATTGTGCTTTCAAGGGTTTGGCCTCAAAGACCTCTGCAGTCCACAAATAGAAATTTCTGTTTTTGCTTGATATCTTGGCATGCTTCGTGACCTGCCTAGACTCATATGCTGTGAGCAAACTGAAGGGACAAGACTCGGATTACGATTGCATGTTCAGGAGCCTCGCCTCTGGTGGGGACGAAATCCCCCCCCCTGCCTCTGAATCCCCCTTCCTGTTGTTGTCCTCAGTGGTAAATGTGCAAGAGGAGGAGGAGGAGGGCGAATTGCAAAAGCATGACAGGGGACAATTCTCTCCTCTCCTCGGTCCTCCCGTTGGCCCGCGCGAGGGAAGAAAACAGGTATACAACGACCTAGTCGAGGAGCAAGAGCTGCTACTGTACATAGCCAGGACTTCTCCTTAACAACCAGAGAAGGCATGGGCGGCCCTCTTCCCTGGTGGGTGAGCGCGAGCGGTGTCGGTATGGATTTCGGCAATGATGAAACCGAGAACATCGTTCTTGAACAGGCACACCTATTAACTCAAAAGTATTGTAATCCGCGAAGATAATATATTTTGTAAAAAAACAAAATCAGTTGAAATGGGGAAACCTGTTCCAAAGGAGGCAAGGTTTTCTTTTTTCGCCACCCTCCTCCTTCCTTCCGCCCCTGATACACGCCGTTGTATTGTGTGTAGTAGTGTATGTAGCCTGCGCCCAAATCCTTCCTCCTTGCTCCCTCTTCTTCTCTCCTTTCTCAAAACAAAACATTGCAGCCTTCGTCCCTCCCCTCTCCATACAACAATGTACTACTTGTACAGCCGCCGCCGCTACTCGAACTGCATGGTGAGGAGGTGTGGGGGAGGAAGGAGGAGGAGGTCCTTATATTGATTGGACTGCGACACAGGGAGCGGCGGCGGCGGCGGCTGCGGCCGCGGCCGTGGCATACAAACGCTTTGTTGGTTGGAGGAGGAGGGGAGGGAGTACGACAACTGAAGCTTCTTGGGGGGGAGGATCGAGGCGGGAACTAATGCGATAATCAGAAAGAGAGAAAAGAGAAAGAATGGGAAAAAAAGTTTTTTGTTCTTCTTTTCCAGGTTTGACAAATGGCTTTATGCAGCGAAGGAAGAGGAGGATAATGCCAAATCGATCCCATTCCGAGAATCTAGGGCGAAGGAGTTTCAGGAGAACCTCGTCTTGGTCTCAAGGCAGCATTTTGAGGTTTCTCCTTCTCCTTCCCGGGTTAAAGCCGAAAGTTTTTTCTTGTTGGCGGAGTAAGAGCTTCGAGGCGAGGGAGGGAAGGAGGGTGACTTTGCAGGAAAAGTTTGGAGAGTGTCTCTCTTTTGCCCTTGGTCCCCCCTTCACCACCTTGTTGAACCGAAGGAACTACTGTAGGGTGAGCTAGGGGAGGGGTGTCCCTCCTATTAATAACCGGAAAGCAGAGAGGTCCGATCTCACTTTCGCCTCTCTTCTTGTTCGTCCCGCGAGGGGGGTGCCTTGCGGTGCGGGATTCAACAAAGCACGGATAAGAGGTCGACTCCATCTATTTTACGAAGAAAATCGCACAAAAAAACTTTTTAGACTCAATTGGTAAGAGTAAGGACCGAGTGCACTATATCTGTGGCCAATCTCCCCAACGCTCCCCCCCTCCCCTCCTCGGCTCTGCGCCCTTGTAAACAGCTCCCCCCCATCCGAACCTTCCTCGCCTGTCTTTTTGGTTCCTTCCGCTCCTGAACAGGAACCAGCCTCCGCCGCCGCCTTGTTGACTTCCTCTTTCCCTCCCCTGCGTTCGATCCCTCCCGGGGGAACTGTCAACTCAACTGTCGACGACGACGACGAACCAGGATGGAAAATTTGACAAAGAATTTTGCCAAACATTGAGGAGTTTTCCGCTTTTCTCCCCCTACTCCTACTTTGCTACAGTTCATTTGCTTTTTAGACAAAAATTTGGCGAATCTTGTCGCGCCATGAGGGGAAAGAGGAAGAAGAGAGAAGGCTGTTGTTGTTCCGAGATGATCAAAAGACATAATAATAAAATCTCCAAAGTACAGCTCAGTCACAGCAGCGGGGCTGGTAGTAGAAACGAAAACAGCCGCTCTAGGCTAGCTACCTCGAAAAAAATGCAGGGGACTCGATCGTTTCGATTTCGGCGTGGTTCTTAAATGCTACAAGGTAAATACATACGAAAAAGATAGGGAAAAGACACTCTGAAGTCTGAATATAATACGTACGCTCCCGATCGAGTCCTTCCGCACTAGAGTGTGAATCTTTCACCGGCGGTTTTTACCTAACCAGAGTAGATAAAATATCCTTTTGGATTTCCCCCCCTCTTCCCCGGACCTTTCAGAAGACCTTCAGGGATCTGTGTATCTTTGCCCGGTGGTGCAGGAGATGGAAGATAGCGTCCCCCCAGCCCCCAGCCCCCTTCCTCCCTTAGTTGCAAATCTTTTTCCGCGAAACCGCGCGTTGGAAAAGCAACGATTCTCCTCCCCTCCCTTTCCCCGAGTGACTCATGCACAAGTTCCTGTTTTTCCATCTTTGTTTTCTCGGGAAATGCGCGTGTGTTGGGAGGACACGAGGTGCGCGTCCTCTATTAATTCCCTGATGTACATTCTTGCGAAACTGTGCACCTTTTCGTTGTGTGTACTCAGAGGCTCACATTTGTACCCAGGTACGGCTGAAACACTGCCTTTTATTTCCCTCGATCCATCTCTTTTCCGCAAAAAAACCATTTTACGGAATATTAAGCTTCTCCAATTAAACTCTCCTGAATTTCCCTCCGACCGACTCTCCTCTCAGGCTCACAATGCCCCGGGCGCCACCCACCCACGCCCAATGCCAGATCCTCTCCTCCAGCTGTCTGTGTATCATCATCGGTCTTAATTAAAAAAGGTATGATATGAGTACGGGGGAAGGAACAAGAGAAAAATGGAGCTTTCGCGTTGTTGTTGCCTGTGGCTGCCACGAGGAGAAGGAGGAGGAGGAGGAGGAGAGTGCCCATGCTCCTCTCTTTTCCAGGAAAGAGTATCTTCCATCAAATCGCGCTTAAATACTGCATTGTACTTTGTGAATTAAAATGCATTTAATATAATGATGCCAAAAAGGGCATTCGGCGATTCCCACGTTTTCGCCATACGCACTCCTCCGCGCTCTTCTAGCCCGCAGCACTCAAAAAGCCGCCTTGAGGAGGAGGAAGAGGACTGATAAGGCAGACCTTTTTTTTCTCTCCCTCGCTTTCCAGCGTTGGAGGAGGAGAAGGAGGCGAAAGTATAGCGGGAAAGGGTTTCAGGGCAAAAAAAGTGCTCCTCCCTCCCTAGGATAGAAAACTGAAAAGAAGCAGGGAAACAGTGGGTTGCGTACACGCGTTGGCTGTAGCAAGCACTCAAGGTCCCTTTCTCGATCTCTATTTGTGCTGCCTCCTCTCTTGTTGTCCCTTTTCCGTGGTTTGCTTTTCAAGAAGATCGGGAGAAAAAACCTCTGGCTTTCACTTAAAAAGTTTTGTAAAGGTTTCTTGTCGCGCTTTGACGTATTGACGCCGTAGAAAGTTTTTGCCCCTTTTGTTGCCAAAAAAAAGCCCTTTAGCAGTGCTTCGACTACAAAGGAAATTTCTCCCAAGCGTTCAGGTCACTCACTAGCTGCATGTACCATATATATGTACCATATTTAGCCAGGGTCGCCCTCCCTTCCTTCACTATATGCAAAACGAATTTTTGGAGTAGGGGAAAAACCGTCCTCTTTCTTTCTTTAAAAAATCATCCTGGAAGTGGAAAAAAGGAAGATCTATTCGACAACTTTCTTGTCTCTCCAACTTTTAAGCCCTCGGGGGCAAAAGGAAAAAACGAACCCTCCGCCCCTTCAGAAGATCGAGGAAGAAAGCCCTCCAACCATATTCCAGTGAAAAGCGAGGGGGAAGAAGAAGGAATAAACGTCAGCAGCCTATATCCCTCCAAAAACTGGCGACCGACGTATTTTTTTAGATTAAAGAGTCTACTATTCTGGTTTTCCCCTTTCGGCTACTGTACATTTTGCTCACTCTCCCTAAAAAGAAGCTGTACTGTATCCCTTGGGAAGATTTTACGCGAAAAGGAAGTCTGCCCCTTTTTTTTCTTCTTTCCAATTTTTTATTCCGATACGAGAATTCATGGCCACATTAGGACTCTCCCCGTTTCCATCCTTATTTCCCTTCCTCCCCGAGGGCAGGAGATGCTGCTGCTGCTGCTTCATATGTAGACATACTTTCGTATGCCCGTCCCTCCCCCAGTGCCCCAATATCTCACATAGACATGCTTTTTCTTTCCGGCTCTCGGGCCCACTTTTTTTTAAAAAAAGGTTAGCAACAGCTACAATCGTTTCGCCTCATAAACTTTCCGGAGGAAAAAAGTTTTTTAAAGGAAAAAAGTTTAGGGGAAGCAGGGTTTGTCTGCGCTAACCTTTCCAAGCCGCAGGAAAAAAGCTTCCTCTCCCCTTTCAGGCTAGCCCGCCTTGCGTGGGCGTATTACACAGGAGGAAAGATAGGTGGAGAAGAAGGAGGGAGGGAGTAAGGGGCTATAGGCCCAGGAAGTTTACTACTTCTGCGCACAGAAGCAGACGAGAAAGGAGGAGGAGGAGGAGAGCGACGTCTGATTGACATTTTTCTAAAGCTCTCTTCTCTTTCTCTCTTCCTTTTCTTCGTTGGACTTTTTGCAACGAATGAACGAACTTTCTCGCCTCCGCCAGTCCGTTCGGGGGGGGAGATGGGGTAACTCGACACCACAGTGGCTTTTTGTCCTGTTCGTGGTGACTGCTTCGGGATCGGGAGGGAGGAACTTTTGCCAAAGAAAACATTCCGTCTCCCTCTTTGCTGTGGAATATTTCAATTTCCTCTCTCTCTTCTCTATTTTTTAATGTTTGAAACTGTCCCAATGAACTGGCTATTCTTGTGGCATAGTGCTTCTTGGCGTGAATGAATCTACCTTTCCCTTCTTTCTCTAGTCTTCCTTTGCCCCAATGCTGCTTTTCCTGTTAGTGTCACTTTCCCTTCTGGCTCTTTCGTAAGCAGTGGGGGAGCAAAAGTATAGAAGAGAAAAAGAGGAGGAAAGAAAAAAAGTAAACTTTCACACCTTTCGACCGAGACGGTGGCAAGGACAGTTTCCCCTCCCCCCTCTTTCCCCCTCCTCTTCGGAGGTCACGGTGACGCCAGATACGATAATTAAGAAGAAATTCCTTTTCACTTTTTTTTCTAGGAAAAGCAAGCAACTCCAACTCTCCTATAAATTTAGTTCCTCTGCTCCTTGGAGATGTTTGTGTTGCTGACACTGCCTGACTTCAGAACCACCACCTGGTTACTACTTCCTGGAGGAGGGAAGAGAGAGGGGAGGAGGAGGCTGACATAGGTTTCCTATATTTCTGGTTGTGGAAAAGCGAGAACGAAGAGAAGAGGTGGGTGGGGGAGGCAAAGAAATGTTTTTGATGTTTCGGCGGGGCGAGGGATCGAGCCTCGATCTCATTCTCCCACTCTAGAATTCCTGGAAATACGAGAAGCGTACCACAGCACAGCGCGCAGTAGCAACTAAATACCATCATCACGAGTTTTCTGGTTGGCAACCTATTCGCTCGGCACTCCCAAGGGTTCTATGTGGGTTTCTCCTGCAAAAATGTCGCTTTCGCAAAAGGACTTTCTCCCCGTTCGCCTCTGATCTCTCAATTTCTCCCCCTTTTTCTCCCCTTTTCTGCTTTGTTGACTCATGGCTGCGGGGGAGGGCGACCGGCGGAGAGCGACCACCATACCAAAAAGGGGGAGAAAGGGGAATGGATTGGAGCTTCCGCCGCCGCCACAAAGAGGAAGAAAGAAGAAGAGGAGGAGG
>JAAUXV010069800.1_pt1 | contig 15723 bp, 22 predicted proteins | sample 7278181 | NCBI WGS metagenome assembly JAAUXV01 (sample SAMN14350114, study PRJNA611818) | marine sediment metagenome | isolation source: surface marine sediment (2.1m) | place: French Polynesia: Moorea | collected 2018-08
CTGGTGGGTATCAGGAAACAAAGTTTTTTCAGGGTGCACAATAAATTTCCGTTGCTTTCCAAATTTCTCTGCTTCGATTGCTTGCAGTCCGTTCAGTAAAGATCAGCCCACAAAAATCTCTGGCGGCGTCTCTCTACCTTGAAAAAAAACTTGGGGAAACGTGATCAATGTACACTTGTACAGCTTTCAATTTTTACGGCAACATTCGAAAATTCAGCAAATCAAGGCCTAGTGGACTTTCGGACTCTCTCAGGCCTGAACAAACGTTAATCTCACCTATTGGCCCTCCTGCGTTCTCCTACTCAGCCAAAACGAAACACAGGCAGCACTTGGGAGACAGCGGTCCCCTCTTGACCTTCCCTCCTTGGGATGCTTATTTCTGGGTACGGTCCCCTTTTGCTTCTTTTTCGCTTCAGAGACAAAAGGAGACAAGAAGACAAAAGGGGGGACTCCTCTTGAAAGACTACCATGACTCGGAGAGGGAGAATCTCTCTCTCTGTGTGTGCTCCTTTCTCCCGCGAACGGGAATCGGCGGCGCGAAACGCCGTTGGAGGGAGAGGGGAAGACAGAACGGGCTCGGGACTGAGAGACAGGCGGCGGAAAGGAGGGCAAAAGAGAAGGCGGCGACGATGCCTTCAGACCCTGGCGTTGAGGGCCTTAATTAGCTATAAGCTGGCAGATTGGAACATGTATTCCCTTGTCACGATAATGCTCAGATGCTATTTTTTTGCAAGAAATAAAAAAGTGAGTGTACCGAGGGTGACGAACGAAACTCGTATCATGTTGCTACACACACACGGTATTCGAGAAAAGAAAAGCTATTGCTCCAGAGGGCCGCCTCCTTTATGCAAACTGTGCAATGGAATAAATTGAGAAAAAATCCTTCTGATGCTCGGCCAACACAAGTAAAATAGTTCTTGTTCCATGCCGATATTCTCCAGCATTTAGGGCAATGTTCCAAAACTCAAAAGGTGGCAGAGGAGAAGTACCTAGAAAGCTCGAGGCGGCTCCGCCAAAAAAAAGGTTTCCCGGAGCAAGCGGAGGCCTTTCTTCCGACGGAAACCCATACCGAGTCGTCTCACTGCACGCACTACACTTTTGAGTTCAGTCTCTTTGAAACTTTATTTCTTGGAAGAGCGTTGACGGAATGAACAAATCGCGTAATCATACTTATGTTTCTTACATTTGAGTCGCAGGGTCCTCTCTCCGGACTCTTTTCCCCATGGAGTGTGTACAACATTTAAAGATGAACATGTAAATTACGCGGATAGTCAGGTGTAAAGCTTTTTTCGTGAGGCAGACAGAAAAATCAAGGGCAGAATCTTTGGGAAGATAAGAGGAACAAATCCACAAAAATAACATCAGTCGCGAGCGTTTTAAACAAACATGTCTGAACAAAATAATAAGTCACGTGTGGTGTACGATGAAGTCTTCTTTTTTTCAAGTCTTTGCTTTCCTGATCTTTTCCAAGAGTGCCTCTGCCTCCTTGGCGCCGTCCGAGCCCAACGTGGCATCCTTGTCTTCGCCAAGAACCTGAAAGAAAGCCAAATGAATATTTGTTCAACGACCAGAAAGGGAATTGGGGTACTGTACACCTTAAAACGAACAAACGATGATTTGTTGAAAGAAAGGGCATTAAAATCCAGACATACCTTCTCCAGCGCCTGAGGGAACTCAAGGTCCACCAGCATCTGCGCGAACTCCCCCTCCTTGGACCTCATGAGCTGTGCGACCATGGTGAGCGCGTTCCTCCTCACCTCGGCCGGCATTGTGCCCTTCCTCGGACTCCCTTCTTCCGGCGACGGGACCGGGGCGAGGATCACCCTCCGAGCGCCGTTGATGACGAGGTCGGTGTGGAGGTGCCGGTGGACGTCTTCCTCAGACATGGCGCTGGAGGAGGAGGAGGAAGAGTCCGAAGAGGACGCGGAGGCCGCCACGATGGACAGCGCCACCAGGGACTCGTTCACCATTCGCGGGTGAGGCGAGGAGGCCTGGAAAATAATTATAACATCAGGTTTCCGTAGGGTCCACCAAAAAAACGGCTGCAAATACGTACCAGGGTAGCTGTGACAAGGGCAAGCGCGCCGGAGGCGGCGGCGTTCGTCGCCACCCGTCTCCTCTGTTCCAGCGTGTCTCCGCTCCCTCCGGAGACGAGTCCGCCCTTAAGCAAGACGGCCACCAGCCTGGAGGCCTCGGCCCTCACCGGAGCCACGTCGCAGTTGCCCCAAGACACCAGCTTGTCCACAACGGCCCTGTTGCTGCCAAGGGTGCGGGCGGCGGAAGAGTTGCCGTCCACGGCCAGGCGCATCGTTGCCTAGGGTTTCGAAATAATGTATTTTTTTTGTTTCATTTATGTGGCAAAAGTTCCTAAAAGTATTTACCAACAGCTTGAAGATGACGGGTTGAGCTGCGATGAGACTGAGCTTGCCCACCAGCTCGAGACAGGGTCCCAGAAGGCCCAGCTCCAGCAACCTGCCGCGATGCTGCGGCGCCACGCACAGGTTGCGCAGGGTTCCTAGCAGTGCGTGCTGAAGCCTGAGGTCCTGCAGCGGGTCTTGGTGCCGTCGTAGCAGGTCCACCAGCAGGCGCGGGGCCTCTGAGGGGGAATCCATGAGGGTCTGGCAGTGGGCCTCGTCACAGGCGAAGTTGCCCAGGCTGAGCGCAGCCGTGGACTTGAGCTGGGGGTCGTCGTCTCTGCCCAGCCACTCTGTAAAGGTCTGGAAAGGGAGTGGAATGCAGCCAGAACTCAGAACAAGGACAAAATTGAATAGAAAATGCAAGCAACTACAATATCCTTCCGCTAATCTGAAGATAGTACTGTATTTGGCTGTATGTCCTTTTGGAGCGTCTCCTCACCTCTATCCATTTCCCTTCCCCTTCCTCAAACAGGTGCCTCATGGCCCCGTCGTTCGCCAGCACCAGCACGAGTATGTCGCAGGCGTCGGAGCGGTGCTGGGCGAAGGCGGCGCCGCCGGACCATCGGCCCACCAGCAGGGACTCCAGGGTGGAGCAGAGGCCGGCGCGGACCAGGCGGAGCACCACCTCTGAGTCCTTGTTCTCGCTGTCCCGTCCGTCCCCGCCGTCCGCCAGGCTCCGCAACAGTTCAAGTGCTGACTCAGTGACCTCCGGGCTGGTGGTGTGGCGGAGGACGTGGTCCAGGGCGGACGGGAAGTCGGAGGAGGAGCGAAGGTACTTCTTGGCGTCCTCATCCTCCTAGAAATGGGAAAATAATTCATCCACGCCACATATCTAAGACCTTATACTTGTAGCCAAATTGTAACAAATTGTTAGAATAGTATCTACCTGATCCGCCATGGCTCCCAAGAAAGTGAGGCTGGCGCTGAACACTGCGTCGTTGGTCCTGGTGGCCAGGACGTTGGCGGCCACCACGTCCACCAGCCCGGCCTCCCCAGCCGCCTTGGCCGCGGCAGAGTCGTCAGTCACCAGGTTGAGTAAGAATCCGGGCAGGATGACGGGGAAGCGCTGCCCGGGATCGTCCGCCCGGACGCGCTCAGAGTCTCTCGCCAGCTCGGCCACCCGGGGGAGGCACCCGGCGGAGCGGACCCGCTCCCTGCCGCGGCCACAGTTGTAACAAAGGTTCCCCAGGAACCTGCACATCTGTACCGCGGCCTCCACCCGTCCGGGGCAGCCTCCGCCCTCCTTCTCTTCGCTCGTCGCGGCCTCGTTCTGCGCCGCCAGCGCCCTCTCCACCGCCTCCGCCGCCGAGAGACCCTCTCCCAGGCACACGCCACGACCCAACTCGGACCTGGCAAGCTCCGCCAGTAATTGCGCCGCCAGGGCGTGGCTGCGCAGGAGAGGCCTGGACTCTTCCACCTCCTCCTGATGCTCTCCCCTCAGTACTCTGACGCATCTGGCCGCCAGGTCCTCCGCCAGGGGCCTCGTCAGCACTCTCCCCGGGTTCCCTCCACCGCCATCCATTCCTCCCCCTTCGCTCCCCGTGGGAGACCTGTCGGAGGACTGCAGCCCGGGATCCTCTGCGTCCGAGGCGGCCTCCTCGTCCAGGGCCTTGAGCAGGGAGTGGATCTCCACCAGCTTGTGGTTGAGGGCAATCACGGCGGCGGCGGCGGAGGACGACGGGGGAGGAGCCCCCTCCGCCGCCGCGGGGGGATCTTCCTGGCTGTGCTCCGCTGTGTACGCCTCCACGACGCACCTGTCCAGGGCAGACACAAGAGCATCCCAGTCAGGAGAGGATCCTGGCGAGGCCATGGCAGACAACCACAAGGGCGAGGGCGAGGCACTTTTTCCAGGGCGAGGAGAGGCTCTTCCCCGATAACGGGACTTGGTCACGGCCACACAACCAGCAAGAAAACGGGAGCAAAAGACCGCTCAGTCCTCTATTGACACACCACAGCCAAAGCCCAAGGGCCAAGACTTTGTCAATGCCAGCCTTGATTGGCAATTAACGAAATGTCAAACTCAATTTTGTTCACTGCTAAATGGGCCTTTGTTTTCTTTCTTTTTCGCCTTTTGGAGGCCACTTGTTGTTTTTGGCCTTTTCAAACGCAAATTTATCAACCAAGTCACGAAACCTTGTATTTGTAACATTGTAAGTTTTTTGAAGCAACAGGGAGGGGCAAAAAGAATAAACACATTTTGTCGTTTATTATAAGCTTCGTAAAATGAAGCACTCGAAATTGTGTTTTTCATTCCATCATTTGAATCAATCTGAACATACTTGCTTTATACAAGTTCACTTTTTCCTGTGAGTTACCTGTTCTGATGACAATCAACATAAGAAAAGGTTTGACTACGATCAGATTGTGTATTAGCGTCTTTTGTAACTGCTAAAGAGAGATAACTAAATAACGTCTTTTAATTTTCTTAAAGGTCTTACTAAATGAGTTTTAATATTCAAAATTACGAATCGGCAAAGAAATAAAATTTAACTGAATATGTTGGAAAAATTTTACTAGTTTACTCCCCCCCGTTTTTCAGCATTCTGCGATCCAGGTAAGGAGTGGTTTTGAAGGCGGCGCCGCCCGAAAAGCGAAAACGGAAGAGAGAGGAGAGGAGGACAAGAGACGCCTCTCTCCTCTCCGGGCGGGCAGGTAGACTTGTTCGCCTTGTTGCCCCTGTGCGTGCACCTGAGGGAGGGAAGCTTACTAACAGCTCGTAAGTGGCTGTCGTGTCGTCCACGCCCATGTCCAAGCCAAAGACGTCTCTGCGCCCCTGTCGACATGGGTAACACGGCGTCCGGCTACATCTTCACGTACCACAGCGCGGTGGAGGGACCCGAGTACGACTACAACCCAAACTACAACCAGGAGCGGCTCCACTCGGACTACACCGGCTTCTACCTGGGCATCTCGCTCTGCCTGGCCGTGGCCATACTCCTGCTGGCCCTCAACGTCCTGCTCGGGTGCTGCTCCCCCTGGAGGTCCTACTGGAACAACAGAAACACCGGCAACAGGTGGGGGCCGTGAGCTTTAGGCCCTGTTAAGATCAGCATTATCTTTGACATGTTGTATAGGTTGGTGATGCCCCTCTTCATCTCTCCGCCCAAGGACCAGGAGAGCATTCTCGTCTAAGACTTGAAATCCGAGCATCAGCACCTACCCCATAGCGCCACCACATGCAGCGGCAAAGTGTAGTATCAACAATAATCTCAGCACCGGCATCACCATGTTCTTCGCCTACTGGCCCGTTTTGGCCCTGGTACGCGGAGGATGAAAAAAAGTACATTTTCGTGTTCAAATACCGTTTCCTGTTCGTTTGTCAGGTGGTTAGCCTGATCTTGGCCGCCGTCTTCCTCACGCTCTTCCTGTCCGGCAAGGTTTGCCGCGCCAGATCGGTCGCCCTCCCGGAGAGGCCCCTCGACACATACCTGCCAGAACAGGTGAGGAGACGAACGACATTGATATTACAAATGTGTACGTTTCCGCTTTTCCTCCCTGGCATTTGTTCCTGAAACACGATCCCCTGACAGGAGTAAGTTCCCCCTTTTCCGCTAATCCCTGCAGGCAGTGTGGCGGTGGAGTAAAAGGGGACATTTTGAGAGAAGAGGATGTTCGTCGCTCTGCCAAAGGGCCGCCTCAAGAGCCGCCTTCTGTTTCACACGTATCGTGTTAGGATCGAATTAGATTAACGACACCTTGTTCGCCGCGAATTGAGAGTTTGCTGTGGCTTTTTTTTTATTTTAACTTCGTCAGCTCAGGCTGTTTTATTTCCCCTCCTACAGTTCGAAGACTTCGATCCTTTTCCCCTAATGTCTTTCTCGCCACTACAGGACAACGTCGAGGCGAACCTTTACGAGGAGTTCCACCTGGCGTCTGCCGAGATCCCCGGCGGCGGAAGCGGAGGAGGAGGAAGATCGGAGGTTGGCTTGACCGACGTGGTCCTGGAGGCCCCTCCCCCGCCTCCACCCGTTCCTTCCGTCCACCCCGAGGGGGGACCGGAGGAGCTGCACCAACAAGGGACCTTCGAGCCAGGCATGCCATACAACCTGGACGCCTCCATGAGCCCAGAGGGGAGGAGGGAGTTCGAGGAGCAGCAGCAGCGATACTGAGTGCGAACGAACGAACGATCTGAGCGATGTGTGTAAATAGTGATCTGGACCAAAGGAAAGGAAAACGAAGAATCTTCTCAGTGGAAAAGTGCCTTACCAATAGCAAAGACTAGGCAAAAGACTTTTTGCAGGTTTAGAAACTGTGTACATAACAGACTTAACAGCATACAGTGTATCTGTCTCAAGTGAAAAAGCTAAGAATCTTTCAAGAGATCTGAACACCGATAAGCAAGTGATATATCAGCACCATGGCGGGACCCACCGAGTTTACCCTCGAGTCTGTACGCCAGTACATGCTTGCGCGCGACGGCCGCGTCACCAATCACGAGCTGGTCAAGCACTTCAAGGCTTGGCTGACCAACCCAGCGGAGAAGGAATCCGCGAGACAGAGGTTCAAGGAGTACGTAAACACGCTGGCCACCATACGGCAGGAGAACGGAGAGAAGTATCTCGTGCTAAAGAAGAAGTTCTACCCCAACTTCGACGATGACGGCGGCGGCGGAGGGGGAGGCGGGTACGACATGGCGCCTCCACAGCAGCAGCAGCAACACTTCCAGGGAAGCCCCTCGCTTCTGGACGAGGTCATGGGAGCTCTGCAGACTCCCGCGCCGCCACCCCAGGTGGCCGGGTATGGAGCGCCGCCGCCGCACCATCAACAGCAACACCACAACCCGTACCAGCAGCCCCCTCCGCAGCCCCAGAGGCGGGCGCTGCCCCCAACTCCTTCAGCGGCGGCGCTGCCACAACCGTACCACCGGCCGCCGCAGCAGGCCGCCACCATTAACTACCACCAGCCGCCTCAGCCGCCTCCGGGGGACTTTGGGCTTCCGCTGACCGCCCCTGCGGCGGGAGGGGGAGGACCAGCCAGCCAGCGCTCAAGCTATGCGTCCCTGCAGCGGGGAAGCACCGGTTCAGGTGAGATTACATCCATAAACAATTTTAAAACCGAATTCTGAGGTTCCATTCGGCTCTGCCTAGTTTGAAACAGCAGTGTAGTTCTCAAGTTTTTAAATGTCAACACCGGCGGCCGCGATAAACGTGCGTGCTAAGGCGCGACTCCTTCCTTCCTACCCTTCTGTATAAGAAGAGAGGAGGAGGCTGGATCGAGCCCAGGCAAAGAGCACACTATAGCGATTGTAAGACCGTACACAGCCCTGCAGTGGGTAAAAGGATCCCTGAATAAGGAAAATCCCCCGAGGCCCCATTTACCGGCAGCCAACCCAGTTTGGAGCCCATATATACCTATTGGTACTACCCGCAGCGGCAAGTTCATTATTTTCACCGCAGCGGCAAATAGTACAGTAAATAATAAGCGGCATAATTTTTGGAAATTTTGACTTGCCGCTGCGGTGAGGACCCATAATATATACCCGGGCCGCTTACGATACGACGAAAATTTTCTCTATCCCTCAATTTTTGGAAGGCCGAAAGGGGCCATGTGGGATGGTGCAGGCAGCAGAGCTGAGCACCCGGGATGACAAGAAAAAAAATGTTTCAACGCCTCCGGGGCCAGGCAGGCAGGCAGGCAGCTCCTTAGAGACCACACAAAAATGAGTTTGAGTTTAATACGGGCTCATGTGAGAGCGACTTCAGTGCCCGTTGTTGCAATATGAAGTGTTCCAAACGCTGCCTTCTTGGCTTTGACACTTTTCCTGGCATCCTTGAGTAACCAGAGGTCTTGGGCCACCAGCAATCCGCTGGTAGAAAAGATTCCGCTATTCAGCTAATTTTCAGACACATCTTTTCATGAGCACTTTCATTTCGCAACTCAAGACCACACATGTTTTGGAATTTGCATTTGAATTTTTGAATGATATGAAAATGGAATATTTTTAAACCTATATATGGAAAAATAATTTCGCAATTTGTTCATAAATTTTGGTAAACGCATTCTTCATTTCGGACCTAAAAATGTTTGATTAGTGATGGAAAGTTACGACGCCCTCTTTACGTTTGTCACAAGGATAGGAAAGCAAGCAATAATACATTGCAGTTTCAGTGACAAGGATGGGGCTGAAAATGGATCATTGTCTTCGGAAGCGCCCTCGTCAGGGAACAATGTAGAAGTTCTCTCTGGTACGAGCAGATCGTTGCAACTTGAAACATTGTCGTCAACGTCTCTCCAGAACCCTTCAGCCATTGCAGGGTCGGACACAAGGAGTACTGTACCAGTAGAGCCCGTTGGGCAGTTCGGAGTCGAAGGGCCAGGGAATGAAGCATTTTCAGGAGTATCTGCGCCGATAAATGATGATGAGGTTCTCTCAAACGTGAACGATGAAGTAGGCGAATTGACACTGCAGAACTCCCCGGCTGAACTGGACTTGAAAGCTCAAACTCTGTCAACGCTATCGACGGCGGCAACTGCGTCAAGAAATGTAGTGAATGTTTCCTCTGACGCCAATGATGATAGTTGGTTGGAATCCTCACTGGAGGGCAGTTTGGCTTCGGGGAGTGTCGAGGGTTCTGCCGCACATACTATGGTAGTGTCTGTGCCCAGAAGTGAATTGGAAGTTGTCTCTAGCATGGATAGTTTAAGTGAGGAAGAAACGGCATCAACAAAGGTCAAAAACCAGGATTTCTATCTTCAATTTGACCTTCATCATTCCAACTCTTTTAGTCTTATTAAGCCCACTATAATGGCATCAGTTCATAATGACTGCTTCTCGCCTCTGTATATGCGAAACAGGTTTGACTTTTACAAACCGGGCAAAAGGCGTCTAGCGCATGTTGAAACAACCTGGGACGCATGTTACCCGAAGGGCACTGAATTCATGGGGCGTGATTCGGACATTTTTAGTACTCTGCACAATCTGCCGAGTTGGTTCAACTTGAGAGAAAATGACGATGTAACGGTGGTGTGGTATTTGGAGGTAATCAAAGGACCTGAATGGAGTGCCCATGACGTTGATATAACTCACAACAAGCAGTTTCTGGAAGTCAACTCGCTTAACGAATCACTATTTCTTTCATATTATTTTGGATTATTTTGCGACTTCTCCCTTTCCTGCGGCGGTCAACAATTCCCATGCCACAGGCAGATGCTGAGCTCCAGATCACCCGTGTTCGAAGCAATGTTGTCGTCTAGATGGCTTGAGTCCCACACTGGCTGCCTCGTGTTGGATGATTTGGTACCACGAGAGGTAATTAAACTACTGTACTTAATATATGGCCAAAGCTTGTCGTCCCAGTCATCTTCAAAAGAAATTTTACGACTTCTGATAGTCTGCAACAGGTTCTTAGTAGAAATTCCTCACGAAGTGTTGATAGAACTGATTGAGGCAATGTTTGACGGAGACTTTGAAGCATCCATCGACATGAGTCATTTGGCACTATGCTATGGCTTGAAGTATCTCGACGTTCGGGCAGCTCTTACTGCATTGACACACGATTGTACTGGCCAAAGAAATATACCCGTATCACCTGGTGGTGCATGGCTAGATGTGTTACTTGCCAGTTCAAAGAGCCCACAAAAGCTGGGGAGCGAAATACACCTAGAGGAATAAACTAACAATATTACTATACCTGTAGTTCAATTTTCCACATCTTTTACGGCAGGCTCACCTGACATGGGAGGCCGGGTGATCCCTCCTCCCTATCGCCCTCCACCCGGAGGAATGCACCCTCCTCCTCCTCAGCCGCACCCAGCAACGACTTCGTCCTACCGCCAACTGCCGCCTCCCCCCGGACCTCCTCCTTCGCTCCAGGCATACCCACCGTCGTCACGGCCTCTACCCCAGGTGCCCCAGCCCCATTCCCAACAGCAGGTGGGACTTCCCGCAGTCTCGAGGCCCGACTTTGCTCGGCAGACGAGCGCAGGGGCCTTGCCCCAGCAGCAACAGCACCACCACCATCAGCCTGCCTCGCTGTCCCACCCACACCAAGTCCACCAGCAGCGGCATCCGCAACAGCAACAACATCAGTTTGCACCGCCCGCCGGTGGGATGTACACCAACCCGATGCAACAGCATTACCCCGCAGCCGCCGGTCTCACGAGGCAAGTCAGCCAGGACCTCGCTCCTCCGCCTTTGCCGCGACGAAACGGTGCCCCGGCCCCGGATTCCTCACACTTCCAGTACCCCAATCAGCAGCAACCTCGGCCTCATCCTCATCAACAGCACCGGCCGCCGCCTCAGCAGTACAATCCTCACCACACGTCCCCACCTCCTCTGCCCCTACCACAGCAGCTCCAACAGCAGCAGCAGCAGCAGCAGCAGGCTCAAAGGACGGTTTCGGCCAGCTCGAATTCTTCCTCCGCCTCATCTTCCAGAGGTCACTCGGGCAGGCCGCAGCAAACTCATCCTCCTAGCCATGCCGGTAAGAAGGCAACTCCGCCTCCACCTTTGCCATCAAGGTAGGGATCAAAAGTTTTCATCCTTTCTTCATCATGATAAGCATGCATTTCGTATTTCAGGAATTCTCACTCTGGTTCGGATCCCACCAGCTCTGCCAGGTCATCTTTCGCATCCGGCCCGAGCACCCTGCAACAACAACAGCCTCTTCCGTCAGACAGCAATAGCAAGGGAAACAGCACCCCTGACGGCTCCTCCACCACGGCCTCCTCGCCCGAAGCGTTGGAGGAAGACACAGAGGTCGCGAGAAAGAAAAAGCTGGAGGAGGAAGAGGAGGCCGAGAGGTTGAGGCTGGAGAACGAGAAGATCAGCGTCAAGGAGCGAACGAGGACGTTCAACCGCATGGCGTCGGAGGTGGACGTGGCTGCCGTGACGGACGCCCTCAACGCTGCGGCCGGGGACGGCGCGGCTAACGGCGGCGCCCCCGGTAAGTCCCCGGCCGACTCCACTTCACCCTCAGACGATCGCTCGGCGGATCACCGCGGTGCCGACGACCGCGTCGTCCGCCACCACCGCCACTCCTCCACGCGCAAGTCCTCCGCCTCCTCCTCCGCCCGGAAGTCGTCATCCTCGTCCTCGGTGAGCTCTGCCGTCAAGCGGCGGAACTCCCGCGCGGCCGCCGCCGCCAGCGGGGACAGGAGCAGCAGGGCCTCCTCGGCCGGACCGGGCAGGGGCGGCGGAGATCCGGACAAGAGCGACGACTCCTCGTCCATCAGCACTATTGACCAGGTGGGGGATGATTCACTTTCCTCAGACCAAAACTTCCTTTTGACTGTGATATTTATTTCTTTTCTTAATTCAGAATTCCAAGGCATGGATGGTCCGTTCGGCTCAGGGAGACTACCACGCCATGATGAAGCTCCTCCGTGAGGACCCCAGGCTCTCCAAGCACAGGGACTTCACCTCCGGCTTCACCGCCCTACACTGGGCCGCCAAGCACGGTGAGTCTTTCCATCCTCCTCTTCCGCCTAATCAGCCTCTCCATAATGGAGAGTCCCACTCCAACCGCCGCCCCCGCTGAAAGCATCAATACTGGGAAGGACAGGTTAGCGTACCCTAGCGGAGACGCTTCCGCCACGAAAAACCTCGGAGAGTTGTCCTCTGGCCTTGTCTCATACAGGATCCGGTGGGTCATCTCCGACAGGAGTCCCGTTTGGGACATCCTCAGAAGGTGGTAGTCGAAGGCGCCCCTGCACAAAGGGAATTGTCTTGTTGGCAAATGAACTATAGTGTTGTTCTTTTTTGTCTCCACCTGAGCTCTGAGTCCTTCCTTAGCCCCAAGGCGAGGTAGGACTCTGTCCTGTCTTGGAAGTTGGCAACGAAACGGAGGGATGTGAACTGCAATGAGCTTAGCAGGGGCATGAAGGAGACCCTTCCTTTCTCCACTTCGGCAAGTTCCTCCTCCATAGTTCCAACCTTGAAAATGGGCATACTTAGGGTGTACTGTAGTTGGTAGGTATCTTGCCGATGATTTACCTCTACTATTTCAAGTTGCGACAAAGCCGTTCCAGGCTCCGCGGCCGTCTGCAGGTACATCGAGTTGGAGGTGCCCCTGGCTACGACCAGGGACATTTCGCGGTCGAGCAAGTCCTTTTTTGGGAATAACAGGGTGCAGTTTGGAAACCTTTCTTCGTTACTTTGTGGCGTTTTCACCTGGAAGGAATTTATCTCTGGCGGCGGAGCCTCGGCCGTCATGAAGGCAGTCAGGTTTCCTTCAAAGTGCGCGAACATGACCATGCAGGCGGAGGCGAAGGAGCAGAAGGCCACCTTCTCGGCCAGGTGGTAGCGGTAGGACGAGGAAGGGGACTCAAAATCGGGCGAACCCAGCTGCAGTGCGGTGGTGAAACCCACGGAGGACCCCGCGGCGAGGCCGGCCAAGATGTTCGCTTTGTCTTGTCTCGCCTTGGTCATCCTTGCCACGGCGGACACGGCCACGAAGAGGAGGAAGAGGCCGAGGAGTGCCAACCTGAAGGGAACAGCTTTTTTGGGAGACTTCCATTTATTTATTTTATTCAATCGGATTTTTTTTACCAAGCGGAGAGCGGAAAGATGTCTAAATATGCCTCCATGTTGACGGGCCTCCTTGCGCCGCCGTCCGCCGCCAGCGCCACCGTGGACACGTCCCTCAGCAACCCCAATGTGAAGTCTGCGCCGCGAGACCTCTCCGGGGTCATGGTCAGCCCCGTGGAGGACACGTCGGCCTCGCCCCGCTGCAGCATGCCAACCGCACCGTCCCAGGAAACGCCGTCAGGCTGTCGTTGTACGTACAGCAACATGGGAAACAATATTGTTTCCTTTAACGGTCATTTAAGTTTTAGGCCAACCTCTAACGTGCCAAAACTGGCGTCTGCCACGGAGACGACCGTGGTAGTGAAGTTGAGTTCCCGCCCGAGCGCCGACAATATGCCCGGTACCAGCCCAGACACCGACTCCAGCTCCCCCTCTCCCCCGCGTTGCACCCGGTAGATGAAGAGCCAGCCGCCGTGAAAATCCACGATGGCGTCGGTTAGGACAGCGCCTCCAAGGTGCCGCCTGCGATTATCGAGTAGAAATTAGAAACATTTTTCCAGGTATCGGATTTACCCCACCTTGACCATTTGAAAGACGGTGCTAGCCGGGCAAATTTTTCTTCCTCCCATACAAGGAGCTCTTGTTTCAGGAGCGGTCCGGACTTCACCCTATATCTCTCCTCCACCACTATGCTGGTCTTGCTCTCGTTCGAACGGTAGGTGTGGAAGTTGCTGTCAAGCCTCAGCGGCAAGTCGGCGAAGGTCTCTTCCTTGTCCTCAGCCGTTGCTGGGACGAGCCAGTGCCAACCGGGGCCAAACATTTCGGGGGCCACAGTCGAGTGTTGCACGCTCGGCCTCTGGCACAGGATGAGTGTCTTTCCTGTCACGCCGTATCGGACCAGCGCCGTTTCAAGGTAGTCAAGGGGAACCACGGCGGTCCAAACTTTGGGGGCAAAATTGAGTCCGAATTTTTGCGCAAAAACGTCCGAATCTTCCATGCACAAGAAAAGCACTCCGAGCCCCATTGTGCCGACGAATTCGCTGACAAAGTCTGTAGGAAGTTGAATTGGAGCTTCCATCTTGGAATCTCCTCAAGACTACTTGTTGGTTACAAAGGGGAACAGAGGACGGTAGGAGACCACCCACCCACCCCCAGTCATTCATCCGTTAGTAATTGCTTGTTTCCGACACAAAGTGGCATACGTAGTGCCTGGCAGGCTTCGTTGTCCGCAATGCTGCAGAGTGCAGACTATCAGCAATAATTTATTAGTGAATGAGACAGACGAAGTGATTCGTGCCTTATGCCTGAAGAACGAACGGATGCTTATCGACTTTTCTTTTTCTTTCTTTCTTTTTACAGGAAACCTGGACATGGTGAAGCTGCTGGCGGGGAGTTACCACGTGGACGTCAACGTCAAGTCACACGGCGGGTACACCCCGCTCCACCTCGCCTGCCAGTACGGACACCAGGTAATTTCTATCGCTTCTGAGGCAGTTGCCTACTGTAGTTGCGTGAAAAAAAGTAGGCCTTCAAACAAAATTGTACTTTTCCTCCATAACTTATTTTCCTCTTTTCTGCAGCAATATTGAAAAGTATCCTTATACGGAACCCGACAATAATTATGCTCAAATGTGTCCAAGTCGCATTTTTCTTTCCTCTTCGCAGGAGGTGTTTGACCTCCTGGTGAAGGCTTACGGCGCGGACCCGCGACTGCGCGACAACCACGGCAAGACCCCCCGCCAGTACATGGTGGCCGCGGCCACCGGACTGGGGGCGGGGGGGATCGTGATGGACGTGGGCGGCCTGGGCGCCGGCGGGGGAGCCCAGCAGCTGCACCTCAGCAGCGACACCTTCCGCCAGCTCAAGGACCGGAGGCGGAACAGGAGGCAGGCCTCCTCAAACTCCCTGGGCGGTGGCGGTGGCGGCGCGCCGGGGATTCTCCGCTTCGGCTCTCTCAGCGTCAGGGTCAAGAAGACGACCGAGGCCTTCAACAGCTACTTCGGCTCCGAGCGAAAGCACAGCTGGGGCAGCAACCAGAACAGCGAAGGAGGCAGCCCCTTCGACACCGGGGGACCCAGGAAGCACAGCTGGGGCCCGTCCTCCACCTCCCCTTCGTCCTCGTCGTCTGCAGCGGGCGGAGCGGACGGCCTCGTCATATCCGCGCCGATCCCCATCGCGGGGTCGGGGCCGTCCTCCTCCGTGGGGATGATCGACCTGGACTCGAAGCGCATGCCGCCGCCCTCAGCGCCGCCTCCACAGACCCAACAGACAGGGGCGCCGCACAAGAAGAGAAAGTCTTCCAAGAAGAATTCGGACGCCTCCAAGTCTGCCCCCGCCACTCCCACCCGCCCCTCCGCCGCCGCTGCCGCCGCCATCGGCGGCGCAGTAGACGACGCGGGAGAGGGAGGGAGCGACTCGGAGTTCGGATTCGACTCGCAGTGGTCCATGCCCAGGATATGAAGAAAAGTGCTTTTTGAAGCACAGCGTCGAAAAGAAAAATCATTTAGTTTTTCCCCCAACGCTACGCCACAGCCACATTCCACACAAACGTATTCTTCACACGATTTTTTATCTGAAAGCAACATGTGTATTATTCACACACGGCAGTTCCTCTGTAACATTGGTGCGACGGTTTATAAAAGCCCTGTGCCCTTGCCAACACAGACAAAAAGAGTTCATCTCATTTCAGTTTACCAATGATTTTCAATACGCGGTGTACAGTACTTACGCTGTTTCGGAGACTCTGGTATGCTTTTCTGCTTAGCTATTTGTTGTCGGACACCTCTCCCGCAATGTTTCTTTACTCACCTAGTGACATGTAGCAACTTTTTTGAAAAC